>Ga0116216_10000994_pt1 | contig 20346 bp, 20 predicted proteins | sample Sb_taG_11_FD_89696 | JGI IMG/M metagenome (GOLD analysis project Ga0116216, IMG submission 89696) | Peat soil microbial communities from Weissenstadt, Germany - Sb_50d_3_AS metaG | ecosystem: Environmental > Terrestrial > Soil > Wetlands > Peat | place: Germany: Weissenstadt | collected 2010-09-21
ATCAGTAGCGGGCCGCCCTCGTGCGTGGCGGCGGCTCGCTGCTCGGGGTTGAGCTCGTCGAGCCAGGGGACCGCTTCCCGGTCGGCGGCGGGCTGGCAGTCCGTGGCGAACATTCGTTCGCACACGCTAGGCGCCGGCTCGGACGTACCCCAGCGGGCCGTGCGTTTGCGGGCGCGGTACGCTGCGCAGACTTAGAGCCATGACCTACGACGAACAGCGCGACCCCCACCACGAGCTCAACAACCCCGTCGGCGAGCCCGATCCGACGGAGTGGCCCGACCCATACGATCAGCGCGAGGACCCGCGCGATCCCGACGATCCCGACCGGGACTACGGAAACGAGCCGCACACCCCGACCGGCGCGACGAGCACGAGCGAGCCGCATCCCGATCAGGACCCCGAGGCGCCGCCGCGCGAGGCCCTCGAGCGCGACAACCTCGACGACTGAAATGAAGGAGCTACAGGGAGCGGCGGCGGTCGAGGTTGCCGCATCCCTGGCCGAGTGCATCGCGCTGCTCCAAGCGGTCGATCGCTATCCCAGCTGGTATCCCGAGGTCGTCCAGCGCGTCGAGGTGACCGAGCGCCACGGCGACGGCCGGCCGTCGAAGGCACACGCGACGCTCCAGGTCGTGCACGGGCCACTGACTCGGGACTTCAACCTCCAGCTCGCCGTCCTCAGCGAGCCGCCCACCACCGTCAAGCTCGTGAGGCTCAGCCACGGGCCGTCGGATGACGAGCACTTCGAGGTGGTCTGGCGGGTGAGACAGACGGTCCGCACCCGCATCGATCTCCAGCTGAACGCCAACCTCTCGGTTCCCCGGTTCGTGCCCGTCGGCGGGATCGGCGACGGGCTGGCCCAGGGGTTCGTCGGGGCTGCGGCGCGGGCGCTCGAGCCCTCAGGCTGAGAGCAGCGGCAAAACCCCCGCCTCGAGATCGAGCAGGAACTGCTTTCGCTCGAGGCCGCCGCCGTAGCCGGTGAGCGACCCGTCCGCACCGATCACGCGGTGACACGGGACGATCAGCACCACCGGGTTACGGCCATTCGCCAGGCCGACCGCACGCGCGGCCGCCGGCTGGCCCAACCCCGCGGCGATCTCGCCGTAGCTGACGGTCTCCCCGTACGGGATCTCGAGCAGCGCGTCCCACACCCGCAGCTCGAACGGATTGCCGACCAAATCCAGCTCGACGTCGAACTCGCGGCGGGCGCCGTCGAAGTACTGCGCGAGCTGATCGCGGACGTCGGCAAAGGCACCGTCGTCGCGCTCCCAGCGAGGGTCGATCGCGACCGGCCGCCGTGCGGCCTGCATCGAGAGGCGTTGGAGCCCCCGGCCATCACCGGCCAGCAGCAGCTCCCCAATTGGACTGTCAAACGTTGTGTAGAGCATGACCGTAGAACGACACTCGGCCAACGATTGTGAGGCCGCCGGCGGTCAGACGAAACGGCCGATGCGATCCGCCGCCACGTTGACAGAAGCTACCCACCGTTTTTTGGTTCTGAGACCGTCTTTCAAAAAAGTGGTGCGTGGACCTGGGCGGCGGAGTGGTGCGCCAGGTCCATAACCTCCGCCAGCAGCTCGTACGAGCGCCGGCGAGCGCCGTGGTCGTAGGTGATCGTGACCACGATCACCTCCTCGGCCCCGTATTCGGATGCGAGCTGTTCGATCCCCGCGCGGACCTTCTCCGGCGAGCCGATGATGCCGCGGCGCCCCGGAAGCGCGCCGGTGGTCGGCTTGCCCTCGCCCGCGAGGAACTCGATCGCCTTCTCCGGCGGCGGCACTGGGATCAGTTCGTTGCGGCGGAGCATGGTCAGCGTCATGCGGCTGCTCGAGGCCAGATGCTGCGCCTCCTCGTCGGTCTCGGCACACAGAACCCAGGCGGCGACTGCGGTCCGCGGCGCGACCAGCTCGCGCTCGGGCTGGAACCGCTCCCGGTAGAGCTTCGCGATCTCGGCGCCGCCGGGGTTGATGAAGTCCGCGAACGCGTACGGGAGTCCGAGCTCCCCGGCCCAGATCGCGCTCTGCGGCGATGATCCGAGCAGCCACACCACCGGCAGGGCCGGGCGCCCGGGGAGGATCGCCGCCAGGCGGGCGAAAGGATGATCGGCGGGCAGGTCGTCCTCAAGGTACGCGAGGAGCTCGGCGAGCTGCTGCGGGAAGTCGTCCGGCGACGCCTGGCGTCGGTCGCGCTGGAGGGCGTACATCGTCAGCGGGTCCGTGCCGGCGGCTCGGCCGATCCCCAGGTCGACCCGGTCGGGGGCCAGCGCCGCCAGGATCGTGAATGTCTCTGCCACCTTGAACGGGCTGTAGTGCGGCAACATCACGCCACCACTGCCCACGCGGATCCGTTCGGTGGAAGCCGCGATCGGCCCGATCAGGGCCTCGGGGCTGGCGCTCGCCAGCATCGGGCCTCCGTGGTGTTCGGCGACCCAGTAGCGGTGATAGCCGAGCTGGTCCGCCAGCTGCGCCAGATCGAGCGTGTTGTGCAGGGCCTGAGCGCCCGTCGAGCCCTCCGAGATCGGCGACTGGTCGAGGACGGAGAGCAGCATTGCGTCCATAGTAGGAGGAGCCGGGCGCGGCCAATGCTTCAACATTCGGTGAAGCCAGCCGATACGGGCCATATGGAGGGCTATCGGCGGGCTCTGCAGGGGGCGACCTCGCTGTACGAGCGTCCGGACTGGCGGCGCGGGATCCTGATCCCGTACGCGGGGTGCTGCGCGATCGCATTGGTGATGCTGCTGTTCGGCGGCCCGGTCAGAAGCGAGGTCGTTCCTGCCCTCATCCTGCAGGTGATCGTTGGCACGCTGGTGGCACTGGCGCCTAAGCTGAGGCTCGATCGATGGCCATACGGCGGGAGCCTGGCGATCGTCGCCTACCTGGTGTCGGTCGCGCTGCTGCGCGACGGCGGCGGGACCACGGCGGGCTTCGGGCCGCTCGTGCTCCTGCCCGTGATCTGGGCATCGGCGCGGGGCCGCCGCGACGAGCTGGCCGTGGCGGTGGTCGGCGTGGCGCTCGTCTACATCGCGCCCGCGATCCTGATCGGCGCGCCTCGATATCCCGCGGGAAGCTGGCGCAGCGGCGTGATGTTCGCGGTCATCTCGGCGACGATCGGGATCACCGTGATCCAGCTCGTGCGCAAGGTGCAGAGGCTGATCGGCGAGATGGCGCTGCTGGCGGGGACCGACGAGCTCACCGGCCTGGCCAACCGACGTGCCTGGAAGGAGCTCCTAACGCGCGAGCTGAACCTCGCGTCGCGGAGCGGCAAGCCGCTGTCGGTGGTGCTGATCGACCTCGACTTCTTCAAGGACTACAACGACAAGCACGGACACCTCGCCGGCGACCGCCTCCTACTCGGGACCACCTCCGCGTGGCACCGCGTGCTGCGTGAGACCGACGTGCTCGCGCGCTGGGGCGGCGACGAGTTCAGCCTGCTGCTACCGGCGTGCAACGCCCCCCAGGCGCTCGATGTGATCGAACGGCTGCGGGCGGCCTTCCCCGAGCTCCAGTTCTCCGCCGGCGTCGCTGAGTGGCAGGCTGGGGATACTGCGCAGGAGTTGCTGACCGCGGCGGACGAGGCCCTCTACAAGGCCAAGAACGGCGAGCGCAACAGCAGCGCGATCGCACCCGCGTCCTAGGATCCTAGGACGCGGCGGGAACGGCCTCGCGCCGCTCGATCTCCGCGCGGACGATCGGCGCGACCTGCGTGCCGAACAGCTCGATCGACCTCAGCGCGTCGCGGTGGCCGACCGCGCCGAGGCTCATCTGCCCGACGTAGCGCTGGTTGGCGAACAGCCCGTGCTCGAACAGGATCTTCTCGGCGACCTCTTCGGGCGAGCCGACCGCCAGCGCCCCGCGGGGCGAGCGCAGCGCGTCGTACTCGGGCTTGCCCGACGGCGGCCAGCCTCGCTCGCGGCCGATCCGGTTCATCATCGCCAGGTAGGAGCTGGCGAAGGCCGAATTGGCCTGGGCCGAGGTCTCGCCCACGAACGCGTGGGTGTTGATCGCGACCCGCGCGTCCGACGGCTCATGTCCAGCCGCCTCGAACGCCTGGCGGTAGAGGTCGACGAGCGGCACGAACCGCTCGGGCTGACCGCCGATGATCGCGAGCGTGAGCGGGAGGCCGAGGGCGCCGGCGCGGACGACTGACTGCGGCGTGCCGCCAACCGCCACCCACACGGGCAGCGGGTCCTGGACTGGGCGCGGCCACACGCCGGCGTTCTGGAGCGCGGCGCGATGCTTGCCCGTCCACGTGACGTACGTTTGATCGCGGATCTGGAGCAGTAGCTCGAGTTTCTCGGCGAACAGTTCGTCGTAGTCCTTAAGGTCGTAGCCGAACAGGGGGAAGGACTCGATGAACGAGCCACGACCGGCCATGATCTCGGCGCGGCCGTTTGAGATCAGGTCGAGCTCGGAGAACTGCTGGAAGACCCGCACGGGATCGTCGGAGCTCAGCACGGTGACGGCGCTGGACAGGCGAATCCGTTCGGTCCGCGCGGCGATCGCGGCGAGCACGACGGCGGGCGACGAGACCGCGAAGTCGGGGCGGTGGTGTTCGCCGACGGCGAACACGTCGAGTCCCAGCTGGTCGGCGAGCGCAGCCTCCTCGAGCAGGTCGCGCATCCGCTGCTCGGGACTGACGCCGGAGCTCAGGTCCGCGAAGGTGGCGAGTCCAAGTTCCATGCCCCTAGCGTAGCAGATAGTTGCTCACACAACTACTTATTTGATAGGAGTTTCGCCCCGGCGGGCGGGGGCGGCCAGCTGACGCCCGGCGATCGGACCGAACGGCCCGGCGATCAGAGCAACCTAAAAGGTTCTCCCGTTCACACCGGGGCAACGTCGGGGCGTTTCGGCCGTCATATAAGTGGGGGCGTCTGCACCTTCCGAAAACCAAGGGAGTTCTCAATATGTCTCGACGCACGTTTCGCGGAACGGTTGTCGCGTCGGCGCTCGCCGTAGGCGCGATCGGCGTTTCGGCGGCGGCGGTTTCCGCTCACTCTGATCGCCACGGCCATCAGCGGCGTGAGGGCCAAGGCTTCGGCCACTGGCACCGTAGGAGCCGGATCAAGCACGTGCTGCTGATCTCGGTCGACGGCATGCACCAGTCCGACCTCGACTGGTACGTCCAGAACCACCCGGGCTCGGAGCTCGCGAAGCTCGCAGCCGGCGGCGCGGAGTTCACCAACAACCACACGTCCGATCCCTCCGACTCCGATCCCGGCGGCACGGCGCTGATGACCGGCGGCGACCCGCGCGCGACCGGCATTTACTACGACGACGAGTACAGCCACGGCGTGTTCCCGCCCGGCACCACCAACTGCTCGGGTCCGGTTCCGGGTGGCAACGTGATCTACGACTCGCCGGATGACAACCTTCCCGCCGTGCCGGACCTGCTGAACAACGGGAGCGGCAACACCTTCCCGTCGTTCGATGAGGGCGGCTCGATCTACCCGAACGGTGATGACACCGACCCCTCCTTGATCATGAATCTGAGCGACCACCCGCAGTCGGGTCTGAACCCGGCGACCTACCCGGTCGACCCCAGGACCTGCCAGCCGATCCAGCCGTGGGACTACCTGCAGGTCAACACGATCTTCCAGGTCATCCACAACGCCGGCATGCGCACCGCTTGGTCTGACAAGCACGCGATCTACACGTCGTTCAACGGCCCGGGCTCGGGTGGCAACAGCATCGACGACTTCTTCGGGCCGGAGATCGACTCGCAGGCGGTCGAGCCGAACGGCGTTCCCTACCCGGAGGACGGCGCGTGGACGGCCACCGACGCCGCGACCAAGCAGTACGACTCGTACAAGGTCCAGGCGGTGATCAACTGGATCAACGGCTACGACCACTCCGGCACCGGGCCGAAGGTCGGCACGCCCGCGATCTACGGGATGAACTTCCAGGCCGTCTCGGTGGCCGAGAAGCTGAAGCACTCCCCGACGACGCTGATCGGCCCGAACGGCCAGGGGGACTACACCGAGGACGCGCCCGTCCCGGGCGGCTACGTGACCGCGAACGGCCAGCAGGTGCCGGGCCCGCTGCTGCAGAGCGCGCTCAACTACGTCAACGATTCCCTGCAGCGGATGGCCGACACGATCCAGGCGGACGGCGAGGCCGGCTCGACGGCGATCATCCTGACCGCCAAGCACGGCCAGTCGCCGCTGAACAACGCCCAGCTCCAACGGATCGACGACGGTCCGATCATCGCCGGCGTCAACGCCGCCTGGGCCGCAAACCATCCCAGCAACACGACGCTGGTCGTCCAGGAGGCCGACGACGACGGGCTGCTGTGGTGGCTATCAGACCGCTCGCAGGCAGCGGCTGACTTCGTGAGGCACTACCTCTGGACGCACTCCGCCCCGGCGGTCAACTACGCGGGCCAGACGATCACCGTCCAGCACTCCGGTCTGAAGCGGATCTTCGGCGGCGGGCAGGCGGCGCGGTTCTTCGGCGTCCCGAGGTCCGAGCCAGATCACCCGGACGTGTTCGGGATCGCTCAGGTCGGGACCATCTACACGACCGGCTCGAAGATCGCCGAGCACGGCGGCGACAACCCGGGTGACCGCGACGTGCCGCTGCTCGTCTACGCGCCGGGGACGGTTCCGCACTCGAGGGTTCACGCTTGGGTAGAGACGACCCAGGTGGCACCGACGATCCTGCAACTGCTCGGACTCCGGCCGTCCAACCTGCAGGCGGTGCGAATCGAGCACACGCGCGTATTGCCGGGGGCATAGTCCCGACAAGCTGCCGGGCGCGCTCGCCTTTGCGGGCGCGCCCGGTCAGCGCAGCCAGGCCGGGCCGAGTCCCAGCACGGCCGCGATCGCCAGGCCCGCGACGAGCAGCGCCCCCGCCCTGCGCGTGTGGGTGAATGCGAACGCCGCGAACCACAGTGGCCACACCGGGAAGCCTCGGGGCGGGCGCTCCGGTCGCGGGCGGCGGAGCGCCTTGAGGGCCCGCGCGAGCAACGGGATCGCGCCGAACGTGGCCAGCGCCGGCCAGGGGAGAGCGCCGATGATCACGAACGCGACGACGGCGACGTAGAAACCGACCATCAGCGCTTCGGTCAGCCGCCGGGCGCGACGCTCTCCGATGATCACCGGCAGCGTGCGGACGCCGGCCGCCTCATCCCACGGCAGCTTGTCGATGTGCTTGCCCATCAGCACCGCCGTGCACAGCAGCCCGTAGGGGATCGACGCGAGCCACACCTGCCACGGGACGGTGCCGACCGCGGCGTAGTAGGTGCCGGCGATCATCAGCGGGCCCCACACGACGAGCACGTCGAGCTCCCCGAGGCCCCGCTTCTTCAGACGCAGCGGCGGCGCCGTGTAGGCCACGTTGAGGACCACGCCGGCGAGGCCGAACAGGAGCACGACGAAGCCCCGTGCCCCGACGAGGATCGCCAGGATCACGAGGTCGGCGACGTTGACCGTGACCGCGGCGCGGACCAGGCCGTCGCGGTCGATCATCCCGGACAGGATCGGGTGGGGCGCGTACAGAGCGCGCGGGTAGTCCTCCGAGTCGAGGCCGGCGTCGGTGTCGAACAGGTCGTTGACGAGGTTGTTGGAGACGTGCGCGAGCACGATCCCGATGAACGCCAGCACGAACCACCCGAGCACGAAGCCGGGGTGGCGCACCGCCAGCAGCCCCGCGATCGCGCCGGCGGTGAGCGTCATCGGCAGCACCCCGCCGCGGGTGATCACGAGCCACTTCGACACCGGGTCGAGTTCGCCCGACGGCGGGTTGACCGTGCTGAGGGCGTGGCGCCAGCGGGCCAGCCTGCCGGGCGCCGAGACTGGGGGAGCGGTCTCGCTCATCGGGGCGGACGCTATCGCGGCCCAGCCGCCCGCGACAATTATTGGCGGAGGCTGTCGAGATCGCACGACCTCGCTCGTCATACGCGTGAAAGCCGCAGACGAGCGGTGAGAACGTCCAAATTAAAGGAGGCGCAATGCCCCAGTACATGCTGTTGATCTACAACCCGACGGCCACCCCCGATGTGCTCGCCGAAGAGCACCCGAAGTGGGGCACCTACACGCAGGAGCTGCGGGACGCCGGCGTATTCGTGAGCGGCGACGCGTTGCAGGGAGTCGAGTCGGCGACGACCGCCCGCGAGCGCGACGGCGAGCTCCAGCTCATCGATGGTCCGTTCGCCGAGACCCGGGAGCAGCTTGGCGGCTATTACGTGATCGAGGTCCCCGACCTGGACAAGGCGCTCGAGTACGCCGGCCGGGCGCCGAGCATCGGACGCGGCTCGGTCGAGGTCAGGCCGGTTTGGGATATGAGTGAGCTGATGCGAGTGACCGGCCAGGTCGAGGCATCGGCGTAGCAGCGCCGGCTCCCGCTGGCGGTCGCGGCTCCGCGTCCGCCGGCGGGGCTGTCACGCGAGAGGGCAGCGATGGGCCGGGATCGGCGCGGCCGCAGCCGCGCAGAACCTGCACAGCACGACAGTCCCGCGCCAAAATCCGAGCCCTGCCGCACTGTGCATGAAGAGCATGGTTGGCACGACAGGGCTCGCCGCCGGCGCCGAGGTTGTCGTGCCATGCAGATTCTGAGCCCCGCGACCGACCCCGACCCTCCCTTCTTCCCCAGCACAATGCCAGGCCCGCCGCTCGCAACGGCTGCGGGCGCGAAGCGTCCGCGGGCCGAGAGTCCATAAACCTGGCTCGGACTGGCACAAGAACGGCCCCCCACCTGTCGGGTTATCAGAGGCCCACGGTGGCGCCACCGACCGCCGACCTCGACTGTTTCGCCTGTGACTGCACTCGCGCGCGAAACCACTCTCATCGGCCACGAGCCGCCGACCCGCACCGGCGCCTCGATCGCCTCGGTCGGCGTCAGCCTCCCCGCCACCACCGTCCCCAACAGCACGATCGCAGCCCGGCTGGGCATCGACGAGGACTGGATCGTGCGGCGCACCGGAATCCACGAGCGCCGCGTGGCCGAGCCGCAGGAGCGGCTGACGACCCACGCCGCCGAGGCCGGGCGCCAGGCGCTCGAGCGTGCCGAGGTCAGAGCTGAGCAGCTCGACCTGGTGCTGGTCGCGACCACGACCGCCGACGAGGTGCTGCCGAACGCGGCGCCGCTGGTGGCGCACACGCTCGGGGCCTCGCGCGCCGGCGCGTTTGACATCGGCGCGGCGTGCACGGGCTTCCTGTCGGCGCTCGCCGTCGGCTGCGCCCAGATCGAGGCTGGCCGGGCGCGCACCGCGCTGGTCGTCGGCGCCGACTTCATGACGCGGATCACCGATCGGGACGATCGCTCGACGGCCCCGGTGTTCGCGGACGGCGCCGGGGCTGTGGTGCTCGTCTCCAGCAAGCAGCACCGGATCGGCCCGGTGGTGCTCGGGTCCGATGGCGACGGCGCCGACAACATCGTCGTCGACCGCGCCGAGCCGCTGATCCGGATGCGCGGCCACGAGACGTTCCGCGAGGCCGTGGCGCGGCTGTCGCTGGTCACCCTCCAGGTGATCAACGCCGCTGCGATCGGGCTCGGCGACATCGACCTGTTCGTCTACCACCAGGCCAACGGCCGGATCCTCAGCGCCGTCGGCGAGCGGCTCGGCCTGCCCGCCGACCGGGTCGTCGACTGCGTGGGCGACTACGGCAACACGTCGGCGGCGACGCTGCCGCTGGCGCTGGCGTTCAGCGAGCGCGAGGGGCGCCTGGCCCGCGGCGACCGCGTGCTGCTCGGCGCGTTCGGCGCCGGATTCACGTGGGGTGCGACCGTGGTCGATTGGGGTAGAGCATGAGCAGCCTGGCCCTTGCAGAACGGACCGACGCGCCACTGTCGCCGCTCGAGCGCCTCCAGGCGCTGTGCGACCCGGGCACGCTCGACGTGATCCGCACCGAGGTGATCTCGCTGCCGATGGGCGAGAAGGCGCGGGCCGGCGACGGCGTGCTGGGCGGCTCCGGGCTCGTCGACGGCCGCCCCGTGTTCTGCTACGCCCAGGACTCGAGCTTTGCCGGCGGCTCGCTCGGCGAGGCGCACGCGAACACGATCGTGCGGGTGATGGAGCTCGCCGACCGCGCCCGGGCGCCGGTCGTCGGGTTCGTGGCCTCCGGTGGCGCCCGGATGCAGGAGGGCGTCGGCGCGCTCGGCGGCTACGGCCGGATCTTCCGGCGGATCGTGAGCCTGTCCGGCCGCGTGCCCCAGATCTCGGTCCTGACCGGACTGTCGGCCGGTGGCGGTGCGTACTCCCCGGCGCTTACCGACTGGGTCGTGATGACCGAGGAGTCGAGCATGTTCCTGACCGGGCCCGCGGTCGTGCGCGACGCGCTGGGCGAGGACGTGACCGCGGCGGAACTTGGCGGCAGCCGGGTCCACGAGCGAAACGGCGTCTGTCACTTCGTCGCCTCCGACGAGGTCGACGCGATCCATCTGACCCGCGAGCTGCTGTGCTACCTGCCGAGCCATCGGGAGCTGCCGGCGCCGATCGTGGCCACGCGGCCCGCGCCACCGCGCGACCCCGGCGACATCGTGCCGGCCGAGCAGCGCCGCGTGTACGACGTGCGCGAGGTGATCCGGTGCCTGGCCGACGGCGGCGGACTGTTCGAGGTGGCGCCGGGCTGGGCGCGCAACATGGTCACGGGCTTCGTGCGGATCGACGGGCGGACGGTCGGCGTGATCGCCAACCAGCCCCGGTACCTCGGTGGCGTGATCGACTCGGCGAGCTCGCGCAAGGGCGCTCGGTTCGTGGCCAAGTGCGACCGGTTCCGGATCCCGCTGCTGGTGCTCGTTGACACTCCGGGGTTCATGCCGGGCACCAAGCAGGAGACCGAGGGCGTGATCCGCTACGGCGCCGGCCTCGTGCACGCGTTCGCGGAGGCGACCGTTCCCCGCGTGACCGTGATCCTGCGCAAGGCGTTCGGCGGCGCGTTCATCACGATGAACTCGAAGGATCTCGGCGCGGACTACGTGTTCGCGTGGCCACAGGCGGAGATCGGCGTGATGGGCGCGAAGCCCGCCGTCGGGATTATCCACCGGCGCGAGCTCGCCGCGGCCGACGATCCCGACGAGGTCCGCGAGCAGCTGGCGGCGCGTTACGCGGAGGCGCAGCTGCGACCGCAGGTCGCGGCCAGCACCGGCTACGTCGACGAGCTGATCGCGCCGGCGCAGACCCGCACACGGCTGTCGTGGGCATTTCGATCGCTCGAAGGGGCATCGTGACTCAGAAGGGGACGATCCTCCTCACGGGCGCGACCGGGTTCGTGGGGATGGAGCTACTCGCGCGCTATCTCGAGCGCGGCGATCGGGAGATCGTCGCCCTCGTCCGCGCGCCCACCGACGACGCGGCGCGCGCGCGGATGGACGCGGTGCTCGCGAACCTGTTCGGGGCGCGGCGAGCCCGCGGCTACGCCGGGCGGGTGCGGGCCGTCGCCGCCGAGCTGACCGCCACGCGGATGGGCCTGAGCGAGCGCCGCTACGCCGAGCTGGCCGGGAAGGTAAGCGCGATCGTCCATTCGGCCGCATCCGTCTCGTTCTCGCAGCCACTCGACCAGGCGCGGGCGATCAACCGCGAGGGCACCCGGCGGCTGCTCGAGTTCGCGGGGCACGCCCGCCGCGACGGCGGTCTGGAGCGCTATGCGCACGTGTCCACGGCGTACGTCGCCGGGACCCATCGCGGCCGTTTCTGCGAGCGCGACCTCGACGTCGGCCAGCAGTTCCGCAACACTTACGAGCAGTCGAAGTTCGAGGCCGAGCAGCTCGTGCGCAACCAGGCCGAGGTCCCGTTCACGATCCTGCGCCCGAGCATCGTCGTCGGCGATCGCAGCAGCGGCTGGACGGCGGCGTTCAACGTTCTCTACTGGCCGCTGCGGGCGTTCTCGCGCGGGTTGTTCACCGAGGTTCCGGCGGACACGGCGGCGCCGGTCGACGTCGTCTCGGTCGACTACGTCGCCGATGCCGCGCACGAGCTGTGCGAGTCGCCGGGCGGGATCGGCGAGACCTACCACCTGACCGCCGGCGCGAACGCCAGCACGATCGGAGAGATCGCGCATGCCGCCAGCCGGTACTTCAAGCTGCCCGTCCCGCGCGTGCTCTCGCCGCACGAGTTCGCGGCCAGCGAGGACGGCGCCGCGGCCCGCGCCGCGCTCGAGGGCAGCAGCGTCTACTTCCCGTACTTCTCGGTCGGCACGGTGTTCGACGACGCCGCCACCCGCGCCCGGCTGGAGCCGTGGGGCATCCGAAGCTCGCCGCTCGGCGACTATCTGGAGCGCCTGCTCGACTTCGCCACCCGCAGTCGCTGGGGAAAGCTGCCGATCACGAGGATGGAGGCGCTGGCGAGCTGAGCCTGGCACGGGGCTCGAGGCGCCGGCGAGCTGAGTCCCCCCAACCGGGGGGTTGAGACGGCGACACCGTTGTAGGTCGTGGATCGGCCGGGGATGCTCGGACCGTGACCGCACTCGCCGACACCGCACGATTTCGAGCCGACGACCCCGATTCGCTGGTGGCGGCGTCGCTGGCGTGCCCGATCTGCCTGCGGAGCGAACAGGTCGCCTGGGAGGCCGCGCTCGAGGGCTACGATCCGTCAGTGGAATGCTGGTGCCCCCGCTGCCAACAGCGCTGGCGCGTCTATCTGGCGCCGCAGCAGGACCTGCGGATCGGGCTGATGGAAGCCGGCGCCTCCTGACGCTCATAGCGCGATGAGCACCGCCGGCGGGATGGACCGGTCCGCCGGTCTCGGAATCGCGGCGCTCGAGCTGTTCGTCGAGGTGCTCTCGCAATCGGAGCAAGGCACCGCGGCCGGCAACGACTTCTACGACCGGCTGTGCGAGGCGGTATGCCGGCTCGCGCGTATGCGCCGAGCGCTGATCTTCCGCTACGACGCGGCGACTCGGCGCGTGCGGGCCGCCGGCGCCCATGGCCTCGACATCGAGCAGTTCGCCCAGGCGCACGTGACCGTCGAGTCCGCGCAGTTCGCGGCGCGCGCGCTTGCGGAGGACCGGGTCGTCGAGGTCGAGGGCGACATCGCCGGGCTGATCCCGGCCGAGTACGTGGAGCTGTTCCCCGAGCCGGTGCGCCTCGTGTGCGCTCCGATGGCGGCCGCGGGCCGCGCCGTCGGCGTGATCCTGGCCGATCGCCTGCTCCCGGCGCCGCCGCTCGACGACGCCGAGGTCCACCTGATGTGGACGCTGGGGAAGGCCGCCGCGCTGGTATCCGTAGCGCGGATCGTCGCCACGCAGGCCGAGAAGGCCCAGCAGCTCGAGCACCGGATCGACCTCGCCCGCGAGATCCACGAGGGCGTGATCCAGCGGCTGTTCGGCGTCTCGATGGCGCTCGACGGAGACGGCGACCTGCCCGCGGCTGCGCGCGAGCGGTGCGCGAGCGAGACGCAGCGCGCGCTGAGCGACCTTCGCAGCGCCCTGCAGCGGCCGCTCGGCCGGGCGCCGCGGGCGACCGGGACGACGTTCGTCGCCGAGGTCGAACGGCTCTCCCGCGTCCATCCCGAGCTGGGCGTGAGGCTCGAAGCGGGACGGGAGGGGGATGTCCCGGCGGGCCTCGAGCCCCTCGCCCAGTCGGTGCTCGCCGAGGCGGTGCGAAACGCCCACAGGCACGCCAGCCCGAGCCACGTGAGCGTGCGGGTCGCGCGGGTGGACGGGGCGTTCGTGCTGGAGGTCGCCAACGATGGCGTCGCCGACCGCAAGCGCCGGGCGGGGATGGGGCTGAGGCTCGCGGCGCTCGAGGCCCTGCAGAGCGGCGGCGTCGTCGAGTTCGGGGAGCGCGACCCCGGCACCTGGCAGGTAAGGCTGGTCGTGCCCGGCGATGACTGAGCAGCTACGAAGCCCGGAGCGCCTGACCGTGCTGGTCGTCGACGACCACGACGTCGTCCACTGGGGCTTCCGCCTGATGCTGACCCAGCAAGCGTGGGTGGAGCGGTGCGTGAGCGCCCACGCCGGGGCGAAGGCGGTCGAGATGGCGGTCCGCTACCGGCCCCATGTGGCGCTCGTCGACCTGTTCCTCGGCGAGGAGTCGGGCGCCGAGATCTGCGAGCAGATCCGGGCCGCCGAGCCGCGCACGCGCGTGCTGCTGTTCTCCGGCGCGGGGGAGATCTCGCCGCAGGCGGCGCGCGCCGCCGGGGCCTCGGGGTTCGCCTACAAGGACTGGCCGGCGCGGCGGATCGCGAGCGCGGTGCGCCTGGTCGGGCTCGGCAAGACGATGTTCGAGCGCCACGACCGCCCCGACGTGATGGGGCTCTCCGACCGCGAGCGCTCGGTGCTCGAGCTGATGGCCTCCGGCTCGACGAACCCGGAGATCGCCGAGGCGCTCCACCTGTCAAAGCACACGGTCAAGGAGCACACCAGCGCCGTGTACCGCAAGCTCGGCGTCCGCAACCGGACCGAGGCGGTGCAGCGGGCCCAGCGGCTCGGGCTGGTCAGCTAGCCATGGTATAAGTGCTCCGGCTGTACAAATTCATCCACGATTTGGGGGTGAGAGTTGTCCACGACCGAGTTGCACCGAACCGCTTTTGACGACGTGCAGCGTCAAGCGGGGGCGAGCTGGACCGATTGGGAAGGATGGGCCTGGGCTGCTGACTTCGGCGATGCGATCGCCGAGCACAAGGCGACCAGAACGGCCTGCAACATGTGGGACGAGGCCCCGTTGCGCAAGTGGGACATGCGCGGCCCCGGCGCGCTCGCGCTCGCCGACGCGCTGTTCACCAACGACATGGCGGCGCTCGAGCTCGGGCAGGTTCGCTACGGCGCGATGTGCGACGAGGACGGCAAGATGATCATGGACGGCACCATCTTCCACGTCGCGAACGACCACTGCTTCTCGATCACGAGCTATGACTCGGATCTCGACTGGTTCCGCAAGGTCGCGTCCGACCGGGGCCTCGACGTGGAACTGAAGGACGTGACGGACGATATGCCCCATCTCCAGGTGCAGGGGCCGCTGTCGCGCGAGGTCCTGCGGCCGATCACCGAGGGCGCGGACATCGACAGGTTGCGCTACTTCCGGTTCCTCACCGACGGCGTCACCGTCGGCGGTATGCCGGTGTGGCTGTCGCGGACGGGCTACTCGGGCGAGCTCGGCTTCGAGCTGTACTGCAAGCGTGAAGACGCGAGCGAGCTGTGGAACGCCGTACTACGCGCCGGCGAGCCGCATGGCCTGCGGCCGATTGGGCTCTCGGCGATCGAGACGCTGAGGATCGAATCGGGACTGCTGTTCCCCGACATCGACTACTTCCCGCATCAGACCGACCCGTTCGAGGTACGGCTCGACAACGTGATCAAACTCGAGACCGGCAACGACTTCGTCGGGCGCGACGCGCTCAAGCGGATCGCGGCCGAGGGGACGCCGCGGTTGTTGACGACACTGCGGATCGACGGCGAGGACGTTCCCGAGTACGGCGCGGCGGTGACCGTCAGCGACGTCGAAGCTGGGATCGTACGGAGCCCGTGCGAGAGCCCGACCTTCGGCGAGGTGATCGCGATGGCCGCGATCGACCGCGACCACATGAGCGTCGGGGAGCGCGTCGATGTGGCGCTTGGCGACGGCACGGTCGGTGCGACAGTCGCACCGTTCCCGCTCTACGACACCGAGAAGAAGCGCCCGCGTTCCTAGCCTCGCGCTCCGATGTGCGCGCTGCGTGCGGTGTCCACGAACCACTCCCACACGCCGAGGAAGCGCCGGTCGATCCGCCACTCCTCCTGAAGCTCCCATTGCACGGCGAGCACCGCCCGCCCCGGCAGCTCGACCGCCTCGGCAACCCCGTCAGCCGAGGCTGCTACGACCTTGAGGCCGTCACCGAGGCGGTCGATCGCCTGGTGGTGGAAGGAGCTCACGTCGATCGTGGTCGTGCCGAGCGCATGCGCAAGGATGCTGTCCTCCGCGATCGAGATCTCGTGCCGCGGGTGAGGCGGCAGCGGCGCGTTGTGAAGCGACGCGCGCTCGACCTGCTTCCAGCTTCTCCAGCCGGGATCGCTCGGGTGATCCTCGGCGAGCAGGCTGACGTCCTGGACGAGTGTTCCGCCGAGGGCCACATTCAGGAGCTGGACGCCGCGGCACATGCCGAGCACCGGCAGGCCCCGATCGAGCGCGCGACCCACGAGCTGAAGCTCGAACTGGTCGCGCTGAGGCTCGGTGGCGGCGAGCAGCGGGTGCGGCTCCTGTCCGTAGCGGTGCGGCTCGATGTCCCGACCCGGGGCGAGCAGGACCGCGTCGATCACGTCCAGGGCCGGCTCGATGGCATCGAGCAGCTGGGGAAGGGTCAACGGCACGCCGCCGGCGGCAAGCAGCGGCCGATGGACACCCACCCCGCCGTAGTCGCCGAAGTCGTGGAGGCTGGCGGAGACTCCGATCAGAGGTCGGTCGGCCATCAGGCGGTGGCGAGCGCCTGCTCCGGGATGGCCGCTTGCTCGATCAGCTCGGTCAGCTCGCGCAATTCGATCCGGTCGGCGTTACCGGAAGTCTTGATCGCGTCTTCGTACATGGTGACGTCCTTGGGGCAGGCGACGACGAACAGCTCGACATCGGGGAGCGCGACCGCCTCGCGGATGCGGTTCTCGGACGGGCGCTCCTGACCTGGGGTGTCGGGAATCCAGATCCGCCCGCCGCCGGCGCCGCAGCAGAACGAGTTGTCACGGTTGCGGGGCATCTCGACGAGCGTGCAGCCGAGTCGGCGCAGCAGTTCTCGGGGGGCCTCGTACTCGCCGTTCATCCTCCCGAGGTGACACGGGTCGTGGTAGGTGACGCGGTAGGAGAGCCCGGTTCGCAGCTCCAGAGCACCGCTGTCGATCAGCTCGAGCAGGAAGCTGGTGTGGTGCGAGACCCGCCACTCGCCGCCGAGCGACGGGTACTCGTTGCGCAGCGTGTTCAGCGAGTGCGGATCGCTGGTCACGATCCGGTTGAACTCGCAGCCCGAGATCGCCTGGATGTTGCCCTCGGCGAGCAGCTCGAACAGCCCCTCCTCGCCGACGCGTCGCACGTCGTTGCCCGAGTTGCGCTCGCCGTCGTAGAGGATCCCGAAGTCGACGCCGGCTTCGTGGTACAGGCGCGCCAGCGAGCGTGTGACCCGTTGGGAGCGGGGGTCGAACGAGGCGTAGTCACCGACGAACCAGAGCACGTCGACCGGCTGCTTGCGCGCGTCGGGTACGTCGAACTCCAGCTCGGCGGTCCAGCGGCCGCGCTTGCGCTTGTTCTCGCCGAACGAGTTTCCCGCTTTGTGGATCACCTCGAGCGTCGACTGGAGACCGGGGTCGAGCTCGCCATCCTCGACCAGCCGGCGACGGAGCTGGTTGATGATCGGCGCCTGTTCGATCCCGACCGGGCAGATCTCGACGCATGCGTTGCATTGCATGCACGACCACAGCGTCTCGGTGCGCACGCCGTCCTCGCCGATCACCGGCTTGGTGAAGCCGGCGCCGTCGGCCTTGCCCTCGAGCAGCTGGCCGATTACGCCGCCAATTCCGGTTGCGCGCATCGCCGCGTTGGCCTGCTCGCGGAGCTCGAGGATCACGTCGCGCGGGGACAGAGGCCGGCCGGTCGCGTTCGCCGGGCACGCCTCGTGGCAGCGGCCGCACTTGGTGCACGCGTCGAGTTGGAGCAGGTGGAGCTCGCTGAAGTCGGCGAGCGTCGCGTACCCGGCGGGCTCCGAGGCGCGCTGCGGTGGAATCGCCTGAAGCCGCTTGCCCGCGAGCGGATCGCGCAACGAGAGCGAGAAGAAGCTCGTCAGCATGTGCGCGGCCTTGGTGTACGGGATGCTCGCGACGAACGTCAACGCGAGCAGCCCGTGAAACCACCACAGCCCGTGGCGCAGCGCGGCCAGCGTCCCGTGGCTGAGGCCGGTGAGTGCCTGGGCGGCGATCCAGCCGCCGAACTGAGTTCCGCCGTAGCCAGGATCATCCATCGCGATCCGCACGCCCTCGAGCAAGAAGCCGGTGAGCGCGATCACCAGCAGCGTCCCGACGAACACCCAGTCCCCGACCTCATACCGGTGACGGTCGTACTGGGGATCGCCGCGCGCCCGGTCCGGCCGGGCATAGTCGAGCTTGGCCGGCCTCAGGACGGCGCGGCGCACCATCATCACCAGCACGCCGACGATCAGGGCCGTGCCGAAGACGTTCAAAACCTCCTTGTATACGAGGTAGAAGGTGCCGTGGAAATAGCTCCACCCGAACACGGGAGTCGTGAAGTCGGTGTCGAAGCCGAGGATCACGGTGCCGGCGAACAGGACGATGAACCCGTAGAAGATCGCTCGGTGAGCCCATCCGGCGGTCGTGTCGCGCCGGCTGATCGTCGTGTGAGAGAGCAGCTCGCGGAGTCCCCGCCAGAGCAGCCCAGGCAACCGCCTGGCCGGCGGCAGGCCGCCGCCGTGACCGTGGCGATATTTGACCAGCGGCCGCGCGAGGCCGTAGATGAACACGATCACCGACGTCACGGCCAGCACGTACCAGACGACTTTCAGCCAGACGACGAAATGCCAGAACACCGGCCTCGTGGCGACCGACGCGAGCTCGAGCACTTCGAAGAACCCTAGTCCAGCGCCTGCTCGAGCTCGTCGGCCAGCTCGAACATGTCCATCACCGCACCGTAATGGGCGACGCCGAAGATCGGCGCCTCGGGATCCGTGTTGACCGCGATGATCGTCTCGGCCGTCCGCATCCCGGCGAGATGCTGCACCGCGCCCGAGATCCCCAACGCCAAATACAGGCGAGGCTTGACCGTCTTCCCCGACTGGCCCACCTGGCGGGCCGCCGGGACCCACCCCGCGTCCACCAGTGGGCGCGAGACGCTGAGCGTCGCGCCGAGTCGATCGGCGAGCTGCTCGAACCGGGCGACGTTGTCCTTCTCCTCGACACCACGCCCAATCGAGACCAGAAAGTCGGCCTTCGTGATATCCACATCACCTGCCTGCACCTCGCGATAGCCCTGATGCTGGGTGCGAGCAACGCCATCAAGCTCTAGCCGCACCTCTCTCACCGGGACGCCCCCCGACCCCGCCGCCACGGGCGCGAATGTGCCGGCGCGGAGCAGCAGCAGCGTGCACTCCTTGCTCGGGAAGTCGTATTCGGCCACGAGCTTGTCGCCGTAGGCCCCCCGCTGGGCGATCGGCCCGTCCTCCCAGCGCAGCGCGGTCACATCGCTGGCGAAACCCAGCCCGCCGGCCGCCGCTACGGCGGGGGCGAACCCGAGGGCGTCGATCGAGTGCGCCGCGAGCACCAGCTGCGGACGCTCGCGCTCGAGCAGCCCCTCGAGCGCCCGCTGCGCGACGTGGGCCTCGAACTGCGCTACCGGTGCGGTTACCGTCAATACCTCGTCGACCCCGTCGCTACCGAGTGCGGCCGCATGCGCGCCCGCGTCTGCGTCGATGATCGCGACCGCCAGCGGACCACCCTGCGCCGCCTTCAGCTCTCGGGCGGCGCCGATCAGCTCGAACGACACCTCGCGCAGCTCACCGCGCCGCGCCTCGGCGATGACCAGGATTGCGGCCATTCAGCCGATCCGATCCTTGACGATCTCGGCGATCTTCGCGGCCACATCGGCCGGCGAGCCTTCGAGGATCTCCGCTCCCCCGCCCTTGTCCGGCGGGGCCAGCCGGCAGCGCCGCGACCCCGCGGCGCGCGCGATCTCGCCACCGTCGAGTCCGAGGTCCTCGAGCGATTGCACCGCCAGCGGCTTCTCGCGCGCCTGCTTGATCGCGCGCAGCGTCGCGTAACGCGGCTCGTTGATCCCGGTCTGGATCGTCAGCAGCGCCGGCAGCGAGACGTCGAGCAGCTCGACGAGACCCCCCTCGAGCTCGCGTTCGACCCTCAGCCGCTGATCGTCCCGCTCGATCCCCTTCACGACCGCGACGTGGGGCAGCTCGAGGTAACCCGCGAGTGCGATCCCGGTTGCGCTGTTGACCGCGTCGGAGGACTGCACGCCGCACAGCACGAGGTCAGGCGCCTCGCGCTGCACCGCGGCTGACAGCACGCGGGCGACGGCGAGCGGATCGGCGCCCTCAAGTCCCTGATCCCAGACCCTGATGCCGCGGTCCGCCCCTTTCGCCAGCGCGCTGAGCAGCCCCTCCTCTGCCTCCTCGTCGCCGACGGTGACGGCGACGACCTCACCATCGCCCACCGCGTCGCGGAGCTGCAACGCGGCCTCGAGCGAGAACGTGTCCCACTCGTTCAACTCCCACTCGAGGCCGTCGGGGTCAACGTCCGAGCCATCGTCGAGCAGCTCGAACTCGTCGTCGAGCGCCGCGACCTGTTTGACCGGTACGACAATCTTCATACGGCGCTACGCGACAGCCACATCCGGAGTGTTCAGCAGCTGGGCGCGGTAATCGTCGTTCGAGACTTCGCCCCACAGACGCCGCTCGCGGATGAACGGGAGCGGCATCGCCGGGTTCGGCGAGTCGATCTCG
>Ga0116216_10000995_pt1 | contig 20330 bp, 29 predicted proteins | sample Sb_taG_11_FD_89696 | JGI IMG/M metagenome (GOLD analysis project Ga0116216, IMG submission 89696) | Peat soil microbial communities from Weissenstadt, Germany - Sb_50d_3_AS metaG | ecosystem: Environmental > Terrestrial > Soil > Wetlands > Peat | place: Germany: Weissenstadt | collected 2010-09-21
CGAGGCTGCCGGCGGTGGCGGCTCTGCCTGACCCGGAGCCGCTCCCCGAGCCCGACGATGATGAAGAGCTCCCCGAGGAGCTGCTCGAGGAACCTCCGCCGGACACCGTGTCGCCCGGGGTGAGGCTCGAGAGCGAGGCGATCGTCCCGCTCGTCGGCGCGTACAGCTTGGTGTTGTTGACCGCGATCTCGGCCGTGTGCACGGCGGCCTGCGCGCTGTAGACCGCCGCCTGGGCAGAGGCGAGGCTGCTCGGCGACGGAGTGGACGTCGTGGTCGTCGTGGCGGTCGAGCTGGTCTTCGTCGCCGAGCCGCCGCTGCTCGAGGGCGAAGACCGCGTCGTGCTCGGCACTATCACGGTCACGGTCACGCTCGGGGTCGTCTTCGTAATCTTGGTTCCCGACTTGGTCGGCGTCTCACCGGATCCGCCGGCGCCGGTCTTCGGCTTCTTGGTTTTGCCAGCCCCCGGCGTCGACCCCGGCTCATAAGACGCGTACTCGACCGTGCCCGCCGAGACCGGGCTGTAGCTCGTGCTGCTGCTCGACCCCGACGAACCCGACCCTGACCCGGAGCCCGAGCTTCCTGACCCGCCGGACCCGCCGGAGCCGCAGTTCGCCGTGGTCTGGTCCTGGAGGCAGGTCAGCTGATCCTCGGCCGCGGTGAGCTGCAACTGCGCCTGGCTCAGCTGGAGGTCCGCCGACGTCGGGTCGAGGTCCGCGAGCAGTTGGCCGCCGGTGACGTGCTGTCCCTGCTTGACGTAGACGTCCTGCAGCGTGCCGCTCGCGTTGAAGTTGACGGTTACGTCCGTGCCCGCGGCGATGTTGCCGCTGCCGGTGACCGTCGACTGCACGACGCCCTGCTCGGCGGTGACGATCTCCTTGGACGTCCGGGCCGAGCTGGTCGGCGCCCCGATCTCCGACACCGCGAGGGCGGCGACGACGATCGCCACGACCCCCAGCGCGTAGAGAAGCCAGGGCCTAGACGGTCGATCCCGGCGGCTTTTCATGGGAGTGGCAATCCTTTGCCGGGAGGGGGGCAGGCAGACCGCGCGCGGGTTTCGATGCGGGGATCACGATGCCTCAGCGTTGTAGCGCCGCCGGTATCAGCTCTGCGTAAGCACTCTTGCGGTCCTCTTAGGAACGACCGTGACGCTCACCTGCGGAAGCGCCGGCAGCTCTATTCGGACCTCGAGACCGCCGGTCGGCGGCGCCTCGATCTCGATCGTGCCGCCGTGCGCCACGACCACCGAGCGCACGATCGACAGCCCCAGGCCGAACCCGCCGGCGGCGCGATCCAGGCGCCGGAACGGCTCGGTCAGCTTGGCGGCGTCGGCGGGATCGATCACAGGCCCGCCGTTGGTGACGGTCAGGAGCACGTGCCCGCCCACCGTCCGCGTCTTGACCCGGAGATACCCGCCCGGCTCGTTGTGCTGGATGCCGTTGTCGACCAGGTTCGCGATCATCCGCTCGAGCAGCGCCGGCTCCCCCCGGGTCCAGGCCGGCTCGAGGTCGTCCCGTGCCTCGACGTCGGCCTCCCTCGCCCGTGCCCGCAGGTCGGTGATGCAGTCGGCCGCGAGCGCCGCGAGGTCGGCTGGCTCCTCGCGCCCGGTCGCGGCCTCGCTCCGGGCCAGCATCAGCAGCCCCTCGATCAGCCGCTCACATCGATCGACGGTCTCGCGGACGGCCTCGCCCATCCGTCGCAGCTCCTCGACAGTCGCGTCCGGATCGGCCAGGGACACGTCCACCTCGGTGCGCATGATCGCCAGCGGCGTGCGGAGCTCGTGCGAGGCGTTGGCGACGAAATGCCGCTGGCTCGCGAACGCCCCGTCGAGCCGGGCGAGCATCCCGTCGATCGTGTCCGCCAGCTCCTTGAGCTCATCGGCCGGGCCCTTCAGCCCGATCCGCTCGCCGAGGTTCTCACCCGACACCCGGCGCGCGGTGGCGGTGATGTCGCGGAGCGGCCGCAGCGCGCGGCCCGCCAGCAGCCAGCCGGCCGCCACTGACACCATCGTCATCTCGCCGAGCGCGACCACATACTCGATCAGCAGCCGGTGGAGCGCATCGGCGCGGAGCTGAGCCCGTACCGCCTCCGCGATCCGCGCGCCCGTCGACCCGGCGGCAACACCGGGCGGGCGGCCGAAGAACTGCGGCGTCAGTCCGAGCCTGCGCAGCTCGCTGCTCAGTCCGAACCTGCGCAGCTCGCTGCGGAAGTCCGAGGGGCCGTTCAGGTTGTGTCGGACCAGCTCGTAGCCGATCGTCAGCAGCACGGCGCCCGTCACCAGGAACACGAGCCCGTAGAGCAGCGTCAAGCGCAGGCGGATCGTGGGTGCCGGCATGCGAATCGAGGCCGGCCTGACGCGCATCAGGTCATCCGGTAGCCGACGCCGATCACGGTCTCGACGACCGCTGGATCACCCAGCTTGCGCCTCAGCGTCATGATCGTCATGCGCACGACGTTGGTGAACGGATCGGTGTGCTCATCCCACACGCGCTCGAGTAGCTCCTCGGCCGATACGGTAGCCCCATCGGCGTCCATCAGCACCTCGAGCACGCCAAATTCCTTGCGCGTCAGCTCGACCGGTTCCCCGGCGCGGCTCACCAGACGGCGCGCCGGGTCGAGCTCGATGTCGCCCCGCTCGAGCACAGGAGGACGGCTCGGGGTCGCGCGGCGGGCCAGCGCGTGGATCCGCGCGACCAGCTCGGCGAACCGGAACGGCTTGGGCAGATAGTCGTCGGCGCCAAGCGACAGGCCCTCGACGAGGTCCTCGAGCGCCCCGGCCGCGGTCAGCATCAGGATCCCGGTCTCGGGCCGCTCGCCGCGAACCGCGCGGCAGACATCGTCGCCGTGCAGTCCGGGGAGGTCACGGTCGAGCACGAGCACGTCGTAGCGCACGACGCGCGCCTTGATCAACGCGTCGGTTCCGTCCGGCGCCAGGTCGACGGCCATCCCCTCGCGACGGAGCCCCCGCGCGATTGCCTCGGCCAGTCTCGACTCGTCCTCTGCGATCAGCACGCGCAATGCGCAATCCAGGATGACGGCCGGCGCGTAAGGAACCCGTAAGTCGTCGTCATGACGGCTTGTGGTGGCACGTATCGCAGTATCCACGGTTTGCAGGGAAATCGAGCCGTGGCGGAAGTATCCGATGCGCGCTCGTATCGCCGCGTCCGGCTGCGTTCGTTGACAATCCGTGGACAAGCGGAGGCCCGGCGACGTGGGCCCGCGCGGTCGTGGGGTTGCTGCTTCTGGTCTCCATGACCGGGTTCGCAGCGTCCGCGCAGGCCCACGCGCGTATCGGTCACGTTGGGACCGCTCTGGAGCGCAATGCGCGTGCTCTGGCCGCACGTTCGACCCCCGCGTCCTGCCCGACTGGCGTGCCAGTCCAGACGATCACCGTCGTCAACGACGCCGATGTTCGGTTCGGGGTCCTCAAGCGAGTCGAGCACGCCGTCGCGAGACAGTCGCTCGTCCTTCGCCGCTACTGGCAGACGCCGTGCGTACGGTTCGGCCCGGCCGGCTGGCCTCTGACGATCGTGACCGAGATGCCCTCGATCCCCGGCGAGCCGGCAGGGATCGCCGGGGTGCACGACTACGGTCCGACTGGCGACATCGGCACGGCTGGCACCTGGATGATCGTCGAGACGTACGGCGCACCCGCGGAGGCCTGGAGCGAGGACCTGGACCACGAGGTCATCGAGGCCCTGGTTGACCCCGACGTGGACCGGTACGTCGACGAGACGCTCGTCGAGGTGTGCGACCCGGTCGAGAACCGGCCCGGCTACCAGGCGGCCAACGGCGTGTGGCTCAGCGACTTCGTGTTCCCGTCGTGGTTCATGCCGGGCAGACGCGGCCCCTGGGACCTCCTACGGCTCACGCACGGCCCCGGCGACGTCTCCAACGGCGACCCCCCGAGCTAGCGCCGGCCCGTGTCAAGATTCCCCAACGCGCAAAGGAGCAACCCATGATCTGGTGGCTCGTTAGTCGTCCCGCGCGCAGGCGCGTCCGCGTCTTCCCGCGCGTCTTCCCTTACGTGCGAACCGTGCCGCGACGGCGTACGCGGCGCTCTCGGTAGGCCGACAATGTTCCTGGCACTCCTGATCCTTGTGGCGGTTGCGGTCTCGCTCTGGCAGGCATCTCGCGGGAAGCACGCGAGTCCCGCTTCCGCCCCGTCGCGGCGCGAGCGGGAGTTGAGCGCGCTACGGGAGCGGTTCGTTTCGTCGGACATGAGCGTGGACGAGCTCGAGGGCCAGATCGCGGACGTGCTCGAAGATCGGTCACCCGAGCTGGCGCAGCGCTCGGAGCATATCGAGATCCACGTGCACGACGCGCCTACCGGGCACTCGCTGCACATCCACCTGTCGTAGCCCGTCCGCGTCTAACTAAAAGCGGCTTCGACCCTGGGTCCTCGCGCCCAAAATGGCCCGGCTGAGCGCAAACCCTCATGCGCCAAGACCGTGGTCCCTGGTGACGCTGTAGTCCTTGAAGGCTAAGGGGTTGGGATGTCGGTGCCAGCCACGGCTCCCCCGCTCGGCAAGCGTTAGCTCGCCAGCCCAACGGATGGTGTCCACGGTGTCGCCGGTCATTGCGCCCCGGACCTCGATTTCGTAGCGAATCTCCCTGGCCGCGAAAGGATCGTCGGACAGGTCCGCATAAAGGACGCGGGCTTTGACGCGTCTCTCGCCGCCCGGCTCGATCCGTATGACCGCGTTCGCCTCGTCGAACCATGCGCCAGCGTGTTTCACCGTCGCAAACGCCGGCGTCCGGCCAAAGTTCCGAAAAAAGAGCGTTATGTCCGCGTCGAAGTCTATGTCCTTGGGGTTGATGCCGGAGTCAGGTTGGCTGGCCAGAACTACGGTCGTTCGCGGCGTCACCCCGCGTTGCCGTCCGTGGCTCTCGAGCCATTCGACTCGGAAGTCAACAATCGGAGCCAAGGCGTCAATTCGGCTCTTTTCCGCTTCGAGCGCGGCCGAAGCAGCAGCGTCGGCTTGCGCTCGCCCGGCCGTCAACTCCTGGGTTGTTGTTGCTTCCAGACGCTGGGAGCAACAACGAGCTCAGTGGTTCTCTCGGCGACGGTAAACGTGAAGTAGGCAAGTCCAAGGGTGCCCACCGCAGTCCCTGCGCCGCCAACTCCCGAAGAGCCAGTCGACGCCGCCTGCGATTGACGCAATGATCATGCCGAGGAGCACTGCAACAACCAGGACGGCCGAATACCGACCCAGCCGCTTCGGCACGGCAGCCGGCAGAAGGTCGTCGCCACCGTGGGGCGTAGTCATTTGCCCGCAGAGTACGCGAGCGCCCGGCCGAAGCCGGGAGCTCGGTTCCCCGGGGGCAGGCCGGGGGCGAGAAGCTCTCTAGCTTTGTGCCTGCGCCTACAGCGCGCGACCAGTCGTCTGCGATGCGCTGCACTTGTGCGCCGTGCCTCGCTTCCGTCGCTGCGTAGCCGACCCGGCCGAACCTTCCGGCGACGGTTCGAGGCCCGTTCGCCGATTCTGGCGGTCTCGCAAGGAATTGTCGGAACTCGTTAGGTTTGCGTTAGTCTCGGCTGTAGTCTGAGAGAGTGCCTCACGTTGAAGCCGCCCACCGGCGTGCGGCCGCAACCCACGATCGGGCTGCCCTGCTCCACGAAGAGGCTGCGGAGCTGTTCGAGATGATGGGCTTGCCATCGCTCGCGAGAGTCGAGCGTGCACGCGCCCGGTTGGACCGCGAGGGCGCGGCGACCGAGCTTGAGAGCGCGCAGCTGCGCCACCGCCTTGCTGCGAAGCCGTAACGGGGGCTGTGGGAAACGAGCGCCCCGGCCGAAACCGGGGCCTTGACTCAGAACCGGTCGCGTCGCGCTGAAACGATCAGCCCAGCCCGTGCTGCACTGGATTCCCGCAGCGCTTCAGGTACGTAGCGCCGCACCGCATCCACGAGATCGTCAACAGATCCACCATGACGCTCAAGCCAGGCCGCCTCATCGACGCTGACCCGGATGCGCACGGGCACGTGCACGAGCCGACCCTGAGGCGCTGCCGGCGGGTCGGATTGCGAGCTTTCGAGTGTCGGTCCGCGGTCAGCGCTCGGGGTCGCGGCCTGCTCGGCCTCTAGGCGCCGCAGCGCCCGTTCGAACGGCGTCCCTTCGCCGGGCAGGACGGTCGCCGACATCACGCACCCTCCTGACCGGGATCCCTGGGTGCGGGTCCGGGGACCGCCTCTCGTTGACGAAGCCACGCCCGTCTGACCTCGTCTGAGCTGACCGGCGGGATCTGGAGGGAATCGAGCCGCTGGCAGACCACCCTGATGAACCCGTCATCAATGACGGTGGCGTGAGGATCCTTGAGCTGATCGTGCTCGGCCATCAACGCCATGATCTGCCCGAAGGAACGATCGGCCATCACGCCACCGCGAGCTCGTCGTCGTCCGACGCGGCCAGCTCCATAAATCGCCGGAGCTCGTCGTCCGTAAGGAGCCTCACCCATTCCGCCATGGCTTCGTCGGACAGCATCTCCCGGTAGCGAAGGATGAATTCCTCGTCCCAACCGCAACTGGGCAGAACCCTGTCAAGGCGAGCCCCTGCCTCCTGAATCTCCTGCTCCGCCGAAATCGCCACGTCATCGAAGGCGAGATATTCAAGGCGGCGACGGAAAACTGGCCTATCCCCAATGCAGCCCATCTCGAGCTCCCGCTGATGTGACGGTTGAAGGTCCGCTGGAATGCGGCGGTCCAAGGCCCCGATTGCCAGGGCCCGAGCCTCTGCAATCGCGCCCTTAAAGGCCTCCCGGCATTCCGGAATCTCGGCGGACACGGGAACCTCGACGCACACGATCGAGTCGTTCCCATAGCACTCCCCGTCCTCGTCGCTCCAGCCGACCGCGCGAAGACTGTCCCCCGCGTCGAACGAGACATAGCCGCCTCGAAGACACGGGATCGCTGCCATCGCGCGCAGGGTCTCTACTGCGCGCTCAATGTCCTGCATCTGCATGTGCTGCCCCTTTCGGGTCGTGCACCGTCCGACCGCGTCCCCTTGCGCGTCCCCAACCCCCGGTTTGCCGCAAGCATCCAGCCCCGTACGGCGTTATTTTGAGTACGCATCGAAGTCGACGTCTTCGGTGCCATGCCCCCGGGCCGTTGCTGCGGTCGCGGGGGCGATTTATTGGACGGCGGGCAGAGTAGTCCTCACGGGGCCGCCGGTCAAGCGCCGAGGGCTCGGACATTCGTTGAGTCCGCATCGGTCCAGTTGCGGCACGGCCTAGGAGCGGCGTAGGCTCGCACCGGGGGCCGGTCATAGACAAGGAGGACGGGTATGGCAGATAGGAGCTCGACGAGCCTCGCTCTGCTCCGTGTCTCGGAGCGCGTCGCACGGTGGGGGGTGCGGCTCGCCCTGCCCGCCATCATGTTGGCTATCGCGGGCTGCGGGTCAAGCACCACGATCACGGTCACCAGCGCCAGCAGGTCCACCCCCGCGAGCAGCTCGGCGTCCACCGTGCCTGGCTGGGGCGGCGCGACTACCTCCCCGGTTCAACTACCGCTGACCCCACCTTGACGTTCCCGGGTCCTCGTAATGTGGTGCGCAGCCCCCGAACCGGCTCGAGGCGAACGACAGCAGCCGGCGCCGGAGGCGCATAACTAGCACTTCTAACGCCGACGGGAAACTGCGCCAGTTGCTGACGAGAGGCGCGCTGTCAACGGAATGTCCACCAGCGGCCAATCGGTGAGAGCTGACCAGACCACCAGCGGTCAGTGGGTGCCCGCTCGCGCGCGCACGCCAGCGGCACGCTCAGACCGGGCGTGGGTGTGTGCCCTAGGGCGCTCATACTCCACCCCCAGCGATGAGTCCGAGGTTGGGAGTCTCGCCTATATGGGTGGTCTTCTTGGCACTCTTGGCCTCCTTGACCCCCTTGTCTAGAGGGTCAACATGGTCAAGAAGTTCAAGAGGGTCAGAGGTATATGTAGGTAGACGCCATGTCCATCCGCTGATCGTCTTCCCGTCCCGGATCTCGTCGCTGACGACTTTGAGCTTCCGCTTCGCGCGTTTGAGCGTGCTGTCGCTGATCGACATCTCGCGGGCCTGGCGCTGTACGTCCTTGGCGGCTACGGAGCCGTCGGCGAGGAGTGACTTGAGCCAGTCGACGGCTTCGTCTCTGGCGCTGCGGGTCTCGTGGTCGGCGACAACGTCGTCGGCCGTGATCTGAGCGTCCTCGCCGCGCTCGAGCAGCGGCGCGCGGAAGCCGCCGGCGACCGCCTTCTCAGTGATCGTGAAGGTTGCGCTTGCGTTTGAGCTGCGAGCGAGGTTGCCCTTGACCCCGGGTGAGCACCTTGTGCGTGCCGTGGTCGCCTTCGGGGTCGGACGGGTCTGGGCCCCAGATCATCACCGAGCGCGCGAGTTGCGGGACGCCTTGGGAGTCGGCGATCCGGGTGAGCGGGTCGCCGTCGGCGCGCCGGTTGAGGTGTTGAATGAGGACGACTGCGAGCTGGCGGTCCGCGGCGAGCTGGCGGACCGGCTCGAGCGCGAGCCGCACGTCTTGGCCCTTCCACGCGTTGACGGACGCCGGCATGTACGTCTGCACGGGGTCGACGGTGATGAGCTTCACGTCGCCGAGCTCGTCACACATAGCGGCCAGCCGTGCGGGCGTCGAGGGTTACGTCCGCGGCGATCTCGACGCGGTCCAGGTCGGCACCGACCGCCTTGAGCCCCGGCCGGATCGTGTCGGCCGGGTCGTCCTCGGCGCTCAGCATGATCACACCTGCCGGCGTCGTGAACGCGGCAAGCCACGCTGTGAACAGCGACTTGGCTTGGCCCATCTGTCCGGCGACGACACTGATCTTGCCGAACGGGACGTAAGGCGGCCATAGCCACGCGACGGCCCGCGGCGCGACGCTGCTCGCTCTCATGCCGCACGCTGCCCCCGCTTGCACCGCGCTTCGACCGAAGCGAGGACGCCCGCGAGCCGCGCTCGGGCAAGCTCCTCGGCGATCCGCTCGGCGATCGTCTCGACGGCGCTCGGTGGGCACTGGCGGTCGACGCCGCCAAGTTGCTGGAGGTCGGTAACGATGCCGCTGCGGGTCGATCGGACGACGACAACGATGGTGCCGTCGTCGTGGCGCAGGCCGAACGTCCACTTGAGCGTCCGCCCGTCCGCGCTGTCGGCCTCGACATTGCGCAGAATGAGCCGAGCCGAACCGGTGTTAGGCTGGTTGAAGCTGTCCATCGGGCGTTCCCCCCGTCCGATGTAGTGACTTCGACCTCGCTTCGCCCGCGAGGTCGTCGTCGTTCTGGGCAAGCCCGAGCATGCGCTCGAGCTGAAATCTCGGGACGCGGATCGACCGCCCCACCCGGATGGACGGAATGTCGCCGGCGCGGACCGCTGCGTACGCGGCCGAGCGACCAACGCGGAGCAGTGCGGCTACCTCCTCGACGGTGTACGTCAACGGCATGTCGGTGAGCGCGCTCATCGAGCACCGTGCCGCGTCGGCCGCGTGAGCTGCTGGAGGATCTGCGCGTATCGGATGGCGCACACTCCGCGAGGCCGGTGGTCGCCGCGCTCCCACCGCAAGACGGTTGAGGGCGAGACGCCGACGACACGCGCGATTTCGTGCAGGCTGAGGCCAGCGGACTCCCGGATTGCGGCAGCCGCTCCGGTCGCCGCCCATTCGCGGCTGAGACGGAGGTCCTGCAGGTCGTTCGGGGTCATCGTCATTGGAACACTACCGCAATCCGGGACAGTCGAGATCTCTCTGTCCCTAAATATTGCCTAAATTCTGTCCCGCCATTGCAAAACTGTTCCGGATTGGAGTAGCCTGTGCGTCATGGAGGTGAGCGTCAAGTTCGTGAACGCCAAATCGGACGCGGTTCCGCGAGGTGGCCCGACGGGTCCCGGTATCCAGATCCATGGGCTCTCCCAACCTGAGTGGGCCGTCGTCCTCTGGTTCCACCTCGACATAGAACACACGGACGACAAGTCGCCTTACGTCTGTACCGGATTCGAGCTCGTCCCCGTGGACCGCTCGGGCCGCGAGATCACCCCCGACGTGCTACGGCATGTCGAGGGCAACTGGGACCGCTACCTTACGATCGCGCATCAGGTCCTCGACTGGGACCCCGACAAGTTCAAGCAGAGAGTTGGCGAACTTCAACGGCTCCGCCGGCGGGGGCGTCGGGGGATGGACAAGGACTTCTATCGGGGTATCGCCGAGGAGTACCGCGGGTTGCTCGAACGGGGCGAGCGTCCGACTACGGGTATCGCGCGGGCGCATGGTGTCGGCCGGAGTACGGCATCCCGGTGGGTGAGAGATGCGCGGGACCGCGGGCTACTCGGCGAAGCCCTTCCGCGCCGAGCCGGAGAACAACCAAAGGAGGACCGATGAAGGAATCAGCACCGATCTACTGCCCGCGGTGCGGCAAGGCCGTACCGCTCCCGGAGCATCAGGATCCGGCGACCATGTTGAACGACGACGGCGAGCTGGTCCCGGACTACGGGGATCTCCTCCCCGGGAATCTCTTCACCGACTGGGTCGAGGTCGCTGGCTTCTTGGTTTGTTCCGACTGCGCTACCCATGACGAGGTCTGTGCCATGCACGGCACGTGTGTCCGCTGCGGGCGCGAGGACGAGGAGGGCGAAGATAGGTGGGTGGCCCCCGGCATTTGCCCGAAGTGCCAGACCCACGGCGAGGTCAGGACCGACACGCTCAACTACCTGAATCTGGTGGCTGAGGCGATTGCAGGAACCCGCGCCTCTGAGGATTGGGATCGGGCTCGAGACCTAGAGCAGCCGTGGTCCTGGGAAACGGCCGTGTCGATCATGCAGGAGCGGGCGGTCCCGAATCACCTGCATCGCCGAGATCCGATCAATCCGTTTCTCAGCGACGACGAGATGCAGCCGTGCTGGGACACGGTCAGCAGCGATTTGCAGGATGAGATCTTGCGGTGCAGCGGGCTGCTGTGCAAGGCCCGATACGCGATTCCTGACGAAATTCCAGGAGGGGGCTACCCATTGGAGGAAGCACCCGATTGGTGGCTTGGCGTTGACTGGTGGCAGATCGAGCGCACGATTCGTCGTTATGTGCGGGAAGCCCGGAATGCGGCGCAAGCCGAGGCCGGAGGGACCCGATGAGAGGATCAACCCGCAAGCGCGGTGGCACCTGGACCGCGTACTGGGACGGCCCGGCGGACCCCGAGACAAGCAACCGCAAGCAGAGGTCGAAGGGCGGATTCCGCACGCAGAAGGCCGCCCAGGCGCACCTCGCTACCGTCATCGTTCAGACGAACGAAGGCGCTACGTCGAGCCGAGCAAGCAGCCGCTCGCGCGGTTCGTGATGGATGAATGGCTCCCAGGCATCCGCGCGACCGTCCGACCGAACACCTGGAGCACCTACGAGCGCCTGTTGCGTGTTCACGTCGCCGGTCGCGAGGTCGGAGCGCTCCCGCTGCGCTCTCTGACCGGCGGCCACCTGAACGCCCTCTATGCCGAAATGGAGCGGGACGGCCTCTCGGTCAACACGCGCCGGCTGCTCCACTCGACCCTGCATCGCGCTATGCGTGACGCGGTCCGCTGGGAGAAGCTAAGCCGCAACCCCGCGGCGAGCGCTGATCCGCCCTCGGCTTCGCGGACGCGCGTGCAGTCGTGGAGCCCACAGGAGCTGCGCCGGTTCCTCGAGCGCGTCCGCGGAGATCGCCTCTACGCGCTCTGGCGACTCGCGGCAACCACAGGGATGCGCCGAGGCGAACTGCTCGGCCTCTCCCATCAGGCGCTTGACCTCAACAGCGCGAGGCTACGCGTCGACCGCCAACTGACGGTCGATGGCACCTTCGGGCCGCCGAAATCGCGCCGCTCCGAACGGACGATCGCACTCGACGCCGAAACGATCGACGCCCTGCGTCGCCATGTCGACATGCAACGGCTTGAGCGGGATCTTGCCGGGCCGGCCTACGAGGACCAGGATCTCGTCTTCTGCGACGAGCTGGGACGGCCGCTCTACCCGGGCACGATTTCGCGCGTGTTCGTCCAGCACCGGAAGGCCGCCAAGGTCCCGGTCGGGAGCCTGCACGTTCTGCGCCACACGAGCGCGACGATCGCGCTCACGGCCAACCCTCCGGTGCCGCTGCACGTGGTAGCGGGAAGGCTCGGCGACGACCCGAAGACGGTCCTCGGAACCTATGCCCACCTACTGCCGCACTCCGACGCGATGGCCGCCGACGCCGTCGCTGCCGCGATTTCCGTTGACAGACCGTTGACAGAGGCGACGGTCGATCCCGCCCAAGTACCGAGTTAGCAGGAGGTTTCTCGCGCTATGCGTCTACTGCCTCATGGGGAACCCATAAGGATCAAACCGTGCGAATCGCCCGTAACCACGGGGTTTGCCGGTCCCGGGACCTCGGGATGGCAACCCGGATGGCAACTCGCCGGGTGCCATCCCAGACTGACAACCCACGGGAGCCATGCTGTGGCTTCTAAGCGTCCACCTGATCGAAGAAGACGCTTGAAGGACCACCTCCAGGGACCTGCGCCAAGCGGGCTCTGTCGGTTCAAGCAGTCCCCTCGTTACTGAGTTCAACTCGAGCGGCGCAGTCGGGTCGCGAGTCGTAGCAGCGCATCGACGTTGCGGGCTCGCGCAGGGAAAGCAATGACTTCTCCCACCACGATGAGCACCACCCCAAAGATCACCCCACCTACGAGGCCACCATACCCTGGCACCACGGGCTCGACCCCAATGCTGATCATGTCGCACGTGGCGAACAACCCGAACGCGGCCAAAACGATCCTAAGGCGTCGTGGCAGCTCCCGACGGGTGAACATCACGATCAGCGCCTGCAACGGCAGGGTCAGGTAGGCACCCGCTGACGCCACGTGCTTGCAAAACCTCATCGGCCTCGACTCGGTGCCGTCTGGGCGAAGCTCGAACGACGTGAACATCGCCAACAGGAAGGCGAGAATGTACCTCCCGGCGAAGTGCCGACTGCGGAGCCATATCGCGATCCTGGGGGCGCTTACCGCGGCGATCTTCGCTGCGGCATGACCGGACGCATGCCCGCCTCCCCAGCGGACAGGACGTGATCAGTCCATTCGTCTGCGTAATCGTTACGGACCCGCCTCGGCACCAGCCGGCTCGCTAGCCGGACCAGGCGCACCCCGATCAAGCCGCCGCTGCGATCCAGCTCGATGGCGAGGAGTGCGCACAGAACCGATCCCGCCAAGGTCGCGACGATCGACTTCGTGACGAGCGCACAGGCGATCAAGAGCGCGGCGAGGACGACACAGACCCCCAGCCCGCCTTGACCGGTTCCGCGCTCGTTCACCGACTCCACCCAGGCATCAGCTGACGGAGGGGACGAGCGTCGTCGCCAACGACGGCTCTCGCGTTCCGCTCTCCTTCAGGAGTCAGGCGGTAGTACCGCCGTCGCCGACGCCCGGCAGCGTGTTCGTCGAGCTCCTCCCAGTGGGAGGACAGCCATCCTTCCACGACCAGTCGTTGCAGCACTGGATACAGCGTGCCGGTCTTGATGCCGGCAGCTTGGCTGAGTGTAAACCCGTACGCGTCCTCCTCAGGCGCGTCGAGGAATGCCTGAAGCACGAGTCGTGTCTGATGTGTGATCCGCATAGCTAGAAGTCTACATAGGGCACGCTAGAAGTCTACACAAGTCCCCGGCGGATGCTTCGTCCCCCCACTCGGCGCGGCCCCCTCGACTCACTACCCCGGCGGGATCTGCCGCTGGCGGGCCTGCGGCTGGTTCGCCGCTACAGCGCTCGGATGCGCGCCCGCAGCCGTAATAGCTGAACGGCTTGCCTTCCCGTATCGGTTTACGGACGCGCTGTTTGGCCCGATCCCCGCGGGTCGTGCGAGTAGGAGATAGAGGGCGGGACTGTGGCACCCCAACGGTCGGGTTCGAGGAGTGGTTTTGCCTTGAGGGCCTCGGAGACGGGCTTGCCGTCCTCGAGAGCATTGATGGCAGTCGCGATTTCTGCAGGACTGCGTTCATTCAGGCTCTTTTCGATTGCCACCGCGAGGCTGAGATCCCATTGCCGCTGCTGACGCGGCTCATTTAGCGACCGTGGCAGAAGTACAACCGTCCAGCCGAAGTCAATGCTGCGGTCGCGGGCGATCCTCTTCCCCGGAGGAACTGAGGGAGCGTCAAGGGCGGTGGGCCGAGCGAGCGCTGCTGACAACCGTCGAGCCCGAGACCAATCGTCCTCGACCCGAAACCGGTCCGGGGCCTGGCCACTGTCTGGTCTTGGCGGTGCACATACCGCGCGCATCTTGGCCTCCGCATTCTCAATGTCTTCCCACCTGCGCCGGAGTTGCGAATGGATCTGGCGAGACACGATGCCCCACCATCCGATTCGGCGACGACACAGATGGCGCACCGTCATCTCCCACTCGCTCATGACGAGATCGTCCTGACCCACCGCGCGCAGCCAATGGATGAACCAGGACGATTGGGCGAAGTCCTCCAAGAGGGTTGGGCCGAGGCTTCTAGCGACTGCTGAACGAGCGACCTCTCGGGTTCTGTACCGCTGGCACAGATCCTCGAAGAAGACGAGCACACGAAACACGTCGTTTTTCGAAGGGCGTGGAGATCGGGCGTCCCTCGGTGTCCTAGGTAAAGAGCACTCGTCGGCGTGCGACGCCTTCCGCCACGCCTCCATCTTTTTTAGGCAGTCTCTCGCGTCGCTCACATCAAAAAATGCGAGCACTCGAGACCGCACCGCGCGGAGCTCACTCGATCCCCACTCCGCCTGCATGGCTGCAGTCCGGTCGTACAGCGCCTGCCGCCGCCCCAGGTAGACCTGCAGGGCGATGAACGGCAGCGTGAGGGCGGCGGCAACCCCGGCAAGCAGCTCGCCAATCGACCCGAGGTCTTGTATTGAGCTGCTGCTCGGCGTCGTCTTGACGGTCGTCCGAACGCTGACCTGCGATGTGGCAGCCCTAGGGAGGGCGGAGTCCCCACGCGCAGGCGAAACCTGGGGCGTCGCCGCTAAGGCCGTGACCACAACGATCGACGACAACAGGCTCCGCCGCCTAAGCTTCCGTCTAGATCTGCCGATAGCTACGTTGATGGCTGCTAAAGTGATCGGCACGATGACCTTTCCGCGCGGCGGCAAATAGACCTTATTTAGGCGCCGCTCCGGCTGTTGCTTCGCTGGAGCACTGGTGGTCGTCGTGGCGATGTTCGCGATGCGGAGCATCAGTGGCGGACGGCACTAGCCACGCCGTGGCTGTCCGTGCGACGAAAAGGATGCGTGCCCAAGTCGGTCGATGCGGCCGACCCTTCCCCGCCTGAGCCTACCCTGGCGAAGGCTCACTTGTCTAGACCTCGCGTCCAACGCCCCCCGCCTGCTGGGGCCTCTCTAACTCCCGCACGCGAGCCGGAGATCCTCTTTTAGAAGGCCCGGCTGCTGTGCCGGCGCAGAAGCGATGACGTCGAGGTGGATCTTGCCGACGTTCTCGACGGAGACGCGAAAGCAGGTCAGCCGACGCCGACACTCTTCAGCCAGGCGACGATGACCTCCGCCATGACGCTTACACCAAGATCCTTCACGGCTCCCGCCGCTGCGCGGGCCTTCCCACGTTCTGGCTCCGGAATGGCCGGATCTTCGCTGCGGGCGATCAGAGCATCGACTAGTGCTTGGACATCGCTCGCGGAGGGCTGTCCGGGGATTACGGGCCATCCCTCGACTTCCTGGCGACCTCTGTGGTCGAGCCGGATCATCTCGACCCCGCTCCCGGTGAACGTGCAGCTCAGGTAACCGGCGTCTTGGAGCTGGTGCATCAGGTTGATCAGCTCGGGCCGCGGTTTGGGCTCGAAACCTCGCCGCGAGAGCTCCGCCGTCAGTTCCTCGCCGCTGACGTCCCGGTACACATCACCACTGAGCGCCGAAACCGATAGCAAGATCGCGCGTGGAAGGCCGCTGAATTCGGGCAAAGCGCTCCTCTCTAGTCGTCAGGTTCCACGGGTGCCTCAGGCGGCGGTATCTCTCCGTCCCAGATTCCCGTCCGCGAGGTGGCGCTGCCGCGTCCCGAGTACCCGGCCTCCACAACGTCATCGAAGTCGGAGCGCTTGATCCGGACCCGCCTGCCGATGCGTACCGCCGGGCGGGTCCCAGCATCAACCCAGTTCCGCACGGTCTGCTGGTTCAGCTTGAGAATCGCCGCGACCTCGGCGACCGTCATGAACTCGTCGGGCTGTTCGGCCACACGGGAACGCTAGCCGGGGTCTGCCGCCGCGCCCAACGTTGCCGTTACACAGATCGCGCTCGAGCGGGAGGGGTTGGACCCCAGAATGTGCTCGCTGACCTAGTCCTGGGTTCGTCCCTGCGACCCCGGGGCGCGGCTCCATCTCTTCTGCCCGGAATAGCAGGAGTCGTTCGGTGGAGCGGTGGAACGGGCTAGTAGCGGCTGCCGGTCATCGCCCGAACCGGAAGCCCTGCTAGCGACGGTGATAAATCGAGCGCGGCCCAGGCTCGAAGTCAGACGCAGCCACGACCATGCCATGCTCGCACCTAGAACTTCCGGTTAGACCGTTTGGTCGACGGCATCGAAACGAGCATTGGCGCGGTTGGCGCAGCGCCTGGAGCCTCGTACCCAAGACCTCAAAGGCGGCGCGCAAGCCCGAGAAGGAGGCTCACAATGGATCCGCTAAGCGCCTAACCGAACGTCTGAGCAAAAGCATCAGCAAAAGGTGACTCGAAAACCCAGCCTGAGCGCTCCATTCGAGCGCTCAGCTCTCAATTAGGGGTTCCTAATGCTCGTACCTGGAACCATCGTTGCTCCTTTCGAAGCCGCTGCATAGGATAGCAGGCCATCATGGGGGTCGTGGGTGTTCGAATGATCGCCGAGCAGGCGGGGACCTCAGCGGGTGAATGGCTGACCGGGGGCGCAACCGTACTCCTCGCGGCCGTCACGGCGGCGTTGGTCATCGTCGGGTATCGGCAGATCCGGTCGCTGCGTGACGAATCGCGACGTCAACGGACCATCGACCTGTACGCGCTCTACGAAAGTGAATCGTTCGTTGAACCGCGCGTCGCCGTCCGACAGGCATTTCAGATCGTGGAGCGCCATGGGTGCGGGCTGACAGACGCGTTGCAGCGGCTGCCGCCCACGGAACGAACGCATTTCAGTCGCTTTTGCAACTTCATGGAGGAGGCGGCGCAGCAGTATTTCGCTGGACTACTCGATCGACGGGTCGCGGAAGACGGTCTCGCCTACATCGCGTGGTTTTGGTGGCCACGCTGGCGAGACTACGCCTACGCGCAGCGCATCGAGCAGGGCACCCGTCGAGTGTTCGAGAACTGGGAGGATCTTTACCGCAAGCTCGACCCTATTTTCAAACCAATATCACAACACGATGCTAACCAGCTAGTCGAGGTATGGCTCGAGGCACTCGGCGGGAGCCGGCTCGGCCTGCGACGCCGCTTGGAAAGGATGGTGGTGAAATCCGATCGCTTTCGGGTTGGTCCGCACCTGGACCCGCAGCTCTGGCCCGACGCCGCGAAGGAGATCGCGTCGCAGCACGATGTCCTGCGCGAATTCTTTACCGCAGATCTGGTGGACATCACGCCGCCTGGCCAGACTGAATATGTCTTGCGAGTCCGACAGGTCCCGCCCAACGGAAACGCTTCGTGTCGGGTGCTTGCCGTCGAGCTTCGGCCGTTCGCCAAGTCTCGCCGGAGACATGAAAGTGTGCGCTACGTTGTAACTGGGCTCGCATGGTTTGGCACGCTCGACGAAGCCCAGGCTCGCGTCGGCCCCCCAGTCTTGTGAGTTTGAGCCCGTCCGGCGGTCGACCGGCATCTCGACGGGCCGTCTGACGGCCCGTCGCTTCCTCGCTCAGCCGGCGCCGCGCGGCGCGCGAGAACGCGCAACCGCGGCGCGAGTGGGCCACCGCTGGACCATCACCGCAGGCTTGCCCTTCGCTCTCGGCGCAGGTCCAGCGCCCGCGTGGCGCGTGAACTTCGTGCCGCGGAACGACGTCTTCCCCTTAGCCATCAGCGTTCACCCGTTCCCCAGAACGTAAAGCACGATCTTGGTCCAGGCCGACGTCGAGTTGAGCCCGATGGTGTGCGTCAGGATCCTCCAGCCGGGCTGCAGCAGGCACTCGGTGCCCATCGGGAGTGGCGACTGGCTGTGAACATCGGCGGCCGAGCCCTGCAGGCCTGACTGGACGAAGTTCTCGCTCCAGCAGTACGTGCAGGTCGTGCCCGAGCTCTGCGCGGCTGTGGCTCCGACCGACTCTGCTATCACATGGCCGGCGCCGTCGTCGATGATCAGCACTGGCTGCACGTTCGTGGAGCCCGCTGCGAGTGAGGCCGTGACGCACTTCAGTAGCCATGCTCCCGGCGTGTCGAACTCCTCGGCGCTGACGGTCACTTCCCATTCGGTGTCTGCCGCCGGGTTGCTCGGCGTCACGAGACTGCGCGTCATGATCGCTGAGGCGAGGTGGTCCATTGCGTCGGCAGTATCGAGCACGCCTCGGATGGGCCACGCCGAACTGTGTCAGTTTGGTATCAGGTGACATCAAGGCACGTCAGACCGTTTGTGCTGAAAAGTTACAAAGTAAAACGTTGACACTGCGTGGCAGGACCGCACAAAGTCTCGCGCACACGCCAAGCACGTCGAGCTGGGTAAGAAGGCTGTCTCGGCCCCGGCGTAGGCTTCGGCCTAATGTCCGAGACGATGGAGTTCTGCGGCACCGAGCGGGTCGTGATCACCGACTCGTGGGGCGAATGGGTATACGAGCCACCGACGAGAACGTCGCGGCACCAGGTCCAGAGCGACGATGAGCACGTCAAGCGCTACCCGCATTTGTTCCGTCGGGCTACCGCCGGCGTGCGTGCGCGGGATCGATCGAGGGATTGCATCCGAGTCCAAGCGACGATCGACGGCACGATGATCAGCGCTTCCCCCGTGAACTTGGAGGCGCTGCTCGAGGACTCCGAGTTGTACGAGCAGTTCCGTGAAATGGTCGTCGAGGCGATGCGCCTGGCGCCGAATCCGACCGACCAGTCCAACACGCCAGCGCATCTCGCCGCAGGTGCGAAGTTCAACTCGACGCACGCTCTGGCGCACCTGGAGCGCTTGTCCGATCCCGATGTGCAGAGCGATCCCAAGAGCGTGGCTTTCAACGCGAAGCACGCTCTGCGGCACGCTCAGGAGGCCGACGATCATCTGGACCGGTGGATCGAGGACAGCGCCGAGAAAGACCCGAAGTTCAAGGCCGAGTACGCGAAGGTGACGACTCAGGCCGCAGGCCCGCTCACCACGCCGCCGAAGGGTGATCAGAGCAAGTCCGACGATCTGCACGACACGGCCGCGCGTCGCTACCGGCTGCGCCAGATCCGTCAGCGCCCGCCTACTCGCGATATCGAGCTCGTGCCGACCCTCGGCCGTGTCGGCGTGCACTTCGATCGGCGGGTGGTTGATCAGATGATTCACATTGCGCGGCTGAACCCACAGTTGGAGACCGGTGGCGTCTTGTTCAGCCGACGCCCCTCGTCCAACCCGCTCGTCGTGTCCGCCGTCAGCGAGCCCGGTCCGGGCGCGCGGTGCACGCCGACGAGCTATCGCACCGATCCGGGCCATGATCTTGAGCAGATCGAGTTGATGGCCGAGCGTGGTTTGGTCGAAGCGGGCAGTTTCCACACCCACTGGCAGGGTGCGACGGACGCGAACCTGCTGCGCCAGCCCTCACCCAAGGATCTGGCGTGCTGGTCGGATGCCCGCCAGTTCGCGCAGGCACAGCGTTACGTCGGCCTCCTGCTCATCATGCGTGAGCGCGGGGCCGGCCCGCCGGAGTTGATCCCGTTCCTCGTGGAAGACAGCCACAGCGGTTACTCCGACGTCTGCCATCGCGCCAGCGTCGTCTGATCGACGGGGAGCCGGACTGTAGGCCCAAAGCCCGGCTCCGTCGCGGATGATGCCGATCCGAGTGGACGCGTAACCCACTCGCCATGGCTGATGAGGAACAGCTCGTCACTGAATACGAGACTGCGGCGAAGCAGCGGAACGTTGCTCGGCAGGCGGTGGCGGACGAGGTGCAACGGCAAGCCACTGCAGGCATCCATGCTGCGACGATCGCGCAGCAGTCCGGCCTCTCGTTCCAGCAAAATCCTGCGCGCGCTCACGGGCGACGGTCGCGAGTTCCACTGATCTTCTCGGGCTCGACCTGAGAATTGTGACCTGTCGCTGTACCTCCCGTGGCTGGGGACGAGTTCACGCCGAATACGTCCCAACCGCTCCGGGACCTGATCGGCGGTACGGAGCCGCATATGAGGCCGCTCGGGACTTGAGAGTTGGTAGGTGCCCGACTACAATTTGGGGTATGCTCATTTCAGACATGCCAATCATGCAGCCGCCGGTCCCAC
>Ga0116216_10001006_pt1 | contig 20220 bp, 19 predicted proteins | sample Sb_taG_11_FD_89696 | JGI IMG/M metagenome (GOLD analysis project Ga0116216, IMG submission 89696) | Peat soil microbial communities from Weissenstadt, Germany - Sb_50d_3_AS metaG | ecosystem: Environmental > Terrestrial > Soil > Wetlands > Peat | place: Germany: Weissenstadt | collected 2010-09-21
ATAATGTGCCCGGTTGAAGCGGCGGTCGACCATCCGCTGCACCCGGGACCGCAGCGGGGTGAACAACGCCGCGGCGGCCAGCGTGGACGCGGCCACCGCCACCGGTGAGTTCACCGACAGCACCCGCGTCGCCAGCAGTACCAGGCCCGCGTACACGCCGACGAGCAGGCCCGTGATGATTGCGTACGCCAGGGTCCGGCTGATGATCCGGTCGATCTCGTACAGCCGGTACTTCAGCACCGCCACCACGCAGGCCAGCGGAATGCCCGCGAGGACCAGCAAAATCCATATCAGGTCGCCGACCAGGCTGTTGGCAGCATCCGTCGTCCGGACATAGATGAGCATCGCCACCGCCCACAAGGCGGTCATCATGCCGACATAGCCCAGCCAGGCCAGCTGCTTTCGCAGCTCGGCGCTCGCGCCATGCCGCCGAGCGAACACCGAGGCCAACACCAGCGCCCCGGTGACCACCGCGAGGAAGTAGACCATCGTGATGAGGCCGTTGAACCAGCCCTGCTGCGGGAAGATCCCCAGCGGGTTGGGGTAGCTAACGTTCGCCGCGGCCAGCGCATTGGTGAAGCCGCCAGTGACGGTGCCGGCCTGCAACGATGTCGCGGCCCAGCCCGCCACCACGGCGAACATCGCCCACAGTACCGGCCGCCACCGGCGCGACGGCAGCCGCCCGTCCGGGAACAGCAAGACGACGAAGAACAGCAGCGCGGCCGTCAGCGCGGTGAACGCCTCGGAGAACCATCCGGCCAGTCGGGCCGCGGGCACGGATCCCGGGGCGGTGGCCAGCCCGTACAGCGCATATTGCTCCGTGAGCATGCTGGCCGCCAGCGACAGCCCGATGAGGCCCAGCAGCCAGCCGATGGCGTTGCGCGGAACGCGGTTCGCGATCAGGGCGCCGGCGCCCGCGTACATGACCACCGCGAGCGCAGCGATGCCATAAAAGGCGATCCGGGCCCCGACCATCCGGCTCGCATCCAGCCCGGCCAGCACCAGCGCCGCCACCAGCACGAGCACGGTGAACCCAGCCAGCGACCAGGCAGCCATGCGTACCCGGCGCCCACAGCTGTACCTCACGACCGCAACGGTACGCCGGGACCGTTTCGGGAACGTTACCGCTCAGCACGGACTCCGCCACAAGTTAACGATCATCAACTGGAGCCAAGGCGACAGTCCTCACGTCACACCAGCGCGCGAGCACCCTAACAAAGTGCGGCTGTCGGGTTAGGCGCTGCGCCTTTTCCGGAAAGCCGTTTGCTGACGCCCTGGTGAGCGCGGCACGCTGAGGGGATGGCGAGTGACCCGATTGATCTCGCGGCCGTCCTCGCGAAGATCACAACTTCCAGCCGCGGCTCGGAGATGGCCATGCGGCTGTACGGGTCTCTGGAGGTGACCGACGGGCTGTGGGAACTGGTACCGGTGGTTGTGGCTGCAAGTGAGGCGCACGCGCAGCGGGCCCGGGCCGAGGTGGCTGACTCCTTGCCCATTGCCAGGTCCCTGGCTCCCGGGCGCCGCGCTCGTGTCCGGGAGCTGGGCGACACCCTCGGCGACACCATGACGGCGATGAGCCGGCAGTATCCGGTCGACGAAGATGCACTGGGGAACATCACGGCTGCTGAGATCGTCGCTGATCCATTCGGCGTCGTCGGCAGGGTCACTGATTTTCCGGCCTACCTGGCTGACGTGCTGTCCAGGCTCGGATCGACCGATTTCCTCGCCGACATGGCGGCCATGTCACCGGAGGAATGTTCTTACTTCGCGGCCTACGTCCAGGCCAGGGATCAGCCGCCGCGGACACCGCTGCTGCTGAGGGCCCTTTTCGCAGCCGCTGTCGGCACCGTCGAGCCGCTGGTAACGCGAATGGTGCAGCTCGTGCTCTACGAGGCGGCGCCAGCCTCCTACACTTCGCTAGGCGACCCGGAACTGGACAAGAGGGTGCGGGACATGTGCTACGGGGCGCCGGCGAGGTGGCGCGAAGCGCTCGTGAGCACCTTGGGGATCACGGCGCTAGCCGATCTCGTCGACTGGAACGGCCTCGGGCTCCTGTGGGATGCCCGGAACGTCATCGCGCACCGTGGCGGCGTAGCCGACGCGCGGTACCACCAGCAGGCCGACGCCGAGGTCGGCAGCGTCGTCGCTTCAGAGCCTTCCAGCATCCGCACCGCTATCGACCAGATAGGCGCGGCGCGGTTCTCCATCGTGGCGGGCGTCTGGGATCACCTGACGCCCGGGATGGGGACCGACATCGCCGAGTCGGTCTGCGTTCCGCTCTGGAACAGCTTGCGCGCCGGCCGCTGGAGGCAAGCCCATGGCCTTGCCAGGGTCGAAGAGGCCTTCGCAGCCGACGACGTGGCTCTTGCCACCGCCAAGGTCAATGGCTGGCTGGCCCTGGATCAAGGGCACGGCCCCGGCGCCATCAGGACCGAAGTCGAGGCGTGGGACGTGACGGCACTCCCTGCGCTCTTCCATGTGGCGCGTCACCTGCTTCTACGCCAGGACGGCGACGCGCTGCCCGTCCTCCGCCAGCTTGTCTCGGACGGCAGCCTCAACGTCGGCCAGCTCGCGTCATGGCCGATCTTCGACCGCATCCGTGAGACGGGACTGCTCGATGACCTGCTGGGTGCGGGCCGGTTAGCGTTCATCGCAGCTCAGGTCCTGGGTAGGGCGTTCCCGCGATCCGTCCCCAGGTGTGGAGCATCCGGACGACTGCGGGGCTGATCAGGTCCATGTCCCAGCCGAAGAACGGGAACAGGCCCTCAACCAGACTGGAGGCGCACAACGGCCCGGCGAGCAGGTCAAGAGCTGCCTTGTTTGCGGTGATGTTGACCTGGACCGTCGGCGCACGAGAGGCAGCCGGGCCGCTGCCCGCCGACGTCAACACCGGCAGGACCAGGCGCGTCAGGCCGTTGCTCTGAGCATGCACCACGGCGCTGAGTAGCCGCTGGAAGGCAGCCCCCAGGCCCGGTGTGGCGGAAGCGCACTTCTCGATGAGCGCCGTGGCATGGGGCGGCTTATCGCCGATGTATGCGGCCCGATATCCCTTCCTGCCGTGGAACTCGTAGCCGTGCTGGCTGGCACCGCGGGCGATGCCATCGGCGCGGACCTCCGCCTTGGTGATGTAGGCCGCCGCGTCCGGGTCGTCGAGTCCGGCGGCAAGGTTCATCTCTTCGGACAGACCCTCCAGGCGCCAGTTCATGTAGCGGCGCACTCGCTCAGCGGCGTCAATGCCAGGGTCGAGGAGATAGCAGCTGGTCGCCGCGGCCTCCGCCGCAGATCGCGTCAGGGTGTAAAGCGCCGCGGCGGCCCGCTTGGCGGTGATCACGTCGGCGCAGGCGGCGAGGTGGTCGGCGCATGACACCGCCGTGAGGAATATTGCTGCTCTGGTGTCTCGCGACGGGCGCTGTCCCCATTCCCCCGCGAGCGGCTCGCCCTCACACTCCTTGTCGGCCGGGGACCCCGGCTGCGGAGCGGGATGCTCCTTGATCACATCGCGCAGCGCGCCGCAGAAAACGTTCAGGCTCCGGGCCAGGTCGGCGAAGGGATCGGAGGACACCGGCAGAGGGTACGCCCTGTCTCCCGGACGCAGCGACTGGTTTCTCGGCCAGAGCTATGAGGCACTATTTTCCGCACGGGGGCCGACTGTCGCTATTGTCCCGGAAATGGCCGATTCCGCGACGGCCCAGGAGGCCCGGCATTGCGACGGATCGCAGGGGCTAGCAGCCTTCGCCAGGGCTCAGGTGCCCGATTAGGTGGCGGTACGGACGGTCAGCGTGGCGCCAGCCGGCATGTGCAAGTCCGCACGGCCGTCCTCAGAGACGGTGAGGGTGAACGGGCCCAGCTGGACCATCCCGGAGGAGGTCGGCGCTGCGGACCCGATGAGCGACTCGGCGCCTGGCAGGTCGCGCAGCTCAAAGGTCGCCTGCGGATTCCGCTGGCGAGCCCGCGGCGAGGGACCGCCCACGAGATAGTCAAGGCGCCCGTCGGCGGCTGTCTCGAAAGTACTGCGGCTGACCATCCGCGTCTTGCCCTCAGGGATCTCGGCCTGGTGGATCGCGTTGGTCACCGCCCATGCGCCGACGACTACGTCGTCGAAGACGGCTACCAGGATTCGGACCCGGTCGGCTTTTTCGGCGTCCATTGCCCACGCCCCGCGGGCAGCCTCTTCCCAGGTCATCGCACCGAAGCGCACCAGTGGCTCGGACTGATTCGGCCACACGACAGCGACGAGGTCGTCACCTAGATACTTCTTCGTTCGCTTCATATAAATTATGATATCCGATACCTGTAGGTATAGGCAAGATATTTCTAGATATGGCTGATTGGCTCCGCCGAGTACCTGCTACGGGACGCCCCTGCTCCTGAGGTGAGCGCCCGTCTGCGCTTGTGGCGCCAACTACTCCAGAGGACGCGGCCGGGCGGTCCCGTGGCCCGTGCGCATGTCGCAGGCCAGATGTACCGCTTGTGATGCGGCTTCAGCACTGCATGATCGTTTGGACCGGGCTGGCGGGCGAGATAGCGCTCCGCGGTGTTCTGTGCCCCTGGCAGCTAACCCATCCGGCGAGCGCGGGTTCGCGTCACTTTCCTCGCCTTCCCGCGCGGTCAGGTAAAGGCGAATCCGCCGGAGCAGTACCAGGAGCTATCGGCGAGTGCACGGTATGCGGAGGTTCTCCAGTGATTGCAGTTGACCATGCCCCGGCTTGTGGCTTCTAGGTCAAGCTGATCCCTAACGGCTTGCTCTCCGCCGACCTCGTAAATCCGCTCAAGCCCGTAAGCGATTTCGGCTAGTTCTGCCGCGGCCTGGCTGCCGTACAGGTCAGCAAGCCCGAAGATCTTGAAGTGGTGCCGGACGCGGTCAGCCAGGCTGGCGGTCCAGCGCTGTGGCGGGTCGGCGAAGAACATCAGCGCGGGCGGCGTGCCCTGTACGACTTCAGCTTTCAGCCACCGATCCTGGTCGACGTTGTCGAAGTAGGGGTGGAGGGTCTGGTCGGCTGCGGTGGCGTACGAGGCGTCCGATTTGGCCTTGTTGCAGTCGCTGCATGCGGGGACCAGGTTCACGGGCGTGACGCTGAGCAGGGGATAGGCCGTTTTTGGGAGATGGTGGTCCAGGGTGGTCACGTCCCGGTGGCCGCACAGCGGGCACCGTCTGGCGGCCAGCTTCAGCGCATCGTAGACCGGCCGTCCCGGTGCGCCTTCCTTGGCCATGCGGTTCGTGTAGACCTTGATCAGTTCACCGCGGTCTTGCGGCGACTTAGGAGTGAAGTCCGTGCCGTTCAGGGTGTACAGCGTCACGGCACAAGCCGCATATGCGTAGAACTCGGCTGCGGCGGCAACGGCGTCCTCAAACTGGAGCATCCTCTTCTTGAGCGGCTCGCTGGCGATACGGCTGATGCAGAGGAGGTACGTGTCGCGGGCCGTGTGGCCCGGCATCGGGAGCGGCCACATCAGGTGTATTCCGGGCGGTCCCGGGCCGCGGTCATGGCGCGGGCGATCCCCCTGGCCTCGCTGCCGAGCTGTCCGCTGAACTGTTCGAGTACTTGCTCGTAGGTCAAGCCGGCGCGTACCGCCTTCTCGATCTCCCGGTGGAACCCTGACCGGGTGACTTCAAGGCCGAACGCCTCGCGGGTGAGGATGCCGACGTTCTCGCCGAACGTCTCGATCTCCGGCTGGTCTGCTGTAAGCAGGCTGCCGGATCTGCGGAGCTTCCATACGCAGGTCCGGGGTGTCTCCTGAAGGACCACGGGCGAGTGCGTGGCAATGATCGCGACGCCGTTGCGGTCGATGAGGAGGTCCGATATGGCCCGGACGAACGCGGACAGGAGCGGGGGATGCAGGTGCGTCTCAGGCTCGTCGATCAGGACCAGGGTACGCTCGGCCACGCTGTCTGCCAGGTGGGTCATCGCGAGCAGGACGATCTTGTGGCCGGAGCTGAGGCTGTCGAAGAGCGCCTGCGCCTCATCGCCCGCCAGCGAGGACGGATCGGGCCCCGCTGGTATCTCTGCATCCAGGAACAGGGGGTCGGTTGCCAGGCTCGCCAGAGCGTGTTCCCACCGGCGCCGGCGGGGGCCGGTGAGTCCCTGCGCAGTGAGCTGGAACTCTCTCAACAGGGCCTGGCGATCCTTGGGGATTATCTGACCCGATTCAGGATCGGGCGGATTGTTGATGGACACGTAGGTGTGATCGATCCCGTTCGGCTGGCTGATGGTGGTGAACGGGTCGAAAACGCTGAAGCAGACCGAGACAAGGTTCGCGAACGGGGCCGTGCCGGCGTCGGCGAGATCAGTTACCGTCCCTGCTTGCTCCGGCGTCGCCGCCCCGTCAGCGACAGCGCGAGCCAGCCGGTTCAGGAGACGCGTCTTGCCTACCCCGTTGCCGCCGATAAGAGCATGGATATTGGTCGGCGGGCGGGACTCAGGCTCTACATCAAAAGTCAGCCTCAGACCTGGGCCGCTACCGTCGCCGGGCGGCGGGCTCTGATACGCGAACCGGTAGCGCGTCAGTGCCTCCCCGCCGCCGGCGATGCGATGATACTGCCGGACGATCGTGTCCCTGCGCACCGACCGCATCAGGGACGTCCTGAACACCTCTTCCTCGGCGGCGCGGTCAAAGAGTTCTAGATCCAACGCGGCATCGCGAAGCGCCCGTAGCACGGGCTCCCTGATCTCGTCACCCAGGTCACGCAGGGCCAGGTAGTACGAGTCATCCTGCCCAAGCGAGAAGAACTCCCCCCCGAGCTGCTCGAACTCGGCGGGGATGCCCGGCCGCCGGTCCTCCCCCATACCGAACCGGCCGATCTTCACCTGGCCGATGTCATGAAGTCGCGCGTCATCCTGGTACTGCAGGAAGAACTGCGTCTTATACGTGTAATCATCCCAGTTGTCAGAGATAAGGAACCACCCTCTGGCGCCAAAGGAGACCCGGCTGCGGGCTGGCAGCACCGTAAACTCCATCGTCTTCCCCCGGGCTCAGCGACATGGGCGATAGCACAGGCTAATGGCTGCTCGCATCGCGTGGTATCTAACCGGCCTCCAGGAGCAGCAAGGTGACTCAATCAGGAAATGGCTGACCGGCTCCGGTCAATCAGGCACCCGCTGCGGAGGGCCGCGAGACACCTGCTCCGCGTGCTCGACCAGATGCCCGGCCCGGACGAGCCGGAAACGCGCGAGAGTTTGCGCGACGTCGCTGCCGCCGTCGACCTGCGGCGTGACAACTGGCCGCCGGAATGACGGACGATCAGGTATGTAGCCTGCCGGTTACAGGGGGCAGGAGCTGAGTTTCCGGACCTCAGCCGAGATCGCCACCCCGGCATCCTGCCGGTGCTGCTTGACGATCGCATCACGGGATGAGCGACAAGCCTGTCGACAAAGCCCTGCTTCCATTCCTCCATCTGCTGCTCACCAACTGGTGAAGACGCTCCTCCAAAGGGAATCGGTCAGGTCGCCGCGCCGGTCAGCTCGGTCGATCGCCGTGCCGAGGTAGGCGGCAGTGCGGTACCACCAGCTCTCGTGGCTATGAGCGCCGAGCGCGAGGCGCAGCGTGCCTTCCGGCGGGTCCTGCGGAGATCGCGCCAATTCGATCACCTGGTAGGCCCGGACGCTGCGGGCGTTGACCGACCTGAGCCGGGCCAGGGCTTCCTCACGCCACCGCTCAGGCTCGCCGGGGTAGGAGGGGGCCAGCAGGTGCGGCTCGATGTGCGGCCGGAGGACCTCGTATGCGACGGGCAAGGCGGTGAGCGCGATGTTGTCCAGGTCCTTGCCCTGCTCGGGAGGGACGACCAGGAAAGTAACAGTGACGGGCACTAGCAGCGACCGGAACAGCGGCCAGCGCGAACGGAACTCCTCCAGCTGGTCCCGGATCAGCTGGACGAAGCGTTCCGATTCCCCCGCGGCCCGGGGCAGCCCGGGCAGCGGCAGCGTGAACGGGTCGGACAGGAGCAGGCGGCGGCTGGCGGCCTGGGACTCCTCGAAAACCGCGGCCAGTTGCTCAGGCGGCTCGGCGCTGGCCGGCCCCTCCAGGTACATGCTCAGGCCCGAGATAAGACTCGCGTCGGTGCGCGCGAGGATCGCCTCCTGCAACTCCGTGACGTACTGAAAGCGGGACGCCTCCGCCAGGTACCGTTCCACCGGGGTGAGAGTCAGGCCGGGCTCGGTCAGCCAGCCCGGCTCGGGGTCATCAGGCAGATCGGGCGACGCGAACGGAGAGCCGTCGCCCTCGCCATAACCCTCGCGATCAAGGCGCCCGGCCATGCACAGATCCGCGATCACATCGCTGGCCCGCCGGGCGACAATGAACACTGAACCGCTGCGCCCGTTCTCGCCGTCGTCCTGCTGCCAGCTCTGGTCCAGGTCGGCGTACAGGAACTTGACCTGCCGGTCGTCGTTGTAGAGGACGCTGCGGCGGCGCGGTCGCTCGCAGCCCGGCAGCGCCGCGCCGAGGATGTCCAGGGTGTGCTTGGCGGCCCGGTGGATGCCAGGCGGGTTCCTCTGGGCGGCCCGGAAGTGCAGGTCCAAGGCGACAGGCCCGGTCATCGGGTACCGGCCGTAACGCTCCATCTGGTCCATCACCTGCCTCTGGAATTCAGGTGCAGACCGCCTGCCAGCAGGACCCTTGCCAGCGGGCTCGATGTCAGCCCGCATGATGAGTGTCCGCAGTTCGCGGCTGCGCCACCAGAGCAGCCAGAACTCGTCCGGCACATCCCATGACCGGCCGAGGCGCATCATCATTTCTTTCCGGCGGCCCGCCGTGCCCGCCGCTCCCGGAGGCGCTCCCGGGTCTCCCGCAGGTCCGCGCGGTCACCCTGATCACTCGCCCAGTCCAGGTCCCGCCGCAGGTCGCGCATTACCGTCGCCGGGCTGACGCCGACTTGCCGAGCGATGGACCGCAGGGACGCGCCGCGCAGCCGTAGCTCTGTCGTGTAGTGCCACCGGTAGTACTTGGACCGGTGGGCTTCGTACCACTGCTGGGTGTTGAGCCGGGGCGGTGATTTCTTCGGCCGCTGCGGGGCGCCCGCGAGCACGGCAAGCACAAGCTCTGCCTCGGCTTCGTCGTGATCGCGGAGGTCGCGAAGGATGGTGGGATGCGAGACGCCGAGCGCGCCGGCGATGGCGCGTACGGTCATGCCCTGGCTTCGCATCGCGGCGGCCTTGTGGCGGCGCCGGTCGCGTTCTGCTTCCCTGTTCACGCCTCGGTATGGTACATCAGGTGTTTCATCTTTAGGACTGAACGAAACATGCGATGTACCAAGGCGGGCGAAGCAGACATCGTGGGCCTTTCCTAACGGGCGCGGGAGCTAATGGGCCCTCCGGGCCGCCGTCACGAAACGCTGCCTCGCCTTCTGGATCGCCCGCGTCTTCTCCCGATCCTTCTGGACTTCGCTCCAAAGTGCCCGCCATTCGTCCAGCCCGGAGCGGCGGATGATCGCGTCTTTCAAGCTCAGCACCGCTGCCTGTGCTTCTGCCAGCGCGGCCAGCGCTCTGTCCCGGGCAGGGATCGCCTCGTCCCGCTCGATCTCCCGGGCCAGGCGGAGGAGTGCGGCGGCGTCGTGCAGGGAGACGGATGCCTGGCCTGCTTCGAGGCGCTCGTGGCAGCACCGGAGCGTAAGGCTAGCCAGGTCGGCTGCGCTGGGTACGGGGAGCCGTCCCTGGGGGCGGGGCGGCGGGACGACACTTGCCCACGCCGGAGTCCTGCCGCCAGGAGGGTGCGTGGGGTGAGCACGCTGAGCGGAAGGCGCTGGCCCGCCAGGCTGCCCGCCGCCGCGAGGCGGTGACGATGCTCAAGGGGCGGTGCGGCTACCTGTCGCGCTGCCTGACCCGGCGCTGCAACTCCCGCACGGCGCCGTCGAACAGCCCGTACACCGGCTGGACCCGGGTCAGCCCGTCCCTGGCGTCGTCGGTCATCGGCACGACGATGTCCAGGTGGATGCCGCCCCGGGGCGCGACGCGCCAGGTGATCTCGGGCAGGTCGGCCGGGTACCGGCCATCGGCCATCTCCTGCCCGATCTGGCCGACGAAGTGCTCCCAGACGGACGGCCAGCCACCGTCGAGGATTTCGTCGCGGTACTTCCCGCGAACCGGGACGAATGACGCCTGGCTCGGGCCGATGGTGACGGAACCCGACGGGCCGACCGAGACGTGGTAGTGCAGGGCGCCATCGGGGGTGTACTCCCGCTCGCGGCGGAGCTGGTCAACTGATGCTGGCATCGGTTAGGCCTCCTTGTCATTAGCAACGAAGGTCCCCCAGCCCGGCCGGGTCTCGATGAGCCCCTCGGCTGCCAGCGGCGCGAGCGCCTTGCGGACGGTGCGGGTGGCCACGCCGAACTCCTGCGCGAGCGTGGTGGTGGAGGGCATGCGCGTACCGGGCGGGTACTGGCCCGAGGTGATCCGGCCGCGCATGATGGCGGTGATCTGCTCGCTCGGCGTCTGGAGTGTCCCCCGGTCGATCGGGCCAGGCGGGTCCGGTGTGTCCTGGTGTCCCATGGTGTGCATCGTTCCGGCCGCCCTTCCCTCCGATAAGGTCAGCCTTGTTCACACCAGATACCCCGAGTACACCTGTGTATTGTTGGTACATGCACGTGTGCGGACCGTGAGAGAGGCGGGCCGGGGTGGCGATGGCGGAGAGCCGGGAGCTGGCTGAGCTGCGGTATCACTGGGGCGAGGCGTACCAACTCGCCGTATGGGGCGGCGGGTGGCGAGCGAAGCGCCGGGACGGCAAGGGTGGGTGGATCCTCGCTGAGGACCCGGAAGCGCTATACGAGGCGATCCGCGCGGACTACCAGCGGGACCCCGTGAGCCGCGACGTGGGCTCATCCCGCGTGCGGCCTCGAACTATGCGACCGGGCATTGCAGCTAGGAGACCACCATGCCTGACCCCATCGACGATATCGCCGGCCTGGCTGATGAAACGGACCACGGCTGACCATGGCAGCCTGTGCCTGGATTTCCGGGTACAAGTCAACCCGGCCGAGCTGGTCACCGTGAACGGCCAGGCGGTCGGTAAGAGTGATACCGGCCGCTTGCACAGGACCGCGCAGATGCTGCAGGCCGCCCAGCCGTGTGGCAGCAGAAGACGGTTGGCGCGATGATCACCACCGCCATCGCTGCCAAGAAAACTAGGGAGCAGAGACCGCACTCTGCCCCGAGGAGGCGACCATGAGTTCAGAGGCTACCGGCAAGGTCATCCCGCTGCGGCTGGTCCGCAGCGAGCCAGAAAACGAGGTGCTGTACTGCCGCCACGGCATCAGCTGCCGGAACCTGGCCACTGTACTGGTCACGTTCTGCAACCAACCCCCTCTGCCGTCCTGCGACAAGCACGCCCGCCTGACGTGGGAGCATCACCCTAACCTGACGCAGATCGGCCTGCTGGGCGATTACGTCGACCACTTCGCCGCCGTCCGGGAGGCGGCTCTCGCGCCGCCGGATCCCCCGGGCATCAGCAACGGCAACGGCGACGGCGGGCACGGCGGCGACGGGGAGCCGCCCGCAGGCGGGCCGCCTACCACCCTGGGAATGACCCCTGAGATGGCCCGTGAGCTGCGGAACTGGGGCATCCCCGCAATCATCAGCTTCCTGCTCGGCCTCCTCCTCTGCCTGGCTGGAGCGCCGAATGGCACGGTCAGTGGCAGCACTCCCGATATCCCCGTGATCATCTGCGGCGTCCTGTTTATCCTGGCCGCAATCGGCATTGCCATCGTCACGCTCATCAAGGTCATTGACGCCGAGCACCAGAAGTACCGGAACTGGATGACGACACTGACCCCCGGGCAGCACCTGGGCGTCGAGGTAGCCGAGACCGCTGCGGTCTGGGCCGGGACCTATGCCGTGCACGAGGGCCTGAAGCACCATGAAGAGCACAGCCAGGCGGTCGCCGCCCGGCGGGCAGCCAACCGCGAGCGGCAGCATGGCCTACGACAGCACCTCGCTGACATGAACCAGCAGTACCAGCTGCAGCAGGCTCCTCAGGGCTACGCCAGCCAGCGGCCGGTCACCGTCGGGTGGCCTGCCCCGCCAGAGCGCCCGGAGTCATCCATCCGCCCGGTGCAGCAGCTCCAGGTTGGCCTGCGGGGGACCAGGAGACACTGAGATGGCTGCTGAGCCCGAGGCCTACACCGTCGAGAACTACGTGATCGAGGTCCGCAGCCTGCTGTACCCGCACTGGGCCACCTGGATCGGCGCCGACGGCTCGCTCTCGTCGCAGCTGCCGCCCGCGTTGAAGGCCCGAACCAAGCCCCCCCGGCAGCCAGCGGACGAACTGGTCCAGGTACGTCCCGTCCCGGATCAGCAGGTCGCCTGGCATGACCCTCGGGTCATTCGGCGAGCAGTACACGCGCCGCCGCTCGCTGCGGGTGCGGCAGCAGATGGCGGTGCCCCACTTCGGGTCCGGGCCGTCAAAGCCCACTCAGCTCCGGTTCATCGAGCTGGCGTTGCGCCTCCACCGCTCAGAGCAGTTCATGATCATCGAGGTCTCCGGGCCGTCGCTGCGCGGTGCGCCAGGTCACATGCCCAGGAGCGCCCGGGAGGCCGTAGAGCGGGATACACGGCGGCCAATAGCTGACCAGCTCCGCTCGAACCGCCAGAGCCTTCTGCGGCGGGCCGCGAGAGACCTGCAGCATGTGCTCGACAGCGTGACCGGTCCAGATGAGTCGGAAACGCGGCTGGCGCTGCGCGACGTCGCCGCCGCCGTGGAGGCGAGACTACGAGACTGGCCGCCGGATGACTGACAGCCAGGAGGACAGCCTGCCGCGCCAGCCCGGCTGCCGGTTACCGCGGCGCAGCAGGGCAGTGCTTCCGGACCTCGGTCATGACCGCTGGCCAAGCGCCCGGGTACTGCCGGTCAAGCACCATGCGCAAGGCCCACGTGAACTCGGTCATGTCCTGCTGCCACTTCTCCAGCTGGCGGAGAGCCGCGTCCCGCTCGGGGATCGCCTGGTCGCGCTCGATCTGCCAGGCCAGGCGCATGGCCGCGACCGCATCCTGCACGGAGCAGGCCGCCTCGCCTGCTTCGAGGCGCTCGTAGCAGCGCCGGAGCACGAGGGCGGCAAGATCATCGACGCCGGGCACGAGGAGCTGCCCATGGGGGCGCGGCGACGGGACGACATTTACCCATGCCGGAGTCTTTCCGCCAGGAGGAGGCGCGGGGTGCAGTAGAAGCCTCCGCCTTTCCGGCTGGCAGACGGCCAGCATGGCCCTGACCGGGCCGCAGCACGGCTCCGTGTTGCCGGAATCCTGGATCCGCCCGCACTTAGCGCATGTCCAGGCATAGAGCGCGCACACGCGCTGCGCCTGGGCGAGCCCCTTGGCCCCCCGCCTCGCGCTCGTGAAATCATCGCGATCGGGCGCGAGCACGACGGTTTTCACGACACCGCTCACCGTCGCGACGACGGTTCCGCTGACCGCGCTCAGAAGCTCTTTCTGCCATCGTCCTGGTCCCCTGCTCATAACCCTTCCGGGCGGCGCATACAAGAACCAGGATGTCGTCCAGGCCGCCGGTATGGGCCGTCTGCATCGGTACGCGAATGGCACCGGGGCGAGATCAGGAGGAGACGCTACTCATGGCAGGACCGGGACCCGTCGGTGAGCCTGACCCTGCTATGGCGCAGGCTCTCGCTGCTCAGCTGCCGGCACGTGCATGGCAGGACTCGTGGAGGGTTCGTCACGGAGGCCCGGCTGCCGAGATGGCCGCCCAGGTCATAGCCGACAGCGCCAGGGCGGAGCCAGTACGGGTGCGAGCCGAGGCCAGTAGCGTCGCAGCTGCAGACGGGCCGGCGCCGACCGCGGAGACGGAGCGCGACGTGCATCCGAAGCCCGTAGCGCCGCCGCTCACGCATGAACAGCGCGAGGCTGCCCGCCGCAAGGCCCTGCAGTTGACTGCGGAGCGGAAAGGGCTCCGGGCACGCCTGCAGGCAGGCGAGGAAACCCTGGAGCAGGCCTTGGCACGGAACGACGAGGCGGCACACGGGATGCGCGCGCAGACGCTGCTGCGAGCGCTGCCGGGCATCGGCGGGGCAACAACCGCCCGGCTGCTACGTGAGGCGGGCATCGATCCCAGCCGCCGGGCCGCGGCCCTCACGGCGGGTCAGCGTGAGCGGCTCGTGGCCGCCGTGGCGGCCATGGGCGCTGAGCTGGCCGCTCGTCATGGCCACCGCGTCACTATTCCGGCCAGTGTTCGTGACGTTCCTCGACCTCGGCGCGGAGGAGGCGCAGTTCCTCGCGCAGTGCTGGCTCATCCTGCGCCGGGTCAGATCCCCTCAGCGCGGTCCTCAGGCGGCCCACGTCGGTGAAGGAGAAAGCGCTGCCGCTGCAGGCACGGGAACGGCGCCAGAGTGCGGGATTCGGCGGCGGGGCAGCATCCTCCGCTTCCTCCCGGACCACGGCCACCAGCACGACCAGGTCGCGGCAATCACGGCAGCTAGATAGCAGGCGGGCGAGGCGGCCCGGCCTCGCCGCCGGTCAGCATGCGGATCGAGGGCAGACCCGGTCTGTCGGCGAGCACTCCGGCGACCGCCAGCCGGGGATCGCGCCAGCCGGGGCCGCCCAGGCCGAGCCGCCTGAGCTGGCCGTGGACGGCGCCGATCTGGCGGGCCGAGCAGGGGCGGTCCTGGGCAGAGGTCACGGGGCCAGGGTAGGCGGCGGTACGACCGGGCCCGGGGCGGGGGTTTCGCGGTTCAGGCGAGCGGGATTTCCGGAATGACCCTGGGCAGGGGTCGGGCAGGGGTCGGGCAGGGGTCGGGCAGGGTGCAAAAAGCTTGTGACCTGGGGTGTCCTGGGTGTCCAGGGTTATTTCTAAAACTCGCGCACGGAGATAGAGAGATAGAGAGATAGAGAGATAGAGAGATAGAGAGATAGAGAGATAGACGGATAAGGGGTCACGCGCGCGTATAAAAGTAGTTTCCCGGAATAACCCTGGACACCCTGGACAGAGCTTCTGACCTGGGGATTTGCCGGCGGTACCCCTGCCCAAAACCCTGCGGACCCCTGGACAGCACCCTGCCCGGAGGTGTCTGAGCGGCCGGGGGACGCCCCCCGCGCGCCCTGGGCGGCAGTAGCCGGCCGGGGACGCCCCCGCCCACCCTGGCCGGCAGCGGTCAGGGGCGTATCAGCTTGATGCCCCGGTATCCGGGATGCCGCTTCTTGTCCTCCCCGTCCTCCCCCAGGCGGCGGCGCATGTAGACAAGCTCGGGATAGGCGGCGAGCAGGTTCTTGGCGAACACCTCGCGATTCGGGGTGCTCTTCATCCCCTGCTCGTTGCCCGCCCAGAGCACAAAGGCACCGTGCAGGTACTCCGTCCGCTCCCAGAAACCGGGCCCGAACAAGCAGTGGTCTTCCGCCCAGGCCTTCTCCGGGGACGCGAGGCGCTCCAGGGCCGCGAGCGTCTCGGCAGCGCCTGCGGGCATGGTGAACCGGCCCTGTTTCCGCAGGCGGTCCATGCCGTCCAGCGCCCACCTCAGGATCCGGGAAAGCTCCCGGGGAGTAGTCAGGCGGGCAGCCAGGTCCAGGTCTTCTCGCCCCAGCCAGCTCCTGGTAACCGCCAGCGGGATGCAGCGCGACGCCAGCGCGGCGGAGGCATCGCGCAACGCGGGCAGCTCGTTGCTCACGTTGACCAGCCGGGTGGGCAGCTGGCCCTCCCACGAGGTGAGGTACTTCCGGTTGACTGTCAGGCGGTCCCGGCCGGAGATCGTGAGCAGCTTCTCGACGGCGGCCTGGATGTCCCGGCCGCCGATCCGCGCGTCTGAGATGATCGCCAGCGGCTTGCCGATCAGGGGGGCCAGGCCGAACGTCTCCGTGAGGCTGGCAAAGGTCGGGCTGGCGACGTTCTGCGCGCCCACCAGCGCGGTGAAAACCTTGCAGATCGTCCCCTTCCCGCCGCGTCTCGCCCCGGTCAGCAGCAGGATCTTCTCCTGGCTGGTATCGCCGGAGACCAGGTAACCCGCCCACTCCTGCACAAACGCGATGGATTCCGGCTCATCCGGCCAGAGCTGGCCGAGGAACCTGAGCCATTCCGCGGGCTCGGGGGCATCCGGGTCATAGTCGTAGGGCAGCGACCAGGCATTGAAGAAATCCGGCGTGTGCGGCGCCAGCTCCCGCGTCCTGAAGTCGAGCAGGCCGTTTGCCATGGGGATCAGCCCGCGTTCCCCGGCCCCGCTGGTGATCCAGAACGGCGGCTCCAGGCGGTGCGGGAGCTGGAGCACCGCGATGCCCAGGGCTTCCAGCAGGTCCGCGATTTTCCTCGGGCCCGGGTTCCACGGGAACAGGCGGCGCTTCCCGTCGTCGTCCACGAACTCGACCTTGGCGTGCTCGCAGATCTCGTAGAGCTGCTTCCTGACCGCGTCCTCGTCTTCGGCCGGCCACGCGGTGCCGTCCCAGCGGGCGAACCCGCCCCGGTGCCAGCGCAGGGACGGCAGGCCCTGCGGGGTGGCGAGGTCCTCTTCGGCGATCTGCCGGGCCACTCGCATCGGGGTCTTGGACGAGGGCAGCACGCGGCCAGGTGACCCGTCCGCTTCACCTGGCACCTTCCTGGCCGGGAGGGTAGCGACCCAGGCGATCGCCTGGGTCATCTTCTCCTTCAGCTGGTCCCCGGTCCACGGGTTGCGGTCGTCCTGCTCGCACTCGCGGGCGATGGCCAGCAACTGCCGGGTGCCCTCGGCCTCGGTCACGCCTTGGGCCGCGAACCGGTCGGCCAGGCGGTAGAACCTGTCCTCCTGGAGCCCGTACGGGATGCCGTGCTCGGCATAATGCCCGGTCGGCAGCAACTCGTCGTCGTCATCCCACCGGGCCCCGGGCGCGGCCTGGCGCGTCCGCCCCGCCCTGCTGCCGGAGTTCCTGATGATCGCGCCCGAGGCCTTCGCTTCAACAAGCGCAGCGACCACCTCGTCCGGGAGGTCCGGGCAGTCCTCGGACTCGCTGATGATCTCGTAGCCGCCGTCGCCGTTGTCGATCTTGCACCAGCAGAACTTGTTGCCCGGATTGGCCAAGAAGTCCAGGCCGGGCAGCGCGCGGAGCAGCCGCCGCGGCGGGTCCTGGGACCGGAAGAAGTGCTTCTCGCCGCCGGTTTCCAAGCTCCTGATCGCGAAGTGCGCCGGCAAGTTCATCGCCGCGATGGCTGACCGGCCTTCGTCGGTGTCGCCGTCCAGGACCACCAGGTCCGCCGGGATCCGGGCCAGCGCGGTCCCCGACCTCCGCCACGGCCGGAAGCCCCAGCCGTCGACGTAGTAGTTCTTGAGGGGGTGCTTGCGGCCCGGGGCGCCCTCGAACAGCAGCAGGCCCTCGCGGCTCGCCCAGCGGAGGATCCGGTCGCGGGCCGCCTGGCCCGCGGCGTGGGGGATGACCTGGTCGTTCACCAGGTCACCGCCGGTTAGGCTGGTGTGGACGGCAGTTTGACGCTGGCGGCTGGTTCGCTATATACATTGGTACAGACCCCTGGTTGAGTGAGACCTTCGAGGTGGTCGAGCTGGTACGGGCCCCCGCTGTCGCAGGCGGGGGCCAGGCTTTTTCTCAGGCCGCGTCGGCTGAGCCAGGCGGCCCGGCCCTAGCCCTCGGCTTCGCGAAGCGGCGCAAGTCGGCGTTCAGCCAGATGCTGGCGCGCAAGGCGGACCCTGCGCCGATCGTGGCTCCGGCGCTCCAGCTGGACCAGGTGGTCGCCGAGACGCCCAGCTCGGCAGCTGCCTGGGCGCGGGTCAGGCGGCGGTGCCGCCGCTCCCGGTCGGCCGCCTCGAACAGGCTCTCGGAGTCCAATTCCAGCTCCGCGGTACCGGGGACCAAGGTCTCCATGGGTTCCTCCTGAGAAATGTGCCCTCACCCCTTCCTGGCTTAGGTCACCAGCAGAGCTTAAACACCCCCTGCACTTATATAACTTTTGCGCATCTCTTTATGAGTCCGGCTCCTAAGGTTTATTGATAGGCCCACCCCGCCATTTATCTATCTTTATTGATATTCCATGGGCATGGGGCGGCCACCTCCGGCTGGAATGGCTCAATAAAGCATGTGTAATGGCATGCGTGACAACTCTTGATGACCTGGCAGCCGGTCAACTGTTCATCGGCATACCTGAGACGGCCCTTCTCCTCAACCGTGATGAGCGAACCATCCGGCGCGCCGTGGAGAAGGGCGAGATCCCCGGGCAGAAGTTCGGCGCCAGGTGGTCGATCCCCACGTCATGGGTCCGTGAGCAGGCGGGCATCACGGGGCCGGCGACAGCCGCGGTCGCGTTCGACTCCGCCGCGCTGGCCGCCGAGATCGCCGCCAAGGTGACGGCGGCGCTGGCCGACGAGGTGGTGGCCAGGCTGATCGCGGGGACAGCTGCCAGCGACGGCCGGGAGAAGGCCTGACCAGGTCGCCAAGGCAGGTTGCCGCTAGAAAGGCCTGGCATCGCTGGGCAAGGCAGTCAGGGCAGTGCACGTCGTGGCGCAGCTAGGCAGAGCTGGGACGGGCAGAGCGCGGCTGGGCATGGCCCGGCTGGCACGGCGAGGCAGGGTAGGGCCTGGCCAATCAAGGCGTCGTCCGGCTAGTCATGGCGAGGCACGCAGGGGGGCGGATGAGATCCTGGCCCCCTGCTCGTTTTTGCCACCATCGTGATGGTATTATGGTGGTATGGCAGAGAAGACCTTGAACACGACGCTGCGGCTGGCCCCGGACTTGCACGCCCGGCTGACGGCCGCGGCCAGGCGTAATCACCGCTCACTGCATAGCCAGGTCCTGGCCTACATCGAGCGCGGGCTGGACCAAGATCAGGAAGGGGACGAGAGATGACCGCCAGGCGCAGGCGACCGCGCGGCGAGGGCTGCGTCTTCGAGTACCAGGGCAGTGACGGGACCACCCAGTACGGGATCAAGCACGACCTCCCCCCGGCGGACGGGCGCCGCCGCCAGGTGATGCGCCGGCGCGATGAGAACGGCCAGCACTGGCTGACCCGCGAGGACGCCGCGAACGCGCTGCGGGAAGCGGTCGTCAAGGTCCGCAAGGGCACCTGGGTCGAGCCGAGCAGGCAGTCGCTGGGCGAGTACCTGGCGACGTGGCTCGGCGGGCTGCGGCTGGCGCCGTCCACGGAGGCGAGCTATAGGAAGAACGTCCGGCTGCACATCGAGCCCTACATCGGCGCGCTGCCGCTGGCGAGCCTGACCTCGGCCAGGCTGACCGCGCTGTACCGCGAGCTGGAGACCTCAGGACGCCGGGACCAGAAGGGCGAGCGCACGGGGCTGCCGCTGTCGGCGCGCACCGTCAGGTACATCTCGACGATCCTCGGCGCGGCGCTGGCCGCCGCGGTCGAGGACGAGGTGCCGCTGATCGAACGCAACCCCAACGCGAAGGCCAGGCCGCCCACGGCAAGGCAGGCCAAGGCGCCGGAGATGCACCCGTGGGATGCCGGCCAGCTCCGCGTGTTCCTGGACTGGTCGGCCGGCCACAGCCGGGTGCACGCGGCGTGGTACACGCTCGCCTATACCGGCATGCGGCGCGGCGAGCTGCTCGCACTGCGCTGGCGTGACATCGACCTGGACGCGGGCACGATCGCCATCCGGCGCTCGGTCGGCGTCGTCAAGCACAAGGGGCAGCCCGAGCAGATCACCGAAGGCGGCACCAAGACGCTCAGGCCGCGGGTGATCGACATCGAGCCGGCGACAGCGGCCGTCCTGCGCGCGTGGAAGAGCGAGCGCGGCGCCATCGCCCTGCACCTGGCTAGGGGCAGCTCCGTGGTGTTCGGCAACCGGGAGGGCAGCTTCCGCCATCCGGAGACCTTCAGCCGGGTGTTCCGCGACACGCAGGCGCGCTGCGCCCGGATGCTCGGCGAGGATGCCCCGCCCGCCATCCGGCTGCACGACTTGAGGCACTCGCACGCGACGATCTTGCTGCGGGCCCGCGAGAACGTGAAGGTGGTCAGCGAGCGGCTCGGGCACGCCAGCGTGACGGTCACGCTGGGTATCTACGCTCACGTGCTGCCGGGCGACCAGCGGGAGACGGCGGCCCGGTTCGCGGCCCTCGTCGGGGGCGCAGAGACGTGATCAGGTATTGCCGTAGGTATAACCGCCCTGCATCGCGCCAGTTTCACGGCCTCAATGAGCCCCTGACCTGCGGCGGAGCAGAGAGGCCGGAGTGCGGGCGGGGGGATTCGAACCCCCACGGTGTCGCCACCAACAGGACCTAAACCTGCCGCGTATGCCATTTCGCCACGCCCGCCGGCCGCTACCGCCTGGCCGTTAGTAACGGTACCGCCTAGGCTCCGACCTCA
>Ga0116216_10001012_pt1 | contig 20124 bp, 15 predicted proteins | sample Sb_taG_11_FD_89696 | JGI IMG/M metagenome (GOLD analysis project Ga0116216, IMG submission 89696) | Peat soil microbial communities from Weissenstadt, Germany - Sb_50d_3_AS metaG | ecosystem: Environmental > Terrestrial > Soil > Wetlands > Peat | place: Germany: Weissenstadt | collected 2010-09-21
GCCGATCAGCCCGACCTGCTCGTAGTAGCGCAGCGTCGGCTCGCTCAGCCCGCTGCGCCGGGATACATCCTGGATCGTGAGAGTTGACATACGCGCAGCAAACCACACCTCAAGCGCTTGAAGTCAAGCCCGAAGACAACGGAGTTCCGACTTCCCCTCGTGGCACGAAGCAGCCGCCCGCGGTCGAATGAATCGCCGACTGCTCCGTGGCGCGGCGAAAGCTGCCCGGACTGGTCGCGACGGCAAGGCGGGCCTTGGACGCTGTGCTGGCAACGCAATTACCGCAAGCGGACCTACCCTCCGCCTACGGCCGAAAGATGTTATGGCCTGGTTGGCGTGGTGAGTGAGCGGTGAAGGTGGCCGGTCCTCGTTTTGAACACGAAATGCAACAAGGAGGCTCGATGTAGAAGATCGGACTGATCGATGCGGTGCTGCATCGGAGATGGAGGGGCGCTGACTGGCCAGGTGGTGTCCGGCATGGAGGTGGCGCGAGCTTGGTCCGGGCTCTGGTGTGGATCGTGTGAACCTGTCGTCCCGCGCTCACGGGCGGCCACTGGAGCGGTCCTGACGGACGATGTGACCCACCGCTGCGCTCGACTCGGCGTTGCCCGGGTCCGCCCCACGCTTCAGGACCTCGTCGGGGCGCTCCTGCGCCCCGACCTCATTGCCACCAAGCGCGTCCGGACGAAGCAGGCCGTCGCGCCGGCCGGGTCGGCCAACGACCACCTCGCCCCCGCGGTCCCCGCGGACCCGGGCCGGTTCGCCGCGTTCGCGACCCTACCGACGCCGGCGCCGCAGGCTGCAGCCGACGTATCTCATCCTCGCCACGGCTGGCGGCGAGTGCTCCCCGGCGGGTGGTTCCTAGGCGAGCTTTCGGTACTCGTTGGGATCCCACGCGAGCAGCCCGAGCAGCTGCACCATGGCAGCTTGATTGAGCAGCGTCAGGCCGCCACTGGGGAAGTGGAAGCGGTCGTTCCGGTCGCGCCGCTGCGACCACGCGCTGTCGGTGTAGGCGCGCATTGCGTCGACGATCTCGGCGCGCAGCCGGGCGTCGTCCGTTTCCGCATGGAGCAGGAGCAGGTTGCGAAAGAAGATTGCGTTGAATGCGGGCGGCTGCCTCTCGTACCCATCACCGGCGAAGTGCCGAAGAGCCTTCCGAGCGATCGTCTCGGCGCGGGCGAGGTATCGAGTTTGCGCGTCCCCGACCCGGTGGAGGAGCACATTCGCGCCGACCATGCTGCCCTGGTTGTATGTCCAGATCGTCTTGTCGAGCGTGTGATCACCGCGCAGCTTGTCCCAAAAGAGCCCGGTCGCCGGGGAGTCGCTGTCGCGGCTCGCGTCGAGCGTCGCGTTGACCCACCCGTACATGTCCTCGGCGTCGGCGGACCCCTGCGCGTGTTCGTTTACGCCCGCCAGCTCGGCGAGGTGGAGCCCCAGCTCGGCGTTCGGCGCGTTTGAGACGGTGTTGCGGTCGTGGTTCTTGGCTCCGGCTCCCCGGCCCTGCTCGACCCACGAGACGCCGCCGGGGCTTGGCACGTCCGGCCGCCGGGCCCAGCCGGCGATGGCGAAGCGAAACGCCTCCTGCGCCCTGTCGAGGCGGCCCGCGCCGGGACGCATGCGCTCGAGCTGGACGAGCGCGAGCCCGACCCAAGCGTTGTCGTCGTAGTACCGATCCCCGCCGAGACGCGTCCCGAGTACGTCAGATGAGTACGCCGGCGGATCGCCGCCGGGGTTCCAGTAGAGCTCGAGCGTCCGGAGGCGGTCCGCGATCGCGGTGTCGGCGTCAAGTCCTCCGACGAGATCCTCGCGGACGCCCGCGAGGTCGAGGGTCGCGACAAGAGCGCGGGTGAACGGCCATAGGTGCGCGACGGTACCGGGCCCGTGGAGCCGTCCGTCGCGCCGATACGGGCCCTCGCTCGTTGCGAAGTGGTTCTGCATGGCAACGTACGCCCGTGCCGCCCGCGATGCATAGACGTCTGGCGCGTCTCCCCCCGGGTCGGGGTCGTTCCGGCGTCTGCGGATCAGCCTGGAGCTCAAGCAGCTACAACGAGGTGAGCCCGACGCCGGTCAGCACGATCGCGGTGAGCCACAGGCGGCGGTCGGAGCTGAGCGCCGCGAGGGGCACGAGCCAGGCGATGTACCAGGGAAGTAGCGAGCTGGCCGTGATCAACAACGCGACCGTCGCCCAACCGGCTCCGGTGATCCAATCGATCTTGCCCAGCCAGACACGGCGCAGCAACCACATGACGGTGACCACGAACCCCGCGGCGAGCACGAGCTCGGCGTTGGTGCCGAGGTTCCCGAGCCCGAGCCCGGTTGAGATGAATCCCAGCATGCTGTGCGCATCGCTCTGGTTCTGAACCTTCTTCAGCGTGCCCATCAGGTGGAGGGGACCGGTGCCGAACAGCGCGAAGCCGAGGGCCGCGATCGGCGCGAGTGCCAGGCCGGCGCCGGAGAGGACGCCGCGACCGCCGCGAGCGCCGTCGGGACGTCCGGAGTTGCTGGCGAGGGCGAACGGGAGCAGTAGCGCGGCGGTCAGCTTGACCGCCGCGGCGCTCACGATCAACGCTCCGCCCATGCGTTCCCGTCGCTGGAGTAGCACGTACACGCCCGTGACGAGAATGGCGAGCATCAGCAAATCGTTGTGCCCGCCCCCTACCCCGTACACGATGATCACCGGGTTGAGCCCCACGAAAGCGACGGCCGTTACCGGGTCGAGGCCGCGCAGACGAGCCGCTTTCCATACGACAACGACTATCACGAGGGTCGAGATCGCGGCGATCGTCTTGTACGCGAACACGCTCGTCGCGATGCCGAGTGGGGCGATCACGTAGCTCAGCGCGGTGAACACCGGCCCGTAGGCGGTCGGGACACTGACCCATTGCGTTCCGATGAACGGATACAGAGGATCGAGCGGGAACGCGTTCGGTCCGTGTAGGTAGGGATTGGCGCCGTAGAGCGCACCCATGCGGCCATACGCTCCGTAGCTGAAGATGTCGCTCGATAAAAGGGGCGGCGCGAAGAGCACCAGCGCGTTCAGGGCAGCGATACTCATCAGCACCGTCCGCCCAGAGAGCTGGTCGGCGGCCCGGATTGCGACCGCGTAGCACACAAACATCAGCGAGAGCACAGCGATCAGACCGCCGAGTCCGAGGTCCAGCCCGGTACCGCCGAACGGCCCCGCGAGCGAACTGGGGACGGGCCGCATGGACGCCGGCAGTAGCGAATCGGTCTGTGCTGCCGAAAGAGAGATCACGAGACCGCTGACGAGCAGCCCGGCCAAGGCGAGCCAGCCCAGTCGCGCGGACAGGGAGTTGCGCGCCCCCAACCGCGGCCTGATGAGCTCGAACGCGCCGCCCTTCGGCGCGGCACCGAGCGGCTCGCTCAGGCTCATCTCAGCAAAATGCCTGCCCGACGGCCGGCTGCGGGTTGGGCACGATCGGGGTGCAGTTCACGGAGCGTGATCGGTTGTTGATCGAGAGCCGGCTCTTGGATGAGCGTCGCCGACGCGGTACGCGCGCGGCGAAGGTCGGCGTGGGGCTAGCTGACCGCGGCGAACGCTCGCCGCCCGGTTTAACCGTTGGCTAAGTGAGCTGTGAGACGTTTCTTCGGGAACGGTCGCGCTTGGGCCCGAGCGTTCGCCGCCCAAGTCCCGAGCCGTTGGCGACAAGCGCCCGGCGGCCAGGACCGCGGGGCATTCGTGGCGATCCGGCCCTGGGCAGGGCGAGCATTGTTGCGCTGGACGCCGGCAGCCTGAGGACGCAGCAGCCGGCCACGGGTGCAGGCGAATAGCTGGGAGCGGGACCAGACAGCGCGGTTTCCGCGCCAAAGGTCTGACCGGCCAGGGTGATGCCTCGCTTGGCGCCGAGGCGCGGGCCTCCACGCGCTCGAGCTTCGCCACGTTATCAGCGTTTCGTGCTCGGTCGACTACAGCGCGTGCCGTGGGGGTCCAGTGTGGCCCACGCGTTCACGCTGCGGCTCCTGGTCTTCGAGATCCGCAGCAGCCGTGAGCCCGCGGGCGCGGTCTGCCCGAACATCAGCAGGCCGTTACTCCGGCGAGACGGGCACCCCGGAAGATTGGCCCGTCGTTGCTGGTCTTGAGGAGAATGGTGGTTTGCGCGTCGATTTGGCGGCTGACCCGGATCGTCGTCGCCGTGTGTCACACGTTCGCGCTTGCGCCGGGCGTTTACACGCCGGGTATCGCGCGCGACCACGGCTACCGCCTGGCGGTGCTCGGCGCGGATCGTTTTGCGGGCCGTAGCGTGCTCGACGTCGGCGCGTTTGACGGCTTCTACGGCTTCCTTGCGGAGGCCCGCGGTGCGCGGCGCGTTGTCGCGGTCGACAATGAGCAGTACGTCGACTGGGTCCGTGCTCGCTTTGGCGTGACGCTTCAGGGCGGCGCCGGTTTCTGCGCGATCGCTGGGCTGGTCGGATCCCGGGTCGAGTACCGACGCATGGACGCGCTCGATCTGCGCGAGCTCGGCGAGCGCTTCGACGTTGCGTTGTGTTTTGGCATCTTGCACCGGGTGACCAATCCGATTGCGTTGCTGAGGGCGCTCGCGGGTGTGCTGGCTGCGGGTGGCGAGATCGTGCTCGAGACCTACGCCTCGCGGCTTCCGAGCGACGCACCCCCGATCGAGGTTCACGAGCCGGGCGAGGTGTACGCGCGCGACGACTTTGTTTATTGGGGCTTCTCGGCGGAGGGTCTGCGGCGACTCGGGCGCATCGTCGGCCTCGACGAGGTCGAGGTCGTCGACGAGCTGGAGATCGATGGCCACCCGCGGATTCTCGCGCTGCTACGAGCGGCTGGCTGACCCCGCCCAGCGGTCGCCGCTCACGCCGCTTGCGGCGTCGGCGACGAGCAGGTATGCGCGCTCGTGGACCCGATGCTCTTGTAGCTCCTCGCCGCCCGGCATTCGGGATGGCGATTGCTCGGGTCTCGTCCTTCGAGCCCAGCACCTGGGTGGATGAGGCTCAATCGCCAGTCAGCGGATAGCCCACTTGTCGATGTGGTCTCCGGGGCCGCGGTTTTGGTTAATGATTCCGGCGCGGGCAAGCTCCGTGGGAGCTGGGCCAGGCCGCTGGGCGAGGAATCTGCCGATGCGCCCGCGCCAGGACGAGACCGTGCAAACTTTTGAGGTCTGGTTCACATAAACGCGCGCGATAGGAGTACTGTCGGTGTTGGTGCTGGCCCTGCGGCCAGAATTCTCAGCCCCAGCTCGAATGCCACCAACGGCGCAATTTTGCTCCACGAGGCGGGAGGCGGGGGTTACTGGTTTTGACTGCGGGGCCGGAGTGCCCCTTCTACCGGCGTTACCCCACCGGCCCGGTGGTTTCGTCTCAATCTGACTGAACGCGCGGGGGTTCTCGCCCTCTTCCTTCCGCGCGGACGCAACAGAGGGACGGGAATACGTGAGCACGATGACCCTGAGGCGACAGCACTCGGCGGCGCGCAGGCGAGGCGAGTTCAATAGCGATCGCAGATGGCGGCTGCTCTCGCAGGCAGTCGATGCCCAACGCCGTCTCAACGCCCGGCGAGCGGACGATGCTCGGGCCGTGGCGCACCCGGTCGGTCCGAGCGATCCCCGCGACACGTACCTGACACAGTCGCACGGCTAGCAGCGCCTGCCGATGCCGCAGTTCGAATCTCTGGAATGCAAGACGCGCCTACAGGCCAGGGCAAGCCAGGCTGAGGCGATCAGGGATCTGTGCTGTCTGCGGCTCCCGTCTCGGAGCCAATCGGCGACTTGGGTGAGGCCGGGTATCGCGCATTCGAGACACGCGGCGCCAGATCGCACAGCGGCGCCCCGGTGGCGGGCCGGCTGGTCGCCGGGCGCGTCGGCGAGATCATCGCTCGACGCGAGTTCAAGCACGCACGAAACCGGTTCGAAATCGAACGCTTTGCCGCTCACTCTGCCAAGCCCCCAAGTCCAAGCGCTCAGCACTCGTGTCCCTGGCATCAGCGACGAGGCCGTGAGACGCCGTCGCGCTTCTCCCAACCGCGCCGCCGCGACGGTCGCCCGTGCTCCAGGCTTTCGACGCGGGGCGTCATCGGCGCGAACGGGGCCGCCAGACCAAAGTTCACACTTCGCTCTCGGCGGCAGGCCACGCACCGACGTGACCCCGTTTGAACGACGCGGCTGAACGCGACACGCAAACATGTCAGCAACCGAACTTCAGGAGCTTGAAGAGGTCAAGGGTCTGATCTCACGCGGCCAGCAGCTCGGCGTGCTCACATACGCCGAGATCGAGACCGCGACGGCCGAGCTCGACCTCGACGAAACCGACGTCGAGGAACTGCACGGCTTTCTCGAGCGGGCGGAGATCGAACTCGTCGAAGAGGTCGATCCCGCGCACGCGGCGGCGGAGCTGGAACGCGCCCCGGACCAGCGTGGTCGGCGCAAGCCCAAGCCGGCGCTCGACCTCAAGCCGGAGGGGACCACCGATTCGCTGCAACTGTTCCTCAAGGACATCGGCAAGGCGCGGTTGCTGACCGCCCAAGAGGAGGTTGACCTCGCCAAGCGGATCGAGCGCGGGGAGCTGGACGCTAAGCAGAAGATGGTCGAGTCGAACCTGCGGCTGGTCGTCTCGATCGCGAAGAACTACCGCAACCAGGGGCTGCCGTTTCTCGACCTGATCCAGGAGGGCACGATCGGTCTCGTGCGAGCGGCGGAGAAGTTCGACTACCGGCGGGGCTTTAAGTTCTCGACCTACGCGACCTGGTGGATCCGTCAGGCGGTCGCCCGCGCGCTCGCTGATAAGGCGCGGACGATCCGGATCCCCGTCCACATCGTCGAGAAGCTCAACCAGATCGGCCGGGCGGAGCGCAGCCTGACCACGGCGCTCGGCCGCGAGCCGACGGCCGAGGAGATCGCCGAGGTGACCGGAATCGAGCCCGACGAGGTCGAGGCGGTCAAGCTCTCCGCGCGAGCGCCGATCTCGCTCGAGAAACCGGTCGGCGACGAGGACGGGTCCGAGTTCGGCCAGTTCATCGCCGACGACCAAGCCGAGTCTCCCTACGAGCGGGCCGTGAAGATCCTGACCAATGAAGCCCTGCGAGACGCGCTTGAGAACCTCTCCTACCGCGAGCGTCGCGTGCTGGAGCTTCGCTACGGCCTCGGCGGCGAGCCTCCGTACACGCTCGACGAGGTCGGGCGCACGTTCAACGTCACCCGCGAGCGGATCCGCCAAATCGAACACCAGTCGCTCAGGAAGCTCCAAAACCTCCGCGAAGCCCAGCGGCTGCGAGACGACGAGATCGCTTCCGGCTTTCTGCTGCGCGGGCTTGGGCACCGAACCTAGACGCCCGTCGAGGTGCTCCTCGATCTCGCGGCGGGGGTCGACGCCGACGAGGCGCGACCCTCGCTCAGCCGACCAGCCAGATCGCGCCGTGCCGCAGCTCGACCGCGAAACTCTTCAGCGATCGAGCGCCGGTCGTCACGGCGCCCGCCAGCGGCCTGAACGCGCCCTGAGGACATCACACCATCGCGCCGGTACCGACGTCGTACAGCGCCGCGGGCCATAGCCACCGCGGCCACCGCGAACAAGCGTAAGCATCCCATCGTCAGTCATCCAAGCGCGTGGTTGTTATCGTCGGCGATGGTTCGAGCACTCGGCTCGGGCTGACACGGTGCCAGCGCCCGCAGTCGTCGCTTTGGCTTCCTCCGCGTTCGCGGCACCAGAACACGGAGGACCAACATGGCCACAGGAACCGTCAAGTGGTTCAATGCGGACAAGGGGTTCGGCTTCATTACCCCCGATGACGGCACGAACGACGTCTTCGTCCATCAGTCGGCCATCAACTCGAGCGGCTATCGGAATCTTCGCGAAGGCGCCAAGGTCTCCTAGGACCTGGCCAGCTGGGCCTTGGTCGTGGAGCGCCCGAAGAGACTCTAGCGCTGGACAGCACTGCGTCGATCCCTCGCGGGCCCCAGCATAGGCAGCCGAGCGTTCTTGCACTGTGCGGGTGCCGACCCTGCTTGCGGCGACCCCCGAGCCCGCCGCTGTTGTTGCTTGGCCGGAAGGCGGCTTGTCGTCGGGAACGGACCGCGTCGTCCTCACGACGCGGTAATCGGCGAAGCTATGCCTGTGCGCCGCGGATCCGTTTCATGGCTGCTCGTCGTGGTCGCCGTCACCGCGATCGCCGTGTTCGTCGCGCTGACGATCGCTGTGACTGGCAGTTCCTCGCTCGCGTTTGACTCGAGGGCGTTTGAGATCGGCGAGGACGTGCGCGCGCCATGGCTTGACACCGCCGCCCGGGTCGTCACGACGCTGGGCCTGATCGCGATCGTGGGCTCGGCCGTGCTCGTTGGCGCCGCGGTGGTGATCAAGCATCACGACCGCGCCCGCGCGGGCGCGGTCGTCGTCGGGGCGGCACTGGTATGGATCAGCGTGTGGATCGTCAAATTGGTGGTTGACCGCCCCCGGCCGCCGGACCCGCTTGTGCACACTTCCGGCCAGAGCTATCCGTCGGCTCACGCTGCCAACTCCGTGGGCTGGCTCGCGCTCGCGATCGCACTCACGGTCGTGATCCCGACCCGAGCCGGCCGGATCGCCGCGATCACCTGTGGCGCGCTCCTCGCTGTGTTCGTCGGGTTGAGCCGGATTTACCTGCGCGCCCACTACGCCTCCGACGTCCTCGCCGGCGAAGCCCTCGCCGTGGCCATGTACGCACTCGCCACGATCGGCGCGGTCGCCTGGCAATCGCGCCGCGAATCAGCTATCGGCGGCGCCGATCGCCGCCTCCTCCCTTGATCGACTTCCAGTAGTCCCGACGACGCTGCCCCGTTTGAGGATTCCGGGAGGTCGAGCCGTCTGCCGCTCACTTCCCCAATGACGGACCACCCGACGTGTCGCCGCCCGATCCGCGACGTCCAAGGACTTCTGCTCCGGCGCAGCCGGCGACCAGAGCAGAAGCGGGGAGCCCGTCGCCGGCCTGGCGACTATCCAGCAGTCTTGCCGTGACTAGGCGGCAGCTCGTCGCGTTCCAACTCGGCAGCGATGTGGTCGGCCTGGTCGACGCCTGCGCCCGTGCGCGAGCGACGGTCAGGGTGCTTGCTGGCGGACCGAGGCGGGGTTCGCTGAGCGAGCGGATCGTCCGCGCCGAGCGCGTCGCGCGGTTGCACAATCTGAGCGCTGACGTCCTGATCGCCAACGTGGCCGCTCTGTCCGAAACCGGCAGCGTTCGACGGCGGCGTTGGCGTCTCCAGCGAGACTGTTTTCTCGACCACGAGGAGTCCCGTCGCGGCCGGGGCGGCCCTCGACGCTGACGCTCTTGCGCCGCGTGCTTGGAAGCACGGGGGCCGCGGCAGGCAAGCGTTCCCGCGCGGACTGGAAGGGCGTTAGTTGGCGCCGGTGGGATGCACGCGGCATCGTCAACGAGGGTCTTCGGTCGTTTGCGGGGCTGGACGTCGACGCAATAGGTGGGGCTTGACCGTCGATTGCTCGCGGTAAGGCGGTTCTGAACCGGCACTTACCTGTGTCTTGATTGGCCGGTTCAGGCTGCACGACATGTACTCAACGCACCTGTTTGACGCGTTGCACACCAAACAGATCGCCTCGGAAGGAGGTGAGACTCGATGGCCAAAAAGGACAAGGACAGCAGGAAGGACACCAAGAAGGATCGGCGCGACCGTTAGTTCTCCTTCTCTGGAATCTGCAGCCGCGCCGGCTACCCGACGCCGCCGGCGCGGGCTGCAGTCCTCACTGGATCGCGGCGCGTCGCTTGCCGGGCGAGCGAAGCGGCGAATGAGTCATAGCCCGCGAATACCCAGCTGGCGCGTCAAGTGAGATGAGCGAGACCGCAGTGCCTCCCAACCCGACGCGGTCTGATCCCGCTCCGATCCCGTGGCGGCGGGTCGCCGGGCTGCTCCGTCCGCTGCGCCGAGGCGTTGCAGCGATGGTCGGGCTGACTGTCAGCGGAGTTCTGATCGGGCTCGTCCCACCAGTTGCGCTTGGCGTTCTCATCAACGCCCTGGTGGAACACAACAACACGCTGGAGGCGGCGCTGCTCGCCGGGCTTGTCGGCTTGGCGATCCTGCTTGAGGCGAGCGCCTATGTCGCCTCCGACGGCATGTATGCGCGAAACGCCGGTCTTCTATATCGCAACCTGCGCATGCAGATGTTCGCCGGCGCGCGGCGCGCTGGAGATGACGCTCAGCGGACCGCTGGGCTGCCGTCGCGCTTCATCTCCGACGCGGAGACGCTCGAGTGGATCACGCTCTCGATCCTTGATCGCGGCGCGATGCAGATCGTCGAGTTCATCAGCGCGCTCGTCGCACTGATGATCCTGGAGCCGTGGACGGTCGTCGTCGTTTTGCCTACGCTCGCGGGGACCTGGCTGGTCGCCAAACGCGTCCAGAGGCCCGCCGCAGCGGCCGGCCAACGCCGTCAGGAAGAACTGGAGTCGATGACCTCGACGCTCGCGCAGCACCTCTCGCTCCGGACCGACGACGAGGCCACCGGCCGGTTTCGTGCCGCCGCCGAACGGGTTAGGACAGCCGAGGTGCGGCTAGGCTGGCTGCGCGCCCTGAACCTCCAGAGCTCAGGCGGTCTGGCAAAACTTGGGCCGATCACTGCCGTGGTCGCCGCCGCGTTCATGGGACGCCATCAACCAGGCACGCTGATGGCCATTTACCTGCTGGCACAGCGCGTCTTCTGGGGGTTCGACGGACTCGTTGATCTCCGCCTCGACACACAAAGCGTCCGAGGCGCGGTCACTCGATGCTTCGAACTGATCGACACACCCGCGCAGCCATCCAAACCCGCCACGTACCTACGATCGGCTACCCCCGAGCAGCCGTCCCTCCTCCAAAGCACAACCACCATCAAGACCGACCTGAAGCCTGCGTCCAACCAACAACACCGAGACCCGGGCCAAGATCGCATCGCGGCCGCGGTGCTCAGCGGACCCAGGGATCGACCTGTAGATCCGAGCCGCTAACCCCAACCACAAACCAGGGGCTTCGTTATCGGTCCGAGCCACGCGCGTGCGAGCGGGCGATCTGGCATGTTCGCGCGACGCGGTCGGCGGGGTCAAGCCCGGCCATGTGTCGCACTCGTACCGCTACCGGTACCCCAGCTCGCCGCCGTCGACCCAGCGCCCGGGGACGCGGTCGTCAACAAACGTGAGCGATCACGGAGCAGAAGTCGCGAAAGTAAGGCGCCAAGAACTGGCCGGGAATCCCGGTCTGGCCGGGCATGACCGGAATCGGGACGGGACCGAACTCATGCCGCAAATGCGTGTACACGTAGCCAGCGACCCACCTGGGGTTGATGTCGAGCTCCATCGCGCGGACGACCCCCTCGCCGGCCAGCGCCTCTGCCAGCGCACGCACAGAGAGGTTGTGACCAGCTGCCCAGATCAGATCGCCACCGGGCGTGACGCCGAGAGCTGAGCGAGCGACGATCGGCTGCTCGTGCAGCAGATCACCCAATATGCCTTGATGCAGTTGTCTACCGTTGACGATATGCGCCCAGCGTCGATAAGCAGGCCGAGGTTCTGTCGAACGGCCTCCACCGCCCGACCCCGAGCCGGGACCGTCTCCTGCCACCGGCCGACATCGGCGGTACCGTCGCGGTAGATCACCACCGATGCCGCACCGCGACGCAGTGGCCAGCCGACCCGACCGCCCTCACAAATCCACCCGCACCGTAGCTCTCCTGGAGCCCGCTGTTGAAAGCGGCGACCACGATCCGCCTTTCCCCAGCGCGGATCGCGTCCCCGTGGCGCCTGCCCCCGCCACCCGGTTGCGATCCGCCCGCGTGCAGAGCGAGCGCAACCAACCCTCTGGTCCGAGCGAAGCAGCGTGATCGTAAACCCGAGTTCGTGATACGCATTCACGCGCGAGATCCAAACCGCCGTTTGCCCACGCACCGCAACGGCTGGCATCCGTCCGAACAAGCCTGTGCGGCGCGGTGCGGGCAAGACGGCGATCAACCGCGTCCGGCGGGGCTCTGCGACCGCTGACAATGAGGAGGTCGTGGGAGCTGTCGCGCCATAGGAGCGCGCGCTCGCAGACGAGGAGATAGCGCACTGGTCGTGGCTGTGGAGTGATGCGAGGGGCCACAAGCCGTACAGGCCACCAGGCAGACACGCCGTCCTCCGCCACGCCCGATGCGGTTCCAGGTCCAGTGGCGTCAGCCCATCCGGCCAAGTCTTGCAAACTGCCCTTGTTGAACACCCGAATCCCGGCGCGAGGGCGAACGCCATATGCGAGGTCGAGACCGCGCGGGGGCGTGACGGGGTGCGGGGTTCTACGACAACAAACGTCGGCGCGATTACGGATGCGACTGGGCGAGTGCGTGCGATGCCGGGCATGGTGTCGGCTCAGGCATCATCGGCCGCGGCGACAGTTGCGCGGGACCGCGGCGCCGGGGCTTGCTTGGCTAAGGCTTGGGCCTGGCTGGTCGAGCATCGCTACCGAGTGTTGGCGAGCATCGCGGCCATGTCGGTCGTGGTCGGAGGTGTCTTGTTTCTGGCTGCGGAGCCCGCTGCGGGCCGCGATCGGTGGGCTGCTGCTATCGCAGTGTTGGCCGCTGAGCTCGCGGTCGAGGTGGTCCGTACGATGATCGTCGATCATCACATCGGGTCGACACGATCGCGCTTGTTTTCGATGGTGGGGCGCCGGCGCTGGGAGAGGAGTTCGCCGGGGTGATCATTGGCTTGATGTTCTCGGGTGGTGGGGCGCTTGAGGACATCGCGTCGGCACGCGCTCGCCGCGAGTTCACGGCGCTGAGTCAGCGCGCTCCGAAGGCCGCGCAGTTGCGCGTCGACGGCCAGCATCGACTGGTGGCGGCAGGCACTGGACCCGGCCGGGTTCAGTCAGATCGTCGTGCTAACCCTCCAGCACGAGGGAGGAATCGCGACCGCTCGCCGACCGCAGATGCTGGACTGATCTCACGTCGCGATCCAGCTGGCACTGGCGCATTTCGTAGCGAGCGGTCCACCCTCGGCATGCAACACCGCTAGCGCTAGCGCCGGGACCAGTGAGCCGCGACGAGGCCGCGAAGGTGCGGATCGGACCGGTATATGGATCGTTGTGTCCCGACGCCGCTGACGGAATGGCCGGCCGCCGCACGCATGGTTGGGAGCGTTAGCACGTCACATGGAATAGACCGATGGCGTGGCCTGCTGCCGGGTTAGAGGCCTTGATCGCCTCGGGGTGTCGGCAACACGAGCACGCGACACTCGGTGGTGGTCGACCCACGCAGAAGCCTCACGCGAGAGGCGGATGTTGTCATATTGGCCGCGGCCGACACTCAGTTGATGAGCATGGCACTCGTGCGAATGCCTACTCGACCTCTGGACGTCAGATATGAGAGGTGCCATTAGCCGGCCTTCGAGAGCTTCTTCTTCCGCTTCACGACACTCATGCTCAGCGTTTGGGGACGTCAGCGACGGTGCCTCGCTGCCAGTGAGCCGACCGGGACGGTCGCGGTCACAAGGGTTGCGCTCAGCCCTCGAACGATGACGGGGTAGCCACCGGCGCCGAGTGCGATTGCCTGGGTGGTGGGCTTGCCGACCCAGTGGCCTTGCGCGTCGAGCCGTTGGCCTCCGAGGGTCACACCCGAGGTGGCGCGCGCAGAGGGAGCAAGCAGCTGTTGGGCGCTCACCGACCCGGTGGCCGGCACCCGCAAGAAAACCCGCACCGCGCGAGTGCCCTTGTTGATCAGCAGGACGTGAAGGGCGTTGGCGCCCACACGCACTGCCCACGCCTTGAGCCGCAGCGCGGGTCGCGCCTGGAGTGTAAGAGGCAGCAGCTGTGAACTGGGACCGAGTGTCCGTGCGAACAGGGCGAGCCCGAAGAGAAGTGGATTGGCCACGAGTCCGTGACGGGCGAGCGAAAAGGCCATGTTGATCGCGTCCGCCCGGACGTGGACTGCAACCGAGCTCGCGCCGGCCCTGAGCAGCTCGAACAGCGCGTCAGGCGCCCACAACGCCGTGGCGAACGTGTTGCTCACGCCCTTCCGGCCGCCGCAGGTCACCGAGTTGATCTCGGTCAGGCGCACCGGCAAACGAGCTCGTCTGGCGCTCCTGACGGCACCCCCGATCGTCCTTGCCATTCCGGCGGTGGCCCTCTCGCTCAGTACCCGCGCGATCGTGGGGAACGTGTTGGTCCCCGGCCGCGAACAGGCCGACAGCGGATACCGGTGGACGGTGATCGCACGCAGGCCCGGATGCGGCCCGGCGAGCAGATCGGAGATCCAGCTCAGGTGGGCGGCCGGGTTCGAGAGCGCCGGGCCGAGCAGCGGCACGCCACGGTCCATAGCAAGCAGCCGTTTGGCGTAGGCACGGTACGAGCTGGCGTAGCCGCTCGCGGTCATGCGCGTGGGAAGCGCCGTCGAACCGCTGCCGCCGGCGGTGATCCTCCGCCACGACGCTGCGCTGTATATGTCCCCCTCGTTGCCGATCTCGAATCCGACGATGCTCTCCGAGGGCAGCGCCGCCTCGGCTGCGCGTGCCCACCGGACGGCGATCGCCGGTGTCGCCGTGACCAGGTTCAGATCCAGGATCACCCGCACCCCGAAGCGATTTACGATCGAGCGGAGCTGCCGCAGCCACGCCGGAGTGGTCTCAAAAACCCACTCCGGCAGCTCCTTGGTCGGCGCCCAACGCGTCTGATCCGCCGAGGAGCCGCCGATACGGAGGAGCATCGGACCGTCCGGGGTGATCGAGGAGAGCACCTGGCCCAGCAGCGAGAGATGCTTTTCCCAGACCGGGATCGTCCAGTACTCCGTCGAGATCCCCAAAAACGACCGCGGAACGCCGATCGCTGCTCCCTGCGCCGGGATTCTCACCACCGCCAGCGGCAGAGCCGACTGAACTGAGGGCGCGCCGGCCGTCGCCGGCGCGGCCGGCCGGACACCGGCGTGCTGACGGCCGGTACTGAGCGCCAGCACCAAAACCAGCACCGCGACGAGCGCGGCGGCCACGACACCTATCCCGATAACCCTATGACGCACACACCCGGGACTCAAACCAGCAAGTCGCGCACCCGCAAACCTGTTGCGCGGCGCGGACTTAGAAGCGTTCATCGTGATCCCACCTTGACGGCTCGGTCGACCGCCCACACCGGCACCAACCCGCAACCCCTTGCGCACAACTACGTGCCGCCGCCGATACAACGTGTCAACGGGCAGCGTCTGACCTACATGGCACACTCTCACGCGCATTTCGACCTGGAGCTCCCTACCGCGAACCGCAATGCGCCCACGTCGGCGGCCCACAAGCCCCGAAGTAACCGGCGCGCTCGTGCGCCGAAGCGGTGCCGTGAGGGCGCCTCGCGGGGCGGCTGGAACCCAACCGGTCAGTGGTGGTGCTCCATGATTTCCTGGTCGAGGCGGTCGTGCGTGAGGGGGCGCGGCGTGATGCCAAGCCACTCTCTGGCTGCAGAGCGGATGGCTCGCAAGCTGCCCCCGCTACGGGGACGGCGGTGCGCCTGAGCAATCGAAACCAGGGCAGCTGTCAAGGACGGCAGGGCACCCGCGGGTCAGAAGGACCAGGGCCACCGGGCAATCGCTGCGGACGGGCGGTTTGGCTAGGCACGCAGGGCCCGTGAGCCGCACGCGCGCTGCGAGAAACGAACGAGCGGTCGATCATAAGCTCAATGCTGGATTCACGAACTATGAGGCGTGAGGTGGGGCCGGCGGGACCGTGCGATCGGTTCCGCGTTGGGTCGACGCGACCCCAGAGCAGAAGCGAGCGAACGGAGCAGTGGTGGCCGAGGGGTGTCCGGACTGAAGGATTGGGGCTGGTGCGTTCTGGATTGGCCGGGACGCATGTCAACGAGGGGAGCCAGTCATGTCTTCAGGTTCGATGGTTCGGTTGGATGCGGCGGGGCGTCGGCGGTCGCCGGCAACCGTGCCGGGGTATCTCGCGGGCCGAGCGCCTCACAACAAGGGCTCATGCCGACGTCGGCATGATCCCTTTTATGCCGATCGCGCTGGCATGCCAACGTCGGCTTGACGCTTGTGGCAGGGCCCCGCGATCCTGATTGAGACGTCGGCATAATCGCGAGGCTCAGAGGCTGACGAGAAATGCGAGCACGGTGTCGCCGCCGCCTCATGGTCAGATGCGCCGGGCGGGATCGCCTCAGACAGGTAAGCGTCGATCTTTGAGAGCAGGTCACGCAGGCGGTCTGGCGGCAGATGGCGACCTCTGTCGCAGCCGTCGCAGAGAGTCCTCGGCTTGCGGCTGCAGCGCCCGCTTGGTCACGCCGTTGCTCCTAGCCTTAAACCCTCAGCATCCGCCCCCGACCTCGCGCTGCAGCCCTGGCATCTCCAGGTCGCTGCAGGCGGGTACCACGGGTGTGCGGATTGCCGCCCGGGGCGGCGTGATCACTCAGGGGTTCCAGTGCACGCTAAGCACATCGCCATAGATAGCGACCAACGTCGCGCCCAACCCGGCCACCGGTAACAGCAGGCGGAGCGGAACCTTCCGATGCTCAAGCCCGAGGCCGGCCAGGCATGCAAGGGCAGGCAGCCCAACGAGCGCCAGGCGTGCATCGTATGCGGCGGTGTTGAACGCCACGAGCCACACCGAAGCGAACGCGGCTAACACCAGCGAAGCCAAGACCGTCAGCTGGGCGCGGGTGACACCTGACCGGGGCAAGTTCGCACCGCTCCGGTTTAGCAGCCCGGCCAGCGCGAAGGCCATCAATCCCCAGAGCAGAGCGCTCGCAGGCCAAGGCCATGAGTACGGAGGCATGGTGGACGCGTGCCAGAACTCCCACCAGATCCTGCTCGGGACGTCGTACAGGATGAGGCGGAGAGGATTGGTCACGACATACGGGCCGAAGGTGCCGAGGCCGCCGATCGGTTCCAGGTAATGCTTGGAGGCGGAGAGCGCTAGCGGGTCGCCGTATCTGACGTCATTCTGGATCAGGTACCAGCCACCCACGGCCACAATCACCGCGATCGCCGCGGCGAGTGCTCGCGTCCGTTCACGCCACCCGGTGCGGGCAACCAGAACCGGAAGCAGCACGATGAGCGCGGGCAGCGCGGAGAGCTTCGTGATCACCAGCAGTCCCAGCAGCCCAGCTACAATGATCACCCACAGCCGGCCCGGGGGACGCGCGGCGCGGACGCCGGCGTAGGCGAGGCCTGCCCCCAGCGTGTTGACGAGGTTGTCGTTCGTCACGAATGACGAGATGAACACGAATCTCGGCACGAAGGCGACGATTGCAGCGGCGATGACGGGAGTCCACGGATCGCTGCTGATCAGGCGGGCCGCAAGGAAGGTCAGGCACATCGTCAGGATCCCGAGCAGGACGTTCGGAAACCGCAGGTACAACACAAAGCGGTGGTCGCTGGAGCTGTGATGCAGGTACAGTCCGCGTCTGGCATCGAGGCTGAGGAACGACGCAGGCCCCGGATCCACGGCCCGCGAGTGCAGTCCGATCAGTCGTTGGTACGCAGCCAGCAGCAGGTAGTAAAGGGGTGGTTGGTGCAGCTCGTTGCTGATGAATCTGCTGCGAGTGGAAACCCCCGAGCTGCGCTGGTGCAGGAGGCTCCCGGGGATTCGGTACCAGTGGCCCGCCGCAAGGACCTCGACGTTCTGAACGTGGTCGGGCTCGTCTTGGGCCTCCCACGCCGGAGTCTTGATAGCGATGACGCTGGTCGGCGCGCTGAAAGCGGCCATGATTCCCAGTACGGCGAGAACCTGACGCCGCCCAGTCGAGGCCTTGGGAGGGCTGCTCGTGGTCGCAACCGTTACGCTCATGGCTGATGTCTCGTCCGGGATCCTCGGCAGCGACATGACGCGCCGTCAATCATGCGGATCGGCGGTCTGGTCGCCATCTGGGCGCTGGTCCTGCTGCTGGCGCTCGATGAGTGTGTCGACGGATTCTCGAAAACGCGCTCGTTGGCTGGCGAATGCTTGTCGCGCGGCGTCGCCGTCCTTTGTGATCCGGTAGTAGCGCCGCCGCGGTCCCGTGGCGGACTCCCACCAGTTGCTCTGGACCATCCCCTCACGGCGCAGGCGTCCGAGCAGTGGGTAGAGCCTGCCCTCACTGGTGACCAGCCCCTCAGGGTCCCTGAGCGCCCGGACCAGATCGAAGCTGTAGCGCTCGCCGTCACGCAACGGCGCGAGCACGCAGAACTCCAGGACCCCTCGTCTCAGTTGAGCGATCGTTGCCTCGCCACGTGGTGCCATCCGGCGCAAGGTGCCTGGTCGCGTCAGCAGAGTCAAGTGCTGAGATGCGGAACGACGCCCGCTGCGCAGGCCGCCGATCACAAACCACGCTTCTACATCCACGAACCAGCGGCCGCGTCAGCAGCCGGCTGAGCGCGGCGGGTGACTGCTGCTCGAGGTCCGCGGCCCTGTCGAAGCGGCAGCCTCCAGCGTCGTGACCGGTGCGGCGACAAAGGGGAAGTGGCGCCGGCTGTCCTGACAGCGATCATCGCGGTCTGATTGGAGGCGATTGCGACGTGGGGTGCGAGGGCGTCGCAGTCGTCGTTGGGACACGGCCTTGCCTAGGTACCAGGTCGGGCATCGTGTAGTTCACTCACAACGTGCGACCTCGTGTCGCACGACGAATCTCAACAGTGATCAGCGACTCGCCGACGTCCTACTTGTGCCTACGCACCGGCGTCTGCACCCACGATGACCGGTGCCGTTAATATCGGGGAGACTCACGCGCGTCATGCTATTCCACGCCCCACAGGCTCAGAGCCGCTTCGGTCCTCGATCGCGTGGTTACTTCGGTCGCGACAGATCTCCCGGCAGCGCTCCGGGAGGGAGCCCAGCCGATCGTCGAGACTGATCCTGCCGGTTCGTAGCACTCTGGCGGCAGCGACATCCGCGTCGAGACACCCGTCCGGTTCGCAACACTGCGCCCGTGCCCGCCTGCACATCGGCGGCGAATGAGACTGCAGTGGTCCCCACCCGGCCGGGGCTGCGGTCGGGCCGCGAGCATCATTCATCACTACGATCGGTCCCTACCTCACAACAGGAGTCTGTATGGCGAACATCCTCGACGTTTCGGCGATCACCGCGCGCATCAAGGCGCGCGTCACCCAGATCGAAGAGCAACTCAAGCAGCACCAAGATCTGACTGACGAGCTCGAGCGCCTCCGCAGCGCACTTGCCCGCCTCGAGGGCGAGGTCCGCTCACGCGTCACCGCTGGCCGCCGCGGCCGCCAACCTGCCTCGGCGCCCAAGAGCACCGCAGCACCCAAGGCCGCCGCCAAACGCAGGAGCGCGGGTGCGCCCGGGGCCGCGGGCGAAGCCAAGCGCGCCGCTGCGCGCACACCGCGCGGGCAGAACCAGGCCAAGATCCTCGAGGCGCTCAAGGACGGCCCGAAGACCGCGTCAGAGATCTCCAAGCAGACCGGCATCGGCACCGGCACCGTGAGCACGACGCTCACCAAGATGACAAAGGCCGGCGAGATCGCAAAAGCGGAGCGCGGCTACGCACTCCCGCAGTAGCGAACGTTCGCTGACGGCGGATCCATACCGTCTGCCGCCTGACCATCGGGGGAGTACCCCCTGACAGGTGGGATGATGATCGGGTGTGATAGGCCAGCTGTATTAGACTGGGCAAATGGCAGCGGAGCCACGGGTGCTAATTCACCTTCCGTGCGACGTTTGCGACGGCACGGGGCGGGTCGAATGGAACCCGGGCGGCGGCGGCTTCGTGCTTGGCGATTCGACGAAGCCGTGCGTCCACTGCAGCGAACGTGGCTATTTTCAGCACGCCGTGCCGCTGTCCGATTTCAAACGTTTGCTGGACTCGGTCTAGCCGACCAGCCATTCGGTGCGGGGTCGAAGGTCGATTTCAGGATACGTTCCGGCCGTAGAGCGGCGCGCCGGCTGACGTGCCGGCTTCAGCGCGGCGCTTGAGGTGGCGCGCCAGATCCCTACATCTCAGCTCGGAGAGACCCAGGCGTTGTTGGATGACCTCAGCGTCTCCCGTGAGAACCTCGCGTCTTGTTCGTACAGCCGACCGCTGGCGTGTTCCTTCGCGCATTTTGTGGAGCTAGCCTGTTGCCTGACCCGGCTTGCGGGGTACGCTGACCGGGCAGCGCGATTTTGGAAGTTTCGGTGACCCAGCAGTACATCGTCGGGCAGTTCTCGGTTTTACTCGAGGACCTGCAACCGCCCCCGGGAGAGTGGCTCGCGGC
>Ga0116216_10001013_pt1 | contig 20119 bp, 16 predicted proteins | sample Sb_taG_11_FD_89696 | JGI IMG/M metagenome (GOLD analysis project Ga0116216, IMG submission 89696) | Peat soil microbial communities from Weissenstadt, Germany - Sb_50d_3_AS metaG | ecosystem: Environmental > Terrestrial > Soil > Wetlands > Peat | place: Germany: Weissenstadt | collected 2010-09-21
CCCTTGGGGGAGTGGCTCCGCGTGTTCTCACCACCGAGCCCCTTGGCTACCTGGAATTTCTGCGCCTGATGGCAGATGCCAAGCTCGTCCTCACTGACTCTGGCGGGATCCAAGAGGAAACGACCGTCCTAGGGATCCCCTGCCTGACTCTCCGCGATAACACCGAGCGCCCCGTGACGGTCACCCACGGTACGAATATCGTCGTCGGCTCGGACCCCGGGGCGATCCAGGCCGAGGTACGGAAGATCTTGGACGGCGCGGGCAAGCGGGGTCGTATCCCGGAGGGCTGGGACGGCGGAGCTGCGCGTCGGATTGTCGACGTCCTGGAGGCGCGATTCAGCACCACCGGAAGCGACAACGGACGGACGGTCGGGTGACCGCGCGCACGGAGAAGCCCCTCTTGCGGCGTCTCTACGTCGGCTGGCTCGCGATCGCCGCGCGGTTTGGACACGTCCAGACACTCGTGATTCTAGCGATCTTTTACGCTTTAATGCTGGGTCCGATCTCGCTTGGCATTACGATCTCGCGTGGCGACCTCCTCGCCAAACGAGGTCTTCGCACGAGCGGGTCCGCCTGGCGCAAGGCCGATTCGGGGCGGCCCGAGCTCGAGCGGGCGCGGCACCAGTTCTAGAAAGCCCCTGCGGCGGGGAGTGCGATGAACATCCCTGGGGTCTCTCGCTACTACCAAGGCTCCATTGCCAGCCTGCTGCGAATGAGCGTGCTCGGAAACCACTCAGGAAGCCAACTAGCGCAAGAAATACGCACTCGACTGATTCGGGAGAGCACAGATGGCAAAGACACGCGGGAAGTCGTCAAGCCGACTTTCGATCTTCGGCGAGCTCTGGGCGTTCATGAGCGTCCGCAAGAAGTGGTGGCTTGCACCGATCCTGGTAACGATGCTGCTTTTGAGCGCGCTGATCGTACTGACCCAGGGCTCCGCAGTGGCGCCCTTCATCTACGCGCTCTTCTAGAGGCGAGATGACAGAGGGAAGCGCCCCGGTTGATTCGGCGGTCGCGCGCTCGGGGATCGAGCTCGCAACCGCTGCGGGCACCCGCCGACGGGCGTTGGTCGCGTTCTATACCGCGCTGGCGGCTGCGCTCGCGATCTGGGGTCCCATCCTCTATTGGATGGTCGTTAACTGGTACGAGGAAGAGGACTACTCCCACGGCTTCCTGATTGTACCTCTGGCGTTGTACTTCGCCTGGGAGCGTCGCAAAGGGCTGCACGAGGCGCGGATCCGCCCAAGCTGGTGGGGGCTCGTGCCCCTTGCGGCGTCCGTCGCGACGCTCACCGTCGGCACCCTCGGCGTCGAGTACATGACCACACGAATCTCGTTCGTGTTCGCGCTGATGGGACTCGTCCTGCTGCTGCTCGGACGGGAGGTGTTTCGCGTCCTCGCTTTCCCGCTCGGGTTCCTCTTTCTCATGGTGCCACTCCCGCAATCCCTCGTGAACGTGATCTCGTTCCCGCTGCAGCTCATCGCCGCGGACTTCGCCGTCGACGTACTGTACTGGCTCGGAATTCCCGCGCTCCGCGAGGGGAACATCATCCACTTAGCGAACAGCCAACTCTTCGTCGCGGAGGCGTGCAGCGGCTTGCGCTCGCTCATGGCGCTGACCACGCTTGGCGTGGTGTTCGCATACTTCTTCCGGAAGAGCGTCGTAGAGCGCATCATCATCGTGGTGTCGGCGGTACCGATCGCGATCCTCGTGAACGGGTTCCGCGTAACACTAACCGGCGTGCTCACCCACTCCTTCGGAGAGAAGGCGGCGGGCGGATGGATCCACGAGACCCAGGGTCTTTTCACCTTCTCCATCGCGTTCGTCCTGCTACTCGCGGAGGCGCGCCTCCTGCAGTGGGTGTTCCCAGAGTCCTGGCGGGGCGGAAACGCAGACGAGGAGGCGGCATGACAAAGGTCATCGCGGCCGCCCTGTTCCTGGCGCTGCAGTACTACGTCTACAACCATTTCGCATCGGTTGAGGTACATCCGCCGCGGGCGAGCTTCGCGGGGTTCCCGCTGGAGCTCGGCGGCTGGCACTGCGACCAGCGCCAGCCGATGGAAGCCAGGGTCATCGCCAACCTCGGGGTCACCGACTACCTGATGTGCTCCTACCACAACGCCCTCGCCCCCGCGGCGCCGGTAGGGGTGTACGTCGGCTACCACGCGTCCCAGGTGAACACCGCAGGCGGAAAGGAGAACCGGATCCATCCCCCTGCCCACTGCCTGCCGGGCTCGGGTTGGGACATCATGGCTTCAGAGGATCGGGTAGTCGACCTGCCCGGACTCCCTGGCGGTCCAGCGAACGTCAAGCGGCTGGTGATCGCGAAGGGCGACCAGCGTCAGCTCGTCTACTACTGGTACCAAGAGCGGGGCCGCGTGATCGCCGACGATTGGCGAAAGTTCATCGATCTGTTCTGGGACCGCGCTCGCATGAACCGCACCGACGGTGCTCTCGTACGGTTCACCGTGCCGATGGGGCGCGACGAAGCCCAGGCCGACGAGGCACTCCGCGGCCTGGCGACTGCGCTCGTGCCGCTCCTGCCCGCATACGTCCCGAACTGACGAGGCAAGCGGTGAAGATTCTCTTCCTCACCCACTATTTTCCGCCCGAGGTGAACGCGCCCGCGAACCGCACGTTCGAGCATGCACGGCGCTGGGTGACGGACGGCCACGACGTGACCGTGGTGACGTGCGTTCCAAACCATCCGAAGGGCGTCGTCTTCCCTGGCTACCGCAACCGGCTCCTGCAGGAAGAGCAAACGGACGGGATCCGCGTAGTGCGCGTGTTCACGTTCGTGACACCCAACGAAGGCTTCCTGCGCCGGTCCCTGAACTACGGCGTGTTCGCCGTCGCGGCCGGGCTCGCGTGCCTCCGGCTCCCGCGCCCGGATGTCGTTGTCGCCACGAGCCCACAGTTCTTCTGCGGGCTCGCCGGTGCAGCCGTCGCGCTGCTGAAGCGGCGACCGTTCGTGCTCGAGGTACGCGATCTATGGCCCGACTCGATCTTCCAGCTCGGGCAGCTCAGGAGCCCGCGGCTCCTCCGCGCGCTGGAGGCACTCGAGTCATTCCTCTACCGCCGCGCGGACGGAATCGTCGTCAACACCCGCGCGTTCATTCAACACATCGCGGCCCGCGGCATCCCGCTTGATCGGATCGAACTCGTGTACAACGGAATCGACGCATCGCTCTTCTATCCGCGCCCTCCCGATCCCGCGTTGCGGCGCACCTATGGCCTCGAGGGCCGCTACCTCGTTACCTATCTCGGAACACTCGGCCTCGCGCACGGTCTCGTGACGGTGATTGATGCCGCGGAGAGCCTGCGCGATCGACGCGAGATCGTGTTCCTGCTGATCGGCGACGGCGCGGATCGGGCGCGGCTCGTGGCGGAGATCGCGCGGCGCGGCCTCGACAACGTTCGTCTCCTCGGCTTGCGACCGCGGGCTGAGATCCCCGCCTGGCTGTCAACGGTCGACTTGACGCTTGTCGTGCTCCGCGATCTGCCCGTGTTCGCCACCGTGATCCCCTCGAAGGTCTTCGAGTACCTCGCACAGGAGCGACCCATGATCCTGGCGGCGCCGCCCGGGGAGATCCGTACGCTGGTCGAGGAGGCGAAGGCGGGCTTCGTGATCGACCCCGAGGACCCGTCGGCGCTCGCGCAGGCGATCCTCGACGCGAAGGACCACCCGGAGGATGCGGCGACGCGCGCACGCGCGGGCCGAGCCTGGGTCACGGCCGACTTCCAGCGCGACCGCCTCGCCCGCCGCATGGCGGCTTTCCTCGAGCGGGTCGGCCGAGGTGGCGCATGAGACGCCTCCTGTACGAAGCGCTGCCAATCTTCGCCCAGAACGTCGCGTGCACCGCGGAAGGCTACCGCCGGAGCCGTTCGCGATTCACGCCACACTTCTACCGCACTCTCGCCGAGTGGGAGGCGTCCGTGCACGGGCCCCTCGACAAACTCGTCCTACTCCAGCGGCAGCGGCTCAATGCTCTCGTGGCGCGGGCGCGCGCCCATGTCCCCTACTACCGCGACCTGCCGCCGCCGTCGGACCATCCTGACGACCGCGAGGCGATCGCGAGAACGCTCGCGACGGTGGAGCCGGTCGAGAAGACCACCTTCCGGGAGAAGTACGCGAGCTTCCTGGCCGATGACCGCCGGCAGCGGGAGCTCGTCCAGACGGCGACGAGCGGTACGACGGGCACGCCGCTCCTCCTATGGCACACCCCCGAGCGCATTGGCGAGGGATACGCCGCCGTGTGGCGGCAGCGCCGGGCGTTCAACGCGGACATGTCGGATCCGTTCATGACGTTCGGCGGCCAGGTGGTCGTGCCGCTTCGGCAGACCCGGCCGCCCTACTGGCGCACGAACCTCTACAACCGCCAGACGCTGTTCTCGATCTACCACATTTCGCCTTCGCAGCTCGTGCACTACGTCGATGCGATGCACACGACCCAGGCGACCTACGTGCAGGGGTATCCATCGGCCCTCCATCTCGTGGCGCGCGCGCTGCTCGACGCGGGCCGTCCGCTGCCCGAGGGACGCCTCGTGAGCGTCTTCACCTCGTCCGAGTCGCTCTTGGCCTTCCAGCGCGAGGCGATCGAGAAGGCCTTCGGAGCACCCGTGCGCGACCACTACGCCGCGAGCGAGCTCGTCGTGTCGATGACGGCGTGCCAGCTCAACAACCTCCACGTCGACATGGAGTTCGGCATCGTTGAGGTGGAGGTGCAGGAGGAAACCGACGAATTCGAACGCGGCCCCATCGTCGTGACCGGCCTTGGCGAGGACGCGACGGTGCTCCTCCGCTACCAGATCCGCGACATCGGCACGCGCCTGAGGAAGCCCTGTGCCTGCGGCCGGCCAGGTGACGTCTTCCGTGAGGTGGACGGCCGCGTCGAGGACTACGTCGCGACGCCGGACGGTCGGTTGATTGGGCGGCTCGACCACATCTTCAAGGAGCAGTTCGACGTCGCCGAGGCGCAGATCCTCCAGGAGGACAAGGGGTCGATCGATGTCCTCGTCGTGCCGGGGCCAGGCTACAGCGAGCGCAGCGAGAAGAAGCTGATGCGCGAGGTCCGGATGCGCCTCGGCGACCAAATCAAGGTCCGCATCCAGATCACAAAGGCGATCCCGCGTGAGCCGAACGGAAAATTCCGCGCCGTGCGATCAGAAGTCGGAAGGAACCTCCCGTGATCACCGTCGCACTCGCGCGCTGCGAGCGCGCTTATGGCGGGCTCACAGCCCCCTACGCCCCGGGTACGCCCTATCCAGAGCTGGCGCCCCTCCTGGGCGCAGCCGCCAAGGAGCTCGCCGGTGGCCCGAACCCGGCGTACGCAGCCGTCCGTGGAGCGCTCGCAGGTCTCGGGCTCGACAGCGAGCGGTTCGGGCGCGAGGACTGGAACCCGCTCGGCGCGCTCGTGGACCGCGGTCGCCACGTTGTTCTGAAACCCAACTTCATCCGGCACTGGAATCCGAATCCGCAGGGTACGCTCGAGAGCGTTGTTACCCATGGCGGCGTCCTGCGCGCGGTCGCGGACTACGCGTTTAAGGCGGTCGGGCCGGAAGGGCGCGTAACGATCGCCGAGGCACCGCAGCAGGACTGCGACTTCGAGGCAATCCGCGCGTCCGTCGGGATCGACGCGCTCGTCCGATTCTACGCTGATGCGATGGGGCGCGAGCTCCGCGTGATTGATCTCCGCCGCGAGGCCGTTCGATTCGAGGACGGCGTGATCGTGTCCCGTTGTCCGCTGCCCGGCGACCCTGAGGGGTACCGCGTTGTCGATCTCGGATGCCGGAGTGCGTTCCACGGCTCTGGCCTTGATCCAAGGCGTTTCCGCGGCGCGGATTACGACGCCGCCGTCACCTCCGCACACCATAAGGGCGGACGGCACCAGTACTTGCTCTCCGAGACTGTGCTGAAGAGCGATCTCATCGTAAATCTGCCAAAGCTGAAGACTCACAAGAAGACGGGCGTGACGCTCGCCCTCAAGAACCTGGTCGGAATCAACGGCGACAAGAACTGGCTGCCCCACCACTCGCTCGGCCCGGAGCGCGCGGGCGGGGACGAATATCCCGACGCCGGGCTGCTGGACCGTGCGCGCAGTCAGGCCACCGAGCTGGCCCGGCCCTGGCTGCAACATGGGCGGCTGCTGCGGCTCTTCCGGGTGGCACGCCGCCTCGAGAGTGCGTTGCGCGGCGAGGAGTTCGTGCGCAGCGGGAACTGGTGGGGGAACCGGACCACCTGGCGGATGTGCGTCGATCTGAATCGCTGCGTCTACTACAGCGACGCGCGCGACGCGCGCTTCGACGCAGCGGTCCCCGTTCGCACCGTGCTGACGGTCCTCGATGGCATTGTGGCCGGCGAGGGGACCGGCCCTCTCGCCCCGTGCGACCGCCCGCTCGGCGTCGTGCTTGCGGCGACCGATCCTGTGGCACTGGACCTCGTCGCCGTGCGGCTCATGGGATTCGACGAAGCACGCATTCCGAAGATCGCTGAGGCGATGCGTGCGGAGGAGATGCGCGTCACCGCCGTGCGCAAGCCGGAAGACGTGAATGTCGTCGAGATCGAGTCCGCGGGCCTCGTGCGACGCGAGCTCGCCCTGGACGAGGTGCGCTGCGACCTGCCCTTCCGGCCGCATCCCGGCTGGCAGGGACACATTGAAAGGGAGCTCCGATGAAGCAGATCCTGCAGAGCCCGCGCACCGGGTCGCTCGAGCTCCTCGACGTACCTGCTCCGACGGTGGGTCGGGGGAAGATCCTCGTCCGCAACCACCATTCCGTCGTGTCTCCCGGAACCGAACGCATGGCGATGGAATTCGCTCGCAAGACGCTGCTCGGGAAGGCGCGCAGCCGACCGGATCTCGTGCAGCAGGTGACGCGGAAGATGCGGCAGGAAGGGCCGCTCTCGACCTACCGCGCCGTCATGAGTCGCCTCGATGCCCCGCAGCCGCTCGGGTACTCCTGCGCAGGTGTGGTTGAGGAGGTCGGTGCCGGAGTGCGGGGCTTCGCGCCGGGCGACCGCGTGGCGTGCGGCGGCGCGGGCTACGCGAACCACGCCGAGCTCGTGGTCGTGCCCGAGAACCTCGCGGTGCACGTGCCCGACAGCGTTTCGCTGGAGCACGGCGCGTTCGCGACGCTCGGTGCGATCGCGCTGCAAGGTTTGCGCGTCGCGGAGCCCACGCTCGGTGAGATCGCCGCAGTAATCGGCCTTGGCCTGATTGGGCAGCTCGCGGTGCAGCTCCTCCGCTCCAATGGCTGCCGCGTGCTCGGGATCGACATCGACCCCACGCGCGTGAAGCAGGTCGAGGACATGGGTGCTGAGTGGGCGTTCACGACTTCCGATCTGCCGGCAACCTGGAAGGAGGCGGCGACCGGGGGACACGGCGTGGACCTCACGATTGTCGCTGCATCGGCGGACAGCTCGGCGCCGATCCAACTCGCTGCCGAGTTGTCGCGCATGAACGGCCGGATTTCCGTCGTCGGTGCGATGCCCATGGACCTCGATCGCCGCACCTTCTACGACAAGCAGCTCGAGCTGCGGATGAGCACCTCTTACGGTCCAGGCCGCTACGACCGGAGCTACGAGGAAGGCGGCCTCGACTATCCGCTGCCCTACGTGCGCTGGACCGAAAACCGCAACATGCAGGCCTTCCTCGCGCTCCTCGCGTCGCGGAGCGTCCGTCCGGACCTGCTCGATACAAAGGTCGAAGCCTTCACCGACGCCGAACGCGTGTACGAGCAGCTGGCCGAGGGCGAGGTCTCGAGCGTGGCGGCGGTGTTCCGGTACGACGTCAAGAAACCGGTCGACCGGTCGCTCTCGATCACGCCCCAGCGTCCAGTGCGCAAGGGCGATCTCGGCATCGCGTTCCTCGGGGCGGGCATCTACGCGAGGGGCGTGCTCCTGCCGGCGCTCTCAGGCATGAAGGGGCTGCGCCGTGTGGCGCTTGTCACGGCAACCGGAGCGTCCGCACAGCGAACCGGCGAGCGTTTCAAATTCGCCGTCTGCGGAACTGATCCGGCCGCTGCGATCGACGATCCGAGCGTCGGGCTCGTGTTCGTCGCTACGCAACACGATAGCCACGCGATCCTCGCGGTCCGCGCGCTGCGCGCGGGCAAGGCGGTCTGGCTGGAGAAGCCGATCGGCCTGCATCCCGGCGAGGTGGACGCCGTCGGCAAGGCCGTGCGCGAGACGAGCGGCTTCCTCGCCGTCGGCTACAACCGGCGCTTCTCACGGCACGCGCGCGCGGCACACAAGGCGTTCGCCGGCCGGCAGGGACCACTCGTCGTCCGTTACACCGTCGCAGCAGGTCCGCCGCCGCGCGGCTCGTGGGTGACAGATCCTGCGGCAGGTGGGGGGCGGGTCGTCGGTGAGGTGTGCCACTTCGTGGATCTCTGTACGTACCTCGTTGGCCAGCCGCCGAGGAGCGTGTACGCCCGCAGCACGGCGCACGATCCCGAGATCGACGACTCGATCATCGCGGTCCTCGGTTTCCCCGACGGTTCGACGGCCACGATCGAGTACCTCGCGCGCACGAGCGAAGCGCTTCCCAAGGAGTGCTTCGAAGCATCGGCGGATGGCCGCACCGTCAAGTCGGACAATTTCCGCACCACGCAGGTCGTGGGTGGAGAGCGCGTCAAGACCTTCAACCACGACAAGGGACAGGAAACCGCGCTCAACGAGGTGATCGAAGCCGTGCGCATGGGCCGACCTTCGCCCTTCGATTTGGCCGGGCTGCTCGCGGTCTCGCACGCAACATTCGCGATGCTCGAGTCGGCGGCGACGGGTCGCGAGATCGGGCTCGACCTGTGACCCTCTCACCCGCGGCGGGCGCGGGTGGAGCGACGGCGCACATCGACCGTCCGATCTTCCTGGTCGGGATGGGCCGTAGCGGGACGACGGTCCTCTTCGAGTGCCTCGCGACGCATCCGGATGTCGGCTGGTTCGCCCACCACGCGAACCGCCTGCCCACGCATCCGTCGCTCTACGTCCTGAACCGCCTGTGCGACCTGAGCCTGTCCTTTCGCAAGGCGATCGAGCGCTCCGATCAGGCCCGGTCACCGCTCGAGAAGCTGCGGCTCGGGCCCGCCGAAGCCTACGAGACGTGGGCCGCCCTGTGCGGCGAGAAATTCCGCTACGAGTACCTGCTCGATGTGAAGGCGACGCCCGAGGAACGGGCGCGCGTCCATCGCCTGATCGGACAGGTGCTGCGCTGGACCAGAAAGCGACGCTTCGCGGCGAAACTGACCGGACCGCCGCGGATCGGCTACCTTGCGAGTCTCTTCCCGGACGCGATCTTCGTCCACGTCGTGCGCGACGGTCGTGCGGTCGCGCACTCCCTGTTGAACGTCGACTTCTGGCGCGACACACGCCGGATGCACGAGCCGGCCTGGAGGGGGGGATTCCCGGAGGCGTACGAACGCCTATGGCGGGAGAGCGGCGGCTCTCCACTGGCGCTCGCGGCGCTGCAGTGGCGCAATGTCGTCGAGGTAGCGCGACGGGAGAGCGCCGCGCTTCCCCCCGGGAAGTATCGGGAGCTGCGCTACGAGGACTTCCTCGCCGGTCCGGAGGCCGCGATTGAGGAACTGCTGCGGCACTGCGAGCTTCCCCCGTCGCGTCGGCTGCTCGACTTCCTGCGCACGCGCTTCGAGCTCCGGGACATGAACGTCCGACACCGGGACCGGTTCAGTCCGGCCGACCAAGCGCTCCTCGAGGATCTCATTGGAGCTTGTCTACGCACGCTCGGGTATGGCAGTCAGGCGCCCACACAACCCTAGTCTCGTGACCGCTCGGCGATCACCTCTGCGTGGAGCGCCGCGAGCTGTGCGAGGATCGCCTCGCGACCGAATTCCGTGAGGGCACGCGCGCGTGCGTGCTCGCCGAGCGCATGACGGAGGGCGGGGTCGCGCGCGAGCATCGCGAGCGCGCGGACCAGCGCGTTCACGTCTCCTGGAGGCACGAGCAGCGCATCCTGGCCGTCGCGCACCAGGTCCGGCACCGCACCGACGGGCGTCGCAACGATCGCCGCCCCCGCCGCCATCGCCTCGAGTAGCGACACCGGGAACCCTTCGCGATGGCTCGGGAGGGCGAAAACGTCGGTGTCACGCAGCAGGCACGCGACCGCGTCCCGTGGTTGCTCGCCCAGGACGTGGACGCGGTCGCCGAGGCGCCGCAGAGCGTCCGCCAGCGCCCCGAGGAAGACAGGCTCGGCCGGACCCGCGAGTGTGAGCTCGACGCAGGGGAGGGCGGCCGCCGCAAGGACAAGCTCGCGCACGCCCTTGGCGGCCGTGAGGAGCCCGGCAAAGACGACGCGCAGGCTCCCCGGAGTCCCGGCGACACGGCCTCCGACATCGGCTGAGACGGCGGCCGCCAGCTCCGGAACGAAGTTGGGCAGATACCGCACGCGGTCCGCTCCGATGCGTTCCGACAGCCACGCCTCTGTCTGTCGCGTGATCACGATGACGCGCGAGCATCGGCGCAGCGTGGCGAGGAGGAGACGGTATGCGGCGCTGGGCAGGCGCTCGGCAAACACCGGGAAGTCGCCGCCGTGGAGGTGAAGGCAGACCCGCGCGCCGCTCGCGCGCGCAAGCCATACGAAGAGCGCGTCGCGAGGCGTGGCCCAGTGGTACGAGCTGCAGATGTGGACGAGGTCCGGACGGGAGGCGGCGAGCCGCACCGCGAAGCGCACCAGCAGCCCGAGGCCATGGAGCGCCCGGACGGGACGGAAGCGGCTGCGCACATCCACCGCGCCGCGGTCGCGCGGAGCGGTGTCAAACACCTCGAACGGGGCGCTGCGCGCGAGATCGCTGTTGGCGACCTCCTCCGTCCAAGTGGCGATACCTCCGACGGGAGGAGGGAGCGGTCCGGCGAGGAGGAGGCGTCGCGTGGTCGGCCTCACTGCGCGCAGGCCCCGATCGGCCTGACGCGGAAGCGATCCGGCTCGCGTGCAAGCGGTGAGGGCTCCGTCGCTGCATGGCCCCATGCGTCGAGATCGATACCGCTTGATAGGTAGCGCAGCCGCTCCACCGGGATGTGGAATCGCTCCCTCACCGCGGCCATCGCCGACTCGGGGTTCATCGGTGATGGTGCCACCAGGAAAGCAGGCGATGCGCTGGAGCCAGCCACCGACACTGGATCGGATCATCGATTCGGCTGAGCGGTAAGCAATGGGGGAAACGCGGCGTGGAGCGAGCGCGCGGCCGGGAGCATCCACGGTGCGGGAGGGGGGGGAAGGCATGGACGACGTTCGGCGCGCGCGCCCGGAGCCAGCCTCCGATTCGGGGGCTTAGCGTTGGGTCGACGTTCGCGCGCTTTGGCGCGAGTACGACCGGAGTACCCGCCTCTTGGGGCTTTTGTCCGAAGAAGTCGATCTCGCGGGAGATCAGGAACCCGATCGACATCCCCGCATGCGCCGACTGCCAGCGAAAGAGCTTGGCCGCCTGGCACTGCGCGCGGTCGCTTCCGAGGTTTTCTACACCAGAGACGACGCACAGTGCGGCCACGGGTCAGGCCGCGGCCTCGCCGCGGTGGCGGCGGGCGAACCAGCGCTGGAAAGACACGAGCCTCCACAGCACGGCGGCGCGGAGCGCATGGTCAAACCGGCCCCGGGCGAGGCCTAGCAGGCCGGCGACGCCGTCGGGGGAGAGGTTTCCCTCCTCGGCAAGCCGCGAAGGTGCGAGATAGAGCCGCTGCCATTCGACGAGCTCGCGCGCGAGGAGCTGGTGGATCGGGATACCGAAGCCGTGCTTCGGCCGCTCGATCAGGGCCCGGGGCACGCGCCGGTAGAGGACCTCGCGCAGGGGCGCCTTCGTCGCCCCGCCGCGCCAGAGATGCTCGCGCGGGAGCGCGAGGGCGAGCTCCACGACGCGGTGGTCGAGGATGGGAACACGCGCCTCCAGGCCGACCGACATGGTGGCACGATCGACCTTCACGAGGATGTCGTCAGGGAGGTAGAGGCGAACATCGGCCTGCATGGAGCGCCGAAGTGGATCGTCGGTGCCTGCGGACGCCCACGCTTCGAGATATGGCAGGGCGGGCCGCGCCCCTTCGGGTCCGCACGCCGCAGCCAGCGATGGAGCATCGAACGCGCTTTGGAGCCCATAGGCGAGCTCCGCCGCATCGGCGGCCCCGAGGTGGAAGAGCCCGTTGCGCAAGCGCCCTCGCGGGAGCCACGCAGCGAGCGAGGCGAGCGGGACGCGAAGGGCCCGTGGTACCCGGAGCCAGCCGGCGAGCTGCGCGAGCCGGAGGTGGTGCGGGTAGCCGGCGAAGAGCTCATCACCGCCATCTCCGGACAACGCCACGGTGACATGATGGCGTGTCAAACGAGAGAGCAGCACGGTCGGGATCGCCGATGAATCCGCGAAAGGTTCGTCGTACAGGTCCGGCAGCTCTCGGGCGACCTGTACGGCTTCGGCGCGTCGCACGATCAGCTCGGTGTGGACGGTCCCGAGGTGCTGGGCGACCGCGCGCGCGTGTGAGGACTCGTCGTAGTCGGCATCCTCGAATCCGATCGAGAACGTGCGCACTTTGTGGCGCGAGCGTTCCTGCATGAGCGCTACCACGGTGCTTGAGTCGACGCCGCCCGAGAGGAATCCGCCGAGCGGCACGTCCGAGATCATCTGGCGTTCAACCGCATCTCCGAGCAGTGCGTCGAGCGTGTCCACTACGTCCTCGAACCGTTCGGGCGGCGGGGTCGCCGGCGACGCGCCGACGTGCCAGTAGGCGTGGGAGGAGAGCTTGCCCTGCTCCCACAGCAGGTACTCGCCGGGCATGACCCGTCGCGTGTCGCTGTAAATGGTCTCCGGGCCGCAGACGTACCCGTGCCGCAGGAAGCGGCCCAGCGCGCCACGGTCGATCCGCGGTTCGAACCCTCGGTGGCGGCGCAGCGCCTCGAGCTCCGAGCCGAAGGTAAGGACGCCGCCGTGAAGCCGCCAGTACAGCGGCTTGATGCCGACGCGATCCCGCACCAGGTAGAGCCGGCGGCGCGGTGCGTCGAAGAGAGCGAACGCGAACATGCCGTTGAAGCGAGCAAATGCGTCGACGCCCCAGACGCGGTAGGCCTGCAGGAGCACCTCGGTGTCGCAGCTCGAGCGGAACGCGACGCCGCGTCCCTCGAGCTCCCTCCGGAGATCCTGGAAGTTGTAGATCTCACCGTTGTACGAAACGATGATCGTGCGGTCGTCGATGCTCATCGGCTGATGCCCGAGCGGCGAGAGGTCCAGGATCGAGAGGCGCGTGTGTCCCAACGCGACCGCGAAGTCCTCTGCGCCGACGCGTACGCGCGACGACCACGTGCCGAGGTCATCGGGACCACGATGTGCCAGAGCGCGGGTCATGCGGCCCACGTCTTCGATGCCCGCATGGTCGACCGGGCCGAGCACTCCGCAGATGCCGCACACGCTACGGCGTCCTCCCGGCGAGCACTCCTTCGATGTGGCGCGCCAGTTCTGCCGCGATCACCTCGTGACCCGCGGGACTCCAGTGGTCGTCGTAGACTGCACTGCCCTGCCCGAGCCGTGCGGCGAGTGCCTCCGATTGGTCGAGCAGCGGGACGCCGAGCTCTTCGCAGGTGGTGCGGAGCCAGGGCCGCCATCCGTCGTCGAGGTAGTCCCGCCCGGTGAGCTGAACTTCGCCGCGTGGAACGTAGAGCACGAAAAAGTAGCGCCAGTGCGCGAGGATGCGACGGGTGAACTCCCCTGCGCGCTCCCGGTCCTCCCGCGGCCACGTGGACGGAAGGTCGTTCGAGTTCGGAACAGGCGCCCTGGATTCCCCCATCTCTCCCCTACCCTGCGCCGCCCGCACGCGGATGCCCTCCGTCCGGAGCAGCTCAATTCGGGTCAGCACGACCTGCGCGAGCAACGATCGGTACTGGAGCGCCTTGAGCGCCTTCCTCAAGAGCGATTGGTGCGCGGGGTCGGGCGCAGGATGCACGACGTATCCCGGCGGCTCGTCGGAGAGCTCCGCCAGAGGCTTGGCGGCGCCCTGCCGCCAGAAGTTCCCGAGGCGGAAGTCGTTATCGCCGGGATCGTTCTCGACGAAGATGTAGCACGCGGCGTCGAGTGCGAAGAGCGGCGCGAACTTGTCGTAGGCGCACAGAGCATGCAGAGTTCCCCAGCCCGATATGCCGAACGCCTGCGCCTCGATCGTCTGTCTGTTCAGAGTCGATGGCAGGCGCCTGAAGAACGCGTCCGCGAGCTCGACCTGGGATGCCTCCACGTACGAGTCACCGAAGAAGCCGATGGGGTACACGCCGGGCGGCTTCGCCCGCTGTTGCGAGGCGTCGAGAAAGCCGCGATCGTTCGGCCTCCGCTCGACGAAACGCACCTTGTTGTAGATGGACGTTGCGCCTTGCACGTTGGTGTTGAGCGCCGCGGCGTACACGCCGGCTCCGTAAGCGCCAGACGGGAGCAAGCGCGGAAAGGTGCGCAAGAGGGTTTCCGTGCCGAGGAGCGCCGCGACCACCCCGACGAGCGACAACCCCACGCGCGCCGCCCGCTCGCGCCACCGCTGCGTCACCTGTCCCCCGCACCGCCCGCGCGGCGGCCCGCCACAATAGCAGCGCGCGACCGTCCGCGACCCCTCGCCGCGAAGCGAGGAGCGCTCGACCACGAGCTGCCGCGGAGCCCCGGCAAGACCGGCCACGGGGCCGCCTATGCACGACCTCCGCAGCCCACATACTCGCAGATCTGGCCGTGCAGTTCGGGAGCCGGAATGACGCCGAGGCGTAGGCGAGAAAAGCGAGGCGTCCTTGTGGAGGTAGAGCACGTAAAGCCGGCGGAGCGCGGAGCGAGGTCTCGGGCGGTGTCGAGAAGGGCGTAAATCACGACGGAACGGGCGTTCGGCTGCTGGCGCGGCTCGGCGAGGTACAAGGCGGTGTCGAACAACCGCAGGCGGAGCTTCGGCCTGTAGCCGGGCGAAGGAGCCTTGCCGGGATCCTCCTCGCGTGATCGGGCGCGACGAGGGCACGCAGCTCTCGACCGGTTCTCGAGCATCTGGCTCCCTGCCGCGACGGTGCGCGTTCCAAGGCTTCGCGCCCTCAGGGCGCTTCAGCGATCCGCAGGAAGAGCCGGGCGACGTCACCCGCAAAGCGTTGGCGCGACAGAGGCGCCGCGCTCCTTGCGATCCGGGCCCGGCGAGCCGCGTCGGGCTCCGCGCGCAGCCGTGCGACTGCCTCGACAGCCCGCGCGGCGTCGGGCGCGGCCAACACAGCGCCCGCGCCTTGCTCCTCGACGAACCGGCTGCAGTCGCCGATGCCCGCGCTGATCAGGACGGGCAGCCCGCACAGCATGTATTCCGCGAACTTCGTCGGGCACGCCACCTCATTCAGCGGGTCGGGCGCGCGCAAGAGCATGGCGAGGTCGGCCGCACGCAGAAAGCGCGGCACCTCGGCGTGCACCGCACTGCGGATCGCGTAGCGGCCCTCAGGCAGCGTCTCGGCCGCGAGAGAACGCGCCTCGTCCTGGTCCGGTGTCAGGATCTGGAAGAAAGCGGCGGGGTCCGCATCGAGGATGCCTCTTACCACCGCGCAGGTCTCGGCACCGTAGTGCCAGCGCACGAGCCGCCCGGCGTAGATCACCACGAAGCGCCCCTCGAGCGCGAGCTCTTTCCGCGTATTCTCACGCTCCGCATCGTCTAGATAGAACTTCCGCGCGTCGGCAACGCAGGGTACGACCGTCATCCGCGCGGGGTCGATACCGTGAGCGGCCTGGATCCGGTCGCGCAGCACTGTGGACACGGCGAGCACGTGCTCCGCATGCCTGCTCGCCCGCTCGCGGATCTCGCGGCGGCGACGCACTCCGACCTCGAGCGCCCGCGGGCCGAGCGAGGCTTCTCGCGCCTCGAGGCGGAACTCGGCCTCGCCGTCCCCGCGCGCGTCGAAGACGTACCGGATCCTCCGGTCGATGCGCTGCGCGAGGCTCGCATAATACGCAGACCAGTCCCCACGCGCGTGGATCACGAGGCGATTGACGGGTGGGCGCCACCGCTCGAGCGCAAGGACCGCCGCGGCGAAGACCGCGCCGATCGTGTTGGCCTTCCGGGGGTGGGGCACGACCTCGACGCGTCCGCCGGTCCGCGCGGCAATCTCCTCGACGCGATGACGGTAGTACGCGCGCCTGCGGTAGTACATCCGCGGCGGCGTCAACGCGAGGAGGTCGAAGGGCACGCCCTCCTCCCGCACCGCGACGATGGAGTCGACGACCTGGGCATCGATCACAGTCGGATCGAGGCCCTCGGACATCACGTGGAGGAAGCGGATGTGACTCATGTCGAGGCGGCGGAGTATCCCCGAGGCTGCACGCGCGGCCAAGCACCGCGCGGCCAGCCCGACCTCGTCTTGCCCCCTACGACCCGGCCCCGGCCCGAGGCCCCCTTCGGGCCGCTACCAGGCCCTCGTAGAGCGCCAGATACCTCGCCGCCATGATCTCCATCTGGAACTGCCTCTCCACAACGTCCCGAGCCCGCGCCCCAATGGCTCGCCGGTCCTCCGGAGCGAGCCCACGCAGCCGGCGCAGAGCCGCAGCCAGCTCGCTCGCGTTGCCCGGGCTCACCAGGAAGCCCGTACGTCCGTCTTCGATCATGTTTGGGACGTCGCCTACGCGAGAGGCGATCGATGGCAGCGACGAAGCCATGGCCTCCAGCAGCGCATTCGGGAAGCCTTCGAATGCGGAGGGCAGCACGAGTGCATCGAGCCGCCGCATCACCGCCGCGATGCTCGACGTGGGGGGAACGATCCGAATGGTCGCCTGCAGTCGCCGCCGGTCGATCTGCTCGCGGATCGACGCCGCGACCTGCGGGGCGCCCGTCTCGGCGCCGATGAACCAGACTGACAGCCCGGCGCGTTCGGCTGGACCCAGGAGGGAGAGCGCGTCGATGAGAATGTGGTGGTTCTTCTCGCGCCGCAGTCCACCTACGAGAGCCACATGAAAGCATCCCGGCTCGAGGTCGATCGGACACTCTTCGGTCGCCGCCTGATCCCAGGCAGCCAAGTCAATACCGTTGGGGATGTAGTGGACCCTGGTGGGCTCGACCCCGACCCGCCCGACGATCTCCCGGGCGACGGACTCGGCGTTCGTAGTCACGGCATCGCTGCGGGTATAAACCAGACGCTCGATCCACAAGTATGCCGAGTTTGCGTTGCGGAGCTCGCTCCGCTCGCCTGCAATGAAGACGGGCCTCCTGTTGCGCGGAAGCGCGCGGGTCGCGAGGTACCCATAGAGGCACGGCGGGGGAAGGAAAGCGTGGACCACGTCCGGCGCGTCGATCACGAGCGAGCGACGGATCCGGAGCACCAGACCGGGGTCCAGGCGAAAGGGGCGCGAGAGCCGCACAACGGGGATGCCAGCCTCGGCGAGCCGGGGCCCGAAGAAGTCAAGGACCTGGTACACGACGAACGAGATGCGCAGCTGCGCGCTCCTGCGGAGCCACAACGCGACCTCAACGGCCTGGCGCTGAGCGCCCCCGGAAGCGAGGCTATCTAGGAGGAAGCGGACGTGGGGGGGCGGCACGACGACGGACGCTAGGGTCGCCCAGTCGCGACACTGGAGTAGATCCTCGCGTACCGCTGCGCAACGTCCTGCATGCGGTACCGCTCCTCCACAACCGCCCGCGCCCTGGAACCCATAGCTGCGCGCTCAGCCTCGGTCGACCGGAACAGTCGGCGGAGCGCGTGGGTCAGGCCATCGACGTCCCCAGGCTGGACCAGGATTCCAGCGACTCCGTCCTCGATGATGTTCGGAATGTCTCCGACACGCGACGCGATCACGGGAAGGCGTGATGCCATGGCTTCGAGCAGCACGTTCGGGAACCCCTCAGCGGAGGACGGTAGGCACAGCGCGGAGAGGCGTCGCATCACGGAGGCGATGTGCGGGGTTGCTGACACGATGCGGACGACGGATGCGAGATCGTTCCGGGCGATGGCCCACCGGATTCGCTCCGCGTGCTCGCGTTCGCTGGTCGCGTCGCCGATGAACCAAATGCGCCAGGAGCCGCGCTCTTCAAGCGGGATACGAGACAGCGCGTCGAGCAAGACAAGATGGTTCTTATGCCTCCGAAGGCCGCCCACAAGAGCCAGGTGCAACAGCTCCCGGGAAAGCTCGAGCGGGGTGTCTTCGAGTCCGCGCCGGTCCCAGTCCTCAAGATCGATGCCATTGGGCACGTAGTACGTGCGGCCGGGCAGCACGCCCAGACGCCGCTCGATTTCGAGCGCTACCGGGCCGGCGTTGGCTGTAACGGCGTCGCTGCGCGGGTACACCCAGCGCTTGATCACACGTTCCCATCGCGGCGCACCGCGCAACTCGGACCGCTCGGCGGCGATCAATGCGGGTCGGTGTCCGTGCCGGGGCCACCGCCGCGTCGCCAAATAGCCGTAGAGACAGGAGGCCGGCAGAAACGCGTGAAGCACATCGATCCCTTCTCGCAGGAGCCAGTGTCGTAGCCGGATCGGGATTGTCAGATCGATGCGCCCACGCTTCGCGAGCACGGACACAGGAACTCCTGCGGCGTGCAAGCGAGCCGCGAAGAAGTCGACGGGGTGGTACACGACGAACCGCGGAACCATCTCTCCCCGCGCCGCAAGCCAACAGGCGATCTCGACGGCCTGCCGCTGGGCGCCGCCGCTGGCGAGGCTGTCGATCAGAAACGCAACTCTCAGAGGAGCACACGTCACTCGGATCGATCACCCAATATCGCATCTCTGAAGTCTCTGAAACACGACGGATCATCCCTCGGATCATCCGCGGAGATTTCCGTCCATGCGAACGACCGAGCGTGCTCGTTCCACTGGGCGATGAAGCGCGTGGTCTGGCGCTCGAGCCGGCGGACGCGGTCGAAGCTGCCGCGTCGATTCCCCTGGTCATGGATCACCCCGAACCATCGTTCCAACGGGTTGAGAGAGGAGGACCGTCCGCGGGCGAGCTGGGGCGAGCGCTGTCCCTTTAGGTCCCCGGCGAGTCCCGTCACAGGGTCGCCGAGTGCGAGCTGCTGGAGACGGCGGCTCACGGGAGCCCCGGGACCGGCCGGTCGACGAACATCCGGCACCACTGCTCTATGCAGACCAGACCGAAGAGCGTATAGGCCGCATCGACGCAACCGGCACGATCGGCCGCCACGAGAGCGCGCACAGCAGCCGGGTCGAACAGGCCGCGGCGCTCGAGCACCGCGCCGTCCAAAAACTCATCGACCCGGGGCCGGAGCGGGCCTCGCAGCCAGCTGCGCAGCGGTGCACCGAACCCGGTCTTCTGGCGGTAGATGATGTCCCTGGGAAGATCAGGCTCGAGCGCGCGCTTCAGGATCCACTTGCCGATGCGGCCCTTCTGCAGGAGCTCGAGGGGGAGGCGCGCCGCCAGGGCCACGAGATCGGGGTCGAGCAGCGGGACCCGCACCTCGACCCCAGACGCCATCGACGTCTTGTCGGTGTAGTTGAGGTTGTGGTCGGCAAGGAAGAACTTCGTGTCGAGGTACAGCATCCGGTGCAGGGGCGGTACGCTCGCCGGGAGCGCCGCGAGCGCGCGCACGAGCGGGTCCGACGCCGCATCCGTCCGCACGCGCCCGCGGAGAGCCGGCCCGTGGAGGGCTGCAAGGCGGTCGGGGTCGATCCAATAGAAGTAGCTCGCGATGCGCGCATCGCCGTCCCGATCGGCGTACTGCAACGCCTTCGCGACGCGGCGGACCGGCTCGCTCGAGGTCGGCAGCCGACCGGCTGCCGCGCGCAGCACAGCGCGTGTGGGGCGGGGGAGCCAGCCCCAGCGCCCCTCCTGGGACAGCGCGAAATGACGGCGATAGCCAGTGAAGATATCGTCGCCGCCGGCGCCGGAGAGCAGGACCTTGATGCCCTGCTCGCGCGCCATCCGGCAGATGAAGAGCGAGTTGATCGGCGCCGGGTCGGCCTGCGGTTCGTCGAGGTGGAAGAGCATCCGCGGGAGCTCGTCTACCATCTCGGGCCCGACCCAGATCACGTTCAGGTCGACACCGAGGTGCTTCGCCACCCGCTCGGCGTACGGCAGATCGAGCGCCATTCCCTCGCGCTGCGCCACTTCGTCCCGGAATCCGATGGTAAAGCACTGGAGGCGACCGTCCTGGGCGCTTGCGCGGGCCATCGCGACGACGCCGCTCGAATCGAGCCCGCCC
>Ga0116216_10001016_pt1 | contig 20075 bp, 17 predicted proteins | sample Sb_taG_11_FD_89696 | JGI IMG/M metagenome (GOLD analysis project Ga0116216, IMG submission 89696) | Peat soil microbial communities from Weissenstadt, Germany - Sb_50d_3_AS metaG | ecosystem: Environmental > Terrestrial > Soil > Wetlands > Peat | place: Germany: Weissenstadt | collected 2010-09-21
CGGCGCACATCAGAGGAGCGGCCTCGGCCGCGTCGAGCGATTCCGGCATCTGCGCCAACGCTTCCACCGGCGCGACCATGTATTCCTGATAGCCGCCGTCATAGCTGACGCCGCAAATCTTTACATTCGCGCAGTTCACGAAATCCCCGCGCCGACAGGCGAGACAGGTGCCGTCCTGCCCGCCGTGCCAGCCGACCCCGACGCGCTGGCCTTTCTTCCATTCCTTAAGGCCCGCGCCTACCTCGTCGATCACGCCGGCCACTTCGTGTCCAGGGACGCGCGGGTACGCAATGCCCGGTAGAAGACCATCCTTGGTGATCACATCGCTGTGGCAGACTCCACAGGCCTGGACGCGGATCCTCACGTGTCCGGGGCCGGGTTGCGGAATTTCCCGCTCCACGATTTCGAAATCTCCTCCCGCCTTCGGCACTTGCACCACTTTCATTTTTGCCATTTTCTTCTCCCTCATTCCGATTTCTGTTTCAGTGGAACTGCTTGAAAGGCGTCGCGATCAGGTTGAACAGGCCTTCGCGTCCGGGTTCGATGTGAGCGCTCTGCTGGATGTAGACGGGCGACCAGAAGCGCTCAGCCGCTGCGTAGTCTCGCTTATTGAACTGTGTGTCGAATGCCTCGAGGATAAGCGCCTGGTTCTTCGATTCAGAGCGCGGACTACTCATTGCGGACGCTCGAGCAACGGGCGGCATCAAGCGACTTCTCCGCCACCGCGATTCGACTGCGGACGCTCACGAGATCGTAGAAGCTACGCTGGACCCGAAACACGACCTCTTGGTGCGTCGCGTTGAAGCCCAGGTTTGCGGCCAGCAGCTGCTCCGTTGCAGCGTCGAGGCGGCGGCCCTTCGACCAAAATCGAAGATCAGCCAGCGGAGCGCAAGGATCGGAGTCACATCTCCGTAGTCCAGCCGAAAGAAGCCATCGGAAACCAACGGCTTCGGGGCCGGGATCACGCGACTTTGCGCCTCCATGCTCGCAACGAGGGCGAGCATTGGGTAATACTCGCTCTCGACGAGCCCTGCAGCAAGCGCGGCTTGCCGCGCCCTCTCCCAAGCGATCCGCGTCTTTGGGTTTGCTCGCTCTGCGACATCGATTAGCGCGGGCAGATCGTATGTTCGCCCCGTTTCGAGGGCGGGAGACTCTGGCAACCGTAGGGCGCGCGCATAATCGGTAAGGTCGGGCGGAATCCAGGGGGAGTTGGGGGATGACGGTGCACCGCGTTCCCAGCGGAGTTCGTCATCTGAGAGCGCCTGCGCCGCGAGGGATGCCGAAAGCGCCATGACGAGCACCGGCACGTACACTCGGCGAGCGATGCGCTGCGGCACGGCCCCTCCGTTGGACCTGGCAAGAGTAACCTAAAGAACACTACTTGACCGTCTCAGGCACTGTGGCGAAGTACTCAACTCCACGAACGCTTTGACGTAGATCTGTGGTACCGATCCGCAAGCCGGCGCCCCGATCGGCATCTGGGGGACGGATACAAGATCGCGCGACGTTAACGCGCGACCCCGGGGCGTCGCGCTTTCACGGAGCGGGTCGGCTCCAACTGACGGTTGGGCGTCTCATTACAGAACCCGCTCCAGGCAGGCGCTTCGCGCGCTCGCCTGGGAACAGGCAAATCAGTTCTTCCGCCTCCAGACACGCTGCCAGAGGTCGAGCCTGGGCTTCAACGGGTCGGTCCCGATGATGATGCCGGAGTTGGTGAAGTGGATAATGCGGTCGACCGCCGGATCGTGGCGCGGCCAGACCGGCCGGCCGTCCCCATTGGGGTCACCCGTCAGCCCAAACTGCACCCAGTAGGCACTGGTGAGGTCGGCCATCGCCTTGTCGGTCGGCGTCACCTTGTCGGCGCCGACGAGGGCCGCCGGCATGTTCATGGCGAAGGGGATCTCAAAGCCGTGGAGCGTGCCCATATTTGTGCCCCGCTGAGCTTGCGCCACATAGGCGAAGCGGAAGAGCCACACCTGTTGGCCGGCGCGCGCCATTTCGTCGGCAAGATGACGCGCCGGCTCCACCAGTGTCTCGTCGGCAAAGACCTGCTGCGTCAGTTCGTCAAGCGTCTGATCTCCGCGCGGGTCATAGAGCTTGCGGGCCTCGGCAGCATCTGGGCCGAAAATCGCAAAAAGCTCGTCCTTGCTATTGGCGTTACCAATCCACAGGTCCCGGTCGTTCGCCCCCACCACCACCGGCACCATTGTCTGACGTCCGGCAGCAAACGCCGCCTCCGGCGGCCTCGACGACAAGCTTTCCATCGCGGATTGCTCCTGCGACGCCGATGATGGGCTTACCGGCTGACAGTGCCGCAATTACCTCCGGTGCCGATGATCCCTCAATGAGCTTGTTGGCCGGAAGCGCGCGAAGCGCTTTTAACGCTGCTGGACCTTGCCCCGTTACCCCCAGCGAGCGCGCATAGTCGACCGCCATCTTCTCGGCGTCCGCAAGATCGGTCAGCGGAAGGACCTTCGCCCGCGCAGTCGGAATACCGGGCGACTGCATCATGGCCCGGTGGTAAAGGCCTCGCGACAGAGGCGAGGTGAGATGGACCAGCACTGAGCCGCCTCCGGCCGATTCTCCGAAAATTGTCACAGCCTTTGGGTCGCCGCCGAAGGCCGCGATGTTGCGCTGAATCCACTGCAGCGCGGCGCGCTGATCCATGTAGCCGTAGTTGCCGCGCACATCGCCGGGCGCCTCGGCCGCCAGGGCCGGGTGGGCGAAGAAACCGAGCCGGCCTACCCGATAGTTCATGCTGACGACGACGATGCCTTGCATCGCGAGTGCGTCGGCCGGGTACAGCGATGTGCGGCCGTGCACGAGCGCGCCGCCATAAATCCACACCATCACCGGAAGCGGCCCTGCAGGGGCGGCGGGCCTCCAAATGTTGAGCGTGAGGCAATCCTCCGATTTGGGAACATTGTCTGTCTGCATGCAGGCTGGGCCAAACTTGTCGGCTGACAGCTCGCCCTGCCAGGCCTTCACCGGCTGCGGCGTTCGCCAGCGCAGGTCGCCGACCGGCGGGGCGGCGTAGGGAATGCCCTTCCAGCTGATGACGCCGCCTGAGGTGATGCCACGGACCGAACCGCTCTCGGTCTGTACGAGGGTCGGATGAGCTGGCTGGGGCTGGGCGATTGCTGGCGCGGAGAGTCCGACGAACAACAGCAGTGCGCAGCTATGCCAACGAATCGTCCGCGTCACGACGTCCTCCTTCTCGCTGGGAAGGAGTCTCCGTCAACCAGCTGGTCAGCACAGCTGTCGCGGAGAAGCTCGCCACCCTCATGACGCAGGAGCATCTCGAGAAGCGCGGTGGACGCGGTATCAAGCGGAAATTTCAGCGAGTACTCCGCAGAGTTCGCGGGCCGGCGGCAGACGAAGACCGCCTCTAAGTTTATGGGGAGCAGGTCGGCCACGCGAACCCCGAGCTGCCGATGCGCGTTGCACAAAGCGAAGACGCCCCCAACTGCGAGTCAGTGAAGGCGCCATCGAATCCTGCAGCGGGAATCGGGAGTCGAACCCGCGACCCTCAGCTTGGGAAGCTGTCTACGAATTTCCAGATTCGCTCAGTTTTTCAATGAGTTAGCGATTCGCGTTCCGCTCAACCCTTGCCAGGAGCGGACTGGATAGGACAGGTTGGGACATGCACCCGGCGCCACCTGCCGCCGCGAGGAACCATCCCGTTCTGGAGGGCCACATCCAGTCTGATAGCCAAATCCAAATCTTCTACGTTCTTGAACGCCCAGAGGATGCGAGTGACGATCGAAGCGTCTTACGCCGAGGCTCGCGACGGGTGAGCTGAGACCCCTACCGGCGAGCGAAGAGATAATCCGGAGAGGCCCCATGACTGAGTCGGATCCTCTGGTGATGGAAAACAAGGCCTCGGCCTCTCTCGAGGCATGGCGCCTCGTGCGCTCAATGCTCGACAACATGACGAAGATGATCCAGGAGGACGCCGAGACGGAGATCGAACTTCTCGAGGGGCTGCGTGTCCTGGCCCGCGCGACCGCGCTCTGTTCGGAGCTCAGCATCGACGTCGACTACGAATGTCCGTATTTCTTCAGCATGAATACTCGGATGCGCTATATCGGCGGGCCAAACCCGGACGGCGAGTACCACCTGGGAATGATCGATGGAGAGCGCCGGTACCGCATTCGTGGCCTCCGGGGCACGGCATGCTACCTCGGCTTCCAGGTACTGGCGGGCCGCGGCCTCATGCCCCGCAGAATGGCGGGGTACGTCTCCGATCGCGATCTCCGGCTGCACGCGGACGGCTCGTTCGGGATCGTGCTGGCGCGAGAGGAGCCGGCCCCTGAGCAACTCGGCAGCGCGACATGGGTACCGATCCCGGGCGATGCCTCGGCCATTGTGGTGCGCCAGTACATCGCGGATCGTGCCGTGGAGGAGCCCGCTTCGTACAACATCGAGGCGCTCGATTCGCTCGGCCCGCCCTTGCCGCCGACTAACGAGATGGTCGCGTCCCAACTTACGGCGATGGCATGGACGATTGCCAAGCTCACGACGCTGCACCGCACGATCATGCCGCAGCTCGTCGGCGATCCGAACCGCCTGGTGACCACAGAGGCGGCGCGTCTCGGGTCGGAGAACACCACCCCTGACAACCTTTACATGATCGGGACGTTTCGTCTGCTTCCCGACGAGGCCTTGGTGATCGACGCCGCGCCCCCAAAAACACGCTACTGGAGCCTCACCCTCGAGAACATTTGGCACGAGTGCTTCGACGTGGGTCGGCGCCGCACCTCGATCACGCACGCCGCGGCGGTGCGCCGACCCGACGATCGAGTGCGCTTCGTGATCGCTGGTTGCGACCCGGGAGTGCCGAACTGGCTCGACACGGGAGGCCGCCATCGCGGCTTCATGACATTCCGCTGGCTCGACAACCCAAGCCCGCCCGAGGTGGAAACGCGGGTCGTACCGACAGCCAACGTGGCCGGCCTTGCGTGAGGTAGGAAAGGCGCTGGGATGAGCACCGATGCGCTCGACGAAAATGCTCTCGTTTCTCAGGCTCGAGAGATCACGGGCCTCGACGATTTCGGCGAAGACACCTGGCGCGAGGGGCTCGAGCGGCTCGTCGCTGCATTGCGAGAGGAGGCCGCACTCAACGAGATCGGCGTCCAAGTTGCCGCCGGTGAGATCAGGACGTACCTCGCAAACCGCCTGCGCGTGACCGAGTGGCACCGCAGCTACCACGAGCTCGGCGCGGCCGACGTGACGCCACCCATCGTGATCATCGGTCAGGGACGCACCGGCACGACGATCCTGCACGATCTTCTCGCGCAGGACCCCGCCCATCGCGTGTCGCTCACCTGGGAAGTCGACCGACCGCTTCCGCCACCCGAGACTGCGACCTACGATTCCGATCCACGCATCGCCGAGGTTCAGACTCAGCTCGATCTGACGGAGCTTGTGATCCCCGGCTTCAAGAGGATGCACCCGATGGGCGCTCGGCTTGCCCAAGAATGCGTTCGTATCACCGCCGCCGACTTTCGCAGCATGATCTTTCCCACGCAGTACCGCGTCCCATCGTACGCCCGATGGTTGCTCTATGAGGCCGACATGGCGCCAGCCTACCGCTGGCACCGGCACTTCCTCCAGGTCCTACAATCGCGTCACCGCCGCGAGCGTTGGGTGCTCAAGTCACCGGGGCACCTATGGTGCCTCGGCGCCCTGCTCGCCGAGTACCCCAACGCCGTTCTCGTGCAAACGCACCGTGACCCCGTGCGCATCATAGCGTCCATCGCCTCATTGCTCGCGACGCTGCGGCGGCTCGCGACCAACGCGACGTCGATCGCCGAGGGAGGAGCCGAGTTCGCCGACTATTTGCTCGATGGTCTCGACCGCTCCGTGACGGCGCGCGAGGATGGCACTGTCCCAGCCAAGCGAGTGATCGACGTCCAATTTCAGGCCTTCCTCGCTGATCCGTTCGCATGCATCCGCGAGATCTACGTACGCCTTGGTCTGGAGCTGACGCGCGAAGTCGAAGCGCGCATGCGCGCCTTCCTGGCCGAAAACTCCCAAGACAAGCACGGTGGGCACCGCTACTCGCTTGCCGAGACGGGGCTCGATGCAGAAAAGCTGCGCGAGCGCGCACGGCGTTACCAGGAGTACTTTGCTGTCCCGTCCGAGGTGTGACTCAGTCCTCTGTATCGGCGCGGACGAGGCGAGCGGCCGCACAAGAAAAACCCCACGCCTCTCGGGAACATGCGCGAATGAGCAAACCTAACCGCCGCACCAGAATGAGAGCCTGGCGAACGCATCGCTACGGCCCGCCGAGCGAGGCGCTGAGACTTGATGACGTGGCGATCCCCGCGCCCGGCCCCGGGGAGTTGTTAGTCCGCGTCCAAGCGATCCCGCTCAACCTGAACGACCTCGAACGCATCACGGGCGGCAACATGATGGTGCGCCACGAGCTCCCTTACAGCCCCGGCATGGAAGTCATGGGCGTGGTGGAGGCCACTGGCGTCGGCGCTGAGGCGTGGCGCTGCCTGCGCGTCGTCGCGATGCCGAAGGGAGCGATTGGCGGCTTTGCAGAGTACGCGCTCTGCCCCGTCATCTCGGCCTTCGAGATGCCCGAAGCGATTCCGCTGCCGGACGCCGCGGTGCTCTACTTCCCGTTCCATCTCGCGTGGCTCGGCCTGTTCGATCGCGCGGACCTCCAAGCAGGCGAGAGCGTGCTGATTCACGCCGCCGCAGGCGGCTCGGGCTCGGCCGCCATCCAGCTCGCCGTGAATGCCGGTGCGCGAGTCTTCGCGACGGCCGGCTCGGAAGCGAAGCTGAAGCTATGTCGCGAACTCGGCGCAGACGTCGCGATCAACTACGGCGAGAGCGACTTCGCCCAGATCGTGATGGAAAAGACCGGCGACCGCGGCGTGGACGTAGTGTTCGACAACGTCGGCGAGGCAGTGATGGCGAAGTCGCTGAGCTGTCTCGCCTACAACGGCCGCTACCTAATGATGGGCTTCGCCTCCAATAAGGCGGTGGCCGACGAGAAGCTCCTCGTGCCCCGGCAGGTCATGGCTGGAAACATGAAGCTGTGTGGAGTGCTGCTCGCCTATGCTCCGGAGGCCGTCGCGAAGATGCTCAAGAAGGGCATGGGCTGGAACTTCGTCTCCGATCAGTTGGGCGCGAGAATCACCCGAGAGATCGTCGCGCAGGTCCTGGCCAAAAAGGTGAAGCCGGTGATCGGCCGCGTCGTCGCGTTCGAGGAGATCCCCGCGGCGATCGAAGCGATGGCGAGCCGCCAGACGGTCGGCCGCACGATCGTGAAACTCTACTAGGAATCGCCCCCGCTTGCCCGAGCGATCTCCGCCGGGACAAGCCCACACGCTCGCATCATGGCTCTGTGCGGCGCCGCGTGCTTCGCGCTGCTATGGGAGCGCAGGCTTTGCGCAGGAACAAACCGCAGAAGGCGCCGCCACGTCCGGGGCTCCAGCGGCGCCCCAATCGCCCTCACTCCTCCACGAGCTTCCTGAGGCGCTCGAAGGCGACGTCCCACTGCAACGATCGGTATCCTCGCCACCTCTTCCTCGGGCCCTTGCGACTGGTCGAGCGGAGACGCGATTCAAGCGAGCATGCTACCACCCGGGAAGGAATCTTAGGTCCACTCGCGCGCGCCGCGAGCGCCCACGTCCGCGCGGAGAAGAGCCCCGATGCGTGGCGAAGTCGGGGTTCGCGTAGATGGCTGTTACCGCATGGTTGCCCGCTTGATGGTGCAGGTTGGCGATCTCAGGCTTCACGCATTCAATCGGCTGGGCCAGCGGAGTCCGAACATCCTGGGCTGTCGACTCGTCCAACCGCTTGACCCGGTCGCCTTCGGTCCCGCGGAGCGACGCTGATGGGTCCCGTTCACCTCGTGCCGATGGCTCCTCGGCGCGGGTCAAACCCTCCCGGATCGCGAGCTTCGTGAGGCCGGCCAGGCTGTGCGTGCCGAGCTTCTGCACCCCGTGCTCGCGGTGGGTGCCGACCGTCTACGCGCTCACGTGGAGTCGCACTGCAATGTCCCGAGTGGCGGGACCCCCGGCGAGGACCTGGAGCACCTCGCGCTCTCCATGCCGCTGTGCGCCGCTCCGTGCAGGGCGACGCTGCACAATCCCGCGTCCTTTCTTGCGCCTGCGACGGGCTTCGAACCCTGGAGCCGGGGGACCTTCGAAGCACATGCTGGACATGCGAATCGCATGGTCCTATGCTCGGTGCATGCCGATGGTCCAGATCCGGAACGTCCCCGAGGAGCTGAATCGCGAGCTCAAGGCCCGCGCGGCGCTGGCAGGTATGTCCGTGTCCGAGTATCTGCTGATGGAGTTGCGTCGCTCGTTAGAACGGCCGACCCGGCAAGAGCTGCTGAGGCGTCTGGCGCGGCGGGCGCCCGAGCGACCGCGCCCGCCCCCTGCGGATGCCGTTCGGACCGAGCGCAACCGACGGTGATCGTCCTCGACGCTTCCGCGGCTCTCGAGCTCCTGCTCGTCACGGACAAGGGACGCCGCGTCGCCGAGCGCATCGCCCCTCCCGATGAGACCCTCCACGCTCCGCACCTGATCGACCTCGAGGTGGCACAAGTCCTGAGACGGTATGTCGGGCGTCGGGAGATCGGCGAGGCGCGCGCGGGGCAGGCCGTCGAGGACTTTCGGGACCTCGACCTCAACCGCTACCCGCACGACGTATTCTTGGGTCGGATCTGGGAGCTGCGTCACAACGTGTCGGCCTACGACGCCGTGTATCTCGCCCTAGCCGAGGCGCTCGGCGCTCCCCTGCTCACCTCCGACGCCCGCCTGAGCGACGTCCCGGACACGAGGGCACGCATCGAGGTCGTTTGATGTGGTGCCGTGCCGATCACTCGTGTATGCCCATGCCCTAAGAGGGCGACGTTAGCTTCGCAGACTTCGGCACCGGAGACGGCTCCAAACGGCTCTATCTGGCTCCGGCACTCGAAACCAACCCGCAGAATCAAAACACCCCCGCTGCAAGGAAAGCGGAGGCGCTACGGAACCCTGGAGCCGGAAAGGAGCCGAACCCGGGACCCGCAGCTTGGGAAGGCGACACAAGGGTGAGAACTGACGTGAGGTTGCGTCTGCTGCATTGCGAGGGCCTGCAAGGAGCGGCACCAGGCTGTACCCGTGACGGCTCCAGTCTCTATCCGGCTCCAGCTGCGGTGGCGTGCTGAGCTGGGCGCGGGCGCCCCACCCCCATGCGCCACCCCTCCCACGGCCAACTCGCGCCCGTATAGGCTGCTCGCAAATGAACTGTGAAACTCCATGGTGTCTCCGAAGGTGCCGTTCGGGTTGCGTCACTTCGGGCGGTCCGATGGCGAACACGGGGGTTCAAATTAGGGGGGCGCTACGTCCGAGACGAGCCGGTCATCCGGCACGAGTACGCACCGCTCCCGTGGGCTGCGTAGACCGCCCTCCCACCAAGGGCAACGGCATCTACTTCCGAGTGCGCTGGCCTGGCTTCGGTGGATCCACCGGCCCCCCGGCAAAACACTGGGCGATCGACATCCAGCGGGTCGCAACCTCGCCCTTCACCTCGAGCGCCGTATCGGCGACGTTGCGTACCTGGGTCACCACCTGGCAGAAGTGGAGGGCGTCGCCTTCGATGCGCCCACTCTCGCTCTTCTCGTTCCACTCCCAGATCGCACCCGACGGCGCGATGAGGCGCACGTACGGCGGCGGACTGGGGACCTCGAGGCGACGGTTCACGAAGGTCCAAGCGAAGGTCTTCACGCCAATCACGCAAATATGTCGGATGCGGTCGGTGGGGGCTCGCTCCACCCACTTCAGGTCGTAGATCTCCTGTCCGTGGGCCCACGTCTCCATCAATCGCGCGGTGGTGAACATGCGGACGCCCATGTCGGGACCGAACCAGCTCAGGCGCTGGTCCGGGCCCAACTTACCGAGCTGCGTCGCCATGTCGCGATAGGTCCTCTGCCACCGAGCAAGCAGATCCACGGGGGGGAGGTCGCCCAGCTCGCGGCGCGCGATCTGGCTGCTCCGCTCCCCCTTCGCCATCCGTTCGCTCAGCTCGTCCCGGCGCTCGATGAACGCATCGCCACCCTCGAGCGAGAGCAGCGACACCAGGTCGAAGAAGTGCAGGTGCGCGACCACGTCCCACGGCGTCCAGCTCAGGAAGCCGGTCTCGCGGCTCCAGTCTGCGTCGTCCAGGGTGCGGAGGAAGCCATGCAGCTCCTCAGCCTCGGCGAGCAAATCGACACTCTCTTGCAGCATGCATCGTTCCTCGGTCGATTCAGGCAGACGCGCGAACGCGGCGCATGAGGCCCGAGCTCAGGATCTCGGCGGCCTCGACCATGGCTCCGCTCCCGCATGCCATGGTGGAGCAGATAAAGCTCGGCGGCGACACCGTCTACGAGTGCGCGTGCGAGGAGCACCGTGCGGCTCGGAGATGCGTCGAACTCGGTTGGCGTCGCGTGGGTGCGAGCGATTCCGGCGGTTCGTAGACCCACGCCGAGGCGCGCTCTCCAAGCGAGGCGCCTCGCGCATGGCGGCGGACGGGTCTATTGGTCTGACAACGTATGGCAGACTGCATCTACAAAGATCATCAAATGACCAGGCGGCTCTGACGCTCGAGCACCTCATTCCGCAGGCGCTTGTTGGCGACACGGGCGAAGGACTGTTCACAACTCGTGAAGCTCGATCGCGATTCTAAACATTGAAGGAGAGATGGCATGAAAGCAGCAGTTGTCACGGCAGCGGGCAAGACACCCGTAATCTGCGTTAACTGGAATGGACCGAAACGAAAACGCCTCCGCTGAAACTCAGCGAAGGCGCTACGGAATTCTGGAGCGGGAAACGGGAGTCGAACCCGCGACCCTCAGCTTGGGAAGCTATCTACAGATTCAGTGATTCATTCAGTTTTTCAATGACTTAGCGCGTTCCGGCTAACGCTTGCCAGGAGCGGACTCTACAGGACAGGTTAGGACATGAACGTGGTCAGACTCCTCCCTGTCCGGCTGCTTTCGGCAATCGACTCCGGCCTCCTCACGTCGCCCGACCCAGATGTTGACATCAGATGCATGATGAGAGATCATCAGACATCATGCCGCGGACTACGGTAGATATCGACGCTGCCGTGCTGCGCGATCTCAAGCGCCTCCAGAGGCGTGAGGGCAAGGCGCTTGGCCAGCTCATCTCGGAGCTCGTGGCTGCCGCCTTGGCTCGCGAAAAGACCGCCGACCAGGAAGCTCCGCCGTTTCGATGGACCGTGCGGTCCATGGCGGCGCGGGTCGACCTTGAGGATAAGGAAGCGGTTCACGCCGCACTCGATCGTTCTTGAGCCACGCTATCGACGCGAACGTCCTGCTCTATGCATCGGATGCATCCAGTGCATTCCACGAGCCAGCCCTCGCCTTCCTTCGTCGCTGCGCTCAAGGACCGGAGCTGCTGTATGTGCCGTGGCTGGTTGTGATGGCATACCTCCGAATCGCAACACACCCTGCGATCTTCGGCCGACCGCTGTCGCCTGCCGAGGCAATGGGTAACGTGGAGAGCCTGCTCCAGCGGCCCAATGTACGCACACTCGGAGAGAACGACGGCTTCTGGGAGGTCTATCGGCAGGTGACGAGCCGCGTCCTCGTGCGGGGTAACCTTGTGCCCGATGCCCATTTGGCCGCACTACTGATCCAGAACGGTGTGACGACGGTTTGGACACATGATCGCGACTTCCAGAAATTTCCAGGGATTCGGGTTCGCGACCCTTTCGAGTAACACGAGCCGCACCACGACGCAGCCTGCAATATACGCGGCTTCGGTCAGCACACAGGGCGGAAGGGGCTCGTGAAGCGGCCTTCGCGTTCTGGGAGACGATGCCGAAGCAATCGTCGAATTCTCTGGCGGCCAACGCCGCCCTCATGACAGAGGAGCATCTCGAGAAGCGGGCGCGACGGGGTAGCAAGCAGAAATTCCAGCGAGTACTCCGCAAAGTCCGAAAGCGGGTCGCCGGCAGATGACGCCTTTGAGTCTATGGAGGGAGGACCAGATCAACCACACGATCCTTGAGCTGAAGAGCTGAAGATCCGTGCGTGCGGTCGCGCAAGCTCTGGAAATCGCGCCAAACACTCCATCTCACCACAGCGCTTTGATAGAGTCGCGAAAAACAAGAATGCCTCCGCGCTAAATCAGCGGAGGCGTAGGATCGGGGAGCGGCTGCTTGAGCTCACGGACCTGGTCTGACTCCATCCCGGCGTACTGCTCGTTTACCAGGATCGGGATACGCCCTTGGACGACCTCGTGCTCGCGGCGTTCGAGTACCGTGGCCACTCGGAGCGGCGACGGACGCGGCGACCGTGGCGGGAGCCGCAACCCCCGGCGCGGCCGCCGCGAGCAGCTCAGCGTCGCAAACGTCAGGCGCTGCGGCCGCCGAACCCACGTGGAGAGCCCGTGGCGCGCAAGTCTTCGGGAACTACTGCTCGCCGTGCCACCAGCTCACGGGCCAGGGCCTTCCGGGCGTATTTCCGCCGCTGGCGGGTAGTGCCACCGTGCAGTCGAGCGATCCGTCGGAACACCTCCAGACGGTCCTGCACGGCCTCCACAGTAGAACGATCAGCGGCGTGGCGTACGCCGCTGCGATGCGGCGTTCGGCCCACAGCTCACATACGAAGATGTAGCCGCGGTGATCAACCATGAGCACTCGAGTTGGGGAAACCATGCGGCGTTTGTGAAGCCCGAGGATGTCACGGCCGCGGCTAATCGCTCGATTCCGGTGCGTTGCCGCGACGTCGGCGCCCGCGCGTGTACGCGCATGCCCTTCCGAGCGAGCCCGGTAATCTCGCATTCGCGGACTTTGGTTGCGCTCCGATGACAGTTGCAAGCCCGCCCGCCACCCCGAAAAAGTGTATCGTCTAAGACCGAACCCCGCGGGACCTCGCCTGCTACTGATCCGAAGGACACCTCAACCACAAACATCGCGCGTAGCCGACGCGAACTCGGTCACCTAATACAGTTCGTCATTCGCTACATGCGCTACTGGAAACGCACAATGCGAACTACGCGAGCTTCAATCTCGTCTGCCATTCTGCTGCTGGTACTAGGTGCGGCCACGCTGATTTCCGCGAATGAGAAGGCGCCGCCTATTCCGGAAGCTGATCGGCTCGGCTTGCCTAGGTCTCTCAAGCAGGTTGGTGTTCCGCAGGCCGCAACCCGCGCTGCTATACCCGTCGACAATCCGCAGACGCCAGAGAAGATAGAACTGGGCAAGAAACTGTTTTTTGACGGTCGCTTGTCTGCGGATGGGACCGTCGCATGCAGCACCTGCCACGATCCAGCGCGCGCGTTCACTGACGGCAGGCCGGTATCGATCGGCATCGGAGGCCGGGTCGGCCAACGTAACGCACCTACCATCCTGAATGCCTTGTACAACAAGACGCAGTTCTGGGATGGGCGGGTGAAGACGCTCGAAGAGCAGGCAGCCTTCCCCATCGTCAATCCGGTGGAAATGGGCCAGTCCGATCTAGACGCGGCGGTCGCTAAAATCGCTGGCATCGAGGAATACAATCGCGACTTCCGCGGCGTATTCGGACATCCACCGACCGCGGCCGACTTAGTGCGAGCCCTTGCTTCGTACGAACGAACGCAACTTGCGTTCGATTCTCCCTTCGATCACTTCGTCGCCGGCGATAAGAGCGCCATCGATGAGAGCGCAAAGCGAGGGTGGCAGCTCTTCAATACTCGCGCCCGCTGCAACAAATGCCATGCGTTGACCGAGCAAAAACACGATGTCACGTACTTTACCGACAACGATTTTCATAATATTGGCGTTGGCACCATTCGCCACAACGTTGTTGCGTTGGCAGCTAAGGCTGAACAGCTTGTCAATTCCAAGGACGCTACGGCGATCGACAACGCCGCCATTCAGACGGAAATGTCTGCGCTCGGTCGTTTTCTCGTTACAAGGAAAGAAGCGGACATCGCTTCTTTCAAGACGCCGGAGTTGCGCAATGTAGTCATCACGGCCCCATACTTCCACGATGGTTCGCAAGAGACGCTCTGGGACGTTCTCGATCACTACAACAAGGGGGATGGCTTACATAACCCATTCCTTGACGAGGACATCCAACCGCTTGCTCTCTCGGAGAGGGATATCGACGATCTTGTGGCTTTCCTGGCATCGCTGACGAGCGCTGACTACAAGGAACAAGGGCTCAAAGAATTGGCGCGTCAGCGCGAGATCTCTCGTACAAAGCGCCCACAGCGCGACACGGCCAGAGCCTTCGGACCGAAACCGCAGCCGGCGAAGCTCCCTCATGATTCTTCTGGCCCCCCCGGTGAAGCAAAATGAGAATCGCAGGATCCGTCGCGGACTGCGCCAATTCGCATCCGCTCGCGCTCGACGGGGGCCACGGGTATCAGCGGCGGTCGCGGCTCCTCATGCCTCGCACTCCCACGCGGCCTAATGAATTCACCCTACTATTCATTCACCGCCCCGATGCAGCCCCTCTGGCGTGACCCGCGCGAACGAGCGGCACGTCCACCAAGTGTTCGGAGAGGAACCACACTTGGAGTTCGTTTGTGCGGATGACCTGGCTTACGAGTAGATCGTTGGTCCCGTCGTCCCCCGCCTCCGAGGACTGCTTCGCCATCGTGCGAGCCTCTTTCAAGACGATTTCATGGGCTTCGAGAAGCCGCGAAAGCTGGACCGGCACTTCTTCCCGGCCGCGGGGGGGGCGGGGGATGAGCGTGGTCTCCGCCACGTCGGCTGCCATCGCTAGGCTGATGCCACCGAGAAGCTGAATCCGTTCTGCGATCTCATCAACGAGCGCCTCTTGCTCTCCGTGGTGCTTGTCGAAGAGCAGATGGAGTTGGTAAAAGGTATGGCCCGCCACCTGCCAGTGGTGTTTCTTGTACATGTCGCGGAGTGTTATCGTATCCGCCAGGAGTTGGTTCAGGTTCTCTGCGCTCCCAGCGCAGACTTTCTCGTCCAGTGCAAGCGGTAGCTTCGCGATCTTTCCGTAGGGCTGAATCTCGCGCGCATGCTGATGCAGTATGGGCCTTGCCCGCTCTGTTCCCGCTTCGAGCTGGGTATACCGTGAACCACGCTTATCGGTTTTTGAAGTCACTTTCTGTCTCCTTGGTTGTAGTCTCGGCCGGCTTTTCTGCGCATGCGTTCACCTCATCGTTTTGGCTGAACTTTCCGCTCGAAAGTCGTCCGGTCGTCTGCAATATTGCCAGGAGTGTACTTCTCCATTCGGTCTTTGCTCCATACGAAGTTCAGCCTACTTAGCGACGCACAACGATGAGCGCGGCCGTACCCGGCTCGACGTGGAGGCCAGCAGCCCGCGCCCACGACGGGGACTTGCAACGAGGAACGGAAACAGATCATCGCAGACGTCCATCTCTTCGCTCCCTTCGGTGCGAGATCTACGGTTCCTCCTGACCGGCGTCCTTGGCGGCGAGCTGTCCAATCGCCGACCAGTCAAGCGCCTCGCCCCCGTGGGCGAGGAGCGTCAAGAACCGGTCGTGCAGGACGCCGGCGAACGGCATGGGCACGCGAAGGGTCTCCGCCGCGGCGAGCGTGAGGCGGATGTCCTTGTGTCCCAGCGACGCGGCGAACCCTGGCGGCTCGAACCTCTGCTCGGCGATCAGCCCGCCATAGGTCTTGTACACCGGCGCGGTGAACAGGGTGGAGGTCAGGAGATCCAGATATTGACGCCGATCGACGCCAGCCTTGCCGACGAGCGCCATGGCCTCGCCGAGCCCCTCGATCACGGAGGCGATCAGGAAATTGCCGCTCAGCTTGACGAGGTTCGCGGCCTTGGGCTGATGCCCGATGGGAAACGTCTTCTGCCCCATCGCCTCGAAGAGAGGCAGACAGGCGTCGACGGCATCCGGCGCGCCCGCGGCAACGATGAACAGCTTGGCGGCAGCTGCCGCCTCGGGGCGCCCGAAGACCGGTGCAGCGACGAAACGCTGGCCGGCGTCCGCGTGCGCCGCGGTGAGCCTTGCCGCAAGCGCGACGCTGATGGTGCTCATGGAGACGTGGATTGCGCCCTTGCCCAAGCTGCCGATCACGCCCTTCTCGCTGAAGACGACGCCTTCGACGGCGCTGTCGTCCGCCAGCATCGTGACGACGGCGTCGCCTCGGCAGGTGTCCGCCACTGCAGCGGCGGCGCGCGCACCCTGCTCGACCAGGCCTTGCGCCTTGCTGGGCGTTCGATTGTAGACGGTGACCTCGTGGCCGGCTCTGAGCAGGCTCGCCACCATCCCGATCCCCATGTTCCCGAGCCCAATGAAGCCGACCTTCATGATCTCACCTCACTTCGGCCCGACTGAGAATAGTAAGTCTCGTTTCCGATCCTTCGACAGAGGCGCGAGTCTGCGAATACTCTATTAACTGCCTGGGCCATCCTCTTTCATACTCGGTGTGGTCGTACACGCCTCCAGTTCCAGCCGACCAAACGGGCCTGATCGCATTTTTCTTCCCCTCCTCAGCGCTCTCGACGTAAGGCTCGCATATCCACGAGGTGGCCTTGGCGGACATCGTCGGCTTCATGCTGAAGGTGAACGCCGGGGCGTACAGCTTCCTGGGGACCTACGGCTTTGCTCCATCTCGGCTTAGCGCATAGACATACGCCGCCAGGTCTCGGACCTGCTCTTCTGTCAGCTGAGCCCCGCCCTTCGGCGGCATAACGCCGGTGTGCGCCTTTGGGACGGGCACGCCCGCCGTGATGATCTTCACAATCGAGGAATAGCTGCCATCGCTCCACAGCCACTGACCGTCCCTCAGGTCGGATCCGAGCGGGGTCCCCTTGGCGTCCGAGCCGTGACAGCCGACGCAGGTCGAGCCGTGGTAGAGGCTATCGCCGAGCGCGATCTGCTCGGCGGTAATCCCAACCGAGCTGGCGTCCGGCGGCGGCGGCGGCAGCGACGTGCCCGCTGGATTGGCTCCCGCATCCGGGTGGATCCCTTCGGGTGGTTCAGGGGCTTCTCCTGACCCCGTCCCGTTGGCGGAGCGGAGCACGCGCGCTTTCGGGGCCCTTGCTGGATCGTAGACCACTCGCCAGATCGTGCCGTGGGCGTCGTCGGAGATGTAGAGAGCGCCGTCGGGGCCGACTGCGAGGCCGGCCGGACGGTGCGCGGCCGCTCCCGGTTCCTTAATGGCGCCTGCGAAGCCGTCGGCGAAAACCTCGTAGCTCTCCGCCGGCTCGCCGTTCTCGAACGGCTGGAAGACTACGTTGTAGCCCTCTTGCGGAAACGGGGCGCGATTCCACGAACCGTGGAACGCGATAAATGTGCCGCCGCGGTAGTGTGCGGGAAACTGTTCTCCTAAATAGAACACCAACGCGTTCGGCGCCCAATGCGCTGGATAGAACGCGATCGGCCCCTGCTTGTTGGCGCAGGGTCCGACCGCCTTCCCGCCGTCACCTCCGTACTCGGGAGCGAGCACCAGCTTGCGCTGCTCGTTGTCGAAGTAGCACTCGGGCCACCCGTAGTCAGCGGGCTCCACGCGGAGCAGCTCCTCCCCCGGCAGGTTCGCGCCTTGTTCTGGCGTGTAGAAGGCCTGCCAGTTCTGCGAAAGCTGGTCGCGTCCGTGCTGCGTCGCATAAATGCTACGCCCGGTCGAGTCCAGCGCGATCCCATCTGCATTGCGGATGCCCGTCGCGTAACGCTCCGCGGGCGAAAAGCGCTGTCCCGTGCGCTTGGCGTCGTAGCGCCAGATCCCGGCGCGGGTCTCGAGTTCGGTGCAGGGGTTGTGGCCCGGCGAGCCGGGGATGCGGTTCTTGATCTGACAGTTGTTCGTAGCGGAGGCAGAGTCCATGTAGAGCACGCCGGTCGCGTCGATCACGAAAGGGTGCATCGGATGGTCGCCGGTGAGGGGCAGGTCCTGCACGATCGTCTCGGCGTCAGTGGTCGGCGCGAGAGAGTCTGGCGACAGCCGGTAGCGTACGATCCGATCGTTGACCTCGGCGTAGAGCGCCCCATCGTAGAGGGCAATTCCTGTTCCCCCCGTCCCACCACTGTCAACGCTCTCACCGAACCGAACGATCTGGTCGGCGACTCCGCTACCCGTCGTGTCACGCAATGCGACGAGGAAGCCACCTGAGTGGGGTTTGTCATTCCCGTAGTACCTGCCGCTCCAGGTGTTCACATAGACCACGCCGCTGGGCGAGACGACGAGGTTCCGGGCGTGTCCGATCCTGTCGGCAAACACAGTCGCGCAAAAGCCGTCCGGTAGCGTGATGCCACCGTTGTCGGGCGCGCACGCGCGTGCCGAGGCGGATCCGCCCTGTGTCGGACCGCCAGCACCCTGGTGACCCACACACCCCGCCAGGGTCAGCCACGCCGCGAGCACGACGGCGCTGCTCGAGGGTGTGCACACCCGGCACGTGAAGGCCCCGGCGGGTGCTCGTTGTGATTCCATTCCAGCGGCCTGACGGCGCAAGATCGCTCGAGCGGCTGCGAAATCGTAAAGAAGATCGGATAGCGTGCAGCGGCTCATGCAGGGACCTCCGGGCACGAGCGGGCGATGTCCCGTGGGCTGTTATCTCTGCTTAGCAGCGGTTCGTTCTTGCATCCTACGCGACTTCCGAATCGTGATCGAGCGACTCGGGCTCAACGTGACGCTCAATGGCCTGGAAGAGGGTATTGAGAATCCAGACGCTCAGGATGCGGCGGAAGATCTGCTATCCAGCGAGGATTCCTATGCCGATCCAGCACGATCATCGCTCCATCGCACCAATGCCTCACGCTCTCGGAGAAACGGTCGACCAGAGCGTTGAGGTTCTCGATCGGGTTCGTGCGGATTGGCTCACGCAGCTCGTTTCGCAACTGCTTTAGCAGATCGCGAGCACTCGGCATGCGCCGACCCCTGACCTCCTTGCCGCAGAGAACGCCCGTTGCGACGTGGCGAGGAAATCTGGTTTTCTCTCTGGGAAAAATGAGTGCGCGCGTCATAAGATCGGGCCTGGCGGGGTGGACCCAAGAGGCAACCCATGGAGTACGTGGCGATTCCCGGTACGACGCTCTCGCCCTCCCGCATCGGCCTCGGTACATGGGCAGTCGGGGGCTGGATGTGGGGCGGAACCGACGAGGAGCGGTCGATCCGAACGATCTGCGCAGCGCTCGACCGCGGTGTCACGCTGATCGACACGGCGCCGGCGTACGGCCAGGGCCGCTCCGAGGAGATCGTCGGCAAGGCGGTGGCACGTTGGGGACGCCGCGACCAGGTGGTGCTGGCGACCAAGGTCGGGCTCGAGTGGCGGAGCACCGGCGACGTCATCCGAAACGCCAGCCGCGCGCGGATCACGAAGGAGATCGCGGATTCGCTCCGGCGGCTCCGCACCGACTACATCGATCTCTACCAGGTGCATTGGCCCGACCCCCTCGTGCCGATCGAGGAGACGGCGCAGGCGCTTCACGCGCTGTACTCGCAAGGCCATATCCGCGCCATCGGCGTCAGCAACTACTCCCCCGAGCAGATGGACGTGTTCCGGAAGATCGCGCCGCTGCACACCGCGCAGCCACCCTACAACCTGTTCGAGCGCGAGGCCGAGCAGGCCGTGCTGCCCTACTGCATGCGGCATGGCGTCGCCACGCTCACGTACGGCGCGCTCTGCCGGGGGCTGCTCTCCGGGCGGATGAGGGCAGACACGCGCTTCGCCGGTGATGACCTCCGTCGGACCGATCCGAAGTTCCGGCCGCCGCGCTACGCGCAGTACCTGCGCGCCGTCGACGCCATCGGGCACCTCGCCCAAGAGCGGTTCGGCAAGAGCGTCCTCGCGCTCGCCATACGCTGGGTGCTGGATCAGCCGGGGGTGCACGTCGCGCTCTGGGGCGCGCGGAGCCCCGAGCAGGTAAACTCGGTCGACGAGGCAATCGGCTGGTCGCTCGATGCCGCGGCGAAGCAGGCCGTCGACGTGATCCTGCGTGAGACCGTGACCGATCCGGTCGGTCCGGAATTCATGGCGCCGCCCGCGGGCGCGGTCGGGATGCCGGGAGCACCTCGAGCGACGGCCTAGGAATGCGCCATGGGGATCGTTCGCCGCGCGCTCTGTCGCCTGTCCAGCGCTGGACTTCCAAGCGCAGGGCGGCCCTGGTCCCGAGCATCTTGAA
>Ga0116216_10001018_pt1 | contig 20050 bp, 20 predicted proteins | sample Sb_taG_11_FD_89696 | JGI IMG/M metagenome (GOLD analysis project Ga0116216, IMG submission 89696) | Peat soil microbial communities from Weissenstadt, Germany - Sb_50d_3_AS metaG | ecosystem: Environmental > Terrestrial > Soil > Wetlands > Peat | place: Germany: Weissenstadt | collected 2010-09-21
GAGCAGCAAGTTGTCTTTTGCAAAGGGGACCAAGCCATGGTAGTCAACTGTGAACACGTTTGGAGCGAGATTTCGAACTACCTTGAAGGTGACATCGAACCAGGTCTGCGGGCTGCCATGGAAGAGCACTTCCGTGGCTGCAAGCACTGTTCCGCCGTGCTCGACGGCACCCGCAACGTCGTGCAGTTGTACGGAGACGAAAGGATGTTCGAGGTACCGCTAGGGTTCAGCCAACGTCTGCAGCGCAGGCTGGATGAGAATATGCATCGTGACCGCCGAGGCTTTCTTGGATGGATGGTCGCTGCCGCAGCGACAGTCCTGGTCGCTGGCAGCTTCGAGGTGGCCAGGTCCTCCGTCTCCAGCCATCCCGAGCTGCGTTCGGAGCATGCCCAACCTGGAGCCGGCGTGCCTCCGGATATGCTCGTCTTGGTTTCAACGGATGGGAAGACATTTCACGTACCTGGATGCCCGTTTATTCACGACAAAGCACACATTCAGACAATCGCCGCACGGGAAGCGCTGCGAGCGGGGTACGCGCCTTGCGTCCGCTGCATGAAGCAGTATTTGAACGCCGGCTGACTCGCCCTCGGCCCCGGTTGATACTGAACCGCTCTCGTCACCCTAGGCGCCGTCGGTGTGAGCTAATTACAGATGCAAATTAAGGATTGGCTGCCGGGTTCTGCGGCGGTGTTTTGCTGGGAATCTCAGGGTAGCCGGTGATACGGCCTGCCGCTACCCTGAGTCCGAACTTGAGAAATCCAGGCAAAGGGCTAGTGCTTCATGCTGTCGTCATGCTTCATGTTGTCGTCTTTCTTCATGTCGTCTTTCTTCGTCTTGTCCTTCTTGGTTTTCTTCGACTTCTTGTCCTTCTTCATTTCATCTTTCTTCATCTGATCTTGTTTCATGTCGTCGTGCTTCATGCTGTCCTGCTTCATGGTGTCACCGGACTGTGCAAAAGCTGCCAGGGACACTGCCAGGAAACACATGGCCATCAATTTGCTAATCATATTCTTCATGGAATTTTCCTCGGTTTGTCGTTGAATTTGCGCCCGACACACTCCGGCCGCGCAAATGAGATGCGCTTCCTGCACCAAAGTTACAGACTAAGGCCGAGTGACGGGCTATCCGGAAGTAATCAACTCTTTCTTGGATCAGTGCCGCTAAACGCCTTTCTGTCCACGAATGGAGCAGTTCCCGGGTTGGTATTTGCACCAACTGAACAGACCGAAAGGCTCTGAATGTTAGGCGAAGTGTTTTCCCGGATTCTTGTCCCCACCTTGGATAGAGCAGAGCGATCAAGACATGTAGCGCCTTAACACGTCAATGGCATCGGCAATGCTCGTGACGGCCAAGCATCGGGTATTACGGTGTTTATAAGTGGTATTGGGAGGCCAAATAATAAGGAGAACTGAGGTCGACTTGGTTAGAATGCGATTTGAGCCACTATCACACAAGTGATTGAAAAGGCGGTAGATATGTTTGAAATAGAGTGTCAGGGCAGCGTTCTAACCAACTGAACTACGTCCCCTCTTGTTTTTCAGACCAGAGCATCTGTCATCTGTTCCTGCTCTGTGAATGAATTGTAGCAGACCGAATTCAGATCGGTACAGGTTCTGACCCAGATGGAGGAGAACCTGGAAAGGTGTGCACCGGGGAAATCGAGCGGGGGGATTTGCCCGAAGATCATCTTGTTACCGCCGACACTTCCCTTCCGCGCTGGTTTCGCCAAGAATAGAAGCTTACCGTGACGGAAGCTCACGACAACCCGGACGGGAGCAGGATGGCCAAGGCCATCGAACGCTACTTTAATGTGGCGCTTTATCTGCTAGTGCTCAGTGGTTTCGGCACTCTGGCTTCGACCGGAGGGCTGGATCTGCCGGCCGTGGTTCTGGTGGGGCTGGCACTGGCCCTTCGCGGCTTCCAGTTGCTGACCCGGCGTGAGTTTGTAATTGTGGAACGCTGGACCAATGTCCTGACGCTGATTTACGTATTCATCTACCTCGCCGACTACTTCTTCGTTTCGCGCGGTTTTCTGGGAGCAACCGTTCACCTGGTGCTCTTCTTGATCGTCGTCCGGCTATTCTCGTTGCAGAAGTCGCGTGACCACTACATGCTGGCGGCCCTCTCGTTTGGGATGGTCCTGGCGGCTGCCGTGCTTACGGTCGGCAGCGTCTTTCTGTTTTCTTTTGCCGGCTTCCTGCTGGTTGCGGTCATCACTTTTGTGCTCATGGAGATGCGGCACTCGGTCGCCGCGGAGCAAACCCACGCACTGGATCCGGGCGTCGCCTCTCCTGGCGTTATCGCTCCGGGCACTGTTTCTCCGGTCGCCAATTCTGCTGGCGCTATTTCTCCAAGTCGGCGCATGGGCTACGCGCTGCTGGCGATCGCCCCGGCGCTCATGCTGATGATCCTGGCGGGAAGTTTCCTGATCTTTTTCTTTCTTCCCCGCATTTCGTCACGCTATCTGAGCGCCTACACTCCTACGAGCGACGTCTCGACCGGCTTCACGGATCGCGTACAACTGGGCCGGATCGGCCAGATTCAACAGTCGAGTGCCGTCGTCATGCACATCGAGATTCAGAACGACCTGCAAGGCGCTTACGACTTGAAGTGGCGTGGGATTGCACTGAGTAATTTTGACGGCACGGTCTGGTCGAATTCGTTTGGGCAGGCCCCGCTGCTACCGGCTGGAGATGGGAGCTATCGTCTGGCGCCGGCAGCGGACCCACGGGGCCGAGCGGTGGTCGCAAGCCGATCGATTCATTATCGCGTCCTGATGGAGCCGATTGGAACCAACGTTTTTTTTCTAGCAGAGCGGCCGCAGAGTCTCACGGGTAATTTCCGGCAGGTGAGTATGGACGCCGGGGGATCTGTCTACGATCTCGATGCGGAACATCCCATCAATCGGTACGAAGCCGAGTCGCAATTGGCGGTGATCGACAGTGATGAGCTTCGCCTGGCGCCGAACACCGCGCCGGCAGGCATGGACCAGTACCTGAAACTGCCACCGCTCGATATTCGCATTTCGAAGTTGGCGGAGGAAATCACCGCGCAAGCTCCCAGCAACTATGAGAAGGCGGCCGCTCTGGAGCAGTATCTGTCGAGCCACTTCGGATACACGCTGGAACTGCCTCGCAGTCTGACGCGGGACCCGGTGGCTGATTTCCTGCTCCAGAGAAAGCACGGTCACTGTGAATATTTCGCCAGTTCGATGGCCGTGATGCTGCGCTCGCTGCGCATCCCGTCGCGAATGGTTACGGGGTTCCGTGGTGGCGAATACAACGACCTCACCGGCCAGTATGTGGTACGAGCCAGTGACGCCCATTCGTGGGTTGAGGCCTACTTCCCGGGCTCCGGTTGGATCAGTTTTGATCCGACTCCGGCGGGCAGCGTGCCGGCGCGGACCGGTTGGTCTCGGATGCAGCTCTACGTGGATGCGGCAGCATCGTTTTGGCGGGAATGGATCATCAACTACGACGTCAGCCACCAGCGCACTTTGGGAAAGGATGCGGCTACCCGCACGCGGCAGTTCTATGACGAAGTTCGCCGGTGGATCTGGCGGCGGCATCGGGCTATGCTGCGGTCGGCGCGGCGTATGCACCAGCACCTCACTACTTTTCCGGTGCAGTGGCTGGGCGGGGTAGCCGGGTTCGTGGCCGTGGTGATCACGTTGTTGAATTTGAGGCGGCTGATCCGCGGGCTGCGTGCCCATAGTTTGCGAGCACATCCGGAACGCGCTCCGCGTGAATCGGCTGCACTTTGGTATGACCGGATGGTGGCGCGGATGGCCCGGCTGGGCTGGCGCAAGTCGCCGTCGCAAACTCCGCTGGATTTCGTGGCGGCCATTCAAGAAGTGACGCTGCAGGAGAAGGTTGGGCGGTTTACGCGCGCTTATGAATCCGCACGCTTCGGCGAGTCGGTGGACGACGCTCGAAGTTTGCCTGAGCTTTTCCGGGAGATCACTGCCACCGCGGCCAAGGATTCACCAGAAACTGCGAATCGTGCGGCGGGCTAGACCGATTCAGCCGTGTGTAGGCGTGCTACGCTCCGCTTGGACGGGACTGAACCCCGTCAATTCACGTGCTTAGAAGCGGTGAACGACGCCAACCCCTACGTAGTAGTTGTGCTGACGGCTTCTCCCGGTGTCGACGTTATAGTCGGGAATCCCGGAGTAGAAATCGCGCGCTTCGAGGCGCGCACCCCAGCGATGCCAAAACCACGCATCCAATCCAGCTCCGAACTGGATTACGCCGGTATTGGTGGCGGAACCGGGGTTCGGATTTTCGTACAGTGTGACCGGGGCTACTCGGAAGTGGCCATAGCCGCCGCCCGCGCTAACCCAGGGTGTAACTGAGTCGCCGGAAAAAATGTTGACACGCAGCGACGGAGTAACGAAAAGCCCTCCAATGTCCTTGGGAGATGTGCCGAAGTTGGTGTTCACGTCCATCCTGGGATAGATGGCTACGGGCACTTCTCCGTAAAATCCAAAAACCTTATGGCTCTTAAGCAGGCGCCCGTAATTGAACGCAACTGACTCCTCGTTGCCAAAATGAATGGGCAAACCCGTACTCGTAACCGTCTGGGTGCCGACGAAAGTTCGCCCTGCCGTAATGGAAAGCTCATTCACCTGCGCCAAAGCGCTGGACAATAAAAATAAAACCGGCGCAACCAGTATCACGAGGCGTTTAGCCAACATCTCTCCTCCGAAGGTCTTGAGGGATGCATTTTTGTTTCCATAAGATTAGCACGTGCTGCCTGATCGGCGGAAAACATAAGATATCGCTTTTGGTGCCCTGGGTTCCGGCGGGCGAGCGCGAACATGAAATGCCGGATGTTAGAATTGTGTAGACTTGTTTCCTGCCGATCATTTCTGGTCTGCCTGTAAAGATGCCCGTAAAAAAAAGCATATCCGCGACTTCGAGGCCGACTGTTCCGGCCAAGGTAGGCTTTGTGAGCCTGGGCTGCCCCAAGAACCTCGTCGACAGCGAGGTCATGATGGGCATGCTGGCCCAAGCTGGCGCCGAACTTACTCCCCAGGCGGAGGAGGCCGACGTCATCGTGGTAAATACCTGCTCGTTTATCGGCAGCGCGCAGCAGGAATCGATCGATACGATCCTCGAAATGGCGCGTCACAAGACGGGCGGCAAGGCAAAACGACTGGTAGTGGCGGGATGTCTGGTCGAGCGTTTTCGCGATGAGATTCGCAAGAACATTCCGGAAGTGGACGCGGTGGTCGGCACGGGCGAGTTAGAGAAAATTCTCGCGGCTGCCGGAGTGGCGGAAACGCCACGCACATCAAGTCCGTTCAACATTTTAAGCTCAACCGCGCTAACTTCGAACAGCTTAACTTCGAACATCACGACCTCACGGCCCGAGGGCGATCACCGCCGCGGACAAGGACGCTTCGCGCGCGATTCCTGGGACGGCGCCGTCGCCGACCTGCCTAACTATCTTTACGACGATCACACGCCACGCGTACTGACCACGCCTCGATCCTCGGCCTACATAAAAATCGCGGAGGGCTGCGATCATCCCTGCAGCTTCTGCATTATTCCTCAGCTTCGAGGACAGTTCCGGTCGCGGCGTTTCGAATCGGTTATTGCCGAAGCGGAGCGTCTGGCGCAATCCGGCGTGCGCGAAATCACTCTCATTGGACAGGACACCACCTGCTACGGCGAGGATCTTGGACTGAAGGACGGCCTCGCGTTGCTGCTGGAAAAACTTGCGGGCGTTGATGGTCTACAGTGGATTCGCTTCCTCTACGCGTATCCGAACAAAATCACGGTGCGGCTGCTCGCGACCATTGCCGCCCACGACAATATTTGTTCGTATATGGATGTGCCTTTGCAGCACGCCTCGGCAACGGTGCTGAAGCGCATGAAGCGGGGCGGCGGCGCCGATCTGTTCTTGCGCTCCATCGAGAAAATGCGCCGTGTAATTCCGGATGTTACTTTGCGGACTTCATTCATCGTCGGCTTCCCGGGCGAAACCGAAAAAGAATTCGAAGAGCTTTGCGACTTCGTGAAAGACGCAGCCTTCGACTGGATGGGCGCTTTCGGCTACTCCGACCAGGAAGGCGCGGGCGCGTTCGATCATGACCAGAAGCTGAAGCTCTCCCTGCGCGAGATCGAGAGCCGCCGCAAGTCACTGATGTCGATCCAAAAGAAAATCAGCCGGACAAAGAAGAAAACGCTGATCGGACGCGAATTCGATTTGCTGCTGGAAGGCACTTCGACGGAGTCTGACCTGCTGCTCGAAGGCCGCACCGCGATGCACGCGCCGGAGATTGATGGCAAAGTTTTCGTCAACGATTATCCCGAGGGAAACAAGCCGAAAGAGGGCGAGTTTTACCGCTGCCGGATCACGGCGGCGCACGATTATGACTTGGTGGCGGAAATCGTTTAAAGGTCAGAGGTCAGAGGTGAGATTGAAGAGGTCAGAGTCACGCAGGGCGGAAATGTTCTCACCTCTATAATCTGACCTCGAACCTCTGCAATCCTAATATGCCGCGTAAGCGTACCATCAAGCTCCGCTGCCCGATTTGTAAGAAGGCGACCAAGGCCGCCGACGCGGACTTCCCTTTTTGCAGCGATCGCTGCCGCTTGATTGATCTCGGCAAGTGGGCCAGCGGCGGATATGTGATTTCGTCGCCGGTTGCGGATGTCGAAGACGCGATCGCAGACCGCTCCAGCGATACAGAAGACCAGTCGTGAAAGCCGCTCCCAAAACCGCAGTCGGATTGGGATTTGAGCCGGTGTGCGGGCGGGACGCCCGCACGACTGCCGCCGAGGACGGCGGCGCTATGACACTCCGCCACCCCCCTTTCGACCGTAGCGCCGGCGTCCCGCCGGCTGTCGCGGGGGCGTCCCGCCCCCGCTGCGGCGAAGTCACAATCCGCGATCGGGGAAGACTTCCTCATTGGGAGAAAGAAAGCGCGACCTACTTCATAACGTTCCGGCTAGCCGATTCACTACCCCGATCCGTCCTAGAGCGCATCGAATCCGAACGGAAGTCGATCATGGTAACCGCTGCACAGCTCGGGCGGGCGCTAAGTTCCGACGGACGCCGAAAAATCCTACGGCTCTCCTCTCCCGTCATCGAACGCTTCCTCGATAGCGGTGCGGGCGCTTGCCATTTGCAGAATTTCGCCATCGCAGAGGATGTAGCCAATGCGCTGCGTCACTTTGATGAGAAGCGCTATCGGCTCTTCGCGTGGTGCGTCATGCCCAACCATGTGCATGTCGTGGCTCGACTCTTCCCGGAAACGACTCTGGCGACGGTGTTACATTCCTGGAAATCGTTCAGTTCGAAGCATGCAAATCAGATTCTAGGGGCGCACGGTATCTTCTGGCAGCGGGAGTACTATGATCACCTCATTCGAGACGAGGAGGAGTTCGAACGGGCTATTCGCTACGTGGCTGAGAATCCGGCTAAGGCAAAACTGAAGGATTGGAAATGGGTCTGGGTGTGCGAGCGGGACGCCCGCACGACTGCCGCCGAGGACGGCGGCGCTACATGAGCGCCGCACCTTCCAACCGTAGCGCCGGCGTCCCGCCAGCTTTCGTCGCGTCTCGTCCTCCTACCTGGGCCACGCTGGTCGCGAGTTTTTTTGGCGCGGGACGCCTCAGACCGGGCCCGGGCACCTGGGGATCGTTGGCCACGGTTATCGTCTGGGCGTTGGCAAGTTCGCGAATCCCGGTTGCCAGCCGCACATGGGCAACTATCATCGCAGCGGCGACTGTGACCCTTATCGGAATTCCCGCCGCCACGCTGGTGGCGCGATCCTCTGGGTTGAAAGACCCGCAATTCGTCGTCATCGATGAAGTTGCGGGGCAACTGGTTGCACTCATCGCCGTTCCGCTGGCTTGGAAAACTTTTCTCGCCGGCCTTATACTCTTCCGTGTCTTCGATATTTGGAAACCGTTTCCGATTCGACGACTGGAGCGGCTGCCTGAGGGTACCGGCATTGTGGTGGACGACCTGGGCGCGGGGATTTATGCGCTCGCCGTCATGCATCTTCTGTTGCACTTTGGACTTCTAACGAAGTAGCCATTAATCAAGTAGCCGGGTTCTCGCCGGAACAAACTCATGAGCATCTCCGAGCGCCTGCTGGGAAAAAAGAACGTTAACGGCAAACCGCACATCGAAGCGGTCGCGCCGAGTTTCGCTTTGCCAGGAGGCGAGGTTCGCATCATTGGAAAGGGCTTGCGCCCGCCTGAGTTGCGCCGCCCGAGCGTACACTTCGGCGAGATCGAGGGCGCGGTGCTCATCGGTTCCGACGATTTTGTAGTGGCGCGCGTGCCCTACGGAGCGATCTCGGGCCCGGTCACGGTGAGCACGGACGTGAGTACCGGCGGGGTGGGCGGCGGCCACGTCAGCAATCCCCATTCCATTCACGTGGCGGTCCCGATTGCCGATAATCTTCATCCAGTTACGAATCCCGCGCTCGACCGCGAAGGCAACATCTATGTCACTTTCTCCGGATCGCGCGGGCAGAAGGTTCCGGTCGCGATCTTCAAGATCGACACCAACTACAACGTGAAGCCTTTTCTCAGCGACATGATGAACGCCACCTCGATTGCCTTCGACCGCGAAGGCCAGATGTACGTTTCTTCGCGGCATGACGAGGCCGTGTACCAGGTGGCGCCGAACAGCACCGTCTCGACCTACGCCGAAGGCATGGGCGTTGCGACCGGGATTGCCTTCGACGCCGCGGAGAATCTTTACGTCGGCGATCGCAGCGGAACCATTTTCAAGATCGCTCGCGACCGACAAATTTTTGTTTTCGCCACGCTGGAGCCGAGCGTTTCCGCCTATCACCTCGCCTTTGGCCCCCATGGCGATATGTTCGTCACCGGGCCCAGCACTTCGAGCTTCGACTGCGTCTACAAGGTCGACCCGCACGGAACCGTGTCCGTTTTCTACCGCGGTCTGGGACGTCCACAAGGGCTGGCGCTTGATATCGAGGGCAACATTTACGTTGCCGCCTCTCTTGCCGGCAAACGCGGCATCGTGAAAATCACACCCCAAGGCAAGGCGAACCTCGAAGTCTCGGGCCAGGGGCTGGTGGGACTCGCGTTCGCGCCCGGCAAGTCCGCGATCCTCGCCACCAACGGCGCCGTGCACCACATCTCCTGGAATATCCAGGGACGGCCGCTGCTGCCGGAGTGAGCGATCGCATTCGCAGTTCTCCTTAATTTCGGCCGCTGCCAAACATGGCCGCACCGCCGTGCGGATAGGGGAACAGCGTTTCTTCGTGTTTCCGCAATTCCTGTATCCAGTCCTCGATTCCCTTTTGGGCCGTCGGAGACAATGGGTAGAATTCAAATCCAGACCCAGCATCGCTGCTGTGGCGAACCGTCGCCAGTATCTCGACCGCGTCTGGCAAGGGCAGCGCGATCACGACTGTTTCGCCCACCCGCGGCCTGCCGCAGACCAGTGCCGACATTCCTTTCACGCTGATACCGAGGCAGATACCACGAGTGACAAACGGCCCGAAGCGCAAGAAGCGCTGCACCGCCACGGGGACGCTGGAAACATACCGCGGTTCGCTCCTTCGGACGTTATACGCACGCGAAGGGGCCAACGTTTTCCGGTCGTCTACATACATATCGCTCTCCTTCGGTGAACCGGCGCCCAAGATCGGAACCACTATGAGGGCGCGGATCCGCCCCAGCCCCACCCAGTCTGCAGGCTGGCGCGAATTACCGCCAGCAGTTCCTCGTTGTCGGCCGGCTTCTGGAAAAAAGCAATAGCGCCCGATTCCAGAGTGCGTTTCTCGTTGCCCTCGGGATCGCGAGCGGTAAGGACAATCACCGGAATGCCCGCCAGCGCGGGAAACTCTTGCAAGTGTTTGAGCACGGCATATCCGTCGCCCGCCGGCAGCCCGAGATCGAGAATGATCAAGTGCGGCTTTTCCTTCTGTGCCATGGCGATGGCGGAATAACCGTCGCAAACATTCACCGTGTCAAAGTGATTGGCCCGCAGTCGCAAACTGAGCGCCTGTCTGAGATCGGGATCGTCATCCACGACCATAATCTTCGCTCGCCTCGAGGGCTGCTCTTCGTTGTAGCTCTCAGTTAGCATTTGTGTGGTTCTCCTTTTCGGTGAAGTATTGTCTGCTCCCAAGGCCCTGCTGAATGGCTTCGGTGACATAGTCGGCGACGCCCCATACTTGTTGTTCCAAGGTTCTCGAGTCGGCGGCGGGCGGCGCGGGAATCGCCTCGGCTGTCACCCGCAAGGTGCCGCTGGCCTTCAGCTTGGGCAACGCGCCGAGGTGCTCGCGGATGCGGTCCATCATGATGCCGACCCTCATCATGTCGGTCGAGGCGACCACGAAAAATGTCTCACCGGCGCCGCTTGTTTCCATGGGAGGAAGCACCAGATCCTTGTCCACGTAAATGCACCGGCGCAGGCGGTCCAAACTTCGCTGGCAGACTTCTTTCCAGCTTCCGCGCAGTGCTTTGGACAACGGGGTCAGCTCCACCCGCACCAGTACGATGTTTTCTCGCAAATGTCCCTGGTCAGTGATCACCGGGAGCAGGAGTTTGGCCAGGGAATAGAACGGCAAGGTGAACGAGAACGTGCTCCCGCACCCGGGTTCGCTGGCCGCCCACATCCTGCCGCCGTGGAGGGTCACGATTTCCTTGGCAATGTAAAGCCCCAGGCCGAGGCCGGTGCGGTTGCCGTCCACCGCGTTCGGGTCCTGGTAGAGACGATCAAAAACCTGCGACAAGGTTTCTGGCGGAAGGCCTCGACCGCTGTCGTTGACCGACAGATAAACGGCGCTCGGATCGGTTTCCACCAGCGAAGCCTTTACCACCACGGACCCCTCGGGTGGAGTGAACTTGACGGCGTTGTCGATCAGGTTGATGAGGACCTCGAGAGTGCGATCAGGATCGGCATAGACGAGAGGAATATTCTGCTCAAATGCCGCTGCTAGGCTGATGTGATTTTCGGCGGCGGTGGGCCGCATCATGGTGACCGCCTGTTGAAGCAGTTCGCGGATGTCGATGCAACGCGGTTCGATGCGCAGCTTGCCGCTCTCGGCGCGGGTGGCTTCCAGCAGGTCGCGGATCATGGCGTGCAACTGATTCGTGCTCTTAAGGACTGCTTTCAGGTGGTCGGTTTGATTGGGCGCCAGCGGCCCAGCCAAGCCATCCAGAAGCAGAGTCACGTACTGGTAAATGCAGGTCAGCGGCGTGCGCAATTCGTGCGAAACGTGCGACAGGAACTGGTCCTTGAATTTGATTTGCTGCTGGCGGGTGAGTTCCAGAGCACGCAGCAGCCCCTGCCGTTCGATGGCATAGCGGAGAGCTCGCTCCAGTTGTTTACTGGTGATATCGCCTTTGACCAGGTAGTCCTGCACGCCCATGTGAACAGCTTTGAGAGCCAGCGCCTCATCGTCCTGACCTGAAAGGATGACCACGGGGACGTTGGGAGCCTTCTGCATGATGCGGCGAAAGGTTTCCGCGCCGTGGCTGTCGGGCAGGTTCAAGTCGAGCAGCACGAGGGTGGGTATTTCCACGTCCAGACAGGCGAGCGCATCGGAGAGGCGGGCGACGCAGTTCACCTGCACTGCGGATTTGCCCTCTACCAGGCGCAGGCGTACCAGGTCCGCATCTCCGGGGTTGTCCTCGATCAGTAAAACACGCGCGGGTTCGTGCTCCATTAGTTAGTTTTCCTTTCGTGGCAGGCTCGCGGAACCAAACCAGAATTGTTCGATCGACTGCACCGCGGCGAGGTAATCTTTCAGATTTCCGGGCTTGCTGACATAGCAGTTGGCGCCCAGTTCGTAGCTGCGTCCGATATCCAATATCGAGCGCGAGGTACTGAACACCACGATGGGGATGGTGTGCAGGTCCACATCCGATTTGACTTCCGCCAATACTACCCATCCATCTTTCTTCGGCAGATTCAGATCCAGGATTACAAGGTCGGGGCGAAGTTCTTTCGTGTGAATTCCCGTCCGGTTGAGAAAGGACAGCGCGGCTTCGCCGTCCCCTACGCATTCGACTTGGATGTGATGAAGGTTTCCCAGTAGCGCCTCGCGTGCCAGGTCCACGTCGGCGGGGCTGTCATCCACCAAAAGGATGATGCAAGCTTGTTTCATGGGCGAGCCCGCCCTTCTTCTTCGGGAGCAGCGGCGGGCAGGGTGAACTTAAAAGTGGAACCATGACCGGGCTGCGACTCCACCCAGATCTTCCCGCCGTTGCGCTCGACAATCTTCTTGCAGATGGCCAGTCCAATACCGTTGCCCGGGTATTCGGTGCGGTCGTGCAAGCGTTGAAAGACAACAAAGATATTTTCCGCATACTCCGGCGCAATTCCGATCCCGTTGTCGCTTACGCTGAACAGCCACTGCTCTCCCGATTTTTCGGTTTGCAATGAGATCGCGGGCGGCTCCGTCCCCCTAAACTTGATCGCGTTGCCGACCAGATTCTGGAATAACTGGGTCATCTGCGAGCGTTCCGCCCACACCACGGGCAGCGCCGTATAGGTCATCACCGCGCCACTCTCATGAATCGCCGGCCCCATACTCATCATGACTTCCGCCATGGCCGCGTCGCAATCAACCCGTCCGCGAGTGGAATCTTTTCGGCCGACTCGCGAAAAGGCGAGCAGATCCTGAATCAGGGTTTGCATACGCAGCGCCCCCTCGCTGGCATAGCCGATGAATTTGTCGGCATTCTCGTCGAGTTTGCCGCGATAGCGTTCGGCCAGCAGTTGCGTGTACGACGCCACCATGCGCAGCGGCTCCTGCAGGTCATGCGATGCCACATAAGCAAACTGCTCGAGGTCCGCGTTGGAGCGGGCAAGCTCTTCCACTTTCCGCGCCAGGTTCCCCTCGGCCAGCCGGCGCAGATGAAGCAGGTGTTTCTCATGCAAGGCGCGACGCACGGCTTCGGGCAGCCGAGCCAATCCATCTTTCAGGACGTAATCGGTCGCGCCCCGCTTGATGCATTCCACCGCGGTTACATCTCCCAACGCGCCTGAGACCAGGATTAGTGGAATGTCCAGTGCTTCGCGCTGCAGCACTTCCAGCGCTTCCATGCCTTTCCACTGCGGCAGGTTGTAGTCGGCTAGCACGACGTCGGGACAGTTCGAGCGGAGCTCCCGCGCAAACTCGGCCTCCGTCTGCACTACCACAACGGAAATTGAGAAGCCGCCTTTGCGCAGAGCCTGGGCGACGAGTTCCGCGTCCAGGGCGTTGTCTTCCACGTGCAGCACGCGGAGTTGGCCGGGCGGTGCTCCGAGATCGTCAGCGGGGGTCATGGGTCGCCTCTGCCAACTGCCTGGCACCGTCCGCTACCGGCGCTTGATTGGTGACCAGCCAGTACAGTCCGACGCCCTTGACGGTCTCCCGGAACTGATCGAAGTCGACCGGCTTCTGGATGTAGCTGTTCACCCCCAGTTTGTAGCTCTTGGCCAAGTCCCGCTCTTCTTTGGAGGAGGTCATGATCACAATTGGGATGGTCCTGGTCCGAGTGTCACTCTTGACTTGTTTGAGCACTTCCATTCCATCCACCTTGGGAAGTTTCAAATCCAGCAGTACTAACTTAGGGGGAAGAGCGAATGATCTGTCGGCATACGCCCCGCGACAGAAGAGGAAGTCCAGGGCTTCCTCGCCATCGCGCACGACGAAGATATTGTTTGCCAGGCTGCCCCGTCGCAGCGCGTGCAGCGCCAAGTCCATATCGTCCTGGTTGTCTTCGACCAACAGTATGTCCAATTCGCCTACGTTCATGATTGGCCTCCGGCTGTAGCTGCGTCACTTTTCGATTCCGCTTGCTTTCCCGTACCGAGGGTGAAATAGAAGGCTGCGCCCTTGTCCACTTCTCCCTCCGCCCACACTCGGCCTCCGTGCTTGTGAACGATGCGTTGCACCGTGACCAAGCCAATGCCCGTGCCTTCGAAATCCTCCGGCCGATGCAATCTCTGGAAGACTCCAAACAGTTTGTCGACATACTTCATGTTGAAGCCGATGCCGTTGTCTCGGACCATAAACACCGGTTGCCCGTCTTCTTCTTTCTGGCAACTGACTTCTATGACGGACTGGGGGCGGGGGCGAGTGAATTTGAGAGCGTTGGCCAGGAGGTTTTGAAAGATCTGCTTGACCAAGACCGGATCGCACTGCACCTCCGGCAACTCGGCAATCATCCATTGCACCTGCCGCCCTTCGTCATCCGGTTGGAGGATGGCTATCACTTCAGCGACAATCGAGTTCAACCCGGTGCTCTGCAAACTGAGCGCATGCCGGCCAACCCGTGCCAGATTCAACAATTCATCCACAAGCAGGCCCATTTTTTGCGTTCCCGATTGAATGCGCTCCAGGTAATGTTGCGCGGCCGGATCGAGAGCGGAACCGAATTCTTCCACCAGCAGCTTGGAAAAACCGCTGATATGGCGCAAGGGCGCTCGCAAGTCATGCGAGACCGAATAGCTGAAAGCTTCGAGCTCTTTGTTGGCCGTTTCCAGTTCCACGGTGCGCTGTTGGACACGTTCCTCGGCCTGCTTACGTTTCGTGATGTCGGCGCGGATGGTAGCGTACTGCCGTGGCTTTCCCTCACTGCCGGCAAACGGGACGATGGTCGTATCCAGCCAGTAAAACGAGCCGTCCTTGGCCCGGTTTTTCATCTCGCCTTGCCAAACCTCGCCGTCGCCGATGGTCTCGTACATCTCCTGGAAAAACTCCGGCGGGTGGTGGCCGGAGTTCATGATGCGGTGATTCTGGCCTATCAGCTCTTCCCTGGAATACTGGCTGACAGAGCAGAACTTGTCGTTTACATACGTAATGGTTCCCTGTATGTCGGTCATCGCCACGATGGCGTGCTGATCCAGAGCAAACTTGTGGTCGGTCAGCTCTTTGTTGGCCGTTTCCAACTGCGCTGTCCGCTCTTCGACCCTACGTTCGAGTTCATCGTCCAGCTTTTGGGATATTGGCTGATGACGCAGAACTTGTCATTGACGTAAGTAATTGTCCCCTGGACGTCGGTCACCGCCACGATCGCATGTTGATCCAAAGCGAACTTTTGATCGGCCAGCTCTTTGAGTGCTCGATCACTGGTGGCGAGGCTTTCTTTCAGTGCCGATTCCGCCCGTTTCCGTTCCGTCATGTCCGCACGAATCGCCACGTACTGACGCGGTTTGCCTTCAGCGGTGAGGGACGGAACGATGGTCGTATCCACCCAATAGATTGAGCCGTCCTTGGCGCGGTTCTTAATTTCGCCGTGCCAGACCTTCCCGTTGGCGATGGTGTGATACATCTGCTGGAAAAACTCGTTCGGGTGGTGGCCGGAGTTGAGGATACGGTGATTCTGTCCGATCAGTTGCTCCCTGGAATATTGACTGATGACGCAGAACTTGTCGTTGACATAGGTGATTGTGCCCTGGACGTCGGTGATCGCCACGATGGCGTGCTGATCCAGAGCGAACTTCTGATCGGCCAGTTCTTTCAGTGCAGATTGGCGGTCGGCCAATTGATCGGTCGCCGGCTCCCTCTCCGTCAGAGTTTTCTCGAGGTCCTGTACGGGCCGCTCGCCCTCGATAAGCTGGGTTTCCATATCGACATTCATCCCAAATATCCAGAAAATCCGGTAAACGAAGATCCAGTAAAGGATGGGAGGCCTTCGCCCGTCATTCTGCCGTTCTGAAACCTGCCCCCGGTCAACGCTTCCCGCGCGGGAATAGCGTCGGCCGGGTTGCCATCCGCGAGAAGGACCTGACGCATGAGTTTCATCTTCATCGTCGGCTCCCCCCTTCTATCGTGATGACGGGCTGGCAAAGTGAATGGAAGGGCGCGCAGCCATCCTCAGGCACGCCACTACCGCCTATGAACACAGCTATCGGCTCCGCCCTTTAGGCCTTTACACCCTAAAGACAAGACAGACGCCGTCAGAGAACGCATGGGACCTTCTTTCTGGACATGACCGTATGGACGTACTCGAGGACGGAGCAGGAAATATCGGCGGAAGGACCGGTTTCCGCTCGCCACCACACAGGCGGTGCCTCGGAAACCGGCGCACTATCGGTTTGACCGCGAATTGACCAGTTCGTACACTGTTTCTAGCTCCTCCGTCTATGCCTGAGATTAGAAGGACATTCCTGTCACAACTGGTTCGAACGGCGTTCGCTGTGAGCCTGGCGGTGGGGCTGGGTGTGGCGTCCGGCTGGGCGCAGGACCGGCCGCAGGTTTCCCTGGAGACCAGCGAGAAGCTTTTTACGGTGCTGACCACGATCAACACGTGCGGATATGACCAGGAACTGAGTATTTCAGATCCGCTGCGCACGCAGATCCGGTCGGAAGTTGCCAAGGAGGTGCAGAATACGGCCGGGGCTCAGGAAGTGATCTCCCCGATGTGCTTGTTCTACCGGCAACACCAGGCCTCCGAGCCGGCACGCGACCTGTCGCAGTATGTGTCGCTGGCGCTTTATCTCGAGGAGGCGCCGACTTTCGCGCTCAAAGTGAAGCTGGCAGAGATGCCGCCCGATGCGCAAACGGTGACGGGCATGGCGCCGCTGATGCAGGCCTTCTACGAAAAGATCGGGTTGCATGCCATTTGGGAGCGGCATCGCGCACGCTATCGGGAGTTGACCGAGGTCTATCACGATCCGCTGGCGAAGATGACGTTCGACACCGAGATCTATTTGCGGTATCCATCGGCGGGCTACCTGGGACGTCAGTTCACGGTGTATCTGGATGCGATGGGCGCGCCGGGGCAGACGAACGCGCGCAACTATGCGTCGGATTACTACGTCGTTATTTCACCGACCGCGGGGACGGCGATCAAGCTGCAGCAGATCCGGCATACTTACCTGCATTACCTTCTGGATCCGCTGGCGCTGAAAAACGGCGACTCGTTCAAACGGCTGGAACCGTTGCTCAGAATCGTGGAGAACGCTCCGATGGATGACGCGTTCAAAAGCAATATTTCGCTGCTGGTGACGGAATGCCTGATACGGGCGATTGAAGTGCGCCTGGCCAAAGTCCCGGACGCGGAGCGGGCCAAGAGCCTTGACGAAGCGGACAAGGAGGGGTACGTCCTGACGCCCTATTTCTACGATGCGCTGGGCAAGTTCGAAAGAGAGCCGGCGGGCATGCGCAATGCTTACCCGGAACTGGTGGGCTCGATTGAAGTGGGGAAGGAAATGAAGCGGGCATCGTTGATCCAGTACGCGAGCGAGGCGAGTCCGGAGCTACTGCACCAGGCGGGTAGCAGGAACGAGCACCTACTGCTGAACGCGGAGCGGCGGCTGGCGGCGGGCGACCCGGAAACCGCGCAGAAACTGGCGCAGCAGGCGCTCGATGGGCAGGAAGAAGATTCGGGCCGGGCGCTCTTCATTTTGGCGGAAGTCGCGACTCAGAATCGGGATATGGAAGGGGCGCGCAAGTACTTTGAACAAGCGCTGCAAACCGCCCATGAGCCGAAGGTGATCGCCTGGTCGCATATTTATCTGGGCCGCATTTTTGATCTGCGGGAGGATCGGTTCGCCGCGGTAGATCAGTATCGGGCAGCATTGAATGCGGCCAACGGAACGCTTCCGGAAGCGAAGTTGGCAGCGCAAAAGGGGCTAGAACAGCCGTATGAGCCTCCGGTGGCGAAGCAGCCAGAATAAGGGAGGACAGCCGGGGCGGCTGGCGCTACGTGATGAGATCTGACGTCCAAAATTTTGCATTTCGGGAGACAAGCATGAAGCGAACAGCAGTCATTCTAGGAATAGTGAGTCTAGGGATAGGGATGGGAATAATGAGCGTCGCGGTATGGGCCGGGGCGCAAACTGGCGGATCGCCGGCGCAGCAGAACCCGCCGGCAGCGGGGCAAGCCGCACCAGCGGCGGGTGCGCAGGCGCCTGCGACAAAGCGTCCACCGCAGCTGAAGACGAAGCCGGAGCAGGATGCCTACACCGCGGCGGCAGCCAGCCCCGATGCGGCCACGATGGAGAAGGCGGCGGACGATTTTGCCACCAAATTCCCGGACAGCGAAGTTCGCGTGCTGCTCTATAAGAACACGATGCACCTCTACCAGAATGCCAACAACGCCGATAAGAGCGAGGCCATGGGTCGCAAAGTGCTGAGCTATGACGCGGATGATCCCGAAGCTCTGGTGATCGTTGCCGAGGTGATCGCCGAGAAAACGCACGACACGGATATCGACAAGGATCAGCGTTACGCTGAAGCAACGACAATGGCGCAGAAAGCGACGCAGACTGTGGACACCGACGTCCAAGTGCCTGCGGGCACGCCGCAGGACAAGATCGACCTTTACAAGGGGCTGCTGCGCTCCAACGCGTATTCGATTATAGGCACCATTGAGTTCAAGAAAGAGAATTACACGGCAGCGCAGGACGATCTGCAGAAGTCGATCGATGCGTTTCCGAGCCAACCGGACCCGGTGGTCATTCTCCGTCTGGCGCTGGCGCTCGATAAGCAGCAAAAATATCCCGAGGCGCTGAAGGTAGCGGCCCGCGCCGTGGAACTGACGCAGGGGCAGGAAACCAGCGTGATCGGAAGCGCGGCGCGCCGGGAACGCGATCGCCTGCAACAGCTGACCGGAGGCACAGCCCCAGCCCCGGCAGCGGCCCCACAAACGCAGGCCCCTCCGAAGAACTAACCGCTGTTACGGTAGAGACGGGGCTTGCCTCGTCTCAGACGCGGCAGTCCGGGTCTCTACAAAAGTAAAAATGAAGTCACGCGAAATCATGGCGCTGGAAGAAAGCCTGGGTTACCACTTCCAGCGCCGGGAGCTGATCGAGCAGGCACTTACCCACAGTTCGCAAGCGCGCGAAGTGGAAGCGCTGGGGGCGGGCGGCGGTTCGTCCGGCTTCGGTTCGTCCAGCGGCGATAATGAAAATCTCGAGTTTCTAGGAGACGCTGTGCTGGGGCTGGTCACCAGCGAAGCGCTGTTCCACCGCTTCCCCGGATTCCAGGAAGGGCATCTTTCGAAGTTGCGCGCGCATCTGGTCGGGCAACGACATCTGCTGCGGGTGGCGGAGCAGCTTGAGATTGGCAATTACATGCGCCTCGGCCGAGGCGAAGAAAAAAGCGGCGGCCGCAACAAGGCAAGTCTGCTGGTGGACGCACTGGAAGCAATTTTGGCCGCGCTCTATCTCGACGGCGGGTGGGCGGTAGCGCGAGACTTTATCGTGCGCGTGATCGTGGATCCGGAGCTGGCTCACATGAAGCTGGAAACCACCGCGATTCCGGTGATGGATTTCAAGTCCGCGTTGCAGGAGGCGCTGCAGGCCAGAGGAGGACCGCAGCCGGTTTACGCGCTGGTGAAGGAGGAAGGTCCTGAACACAAGAAGACCTTCACGGTCGAGGTGAGACTGCCGGAACTGGCGATGGGACAATTCGTGGGACGCGCCCAGGGCGCGACCAAGAAACGGGCAGAACAGGAAGCTGCGCGGCAAGTGCTGGAGCATCTGGCACGGTTGCCGGGTGCGCGGCAGCCGAATGGTGTAAAGGATTCCGGCCCCTAAAGGCGCATCCAATGTCGTAGGAGTTTCGGCATCGCTGAACGATGCCCTGATACGAGACCTGAGTTTGCCGCATCTGGTTAGGTTATGTCGTAGTTATGTCGTGGAGCGAAAACGTTTACGGGGGCGATTGGCCCGCAGCCGTTCAGTCGGTCGCGGGAGCGATTGTAACCGCCGTTTTTGTGGTTACCTTCCTCTTGCAGGCGTTCACCATTCCTTCGGGATCGATGGAGCACACGCTTCTGGTCGGTGACTACCTGCTGGTGGACAAGTTTTGCTATGGCGGGGGCGCGGGGTGGAACCGGCTGATGCCCTATCGGAAGATCCGGCGCGGAGACATTGTGGTCTTCCATTATCCGGTGAATCCGGCGCAGGACTTCGTGAAGCGGGTGGTGGCTTTGCCCGGAGATCGGCTGCGTCTCATCAACAAACGCGTCTACATTAACGGCGCTCCGGTCGAGGAGCCTTTTGCGCAGTACATCACTGCGGTGCGCAACTCCTATCGTGATGACTTCCCGCGCACCGAATCTCCCGACTACGCGGTCGATGCGAAATGGTGGAAAGAAATGCCGAA
>Ga0116216_10001020_pt1 | contig 20033 bp, 21 predicted proteins | sample Sb_taG_11_FD_89696 | JGI IMG/M metagenome (GOLD analysis project Ga0116216, IMG submission 89696) | Peat soil microbial communities from Weissenstadt, Germany - Sb_50d_3_AS metaG | ecosystem: Environmental > Terrestrial > Soil > Wetlands > Peat | place: Germany: Weissenstadt | collected 2010-09-21
AGTGCCAATTCCGGCGGGCACCTCAAGCTGGCCCGAGAAAGAGGCGGCTACCGGGATCGTGAACAAACCGATTAGGACCGCGACACCGATTACAATTCCCGCGATCAGGAGGATTTCCAAGGTCGAAAGGAACGGCGTCTTGGGGGGGGGGACCGGCGGCCATGCGTCGGGACTCACGAGGGTCCGTAAGAGATTAGCGAACCGAGGGCCGATGGGCGCACCGGACGTCTAGACCTCTGACACCCGAACGATCGCGACAGGTCTCTTCGGGTGGCTCTTTGAAAGGGTCTCTATGACCCAGTCAGCGTCGGTGCGATTCCGGGTTACCGCGACGTGGTTCGAGCAATCCCCGTGCCCAGTACATCGGGGTCGAGGAGCAACGAATGGCAAAGGCGATGGCCAAGATGGCGAGCTTCCTTCAGGAGGCGCGCTAGATGCCGTCCGGGACTGTATTTCTCACGTCAGGCGGCGGGCTCGTAGTAGTACTCGCCCTTTGCGCGCTGTTCGCGGTCGAGCACCGACCCCTCTCGGTTGATCCGGGGGCGTAGGGTTTCCGCGTCCCGGCGGAACGTGATGTCGACCGTCCGGAGGAGTCGGTTCATCCCCTCGCGCATGGGGAACGGTCCCTCGCCCCGGCCCTGGGAGCCGTCGTCCGTTTCCGGACGGAACACCATCAGCGCGTCGCACGCTAGATCCAGGAAGTAGACGTCGTGGTCGACGATCAGGGCGGAAACGCTCTGCCGCTCGACCTGTCGCCGGATCAGTCGCGCCATCGACATCCGCTCGTCGGCGTCGAGGTACGCGGACGGTTCGTCCAGGAGGTAGAGGGTGGCGGGCCGCGCGAGCGCCAGTCCCACCGCGGCCCGCTGGAGCTCGCCTCCGGAGAGGTCGGGTAGGGCGACGTCCAGGATGCCGTCGAGGTGGAGCCCCGGAACGAGCTCGCGGTCGAACAGGCCGGCGTCGAACGTCGGGTCCTTCGCGAGCGCTTCCCGTCGTTCGCGCAGGCTCGCCTTCTGGGACGCGCGCAGGTACTGGGGCTTGTAGCTGACGGTCACGCCCGCGGGCGGGGTCCCGCTCGTCGGGGTCTCGACCCCCGCGAGCATCCGGACGAACGTCGTCTTCCCGGTAGCGTTCGGCCCGACGATGCCGACCGTTTCCCCTCGGGCCACGGTCCCGGCCCCTACCGAGAGCGAGAACGACGGGAACTTCTTCTCGAGCGGTGGGAAGTCGACCAGTGCGTTCTGGTGTCCCGTCGGGCGTGGCGGGTGGGCCACGAACCGGATCGGGTCCGTCCGGAAGCGGACGTTCTCGTCCTTGAGATACCCTGTGAGATACGTGTTGATCGCCGTCCGCATCGGGATCGCGTGGCTGATCACGCCGAACGCCGACGGCTCGCCGTACAGCAGGTGCGCCTGGTCGGCGAGGTAGTCGAGGATCCCCAGGTCGTGCTCGACCACGACGACGCTCTTCGTCTCACCGAGGCGGCGCAGGAGGCGGGCGACGTTCAGCCGGTGCACGATGTCGAGGTAGCTGGAGGGCTCGTCGATCAGGTAGAGGTCGGCGTCCGTGGCGAGCGTCCGCGCGATCGCGACCAGCTGGAGCTGACCGCCCGAGAGCTCCGTGAGCTTGCGGTCCGCCACCGCGGAAAGACGCACGTCCTCGAGCGCCTTCCTCGCGGCCGGGCCGTCGCCCGCGAACTCGGCGACCGTGGCCGCCTCGTCGGCCAGGCGGTCGACGTACTGGGGCTTGATCGCCGTCGTCAGCGCCCCCTTCGAGATCCGCTCGAAATGCGCGCGGAGCGAGGTGCCCCGATAGTGTTCGAGGACCCGCGCCCAGTCCCCCGGACGGCCGTAGTCGCCGAGGTTGGGCACATCCGCGCCCGCGAGCAGACGCAGCGCGGTCGACTTCCCGGTGCCGTTCGGTCCGAGGAGTCCCGTGATCCCCTTCGCCGGGGGTACGGGCATCCGGTAGAGGCGGAACCCGTTGTAGCCGTACCGGTGGACGATCTCGGACGGGTCGGCCTCGGGCGTGTTCAGGATCTTGATCGCGTCGAACGGGCACTTGTGAACGCAGATCCCGCAGCCGATGCAGAGCGTCTCGGAGATGATCGGCCGGCCCGTCGGGCCCTCGACGATGCACTCCTGGCCCATCCGGACCGGCGGGCAGTACGCCTGGCATTCCCACTGGCATTCCTTCGGATGACAGCGGTCGGTGAGGAGGATCGCGATTCGCGTCATCGATCAACCGTCCGTGCGGTCCGAGGCGATCCCGCCGTCCTTCATCAGCAGATGGCGCGATGCGCGGGCGGCGACGTCGGGATTGTGCGTCACGACGATGAGGGTCGCCTTCCGGTCCGCGCGGACGCGGGCCAAGAGGTCGAGGATCGCCGCCGCGTTGGTCGAGTCGAGCTCGCCCGTGGGCTCGTCCGCGAGCAGGAGACCCGGCCGGTTGGCCAGGGCCCGAGCGATCGCCACCCGCTGCTCCTCCCCGCCCGAGAGCCGGTGCGGATACGCCCGCTCCCGGCCGGCGAGGCCGACCTCGGCCAGGAGCGCGGAGGCCCGGCGGCGACGTTCGGGTCGGGGGACCCGGCTCGCGGCCATCGGGAGCTCCACGTTCTCGAGCGCGGTCAGCATCGGCAGAAGGTAGAAACGCTGGAAGATGAACCCGACCTCCTCGAGGCGCATCCGGGCCCGTTCCCGGTCGGTCCGCCGGCCGACCGATTCGCCGTTCCAGCGGAGCTCGCCTGCCGTGGGCGAGTCGAGGAGCCCCAGAAGGTTGAGGAGCGTCGTCTTCCCGCAGCCGCTCGGACCCTCCACCGAGAGGAACTCCCCGGGGGCGAACCGCAGGGAAACATCGCGAAGAGCCCGGACCTCCTCGGGAGTGCCCTCGCCATAGGTGCGGGAGACGCCCGCGAGCTCGACCGCGGGCGGTCGACCGGCGGTCACCGGAGCGCCTCCACGATATCGACGCGGAGTGCGGCACGGGCGGCCACGACGCTCGCGAGAAGCGAGAGGGCGACGAGCCCGAGCACGATCTCCGCGAGCTCGATCGGGCTGAAGACCGCGAGCCCCGCGGCCTCCCGCACGGTAGAGCTGCCCCACGAGGCCAAGGCTTCCACCAGCAGGTATCCCCCCACGACGCCGAGGCCGGCACCCGAAGCCGCGAGGACGAACCCTTCCTCGAGCACGTTCCCCGCGATGCGCCAGGGAGGGAGCCCGAGAGCGCGGCGGATCCCGATTGAACGCCGGCCCGATTCGACACGCCGCAGAAGTACCAGGGCCAGGAACAGGACCCCGATCGCGAGGCCCACCGACGAGAGCCCGAGGTAGAACCCTGTCAGGACGGCGGCCGCGGACCGGAGCTCGCTCGCCTTTTGGGAGAGGGTGGTGACAGAGTAGAAAGGCACCTTGGCCTGGATCGCCGAGGCGATGGAGGCGAGCGTGCCGGGACTGGTCGATGCCGCGCCCGTCACCGCGACCTCGATCGAGTCTGCCGCATCGGGCACGATGGTGCCGGACCCGTTCGAGTAGTTCGTGAGAGACTGCAGGTCGGAGAGCGGGACCAGCACCGCATACGCCCCCGCCGGCTGGAAGAAGGAGAAAGGGATCCCGAACGTACCCGTGACATGGAACGAGACCCCGGCGGACTTGTTGGTCGACGGCGAGAGCAGGATCGTATCGCCCGGACCGACGCGGTAGGAGGCGGCGTAGGTGGTGGAGACCAGTGCATCGAACGTGACGGGGCCCGCGTACGAGCCGTTCGCGAAGTGGACCGAGTCGTTGGGGTCGCCCAGCGGGAGCGGGTTGGGGAACAGGTCAGCCTCGGTGGGTCCGAGGGTGAGGCTGAACTGGCGCGGGACGACGCCTTACGCGAGCACCGGAGCGATCGCGCCGGTGCCGTTGAACGATTCGACCGAGATACTGAGGATGGGAGACGCCGCGATCACCGACGGCACGTGGCCGAGGATCCAGTCCGCCTCGGTGTGGGCACCCTCGATGCCGTGGAGACCCGACGCGCTCACGACGATCTGGTAGCCTGCGCTCTCGAGGTCCGCGAGCTCGTGGGCGGCCACGCCGCCCCCGACGCTCACGAGAACGACCGGAAGCGCGACCGAGGTCGCGATCGCGGCGACCGCGAGCGCGAGCTGAAGCCGGGCGTGCCGAAGCGCGCCTCCACGGCCGATCCGCCTCACGGGGCCCTCAGCTCCTCCACGACGGGAAGCAGCATCGCCCGGGCAGCGGGCGCTACGGCGGCGACCAGGCCGACGGCGACGACGATCGCGACGCCCGCGAGGGTCACCGCGGCATCGAACGAGACGAACGAGAACCCGGCAGGGAGTCCGGTAACGGTCCGCCGAAGGAACGAATCGATCGCGAGACCGGAGCCCCAGGCGATCGGAAGCCCGACCGCTAGACCGAACCCCGCGAGGATCATCGCCTCCTCGATCACGAAGAGACCGACCCGCGCCCGGCGGTATCCGACGGCGCGGAGGAGCGCCAACTCCCGGCTCCTGTCGTCGACGGACATCTGGAGGATCGTGGTCGTGAAGAGCGCCGCGACCGCGAGACCGATCGCTGCGATCAGCTCGCCGAAGGTCCGGTAGACGTTCACGACATGCTGGATATCGCTCAGGATGTCGGCGAGGGTGAAGAAGCTCAGCGCGGGAAACGTCCGCGCCAGCCGGGCCTGATCGCCCGCCGGATCGGTCGGGTCGGTCAGATGGATCAGGACCAGGGTGCTGTAGTCCGTCGCATTCGACGCCGCCGAGTAGATCGACTGCAGCTCGGAGAGGTAGACGAACGAGAGCAGCGCCGACGGCACGAGCCAGAACGGCGCTGAGACACCGACGATCGTGAATCGCGTAGCGGCCGCGTACCACGCGGGGAGCGACGCGGCGGACGGAGGGGCCGCGGGTTGGGCCCAGACGGCGTCGCCGACCCGTAGGTCCAGCACTTCGGCGAGCGCCTGGTCGAGGACGATCTCGTGCGTGGACGGGCCGTCGAACGACCCGTTCGCGTAATGTGGGTCGCCGGGGGCCGTGAACCCGGTGCCCTGGTAGAGGGCGGGGGTCTCGAGGCCCGAGTTGTCGGACGGGATCCAGCCGATGGCGCCGGAGCTCGTCGGCGCCCAGTCGGACGGTACCGAACTGTTGTTCGCGTAGGACCAGAGGGAGCCGTTGCCGAAGACGAGCCCCTCGATCAGCCACGGACTGGCCACGGCGACGTTCGGGTCGGCCGCGGGGATCTCGGTCGCGAGGGGATGGGACCCGGGGATCGGAGGCGGCGCACCGTTGAGGATGCTCGCGTTCCCGGCCGCCGAGCTCGTGGCGAGAAGGTCTACGCCGCTCGAGTAGGCGAGCGTGGTCGCGCTCGTCTCGACGCCGGCGGACAGGGCGAGGAGGAGGACGACGAGCCCGGTCGCGAGCCCGATCCCCAGCCCGGTGAGCGCCGATCGGCCCGGTCGTCGGCGGATCCCGTCCCAGGCGTACCCCACGGCCGACCCCCCGGGGACGCTACCGCCCCGAGGACCGGCGCAGCTCGCCGAGGCTGATCCGGTGGGAGGCCTCCACGTTGTACTTGTGGATCGACTCCTCGCTCACGGTCGAGGCACGAACTGTCGTGGCGTCCGAGGCGGTCGGGAACCTCTCCGGAAGGCTCGCGAGGAGGTCGCGGACGACGTCCTCGACGAACTTCGGATGGCGGTGCGCGTCGAGCACCACCTGGGCCTCGTCCCCGCGCTTGAGGATCGCGTACGTCGGGCTCGATTGCGCCGCTTCCACCGCCGCGATCACCTCGTCCACCTCGACCGACGTCTCACCGTCGAGCTCGAAGATCAGACGAGTGCGGTTCCGCTGGTTATGCGAGATCATCGGCAGGGACTCGAACTGCGGATCGGCGAGGAGGGGATACTCCTTCGTCAGCAGCTCCCGGCATGTTTCCATTGCGCACGGGCAGGCGGTCATGCCGACCGCCTCCGCGCCGACCGCGCGACGCACCTCCACCGACCCGTCCTCCGTCCTCGTCCCGCGGGCCTCGGCGAGGAGGGTGTAGTCTTCGAAGCTCCGCTTCGGCTCCGAGACCCCCTTGCGGAGGAAGTACTCGGCGGACGCCTCCACCGAGGCCTCCGTGGCGTACGGATGGCGCACCAAGAGCTCGCGGACGATGCTCGAACAGGCCGTCTCGAGGCTCTCCACCGGCCGGGTGGCGGTCTCGTCCACGATCTCGGCCAGGATCTCGGCGTTGCGCGACAGGTCGGACCCCTTACGGTCCGAAGGGAGGTCCACGGCCACCCGGAACGTTACCGCGAGGTTGTTCGCCCGGCCTTCCCGCTGGACCGAGAGGGGCTTACGAATCCCGGTCAGTCCGACCGAGAGGAGCCGCAGGCGCCCCCGGCTCGGAGCCCGCGCGTGAACGTCCTGGGCGGGAGGCATCGTCTCGCACTACGGTGGGGGGGGTTAAACGCATTGTCGGCGGGCCGAGTAGGTCACCCTCGCACCTGGGCATCGTTATAGGCCGTGGGTCGATGGTTCCATCGATGGTCGAGTCCGCGCCCGCCCCGACGGCCCCCACCGCCCCCGGCACACCCACCGGCGCCGGCGGGGTGTACGCCGAGCGGGAGCAGCTCATCACGCAGAACCTGAAGCAGATCTACGACCCCGAGATCCCGATGAACATCGTCGACCTCGGGCTCATCTACGGTTTCGAGTGGACCGGGGACGACGTCAAGCTCAAGATGACCCTGACCGCCCCCGGCTGCCCCGTCGCGGGGATCCTCGCCGAGGAGGTCAAAGCCGCCATCGAGAAAGTGCCGAACGTCCACTCGGCGATCGTGGAGATGGTCTGGGAGCCCCCGTGGTCGCCCGAGAAGATGAGCGAGTTCGCCAAGCACCAGTTCGGCTACGCCTGACGGATCTCCTCTGACGCCCGACCGGCCGGACCCCTCCCGGGCCCCAGCGATAATCCGCGAGCTCCGCTGGAGCGATCTCGACGCCCTGACGGATACCTACTACGCGCTGTACGACGAGCGGGAGCGCGGTGACCCGATCGGGATCACACTCTTCGAGGAGAAGCCGACCGCCGCCGACCAGGTGTCGTGGTTCTCGAACCTCTACCGGCGCGGGCTTACCGGCGACGCGATCACCTCGATCGCGGAGCTGGACCACCGGGCGGTCGGTAACTGCACCGTCGGCCGGATCGCCGCCCGCGCGGACGCCGAGAACGGCCACGTGGGGGATCTCGGGATCCTGGTCCGTCGCGAGTATCGCGGCCGCGGCGTCGGGCGGGCGCTTCTGCGCGACGCGCTCGCGAGATGCCACAGCGTCTTCGAGATCGTGCGCCTCAGTGTCTTCGCGAACAACGTCCGGGCGAAGAAGCTCTACACCGAGTTCGGATTTCGTGAAATCGGCCGCCTGCCTCGGGCGATCCGCCGGGGGGATGGCTACATCGACGAGGACCTGATGGTCCTCAATCTTGGCGCCGGCACGACCCGTCCCCCGAGCGGCTGACACACCCGCCCGCCATCGGGGTCAAGGCCCCGCTCACAGTACCCGCACGCCCCGGCGTACCGGGGTTCGGGACCCGGCCGCGACCGCGCCCTTTCGATGGTACGGGCCGCCCGTCGGGACCGCGGCCCGCCGTCCGTGCTAGCGTTTGGCGCCCCCCGAACGGTTAAGCCGTGCCGGAGTACCCTCGCGAGCGATGGCCCCCTCCGATCCCTGGAAGAACGAGCTCGAGACCGAGCGTTCCATGAAGAACGAGTTCATGGCGTGCCACACCGAATCCCCGTTCATCGCCGCTCGGCTCCCATTCCACGACCTCGTCTATTTCCCTCCCGACCCCGCGCTTCGCGTGCGGGCAACGCTCGTCCGGACCGCGACCCCCGAGGAGGCGTATCTCCGGACCAACCGGGACAACCAGGCGGTCATGCGGTACCTGGGCGACCTCACGTTCCGTCTCGCCGGCAGGGACCTCCGCCTCAAGGTCTACCACGCGGGAGAAGGGGTGGGCACTTCGGTCTTCGTCCCGTTCCGCGACGCGACCAGCGGCCGCGAGAGCTACGGGCCCGGCCGTTACGTCACGCTCGAGCTCAACGAGGCGGACGAGTACGACCTCGACTTCAACCGGGCGTTCAACCCGTACTGCGCCTACACCGAGGAGTACGAGTGCAGCTTCCCTCCCGCGGAGAACGACCTGCCTGTCCCCGTCCGGGCGGGCGAGAAGGTCTGGGCCGAGGACCGGAACCCGCGGACGGCCTCGAGCCTCGTGCTCGCGCGCCGGCCGGGCAAGGCCCGCCCCACGAAGGTGGCTGCCGTGCGCCGGCGACCCGTGTCGCGCCCGAAGCCGGCTAAAGGTGCGGCAGCGAAGCGGCGATCCCGTTGAGCACGAACTGGACCCCGACGGCGGCCAAGACCAGGCCGAGGACACGGGTCATCGCCATCACACCGACCCGTCCGAGGGCGTGCAGGATCGCCTGGCCGTAACGGAAGATGAAGAAGGTCGCGACCGCGGTGATCAGTATCGCTACAAACGTCGCCACGATCACCAGCGGGTCGTTCCCCGCGTTGCCCTCGTAGATCATCACGGTCGAGATCGCCCCCGGGCCGGCGAGGAGCGGGATCGCCAACGGAACAACCGACAGCTCGTCCCGGCGCGCGATCGCGTCGTCCCGGTCCTGGGGCGAGAGCTTGGTCCGGCCGATCTCTCCCTGGAGCATGTCGAACGCGACGACGAACAGCAGGATCCCTCCCGCGATCTCGAACGCGCCCAGCGTGAACCCGAAGGCCGCGAAGATGAACCGCCCCACGAGGGCGAACACCGCGAGCACGGTCCCGAAGACGAGGACGGCGCGACGCAGGATCACCGCCCGGTCGGCGGCATCGAACCCTTCGGTGAGCGTGACGAAGAACGGCAGGGTACCGATCGGGTCGACGATCGCGAAGATAGTGACGATGATCGCAGCGTAGAGCGCGACATCGATCATTCGGGAATCCCTCGACGATACCGCCGGGAGCGCGTTGGGCTTTCAGTTCTTCGCCCGGACGTCGCTCCGCGACCCCGGGCTTCCCAGGCGTGGGGCCGGCCCCTCCGCGACGCGGAGGGAGCGACTCCGAGTCGAGGGCGCGCGCGCGGCGTTCGGCTGTTGTTGCCGAGCGGCGGAGGACCCCCGGGCCCGGGGGCGAGCGCGTGGTCGTCGACGGGCCCGGATGTTGTGGCCACGGAGTCGGAGGATGAGGGGCTCTCGATTCGGATTCGCGAGCAGGAGCAGGTCCTCGCCGACGGACTTCGGCTTGAACAGGATGCGGGCCCGGCTGGAGAGGCGCATTCGCTCAAGATACGGCCCGCCGCGCTGGCCGATGAGAAGGACGAACGACCGGCCCGGCCGCGGGTTCTGGAGCTCCACCTCGATCTCGCACGACGGGGACTTCCGCTCGATCTCGATGCGGGCCGTGGAGACCGGGTCGAGGACGAGGAACCCAGGTAGCCGTGCGAGCGATATCGGCACCGTTCCGGCCACCGGCGCCTCCTCTCTAAAACCTGACCGCTCGTTCTTCGCCCGAGGTGCCTCGACCTTAAATCGGGCACCGGACTCGCGGCCCCGATGGCAGCAAAGCGCACCGCCCAGGCGGTCTGGGAAGGCGACCTTCTTCGAGGGCACGGCACGGTCAAGGGAACCAGCGGCGCGCTGGGAGAGGTCGGGGTGTCGTGGGGATCACGGACCGAAGCCCCGGCGGGGAAGACCAGCCCCGAGGAGCTGCTGGCCGCGGCCCACGCGTCCTGCTTCTCGATGGCCCTGTCGGGCGGCCTCGGTCGCATGCAGAAGCCCCCGCTTCGGCTCGCGGTCAGCGCGACCGCCACCTTCGACAAGGTCGGTGACAGCTGGAAGGTCACGACGATGGAGCTCGACGTCACCGGCAAGGTGCCGGGGATGACCTCCGCCGAGTTCGAAACCGCGGCGAAGGCGGCCGGAGAAGGCTGCCCGATCTCGGGCGCGCTCAAGGGCAACGTCCACGTAACGGTGCGGGCAAAGCTCGACTGAGCGTTCGCTCCCGACGGGTCCATACGGGCCCGTGGACGCGCCGACTACGGCTCACGGCGCCGATCAGCGAGCGTAGTCGCCGAGGTTCCGTTGCGTTCCCTTCTTGGGGGGGTTGGTCGCTCCGGTGGCCGGAACGGACGCGGCGGCGGGCGGGCTCGATTCGACCTCTGCGTCTGCCGGGAGCGGGGTCGCGTCTTCGTCGGACGTCGCCCCGCGCAGCTCACGGACCTCGACGGCGTCGGGCGAGGTGCGCAAGAGAAAGGCGGTCTCCTCCTCCGTGAGCGCGAGCTCCGACACGATCGCCCGCGCTGCGTCACGGACGCGGGCCGTGCGACGGGCCCCCGGCCGGGCCGCCAGGAGCCCTTCGAGGAACGGCAGCAGGACCGCCCGCGCCTTCGCCCTCGAAAGGTGATCCCGCTTGGCGATCTTGGCCACGAGCGATTCCCGTACGGCACGCACCGACCGGGACCGCCCCATCTCCCCGAGGAACTGAGGGAACGCCGCGCGCGCCGTCGTGCGTACTGGGCGCTCGTGGAGCGCGAGCCCCACTCCACCGGTGAGCAGCTCACCGGCGTAGATCCACAGCCCGTAGACCCTCTCCCGACGGGCCCGGACCAGGAACCGGTCCGCGACCGCGAGCACCGAGAAGGCGCGGTCGCGATGCACGGCATCCGGCGAGAAGTGGGGCAGGTTCTCCTCGATCCACGGGAGGAGGTCGTCGGGGGGCGCGTCGAGCCGGTCGCGGATCTCGACCGACCGATAGTAACGGGAGGCCGTCAGGACCTCTTCCGTGAGCCGCGCGAAGTCCACCGTCAGGTCGCGCGACCCGAGTGCCTCGCCTTGGAGTGCGGACGCCGGAAGCAGCCCTACGGCGTCGAGGTCGTTCAGCGCCGCCCGGAAATCTCCGTGCGCGCGAACAACGATCGCGTCCAGCAGACCGGGCCCCGTCGGGAGGTTCTCCTCCCGAGCGATCTGGGCGAGGCGGCCGGCGACCTCCGCGTCCCGGATCGGGTAGAACGGAATTCGCGCGACTCCCGCCCGCAGGGCGGGAGAGTAGCGGGTCAATTCCCGGTCGTCGTTCACGGTGAGGATCAGAGGCTGGAGGGTCGACCGGACGAGCTTCGCGATCGCGCCCATCCCGCCACGGTCCGACGTATCCACCGCCTTTGCGGCGGCCCTCCACTCCTCGAGGTCGCGCCGGGCTTCGGGGAGCCGCCCCCACGCTGCGTTCCCGGGCGTTCGGGGGACGGCGGCCCAGTCCGCGAACCGCCGGGACTTCGGAGTGCCCCCCAGGCCCCACGCGGCGTTCAATGCCTCGACGGTACCGTACCGGCCTCGGAGGAACTCCCCCAGCGGAGGGGGCACTCGGACGGGTCGGGCCGAGGAGGGCGCGCGGCCGGAAAGACAGTCCGCCTCGTCGAGCAGCAGGAGGGCGTGACGGCTCCCTCGGCCACCCCCGCCATACTCCCCGAGGGTGTGGCTGATGGACGCACGCCCGGCGACCCGTTCTATGGCGGCCTGGTTCCGGGCGTCCGACGCGTTCATCTCGACGACGGTCCATCCCATCTCGGCCCCGATGGCGAGCGCCGCGGTCGTCTTGCCGACGCCCGGCGGTCCCGTCAAGATCGCCGCTCGGCGGGCAGGGATCCGGCCGGTATTCCAGCTCTCCGCCCACGACCGTAGTTCGGTCCGAGCCTTCGGGTTCCCCAGGATTTCGCTGAGACGGACCGGCCGCAACCTCTCCGCGAGCGGCAGCCGGTGGGGGTGGCCCATGGCCATGGAGCGGGGAGGGCCAAGCAGGGATAAGGAGGCGGCGAAGGGCGGAGGCCGTGGCCCGGAACCGTTGAGTAGGCCGGGTTCGGTGAGCGGGCGAGCCTCCATGGCATCTAACACAGTCCCAACGATCGAGCGCCGCTTGGTCGGCGGTAGGTCGTACGGATTCTCCGCCCTCTCGCTCGACCTCGCGCCGGTGCCGGTCGCGTCGGCGCACGACCGGGGAGTGGCCGTCGCGCAGCTTCACCGAGCGCGGGCGGTCGGTGTCACGACGTTCGACCTCGTGAACGCCCGCGACCCCCCGGTCCTCGAACGGTTGCTCTCGGAGGCGTTTCCGTCCGACGACCCCGGCCTCGTCACGATCCTCGGCGTTCTCGGCTCCGGGAGGGGACCTGCCTCGCGCTCGGCCCCAGAGCGACCGCCCGTCACCCGCGAAAGCGCATTCGCGGCTCTCCGGACCTCGCTGGTCGAATCGCTAGAGCGCCTCGGCCGAAATCGCAGAGTGGTCGTCGACTGGAGACCTCGTCGGGGCTCCCTTCCCTCGGAGGCGGTCGTGCCGGATCTGTTGCGCCTTCGCGACGAAGGGGTCATCCTCGACGTCGCGGTCGGCATCGACCCCTCGTTGCCCGGTTCGACGGCGGGAGCCGAAGACGCCTCCGGGCTGGCCTCGGTCGTTCTCTCACTGCTCGATACGGACGCCCTCGGGGGAGCGAAGCAGACGGTCGCGCCGCCTCCGTACTGGATCGCCCGCGACGTCTTCGCCGGAGGACGGCTCGACGGGTCGGCGCTGCAGGGTTTCGCAGCCCGCCCAGGACCCGGCGCCGGTCCCCACGGGATACGCGACCTTCAGGAAGCGTTCGAGCCGGTCCTGCGCTTCGGGTTCCTTACGGAGAAGCGGCGACGCACGATGGCTCAGGCCGCCCTGCGGTTCGTGCTGGGGTGGCCGTGGGTGGTGACGGCGTCCGTGCCGATGCCCTCGCCCGAACGATTCGAGGAGATCCTCGGCTACGCGGCGAGCCCGCCCCTCGAGCGGGCCGAGCTGGCTCGGGTACTCAACAATCGACCCGCTCCGCCCGTGGCCCGGCGGTCGAGGGAGGGCGCGGACTGAAGAGCGGATGCGCGCTCCATCCGCCATGCTCCGCCGCGGGGACCCGGCGCCATCGTTCACGGGGACCACCCACGACGGCCGAACCCTGACCCTCGACGAATTCCGGGGAAGGCCGCTCGTGCTCTACTTCTACCCGAAGGCCAGCACTGCCGGGTGCACAGCCGAGGCGAAGGGATTCGCCCAGAACTACGCGGCGTTCCGCGCCGCGGGGATCGCTGTCGTTGGGGTCAGCGTAGATTCGGTGGAGGCTCAGGCGGAGTTCGCCCGCGACTGCGGGCTTCCCTTCCCCCTCATCGCCGACCGCGACCGTACGCTCGCGCGCCAGTACGGCGTCCTGGGCCTCCTCGGGTTCGCGAAGAGGACGACCTTCTTCGTGGGCGCGGACGGACGGATCGAGGAGATCGTCCAGGGGATGCTGCCGGGTCCTCACGTCCGACGAGCGATCGAACGATCGGGTCAGAGCGGAAACGGGCCGAAAGCGCCTGCCAAACCGTAAGCCGTCCGCTCGCTCACGGTCTCGCATCGAGGGCGTGGGGAATGAAGATCCGGTCGGTCGAACCCATCGAGGTGGCCGCGCCCGGCGACGAACGGTCCTCTCCCTGGGGCTCGACCGTCGTGCTCGTGAAGGTCACGACCACGTCGGGCGCCGCGGGCTGGGGCGAGGCGCCGACCACCCTGATGACCCATCCGGTCCTTGAGAGCGTCCGCGAGGTCGCCCGGTTCTACGAGGGACGGGATCTCTCGGACCACGTGGGAGGGCTCCGCGAGTTCGAGCGGTTCTCGTTCTACCGGTCGCGGTCCATGGAAGCGACGAGCGCCCTCTCTGCGGTGGACATCGCCTGTCACGACCTCGTCGGCCGTGAGCTCGGAGTGCCCATCTCGAAGCTCCTCGGGGGCGCGATCCGGGACCGCGTCGACGCGTACTCCAACGGCTGGTACTCCGACTGCATCGAGCCCAGCGAGTTTGCCGAGAAGGCGAAGGCGATGGTCCGGGCCGGGTTCCGGGCGCTGAAGTTCGACCCGTTCGGGGACCAGTATCGGACGCTTTCGCCCGAGGGGCTCGTCTCGGCGGTTGCCCGGGTCCGGGCGGTCCGCGAGGCGGTCGGCCCGGACGTCGACCTCCTCATCGAGTATCACGGGAGGTTCCTGCCCGACGCCGCGATCCGGGCGGGGCAAGCGCTCGACGAGTTCCACCCGAGGTTCATGGAGGAGCCGGTACTTCCGGAGCTCTCGGACGCGCTCGCGGAGTTCCGGCGCGTCGTCCGCACCCCCGTGGCCTTGGGAGAACGTCTCCTCACGCCCGCGGACTTCGAGAGCTTCCTCGCCCGGGGGTTGGTCGACATTCTTCAGCCGGATATCACGAACTCAGGAGGTTTCACCTACGGGCGGGAAATCGCGGCGCTCGCCACCGCGCGTGGCGCCCCGGTGGCGTACCACAACGCGTTCGGCCCCGTGCAGACCGCGGCGACGCTCCAGATCGACGCCGTGCTCCCGACGTTCTTCCTTCAGGAGAGCTTCGAGGCCAGCTGGCCGGATTGGAAGCGGTCCCTCGTCCGGGGATACGCCATCGAGAACGGCCGATTCGGGATCCCGAAGAAGCCCGGCCTGGGGATCGATGTGGACGAGGCTGCCGTCGACCGGTTCCGGTCCGAAGCCGTCGAGCCGGTCGGCGTGGAACCCCCGTGGGTCATCGCCGGCACGTGGGTCCGCCGCACCCCTCCGCCGGGCGCACCCGGTCCGCGCTAGCCCCCGGCGCCCGCCCGCGCTGACCGCCGGACCGGGGTCTAGATCGGGGAGAGATCTCCTCGAGAACGAAAGAGCCCACTCCTTGCGAGCTGGCGCCGGTGACATCGCTGCGAGGTGGGCGGCGTCCAAGGGAAACCTATTGGCCCGGCAAGGGGGATAGGGGGCGGCGGCCCACCGGAGGGCTGCCGCGGTTCTGCTAAGGGAGAGGGCGTGAACGCTCCGTCAGAGATTCGAATCGGGAGCAGGGACCACGCTCAGAAGATCAGGCCCAGGTTCCGTCGGCCGGAGCCGTGAGGACGTGCGGCGGTCGAGCTCGAGCCGGGCCCCCCGTTCGGAGCGGCCGGTGGGCGCGATCGTCCTTGGGCTTCTTGCGGGATTTGCCGTTGTCTTCTACTCCGCCTTGTTTCTCGGCGATTCCGCCTGGCCCGCGTACACCCGCTGCAATCCCGCTCCGCCCGGGGTCCAATGCACGTTCCATGCGTTCTGGGGTTTCGACCCGACCCTGTTCCTCGTGGCCACCGTTGCGGGCCTGGCCATCGGAGTCCTGCTGCTGGTTCTCACCTACTTCCTGAATGTCTACCCGCGGCGGCATCGGCTCCTCGGCCTGCTGCTCCTCATCGGCGCCGCCGCCAGCATGATCGCGTACGGCGGTGCGATAGTCGGCACCATCCTCGGATTGGGAAGCGGCGTGATGGCGCTGAGATTCCGGCCACGGGGAGCCGATTCGGTCTCGGAATGGTCCGGAGCGTACCCGGCCGGTGCCCCTCCGCCTCAGCCGCCCCCGAAAGCGCTGGTGGATCGCAGACCGGTAACGCGCTGGGACGAACCGTTGATCAATCCACGGAGCGTTGCTTCTTCCGCGGGTCGCCCGGAGCCGTCACCGAGCATCGCGAGGTCCAGCCCGCCGGCAGCCCCCCAGCCCGCGGCTGCTTTGCCGGCTCCTTCCTCGGTTTCGCGCCCGCCCCTGTCGGTCATCGCTACACCCACCCGGATCGGGCCCCTTCGCAATTTCAACGTCGCCAGCACGCGACGGCCGCTCGACGTCGCTCGCGCCACGACCGAGGCCACGAGGTCATCGGCCCCGGGCCGGGCCGCAAGCGCTCCCGCCGGCAGCACGCCTGCCGCGACCGGCCAGACCACTCTGCCAGCCCGAGATACCGACCTATCGGCTCCTCCCTTTTCGGTGATTCCGGACGCGACGACTCGGCCTGTCCTGCCATCCGCGGGGCCGGCGCTGCGGGGCTCCGTGCAGCCCGCCACGCCGTCGATCGCACAGGCCCCGACGACCCCGCGACGGACCCAAGCCTGGATGTGCTCGAAGTGCCGCCTCGTGAACGCGCCCTGGTCGGAGGCTTGCACCCGGTGCCACACCCTCGCGCCCCCTCTCCAGTGATCCGCGGTCTCTGGTGGAACGGCGGGGGACTCCGACCGCCGGGTCGGGGCTGCTCCCCCGATTCGACCGGTCTCCGCTCAGAGCGGTCCGAACCGACGCGGCCGGTCGAGTGACGTGCAACCGACGGGGCATCGCTCGGCGGTCGCGGGGCCGAACTCAACCTCGTAGCGACCTCTCGCGAGGGCCGGCAGGGCGGCACCGCGGCGGTTACACAGCGCCCGGGATCATCGGCGCCGTCGCAGGAACTTCCGGACGGCGGACGGCGTGAACTGTTCCTCTCCTTCGAGCCGGGCCCGGTCCGGGCGGACAAGAAGCGGCAGGTGGACCTCGGCACCGAGAGAACCCAGGATCTCCGACTCGGAAACCCTCTGGCGGGTGACATCGACCAGGTGGACCGACCAACCGAATCGCTTCGCGTAATCGAGGACGAGAAGGATGCACTGCCGGGCCGAGGGCGGCAGCTCGTCGGGGTCACCCTCGTCGGCCGCCTGGGCCGCATTCACCTCTTTGGCCTGAGCAAGTCCCGCGAACGGGACGAAGAGCGACGCGAGGCGAGCCCCGAACGCGAACGGGATTTCTCCGATTAGCCCGCCCGGCAGTCCCGGTTGGCTAGCCACGTACATCACCAGCGTCCCGGAGGTAGCCCCGACAGACATCTCTCGCTGAGAAGGCGCCGACAGAGTAAAGTCCTTCGGCGGGCGAAGAGTCTCCCAGGCGTCCTGCCGACGCGCCGTAACGCGCGGACCCCGCTCGAGCCCCGCGACGGCGCGAACCAATTGACTAGCCAGAGCCTGACCGGAACGTCGTCGCGACTCGGGTCTCGCGTCGTGCTGCGACTGGGCTACCAGCTGCGAAGCGCTTGCGCGACCTGCTTGCGGGCAGCTCGCGTCTGGTGAGGGGGGCCGTTGCGAGTGTAGACGGTGCACGCGCAGGCGCGGCAATGGCCGTCGGGACCGTGCAGGCGGCGCTGGTTCATGCATCCCGCGGTCTCACATTCCGTGGTCAGTTTGTCCACCTGCCGTCGGCCCTGTTACCCATGTAATGTGGCCGTAGGCTATAGGAAGGATGCTAGCCGTGACCGAGGGCCCGACTCCTCGGTCGTGGACCAAACCGCGTGTCCGGCGTCCGTGCTTCGCGCCCAATCCAGTCGGGACGGATGCGGCGCTCCGTGCGACGCAGAGGGTGCCGTCGGGCCGGGCTACATCAAACCTGGAAACGATCCGTCTACAGGATGATTCGGCCACGACGACCGCCTCCGGCCATCCCGATCTCGCCAGACCCTGCGCCGACCAAGGGATCGTTTCAAGGTAATATCCCGGCGGCGGGTCGACGGATGGAGAAAGTGCCGACCGTCACGTTCGACGTCTGGCATACCCTCGTCAAGCTCCATCCCGCCGAGGAGGATCGGTACCTTGCGCGGCAGGAGGCTGCGCTTGCGGACGTCGTCCGGAGCTCCCCCCGGGCCCGCCGCCCCGGACCCGACTCGGGGGTGACCCCCGACGAGGCGGCCCGGCTGGCATTTTACGCCGCGAACCACCGACCGGGCCGTGGATCGCCCGTCGTCGAGCTCGCTCGGGATGCGGCCCGACGGGCGGGACGGACCGCTCGCCCAAGGCAGTGGCTCCGGGCGGTCGAGGCGTATGTCGCCGCGCTTCCCTTCGAAGGGGTGGCTGGGGCGCGTTCCGAACTCCAGCGTCTGAGGCACCAAGGCTACCGTACAGCCGTTGTCTCCAACCTGGTCGGGGAGACCGGGGTCAGCATGCGTGCCGTTCTCCGGAGGCTCGACATGGACCGCTTCATCGAATCGTGGGCGTTTAGTGACGAGCTCCCGTGGGCTAAGCCCGCTCCCCAGATATTCTGGCGAGCCATCGCACCCCTCGACACGACGCCGACCGAAGCGGTCCACGTCGGAGACCTGGGGCCGGATGTCCAGGGTGCTCGGGCCGCGGGGTTCCGAGGCGCCGTGCTGTTCCGGGGGGCGAAGGAATACGGCCGCCGGTACTCCGAGGTCTGCCGGACGAACGCGCCCATCGATCCTCCCCCGGATCTCGTGCTGGACTTGTGGAGCGACTTCCCCCGGCTGCTCGATTCGCTGTTCCCCCGGACTCGCCGGTCAAGGGCGGGAGCCCGAACCCGCGGACGCACCCGCTAGCGAGCGGAACGGCCGTCCCACGGCCCGAGGGTGGGGGTCGGCGAGACGGGACCCGGGCGATGGTTCTGCGCTCGATGAGCTCCGTTTCCCGAGGTCGACGACGGGTTCGGTAAGGCTTTGGGGCCTCGGCATTCGCACCGGCTCTGGCCGATGAGCGACACTGTGCCTCTCCGCAGCAACCCGAGGTTCACCCGCCTCTGGAGCGCGCGGGTCGTCTCCCGATTCGGTTCGGCGCTCTCCTACGTCGTCCTCATCTGGCTGACGTACGCCGAGACCGGGTCTTCGCTCGCGGTCGCGTACGTGGGTCTCGCCGAGTTCATCCCGACCGTGGCGGTCGGCCTGTTCTCGGGGGCCCTGGTCGACCGGTTCGACCGGCGGCGTGTGATCGTTCTGTCGGTCCTCGGGCGAAGTGCCGCCATGGGCGGCCTCGTCGTCGCCCTCGAGCTCTTCGGGTTCCGCCTCCCGCTCATCCTTCTGGCGAGCGTGGTCTTCTCGATCCTCGCTACGTTCTTCGGGCCGGGGAGCCAGGCCCTCCTCCCGGAGATCGTGCCGCGGGACAGCCTGGCCGACGCGAACGGGCTTTTCGAGTCGTCCGAGGCGATCGTCGGGATTGTCGGGAGCTCCCTGGCCGGAGTGTTCATCGTGATCGTAGGGGCGGTCCCCAGCCTCGGCATCGACGCCGCCTCGTATCTCGTCGCCGCGTTGTTCATCGCCCTCATCGGCGGGACGAGCGTCTCCCGCGCTCCGCCCGTGGACCGGCCGAGCCTGCTGGGCGAAGTTCGGGAAGGGTTGGCGTACCTCCGCCGCGCCCTGGGTCTCCTCGAGGTCACCGTCGCCGCCTTGGTCCTCAATTTCTGGTTTGCGTTCGTTCTCACGTTCCTCGTGATCTACACCACGGAACTGCTCCACGGGAGCGCCGTGGTCTTCGGCGTCCTCGAGACACTCATCGCGGGAGGATGGGGCATCGGGGGCTTGCTCGTCGGACGACTGCGGCTTACCCGCTACACGGGCCGCCTTTGGGTCTATTCCGCGTTCGTCGAGGGCGGTGCCATCGTCGCCATGGTCCTCGTCCCGCGGCTCGCCGTGGCGGTTCCGTTGTTCTTGGCGGTAGGGATCCTGCAAGGCGTGCTGAATGTCGCCGGGAGCAGCACGGTCCAGGCGGTCGTCCCGGAGCGGCTGCAGGGTCGCTACTTCGCAACGGAAAACATGGTGAGCTTCGCCGCGATCCCCGCGGCTCAGATCGTGGGAGGCGTGCTGATCCTCCTCCACGGCATCTCGTTCACGTTCCTGCTGGCAGGGGTGGGTTCGCTGGCCACCGGTGGGTGCCTCGTCTGGCTGAAGGACCTCCGTCGCTTCGGCTACGACCCCCGACCGTCGGGCTAGGGACGCGTTCCCCCCCCGAAGCGAGCCGCCTTCGGCTCTTCGTCAGGGGAGTGTCAGCTCGCCCCGGATCACTCGGGCGAAGAACCGCCTGACCCGCACGCGGCTCACTGTCCTGCCGGTGAGGTCGGCCCGCGCGAACATCCGGCTCGGACGGTGGATCTCGAGCCCCTGCTCGATCGCCACCCCGGATCCTGAGGCGAACACTCCGTTTCGGACCAGCCACGCCCGGCCGACGATCCGACCGAGTTCACCCGGAAGTCAGGAGCCCGGTTTCCTTTACGAGGTCCTCAAACCGGGTCATCTTGATGTCCCAGTCACGCTCCAGCCCTGCGACATCGATCGTGGGCATGCCACGGTCGAACCCGCGGTACATTCGCTGCATTTCCTTGCCGAGGTACTTCAGCGCGTTCTCGTCCGACATCTCCACGAAGCGGGCGGGAGTC
>Ga0116216_10001021_pt1 | contig 20025 bp, 15 predicted proteins | sample Sb_taG_11_FD_89696 | JGI IMG/M metagenome (GOLD analysis project Ga0116216, IMG submission 89696) | Peat soil microbial communities from Weissenstadt, Germany - Sb_50d_3_AS metaG | ecosystem: Environmental > Terrestrial > Soil > Wetlands > Peat | place: Germany: Weissenstadt | collected 2010-09-21
ATCTGCGGCGTAGATGCGCAGACCCGAGTCGCTTACTTGGTCTAGCTCGCCATAGAACTGATCTCCGCTCTTGAGTTGGATTTCCAGAGTTGTTCCGGGCTTTATTTTTTTCACGTTGTCCCAATCGTGATTGCCTCGAGCGGGTAGATCGGGAACGAGTAACAGGGCGATGAGTAATGCGATGAGTGTCCGGCGCATGGCTTGCTCCTTTTCAATCGGAGTCTAGAGAGGCGAAGGAGTTGGCGGCGCGCCGGATGTGACACTTTCTTGGGTGTCACATTCGTGGGAGTGGGGAGCGTGGGTCAGAGGTTGTGAGACTTGGGAACGGCGGGTGAAGCCCGACTTAAGAGGCGGCTGTACTGCGGGGCTGGAGAGTTTGCAAGAGCCTTTGGAGAAACAAAACCTCAGCGGCTAAAGCCGTGTCGATTTCGCGGCGTTTCCGGCACGGCTGAAGCCGTGCCCTGACAAAACATCTGAGTTTTCACTCCGCGGCTAGGGGGCTGCGTAGGAATTGCTCGTAGCGGCGAAGTTCGGCTAGCGATTCTTCCGAGATTAGCGGGAACGAGAGGACGAATGGCTTCTTCGGAAGATTTGGGGCTGTGACTACGTCGCAGACTATTGCTGCGGTTTCCTGCAGGCCTCGTTGCCAGTTTCGCTTGCTGGCGTCGCGGAAGATCAGAGTGTCGGGATGAAAGCCTGCGGCTATCAGCATGGTGCGGGCTAATTTCAGGAAGCCTGGCCAGCGCGAGGCTACGCCTACCAATACGCCCTTGGGAGCGGGTAACCAGTTTGCTAGCGAAGCTGGTACTGAACGAGTTTGCAGCGTTAGCAATTCGGCGCTCTCGGGCAGAGCTTGGCGCACAATTTTTTCTTTTCCTGCTAGTGCTACTGGAATGGCGCTTTCTAGTTGCTGCTTGAATTGCGAGTGTTGCGGGGCGCAATTTTTTACCGGAATAGTTACGGCTTGCTGGATCTCTAGAGTTAGGATGCGGCGCAGTTCTTCGTCTGGCTCGATTAGCAGGAAATGATCTGGGGGTTGCAGATCGAACCAGTGGCGGAGGCGTGCGCGCACGGTGGCCATGGGGATGCCGAGAGTGCGGGCGGATTGGAGGAGATCGACTACCAGTTGATCGAGAGCACATTCGGAAGAGAGTCCATCTTGTGGTTTGGTTGGGCGGACGTAGACGCCGCTGCCTCGGCGGAGTTCGACCCAACGATCTTTGGATAGCTGGCGGTAGCCGGCGCTGACGGTGTTGGGATGGAGACGGAAGCGGCGGGCTAGTTCTCGGGTGCTGGGCAGGCGTTGGCCTGGGCGGAGATCGTCGCTGAGGATGGCTAGGATGATTTGGGTGACGAGTTGTTCGCGGAGGGTGACGGAGCTTTTGGGGGAGAACCAGAGTTGCATGGCTGGGGCATTTTAACCTTGGATGGGAGTGGCGGGGGAAAAGAGAACGCGGAGATTTCAAATTTCAGATTTGAGATTTAAGAGAACGACTAAGAGGGATCGTTCCGCGATGTGAGTCCGCGGTTGAGCGCGGTTGGTGTTGGCTTTTGTGGTCGTAAGATGCCGGCAGGGACGCCGGCGCTACCCTGGTGGCTTTTCTAGCGTGGGGGCTTCGGGGGGGCGTTGAAGCGTTGGGGCGCCTTCGGGGCGATTTTTGTCTGGGGGTATGCGTTCTTCGGGTGACGGAGGGATTAGCCATTGGAAATTGTTGGCTTGAGGGATGATCGCTAGTTGGGTGCGATTGCCTGCGGCTATGGCTTCGATTGCGGCTCTTAGGAATGGCAAGCCTGCGGCTACTAATTGTTTGTCGGTTTCGGCGTGGAGGATTGCGTCTGCGCCTGCTGCTTGATCGGGGGAGGAAGTGCGGATTTTTTCCAGGCGTTCATCGTGGGCCAGGAGCAGGTCGCGCAGCGGGGTTTGATTGTCGTCGGCAGGATAGTGAATTTCGATTAACGCGTGCGGGTCCTTTTTTTCCGGGGGCCAGAATTGCGTGTAACGCGGGCGCTGCACTCTGGTTTGCCAGTAATCGCCGCGCTCGGGTTCTTGATGGATTGTGTAGCTGAGTTGCCAGATTTCGGGGCCGTAGCCCGGGGCGTAGTCGGCGAGGATTAATTCGGTTAGCGGCTCGGTCTCGCTGAGGCTCAGGTGGCTGTGAATGTTGCCGGCGGCTTCGTTCAGGAGAACTAGAAAGCCGAGGCCGGTTTGCTCGATGTCGGTGGCGGTTTTTTCTGAGTCGCTGGGAGCGGCCAGGTGCGGTCTGTTGGCGCCGACAGCATTGCTGCGGGCGTGTTGGAGACCTTGGGCCAGATTGGCGATGGTTTGGCGCGAGGATGGTGAGATCCAGACTGTTGCGCCCAGCAGGATGCCGGCTCTTTGGCCGCTGATTGGGACTATCGAAGGAGTGAGCGTGCCGGGCTCGATTTTATTTTCTATTGTGGCGATTACTATGGCGTCTTTGTAGACGGCGAGGATTACGCGGCCGGAGGATAAGTTGGCGATTACTTCTTCGGTGAGTTGATCGGCGTCTTGGGCGCGGGTGGGGCAGGAGACGAGGAAGAAGAGAGTCGCGAAGATTAGGATGGATTTTGTCGAACGGGGCATTTTGTATTGCGTACATCATAAAGGAAGTTGGGAGATTTCAAATTTCAGATTTGAAATTTCAGAGGAAGGCAATGGTTGGTCCGCGGTCGGCCGGAGTTCTTGTTGATGATTGTGGTCGTAAGATGCCGGCGGGGACGCCGGCGCTACCGTGCTTGAATGGCGGTTATCGCTACTACGTTTACTATGTCTTCTGTGGTGCAGCCTCGGGATAGATCGTTGGACGGGCGAGCTAGGCCTTGGAGGATTGGGCCTAGGGCGCTGGCGTTGCTGGTGCGTTCGACGAGTTTGTAGGCTATGTTGCCGGAATTTAGATCGGGGAAAATCAGGACGTTTGCGCGGCCTGCTACCGGGGAGCCTGGGGCTTTGCTTGCGGCGATTTCGGGGACCAGGGCGGCGTCGGCTTGGAGTTCGCCGTCGATTGTCAGATCGGGGCGGCGGGCTTTGGCTATGCGCAGAGCTTCGCGAATTTTTTCTAGTTGCGGATGATTGGCTGAGCCTTTAGTGGAGAAGGAGAGAAGAGCTACTCGCGGGGCGGCTTCCAGGAAATTGCGGGCGTTTTCGGCTGTGGCTATGGCGATTTCGGCTAGTTCCTGGGCGTCGGGATCGGGGACTACGCCGCAGTCGGCGAAGAGCATGGCGCCGCTTTCGCCTAGGGCCGTGCGGTTGCATGTCGGAGTGACCATCAGGAAGAAACTCGAGACTAGTTTGGAATCTGGGGCCAAGCCGATCGCGTGGATCGCGGCGCGAACTGTGTCGGCGGTGGAGTTTGTGGCGCCGCCTACGGAGCCATCGGCGTCGTTGGCGGCTACCATTAGATTGGCGAAATAGAGTGGAGTGCGGGCGGCGGCTTGGGATTCTTCTTGCGTGACGCCTTTGGCGCGGCGGCGTTCGTAGAGGATTTGGGAGTAGGATTCCAGGCGCGGGTTGGAATTGGGATCGATAATGGTGATGCCGGAGAGAGAGACACCTGCTTTTTTTGCGCTGGCTTCTATTGCGGCTGGGCGGCCTAGTAGAGTGATGCGGGCGAAACCTTCGCCGGTGATAATTGCTGCGGCGGCGATTACGCGCGGGTCTTCGCCTTCTGGTAGGACGATGCGCTTGGGGGAGCTGCGGGCACGATTTTTTAGAGTATCGAGGAGATTCACGGCGGATTCAAAGTATCATAAATCTGTGGCGCGGGAGATTGGCGTTGCGTACGTGATGCTGGTTGCATCTTGCAGGAAGAGAGTGATGCTCTCGCTCAGGGAGATGGAATGACGGGACTTTTTGGGAGGGGTGGATTGAAATCTCTTAAGAGTTTGCGGCACGGCGGAAGGCGTATTTCGGAGATTTTGGAATTGCACGACCGATTTACCCGCGGAGCGGACGGAGGCGTGCGCGCGGATTTGAGTTCGGCGGATTTGCGGCGGGGGGATTTTTCCGGCGCGAATTTGGCTTATGCCAATTTTTCCGGCGCGAATCTGGAGGGAGCGCGATTTTTTGGCGCCAAGCTTACTTTTGCCGATTTGAGCGGCGCGAAATTGCACGGAGCGGATTTGCGAAAGACGGATTTAACTGAAACAAATTTGAGCGGAGCGGATTTGTCCGAGGCGCAGGTTACCGGCGTGGAAATGTTGCGCGCGGATTTGTCGGGCGCAAATCTGCGCGGCGCGAATCTGACGAATGCGAATTTGCGCCTGGTGAATGTGCGCGGCGCGGATTTTGCCGGGGCGAAATTGACCACCACGGTGATGACGGAGACGGATTTGAGTGGAGTGGATCTATCGGGAAATGATCTTTCTACTGCGCTTATGCCGCGGGGATGGAAGAAGCCGGAATTGAAGTAGGGCTACAGAACATGGCCGAAAGGTGGCTGGGCTAAAGACCCTCCCCTACGCCTGCGGGAAATCGCCGCGGGAGCCTGCGGCGGTGGCGCTGCGGCGGCGGGTTTCGATGCCCAGGCGCTTGATCTTTTGATTCAGCGTGCTCAGCGGAATTTGGAAGCGCTCGGCGGCTTCGGTTTGGTTCCAGTTGGTGCGCTCGAGCATGTCCACGATTACTCTGCGCTCTACCTCTTCCATGATTTGGAATAGCGAGTGGGAAGGGTTGCCGCTGCGCGTCACGCCGTCGCCGGGAAGATTCGGGAGAAATTCCGCTAGCTGCAGGCGAACGCCCTTGACGATTTCGCGCGTGCGGACGCTTTCCGGAAGCAGTTCGACGTCCATGGTTTCGAGATTCGAGAGAACCACGGCGCGCTCGACCACGTTTTCGAGTTCGCGGACGTTGCCGGGCCAATCGTAATCCATCATCAGCTTCATCGCGGAATTGGTGAAGGCGCGCGGCGGCTTGGCATTTTCGGTGCGATAGCGCTCGAGGAATTTCTCGACGAGCAACGGGATATCTTCTTTGCGATCGCGCAGCGGAGGCAGCTTCAACGAAATTACGTTCAAGCGATGGAAGAGATCTTCGCGGAAGCGGCCTTCGCGAACCAGCGTGGTGAGATCTTCGTTGGAGGCGGCCAGGATGCGAACGTCGACTTTGATCGTGTCCGTGCCGCCGAGGCGCATGAATTCGCGTTCCTGGATTACGCGCAGGAGCTTGGCCTGGGTCTCGGGGCTAATGGTGCTGATTTCGTCGAAGAAAATGGTGCCTTGATCGGCGACTTCGAAGAGGCCTTTCTTCGAGGCTACGGCGCTTGTGAAGGCGCCGCGGACGTGGCCGAAGAGCTGCGATTCGAGAAGATCTACCGGGATCGAGCCGGTGTTGACCGGAATGAAAGGCTTGTCGGCGCGCGTGGAGGCCGAATGGATGGCCTTGGCGATTAATTCCTTGCCGGTGCCGCTTTCGCCGTTGATCAGGACAGTGGAGCGCGACGGGGCAACCTGAGTGACCAGGTCCAGCACCGCGAGCATCTTTTCGCTCTTGCCGATGATGCTGGGGAAATTGTAGCGCTGCTTGAAGGCGCGCTTGAGTTGGACGTTCTCTTCGCGCAGGCGGCGGCCTTCGATGGCCAGCGATACCTGGGCGATCAGCTCATCGTTCGACCAAGGCTTGGTGATGTAGTCCTGCGCGCCGCTCTTGAAAGCCTGGCGGGCCATGTCGATGGAACCGAAAGCTGTGATCAAGATGATGGAAAGATAGGGATCGCGGCGGCGGATTTCGCGCAGGAGATCGAGGCCGTTGCGATCGGGCAGGCTGACGTCCAGGAGCAGAAGATCGAAGGGCTGATCTTCGAGGCGCGCCAAGCCCGCGGCGCCGGTGTCGGCTGGGGTTACGTCAAAGCCTTCGGAGGAAAGCAGAGCTTCGAGGCCTTCTCGAATCTCTGCTTCATCATCAACAACGAGGATCGAACCTTTACGCATGTACAGCCTTCCGCGCGACCGGGAATTCCAAACGGAAAGAGGTTCCCTTGCCCGGAGTCGAGCGTACCTCAACCTTGCCAGCGTGCTCCTTGATAATACCGTAACTTACCGAAAGTCCTAAGCCTGTTCCGCGGCCGGAGCCTTTGGTGGTGAAGAACGGGTCGAAGATGCGGTTCAGGTGCTCGGTGGGGATGCCCGAGCCGGTGTCGGTGACTTCGACTTCGACGGAGCCGTTTTGGGAGAAGGTGCGGACTTCAAGCATGCCGCCGGAGGGCATGGCGTCGCGGGCGTTCATGAAGAGATTGAGAAAAACCTGCTGGAGCCGCGTGGTCGAGCCCAGGACCGCGGGGAGCGTGTCCTGGTAGGCGCGGACTACGTTGACCTGGGCGGTTCGGAAGGGGTGCTGGACCAGAGTGAGCGTGTCTTCGAGGACAGTGTTCAGGTCCACTTCGACCAATTGGGCGGCGCCGGTGCGCGAGAAATTGAGCAAGTTGTTGACGATTTCGCTGGCGCGGAAGGTCTGCTTGACGATCTTCTCGATGGTCTTTTGCTTGGGATCGTCGGAGGGCATTTGCTTGGCTAACATCTGGATATAGTTGGAGATGACGGCCAGAGGCGTATTGACTTCGTGAGCCACGCCGGCGGCGAGCAAGCCGAGGGACGTGAGTTTTTCGGTCTGGAGCATCTGTTCTTCGAGGCTCACGCGCTGCGTGATGTCGTCCAGAAGGATTAGACGCCCGATGCGCGTTCCGGTTTTACCGACCAGAGGGGCAATCGAAACATTTATTACCGCCCGGCGGCCGGCTGAAGTGTTCAGATGAAATTTGTAGATACCGGTTACGCGGTCCTCGCTCGAGCGCGAAGTGAGTTCGGCGACGAGATCGGCGGGCAGGGCCTCATTGAGGCGGCGGCCGACAGCTTCGCTGCGCGAGATTTCTAGGAGCCGGACCAGCTGGGGATTCCAGGACTCGATGCGGTCTTCGAGGTCCACAGTGAGGACGCCGATATTCAGAGATTCGACGATGTTCTCGCTGAAATCTTTGAGGCGCTCGATCTGCGTGGCTTTTTGCTCGAGCGAGTTGTAGAGGCGCGCGTTCTCGATGGCGATGCCGACGTAGTTGCCGATGGTGAGCAGCAGCTCGAGGTCTTCGCTGGTGAGGTAATCGCCGTCCATGGTTTTGCCGAGGCCGAGGATGCCGACGGTGCGGTCGTGGCAGCGGCAGGCGAGGAAATAATTGAGATCGAGCTGATCGAGAGTACGGCGAACGGAATCAGTTTCGGCGATGGCGGCGCGAGCGGATTCGAAGAAGAGGCAGCCGCTCTGGCGGAATTGCGGGCGCCCGGCATCGAGGAAAGTGAGATCGAGCGCGCCATCGGGATGAACTCCCATCGAACGGGACATCACGAAGGCCCCGGGCTGGGAGGGGTCTTCGAGAAAGATGGCCAGGCGGTCGACGAGAAGAGTTTGCGAGATGCGATCGAGAATGGAGCCGAGCAGCGGCTCGAGACGGACTTCGTTAGTGAGCGTGACGCCGAATTCGATCAGCGTGCGGCGGTAATCGAGGCGGTCGCGATAGAAAAAGTGATCGAGCAGAATTTGCGTCCAGTTGCGGACAGGCTCGAAGAGAAACGCGGCGACAACGATGGCGACGACCACTCCAGCGGGACCGGTGGCCCAGGCGGTATGGAAAAATTCGCCGATGAGCGCAACGGTGCCGAAATAAAGGGCGACGATGGCGCCGGTGGCGAAGGTGTAGGCGAGGCCGCGCTTGAAGATGATGTCCACGTCCATCAAGCGATACCGGATGATGGCGTAGCCGAAGCAGAGCGGAATCAGCGCGAGCGAGAAGACCGATAGCTTCATCCACGGTTGCGGAACGGCGCCGAAGAAATACGGGACGATGTAGCAGAGGAAAAATGGCACGATGCCCGCGATCGTTCCGGCGGTAACCCATTTCAATTGCTGGCGGAGAATGGCAGTAGCCGAGCGGCGATAGCTGAGCGCGAAAATCAGCGCCGCAGCGAGGAAGTAGATTCCCACGTAGGCCAGCTCGACGCGATCGAGCACGATGCGCGAGCCGAGTGGCGAGAAAACATCGATGACGCCCGCGGCGACCGAGATGTGCAGCAGCAGCAGACCCGCCGGCAGACTATAAACAGCGAACAGTTTTTGCCACAGGCGGCCGCGGCGTTCGGGGAAGACGAGTGCAAAGTGAACGAGCAGCGCCGGCGCAAGAAACATCGCGACGACATTGCCCCAGTAGACTTCCCAATCGAACGGGCTTAGCTTTCCGCTGTAATGGAAGCTGTAGAAGATGAACGATATGAGACAGAAAAGATAGAAATGGATGGCGCGGGGCGCGTTCCAACGGCGCGCGAAAATGAAAAGGCCGATGAAGAGATAAATCAAGCCGGTAATGCGAAGGTAATTCTCGAGCGAAGCCGGATTCTCGGCGTGCGCGGTGATGAGCTTGGTGTCGAAGGTGGAAGAGCCGCGCTTGATGCCATAAGTCAGCTCCGTCCATTCGCCCGCGCGGAAAAGCATCTGCGTGACTTGAGTGGAGCGGCGAATAGAAGCGCCGCGGACGGTTTCGACGTAGTCGCCTGCTTGAATTCCACTTTTTTCAGCGGGTGAACCGGGAGCAACGTGCCACGCCTGAACGCCCGCGGGAGTATCCAGCCAGGTGACGCCGTCGTCAGGAACAGGGAAAGTGCGGCGCTGATTAAAATTGTAAGCAGCGAATATTACGGCCGCAACGGTAGCAACGACCGTAACGATGGCGAGAGCCACCGCTCCGACTCGCTTTGGCATCCCGTCATTCACCGGCAAACCTCGGGCACGCGCGGACCTCGGACACAAATACCCACAAAGAATTGGTGCACGTAGACTTCCAGATACGAGCACTACGATGAGTTTGTATGTGGCTGTGAATTAGTGAGTTACAGATGCTTGGCCGGGAGTGCCGCGACTGCATATGGCTTTTGGGAGACACAGTTCCAAATCCGGTACCGGCCTTTTTGTCGGCCTAAAACTGGAAACTGACGCCGCCCCGGAACGAGCGGTACGCTGAAACCAGAAACACGCGCCCGTCACGCGTCTCAAGCGGCACATACCCCTCCGCCAGCAAGTTTCCGAAGTCGGCGGTAGCCACGGCGTGGCCCGGGATGAACTTGGGAAGCGGCTGGCGAATGATCACGCTGAGGTACGGATCGACATTGTAGGCGGCTTCGCCGTAGGCGTCCTGGCGCGAGACCACGCTGCCGTCAATCCACTTGTACCCGGCGCACACCTGCGTGCCCAGATGCGGAATGCGTGTGGTGAATTTCGCGGCAATGCTCTGACGATTGCGAGTCTCGAGCATGTCGCGCAGAGATTCCGTGGTGGAGGACTCCATTCCCGGCACCAGCGCGCCCGCCCAGGAGTAAATCACGGCGCCGCTCAAGTTATCGGAGAGCTTTTGCTCATAAACCACGCGGGCGCCCCAGGAATTGGAGCCACCGGCGTCGTAAGCGAAGGCGTTGGAATAAAAATCCTGCAAAAAGTCGGAACTGGACGTGTTGCCACGGCCTATCACGGCGGTGTTGCTTGAGCGATCATGGAAGATCGCGCCGGTGAGGCTGGCGTTCGAGCTCAGTTTGCGGAGAACGGCGATCTCCTCATGGAGATTGTCCTCGTAAACCGGACGATCATTGTGAAGCAGGACAGTAGGCAGTGAATCGAGACTGGAAATGGCGGATTCGAGCGAACTTGTGGAGGGATCAGAATCCTGCCAGGGATGGCTGGCGATGGTGAAGCTGGTCATCCAGTTTTGTGAGAGCTGGACGGCGACTTGAGCGCGCGGGCGCAGGCTGGTGGTTGTGCCGCCATAAGAAGCGAGGAGCATATCGGCGCCGTAACGTGCGTGAATGCGATCGCCGAGCTCGAGGCTGCTGTCTTCCGAGAGGCGGGCGCCGCGAAAGGCGGGGCCGCCGGGATTCATCTGCGATTCGCGCAGAACGAGCGTGGAGACGGGGCCAGTGTGAGGATTGCCGCTCGGAACCCACTGCGTCACGACACCACCGCTACCGGACCCGCTTTCGTAATTGAACTGACCGGCAAAGATAAGATTTCCGCGGACGCCGGCATCGAGAGTGTAGGCAAAGGCCGTGCCGGGAGAATCGGAGATATTCGAAATGGAGCCGGGATGCATGCTGCCGCTGGCGAGCTCGAAGAGGCTGTGCGCGTGGCGGCTTTGCGCCCTGTCAATTCCTGAAGGGACGGAGGGCTGGCCGCCAGTGAGCAGGACATCGCCCTCATCCCAGCGGAGAATCGGGCGAGTCGCGGCCGAAGTGCGCAGGACCCAGGTCCATTCATCAGGCGGCGTATCCTGATTCGGCGGGCGGCGGAATTTTCCGAGCGAGGAAAAAACGGAGCCCAGCTCGATTTGCAGTTTGGTGACGCGCTCATCGAGGACGTGAACGTGTTCCGCGAGGGCCGGAAGGTATCCGGCGAGAGTGGCGCGGATGGAGTAGAAGCCGGAATCGAGGCCATCCGTCGAGAAAATGCCGCGGGCGTTGGTAAGGAGCTGGACCGGCGCGAGGTTCGGCGCTTGCTCGGAAACCACATAGACGGTCGCGCCCATCTGCGGAGTGCCTTGCGGATCAACGACTACGCCCGCGATCCTGCCTGCGCGCGGCGCGGCGTTCAGCGGCGACACCACCAGACCAGCGAGAAGCAGCAGGCCCAATGCGCGAATCAAATTCAGTTTCACGGCGCTTCACCTCCCCCGAATCATGGAGTGGCAGCCTTAACAGTAAAATCAGCCGTCGGAGTGATGGATTCCTTGGTGACGTTGTCCGTCACCTGCACTTCGAGTTTGTATTTGCCGGGAGTGAGAGATTTGAGAGCGAGCGCTTTTTCGAGAGTGAGCTCATCGCCGCGCTGGCTGATTTGATCGCCGCCCTCGTTGAATTTAAGGATGGACTGCTTGTCCTTCATGACGCGATATTCGACCGTGGCGTTCGCTTTGTGCGTTTTGTCGTCCACCTTCAGATTGTAGATCTGCAGGAAGATGCCGAGATTGTCGTTGGTGGCGAAGGTGGAATCCATTTTCGGGCGGACTTTAACGTCGCCGAGAACGAACTGGCCGACGCCGATATCTTTCGCGGAAACGCGCTGGATTTGATCCGCGAGGATCAGCGAGCTGGACGATAGCTTGTCATCTTCGTAGCGCGGGACGCGGAGATTGGTGTTCACGACGCCCACATTGCCGCTATTGACGTCCTTCAGGACGATATCCAACCGATAGAGGCCGGGGCTTAGCGGCACGGCTTTTTGATAAATGGAAAAACCTTTGAGCGATTGCTGCAGGAGCGAGTTCGGCACATCGTGGCTGATGGTGTCTTCGAAGGTCTGAACCTTGCGCCCGCTGAGAGTGGTGATGCGGGCGAAGAGGTTCATGGTGGCGGATTGGATGCCGTCTTTTTGCGTGAAGCTCAATTGCTTGTTCGGAATTTGAATTGAAATGGGAACTAGGATCGTGTCGCTGGTGATGCGCAGATAATCCCAGCGATAGTCGAAGGCCACCTGATTGCGCACCAGACGCGAAGTGACCACCGCCTCGAGATCCTTGAACTTGACGGGCGGAGCTTGCTGAATTTTGGCGTAGAGATCGAGGCGCGAAAATTCGGACATGCTCTCGGGCTGGCCGCCCAGCGGCTGGGCCATGTGCGTGCCGTCGGTGTTGTTGAAGCGCGCGGTCTTGCTGGACATGCCCATCGATTCCATCATGGTCAGGCCGGCGCCGGGGACGTAGAGGAGAGCGTCCTTTTCGCTGGGGTCCATGGTCAGCTTGTATTCGCCGGTCATCGTAGGATCGACGAACTCGATTTCTACGTTGTTGCCGATCCCTTCAAGATAGCGATAGCGCCAGTCCTCGAACGGGAAGGTCGAGGTCTCACCGCCGCCCTCATCCGCCGGGCGCTCGTAGGAGCCGCCGGAGGGGTGCGAGTCCACCTCGTCAGGCGGGCCCCACATAATGTAAATGCGGCCGCGATCGGTCTTCCAGCCAGGGATGCCCGAAGCGTAGTGCTCATTCGTGTAGGCGATGCGGCGATAGTGCTCTTCCTTGAAGGTGTTTTCCGGCGAATCCGGGTCCGGATTGCGGCGCAGCCAGAATTGCTCGATAAATTGCTCGCGCTCTTCGTTGGTTTGGAGGCGGAGGAAGGCGCTGCGCTCTTCGGGAGTGATGATGTAGGTGACGTCTTCGTCGAGCCACTTCTTATAGGGAGTGTCCAACTCCTTGTGGAGTTGGGATTCACGGCGGCGGCGCTCTTTGGCCGTTTCCTGGGGCTTCTTCGTGGGTTGAGCATCCGGCTGCTGCTGATCGCTTTGGCCGGATTGCTTGTTGTCATCTTGCTGCTGTTCCTGGGCCTGTGCGCGAAGAGGTGCTGGAGGTATAGCTAGGCCTAAGACTACGAAAGGAAAGACAATGAGGCGCAAACCCCTGTACATGCCGACACCTCTTCAGTATGAGGAAATTCTAACCTGTCCCCCGGTACAGGTCAATTTAATCCCGTGCCGGGATTACCGTATTGAGTCAGAGGCCGGGGGATGCGGGAGGGTTGCCTGGTCTGGAGAGTTGGGGGGTGGCAAATGCGCGGCGCGATTCGGGACACCACAAAGGCGAGAAGGCCGAACACCGGGAGGGTCCGAAGACCCTCCCCTACTGCGGACGCTTCTCAGATGGGGCGAAACGGATTACAATGGTGCCGAGCAGTGCCTCCGGACGGAGCGCGATGGGGCGTCGAATGGTATCTGCGATGTGCCCTTCCTTTGAGCTTTGGGTTATCCCGACGAGGTAGCCTGCCGGAAACATTTCCGAGGACCGGGCCGTACTAAGTAAGGCGAAGTAGCGTCTATACACGATGGTATTACTGCGGGGACTCGCGTCATGAGCTTGACGAAGAAACTGGTGATAGGCGGAGTGGCGGTGCTGGCGCTCGTCGGGATTGTTTGGGCGAGCATTTACCAGGCAAATAAAGACGTGGTTACGGTGCAGACGGGGACTGCCAAGCGGCAGGACTTGACCAGCATCGTGACGGCTTCGGGCGAAATTCGGCCGCTGACCTATTCGAATATTCTGGGTGAGGGCATTGGGAAGATTACCCAGATCGTGGTGAAAGAAGGCGATCACGTCCGCAGAGGCGACGTGCTGATGCGCCTCGAGAGCATTCAGCCCGCGGCGGATGTGCAGGCCCAGGAAGCCGGGATCTTGTCGGCCGACTCGTCGGCGCAGGCGTCGAACGCAGCACTGAAATCGGCGCAGGCGACGCTGGTGCAGAGGAAGGCGGATCTCGAGAAGGCCAAGTTTGACTGGGAGCGGGGCCAGAACCTTTACAAGGACCAACTGATTTCGAAGCAGGACTTCGACACCTCGAAGGCGGCGTATGACAGCGCGGCAGCGGCAGTGGATGCCGCGGAAGCGCAGATGGCGCAGGCGAAGGCCATGAGCGAAGGCGCGAAATCGAATCTGCAGCAGAACCGGGCGATTCTACTGCACCAGAAAGATGTGCTGCGGAAAACGACTTATACCGCGCCGATTGACGGGATCGTAACTTACATCGCGGTGCGCGTGGGCGAAAATGTCGTTCCCGGAATTCAGAATGCTACGGGCAGCTATTTGATGACGATTTCGGATATGTCGGTGGTCACCTCTGAAGTGAAAGTGGACGAGACCGACATTGTGAATTTGAAGAACGGGCAGGACGTGGACGTTAAGATTGACGCCATGCCGGGAAAGAATTTTCCGGGACACGTGACCGAAGTGGGAGATCAGGCGATTTTGCGTTCCTCGGGATTGGCTACCACGCAGACTACTGCGAATACGCAAGAGGCACGCGATTTCAAAGTTGTGGTGACGCTCGATCACCCGCCGGACAATTTGCGGCCGGGGCTTTCGGTTACGGCGACGATCAAGACAGCTTCGAAGAAAAATGTGCTGACGATTCCAATTCAGGCGCTGGCAATGCGCTCAAAGAAGGCGCTCGAGGAAGCGGCGAAGGGCTCGAAGGGTGAGAGCAGCGTGACGCTGGCGGCGGCGAAGACGGAAATAGGCGCCGGAGACAAGCCGGCGGATAAGACCGACATCCAGGGCGTGTTTGTGCTGCGAGCGAAAAAAGCGGAATTCGTTGCGGTGCAAACGGGGATCAGCGGCGTAACGGATATCGAGGTTACCAGCGGATTGAATGACGGCGATCAGATTGTTACCGGGAGCTACAAAGCGCTGCGCACTTTGAAGCCCGGCGCAGCGGTGAAAGTGGATAATTCTGAGCCGAAGCGCGAAGGCCAGACCACGAGCTAAGCGCCGCGGACTTCGGAGAACCCAGATAGTGGAGAGTGTGATTCATGCCGGTTGAAGCAGGGGCGGCGCTGTCGTTCCGCGAAGATCTTGTTGCGGCGGGGATCGTCATTCATACGGACGATTTGTGGAAGACGTATGAAATGGGGACCGAGCAGGTGCACGCGCTGCGTGGGATCAACATCGAGATTCTTAAGGGCGAGTACGTGGCGATCATGGGGCCTTCCGGATCGGGGAAATCCACGCTGATGAATTTGATTGGCTGCCTCGATACGCCTTCGAAAGGCCTCTATTATTTGGCCGGGCGTTTGGTGAGCGAACTCGACGATGATGAGCTGGCTTACATTCGCAACAAGGAAATCGGATTCGTCTTTCAGACTTTTAATTTGTTGCCGCGCGCGACTTCGTTGCACAACGTCGAGCTGCCGCTGATTTATAACGGCACGCCTGCGGAGGAGCGGCTCGAGCGCGCCAACAAGGCGCTCGCGCAAGTGGATTTGGTGAACCGCGCGCATCACCGGCCGAATGAGCTTTCCGGAGGGCAGCGGCAGCGCGTCGCAATTGCGCGCGCGCTGGTGAATCAGCCATCGATCCTGCTGGCCGATGAACCTACTGGAAATCTTGACTCGCAGACGGGCGAGGAAATCATGAATCTGTTCGCGCGCCTGCACGAACAGGGCAATACCATCATCCTGGTCACCCACGAGCAGGATATCGCCGCGCACGCCCACCGGGTGATCCGTTTGCGCGACGGAAAAGTCGAAAAAGACGAGAAAACGCGGTAGAGTCTCCCCCACCAGAAAACGTACTTTCCACACATTCTACGGAGGCACCCATGGCCAAGAAGATTATTCTCGGCGGTCTGGTCGGCGCGGTGATCGTATTCATCGTGAGCTCGCTATGGCATACGGTTTTGGGACTGGGCGAAGTCGGGATCAAGACCTTGCCGAATGAGGATACGGTGCAGGCGGCGCTGCGCGCTTCGATCACCCAACCGGGATTTTATTTTTTTCCCGCGCCGAATATGACGCCGGGGCGCTCGAAAGAGCAGCAGAACGCGGATGCTGCGGCGTATGCCTCAAAATACAGGCAAGGGCCGACGGGGATCTTGATTTATTCGCCCGGCGGAGAAGATTTCAATTTCGGAAAAGCGCTGCTGAATCAGTTTTTATTCAATTTGGTGGCTGCGCTGATTCTCGCGTGGATTTTGTCAGTGGGCGCCGCGGGGACTTCATTCGGAGGTCGGTGGCTGATTGTCTTTCTGGCGAGCATTTTCGCGGGTGTGGTGTTCATACTGCCGTACTGGAATTGGTACAACTTCCCGCTGAACTATGTGCTGGGCGATATGGCCGGCTGGACAGTCGCCTGGGGCATCGGCGGATTAGGGATGGCGAAGATTGTGAAGCCCTGAGAAGCGGGGTCCGGGCTTAGCTTCGTCAATTCATCGGGTCGCGCAGTAGACGCCGCGCAATCGTGTGAGTGCGCCGCGCGCCGCGGCGCGGATTCGTTCGCTCTGCGTACACACGGAAAGTCTTGCCACGTTGGCGTAAAGACGGCAAGGGGATTCACGCATTAGCCGGTTGATTCCAGAAATTCCGGCAATCACGCCCACATTTTTGATTTCCTACCGAATAGGCTCCTGGTTGCTGTGACGCTTCCAAAAGTGTCACTGCGCACCGTTTTTCGCTTGCTCGTTCCACGTACGCTCCACCCATCAAATCTCGGGAGGTGCAACGTGAAGAAACTTGCGGCGATTTGCTTACTATTCGTCATGGCGCTACCGGCGGGCGCAGTTGAGGATGGCCAGGTGATGTATGCGGGCGGAACAGTCCCGGCCCTGCAGGCGGGAGTTCTCGGGCGTTTGGACACCACATCGGAAACCACGCTCTCGTTCGAGTATGCGGGAAATAAATTGCTCATCCCCTATGCCAAGATCGATTCATTCGATTACTCGCAGCAGGTTGCGCGGCATCTGGGAGTTTTGCCGGCGATCGCGGTCGGGTTGGTCCGCAAGCGGCAGCGAAGGCATTTCTTCCAGATCAGTTATCGCGACGAGAGCAACGTAAGCCGAGTCGCCGTGTTTGAAGTGTCCAAGCGGATGCCTCAAACTTTGTTGGCGGTGCTTCGGAGCCGGGCTCCGCAAGGCTGCACGCCCGCGCAAATAGCGAGATGGCATTACATGAATTGATGATGAAGCTCTCGGAGTTCTGCTTTCCCAGAAACTCCGGCTACTTGCCTTTTGCAGATTCTTTATCCTTCTGCGTCAGATCGGCCGGCGGCCCCAAATCCCGCGGCAATCGTCCCGTAAGAGATTCAAGGAACGCCTTGAGGTCATCGCGCTCGTCGAAAGTAAGAAAATCGAGCGAGTGAATTTGCTTGTCGAGATGTGGATTCGAATTCCCCCCGCCAATGTAGTGATCGACCACATCCTTCAAGGTGCTCAGACTGCCGTCATGCATATACGGAGCCATCTGCGCGATGTCGCGTAGCGTGGGCGTCTTGAATGCGCCCATGTCGTCTTCATTCTTGGTTTCACCGCAGCGGCCAATATCCGCGAATTTGCCGGTCATATCGGCGCCGATGCCGATGTTGTGGAATTTGTTGTCGGTGAAGAGGGCATAGTCCTTGCCGATGGTGTGGCACGTCGCGCAGTTGCCCTTCTTAGTATCCATGAATATTTTCAAGCCGCGCTGCGCCGTGGGTGACAATGCCTTCTTCTCGTGTCCGTAGTAGTAGCGGTCGAATGGCGAATCGCCACTCAAGACAGTCCGCTCAAACGACGCGATGGATTTCGTAACGAGATCAATGGTGATTTGATCCGTGCCCCATGCCTCGCGAAAGAGTGCCACGTATTTCGGATCACGTTGCAGCCGATTCACGACGCCGTCGAGCGAGTGCGCCATTTCCACGGGATTGGCGATTGGGCCTTCCGCCTGCTTCTCCAGGCTGGGCGCACGCCCATCCCAGAATTGGAGCGGGTTATACGCCGAATTGATGACCGTCGGAGCATGGCGGCCACCAAGCTTGCCGCCTACGCCTGCCGAAAACGGCCGGTTGTCAGCGAACCCAAATTGAGGCGCGTGACATGACGCGCAGGAGACCGTGCCGTCAGACGATAGCGCGGGGTCATAGTATAGGTGGCGTCCGAGAGCGATCGTCTCAGCTGTCGGCGGATTATCCGGCGGAATTGGAACCGGCGGCAATCCGAGCGGCGCCTTGATCTCGACGCGGCGACCGATTGGCATCGGGGCACGCACTTGTTCCTGCGCCGCCGCTGCGATGACAATCCCTGCTAGAAGTAACGCTGTAAATGAAAACACACTGATGGAAACCTTCATTTTCTTACACCTCCCCCGGAGCGACCCTAACAGGAAAACTTTCCCGGCGGAGTGACGCGAGTCACGCATCGATGTGACACAGAGTGCTCAGAATTTTCGCGTGTTTTATTTCAGCGGAGTCAGTGCGCGTTGGGGATATTTGACTTGGCGCAGGCACGCGGCGCAGATTAGCCAAATAATTACGACCATCAACGTGCAGAGCAGACTGCCCTCGGGACCGACCGTGCCCCCGGAAAGCCAAGCCAGACCAGACGAACTCGAATTCAAAAGATGTCCGGGAAGTGTTTGGCCGCTGTCGGCAACCCCATAGAAGTACGTCTCGCCCCAGTCGAAGGCCATGTGCAGTCCGATGGGCATCCAAAGATTGCCGGTGCGACGAAGCAAGAAGCAGGCCAGCAAGCCGAACGCCCCGGCGTTGAACAATCCGATCCAATCCTCTCCAGAATTGCCGTGGTGTGAATAGCCGAAATATGCCGCCGAGATTATTGCAGCGGGCCAGAAACCGATGCCAGCCGTAAGCGTGAATAACCCGTAGCCACGAGCGCGGAACTCTTCCCGCAGAGCGACGAGGATGAAAACGAGCGCGTAGCCAATTCCCCACAGCGCGATCGCGGCGCCATGAAGCGCGATACCTTGAAAGTGGAAGACTCCGACGATGCGCATGGCAAGCAGCAAAAAAGTGATGGCCGCGAAGCCAAGCGCTGCGCCCTGCCAGAATTGCACGCGGAACATCCTGCGCCAGGGCAAGCCGTAATCGGCGATGGTTCTGCGTTCGATGCGCCCCATGATCCAACTGGCGAGGAGGAAGATCAGGAATTCCAGCACTTCGCGAACGAAAAACAATGTGGTGTCGTCGATCCCGGGCAGCAACCGGCGAATCAGAAAGTTGCTGGCGTTGATCGTGGCGATGACGATTGCCAGGAAAATGCATAGCCGCCAGCCAGCGCGGAGCTCCGAAGGGCCGTAAAACACGCGATGGATAGCGGATGCACTAGCGGACTGCTCGACATCGGTCATAAGCGCGTGGGACTCCTTAGTGTGAATACGATAGTTAACATTCGAATGTTCCGCCCAGTTGTCTGCGGCGCGCGCAATGGCAATCTCTGCCTCGGGGCGCAATTTTGCACGAAGAGGCCCGTCCCGCCAGCGCGGGAGCGGGCCCTACGGGTCCGCTCGGAGCGCTCACTGGGCCGTGGCACCGGACGAAGGCTGGTGGCATCGGATGAGGTTGTGGCGTAGAATCCGGGCCTACCCCGCCCTAGCGTAGTTGCCCGGCAGACTTGAAACGTCGAAAACGAGGAGAACAGACATGCCCGGTACTGTCAAAGCCATCCCGGAGGGATTTCATACGCTTACGCCGTCGATTGTGGTGCGCGAGGCGGCGCGCGCGATTGAATTCTACAAGACTGCCTTTGGCGCGGAATTGCTCACCGTCGCGGCCGATGGGCCTGGCGGGAAGATTACGCATGCGAGTTTGAAGATCGGCGATTCGATTCTCATGCTCACGGATGAATTTCCTGAGTGGCAGTGCCTTGGCCCGCAGGCGCTGGGAGGCAGCCCGGTAACAATTCACATTTACACCGAGAAAGTGGATGACGCGTTCGATCGCGCGGTGAAAGCTGGGGCTGCGGTGACCATGCCGCTGCAGGATCAGTTTTGGGGAGATCGTTACGGGCAAGTGGTGGATCCGTTCGGGCATAAGTGGTCGATTGGCGCACGCGTCGAGGCTTTGACGCGCGACGAGATTGCCAAGCGCGCCGAAGCCGTCTTCGGCGAAATGGCCAAGAAAGCGGGCCAAGGCGGGTAGCGCCGGCGTCCCTGCCGGCATCTTACGGCTGACGAATTCGCCAGATGAACAAAGCATGCGCGGCGCAATTCGTGTCGATCCTCAACGCCCCGGCCGACAAAGATTCATCGGGCGGCGAGGTCCGCGGCAGTGCGTAGCCTTTAGAGACGACCGTGGTCGTTGGATGCCGGCAGGGACGCCGGCGCTACCAATTACCCGGAAAAGAGATTGCGGAGTAGGAACAGGACGTTGGCGGGCCGCTCGGCCAGGCGGCGCATGTACCAGGGAAACCAGTAAGCGCCATAGGCCACTAAGACAATCGAGCGATAGCCTTCGGCGGCCAGGCGTAGTTGTTCGGCGCGCTGGATGCCGTAAAGCATTTGGAATTCAAGTTCGTTCTTCGGAAATTGGTTTGCGGTAGCGAAGCCGATAATGCGCTGGATTAGGGCGCGATCGTGCGTGGCAATGGCCGCGCGAATTCCTTCGTGGCGCGCGTCCTGGCCTAGCAGCGTTTGCGCCAGGCGATAATAGTTCTCGTCGACCTCGCTTTTTTTCGGGAAGGCGACATCGGCGGGCTCGTTGTAGGCTCCCTTCACGAGCCGGATCGCTCCTCCCA
>Ga0116216_10001023_pt1 | contig 20024 bp, 19 predicted proteins | sample Sb_taG_11_FD_89696 | JGI IMG/M metagenome (GOLD analysis project Ga0116216, IMG submission 89696) | Peat soil microbial communities from Weissenstadt, Germany - Sb_50d_3_AS metaG | ecosystem: Environmental > Terrestrial > Soil > Wetlands > Peat | place: Germany: Weissenstadt | collected 2010-09-21
ACCCCGACCACATCGATGCTTCATCGAGGTCGGGCGCATCTATGGACAGCGCCAAGTTGATCACGGTCACGCTCCGCTCCTACATCTTCCGGAGCGAAGTTCAACGGATGGTGATGCTAACGACCGATCAGCGCCGGGGCGGGACCGCCCAGCGCAATCCGGCGCACAGCAGCCGGGCCGGCGGGGTGACCGCCGCGTCGAAGAGGGCGAGCGCCGGGATCCGCATCTTCCGGCGCGCCCAGCGCGGCAGCAGGCTGATGCCGGCGGCTGCGACCAGCGCGTACACCGCCCGGTCCTCGGGCTTGCGGGCGACCCCGCGCAGGAGAAAGTCCCGCGCCACGATGGCCTGAGAGCCTGCGTAGAGCTCGGGCTTGATTCGCCGGAAGTACGCGTCCATCTCCGCCTGTGAACGGGGGACCCACTCGGCCCCGAGCGCGACCGCGACGGGGGCGGTCTCGCAGTAGTAGCTGTCGCACTCGGCTCCCGACAGGCGCCGGCTCCCGTAGCGCTGGGTCGCCTCCAAGAAGCAGTACATCTCGGCGGCATGCACCCAGGTCAAAAGGTCGGGATCGTCCGCCGAGTACGGGCGCCCGTCCGGAGCGACGCCCCGGACCCGCCGGTGGACCGCCTGGACCAGACGGATCGCCGCGTGCGCCTCGGCGGTCGTCCCGAATGTCGTCGCGGCCACGAAGTTGGCGGTGCGACGCAGCCGGCCGATCGGATCCTCCTCGTAGGAGGAGTGGTCGGCCACCCCCGCCATGGCCAACGGGTGCAGGGCCTGCAGCATCAGGGCCGCCAGTCCGCCGATCATCATCGCCCCGAGGTCGCTGTGGACGACGCGAACCACGCTGTCGGGGTGCACGAACGCCGTGTCCGGGTCCATCGCCCGGGGACGGGGCGTCTCGGAGATCCCGAAGGAACGTCGAACGGTACGGCCGATGTCGTCCCGGAACGGCGCAGTCAGGCCGGAGAGCAGCCGCAGCGGCGCGACGGCCAGGTCCTCGCCCAGGCGGAAGGCCCGCTCGATGGAGTCCGGCTGGGTTGCGTCCGGCTCACCGGTCGATGGTTCGGGCCTGGCCGCCATCGGACCAGCTTCGCCGCCCGGCGCGGGGCAAGGCAAGGACCGCCCCGCCCAACCGTCGGCCCCTGGCGGTAGCCTCGGCGACGTGACCCTCGCGGATGCGACCCCGTCGGTCGAGGACCTGGAGCGTCTGCTCGGCGACGGCGGAGGCGGCTCGGGCTGGGGTGACGACGACGGGGGGGACGACTGGGGCTGGTCGGAGGACCCCTCCGACGACGAGCGCCCCGTTCGCCGGTCACGGGTGCGCCGTGGCGTCGCCATCGCGACCGTGGCCGCCCTCGCCCTCGCCTCGATCGGCACCTGGATCGCAATCCTCGCCCAGGGGAGCCTGGCCTCGGCTCCTTTCGGGGTCCGATCGGTCGAGGTGACGACCGTCCCGGCGGGACCGACCCGTGCCCCGGCCACCTTCGTCAGCTTCGTCGTGGTCAACGAGTCGGCGCTGCCCGGCACCGCGTCGTGCGCCGTTGGCCTGGTCAGTGCCCACCGGTCGGTGGGGACCGGGCGGGTTACCACGGGACTCCTTCCAGGAGGCAGCTCGCTCGCGGTCAGGGTTCCGGTGCCCGCCGCGCGGACCCCAATCGGGCGCGGGCCGGTCGCTGCGACCGTGCACTGCGTCACACTTCTGTCGTACCTGCGCTGACGCCGTCGCGAGGAGTTCTGCTCTCGTCGTAGAGGACCCGCGTCCGGCGGTCCCGGGCGGATACCCTGAGTCGCGCTCGCCGTTCGGCGGCCGGAGAGGGGAGGCCAGCGATGCAGCACCAGATCAAGGGCACGGTCCTGCAGGTGTTGGAGGTTGAGCTCGCCCCGGGCGAGAGCGTCATCTCGGAGGACGGCGAGTTCTCCTGGATGACCGACAGCGTCCAGATGACGACCGGGATGGGCGGCGGCACCGGCGGGAAGGGAATTCTCGGCGCGGTGAAGCGCATGGCCGGTGGCAGCACCTTGCTGTTCAACACCTACACCGCCGAGGGGAGCGCGGGCATGGTCGCGTTCGCGGCCAAGATGCCCGGGACGATCTTCCCCATCGAGTTGAACCAGGAGTATCTGGCCCACCGCCACGGGTTCCTCGCCGGCACTCCGGGAGTCGAGATCTCGGTCGCTCTCCAGCAGACCTTCCGGGGGGGCATCTTCGGTGGCGAGGGCTTCCTGCTGCAGCGCATCGGCGGGACCGGTCAGGCCTGGATCGAGCTGTCCGGAGAGGTCATGGCCTATGACCTGCAGCCGGGGCAGACGATGCGGGTCCACCCCGGCCACGTCGGCCTGTTCCAGGCATCGGTCAGCTTCCAGGTGATCCGCGTGCCCGGGATGGCCAACCGCTACCTCGGGGCCGACGGCCACCACTGGGTGGTGCTCACCGGGCCCGGGCGGGTCTGGCTCCAGTCGATGCCGGTCCCCATCCTGGCCGGGGCGCTCACGCCCTATCTCGGAGGCGACGCCCGGCCCGCCGCCGCTGGCGCCGCGGGCGGTGCCGTGGCCAGCGCGCTCGGCAACATCCTGGGCGGCCGTTAACCCCCGGCCGCCTCGGCGGCCGCCGGGTACCCCGGCAGGCCGTCGATGCTGGTGGTGTTCTTCTCGGCCCGGTAGCCGACCAGGCCTTGGGTGCCGCCTTTGTTCTCGACCCAGTGGTCGAGGTTCTCCCGGTGGTGGTGGAACTCCATGATGGGCACCGAGTAGCCGCACGAGTCCGAGATCCGCTCGACCGTGACCTCGATCACCGCCCGGGCGCCCGGTTTCGCGCGGAAGTGGCCGAGCAGCTCTCCGAAGCGTGGGTCACCGAGGGGCACGACCTCACCGGTGCCGTGGAAGCGCACGATCCGTGGGGGCCCGTCGAAGGCGCAGAACATCACCACGATCCGGCCGTTCTCGCGGAGATGCGCGATGGTCTCCACTCCGCTTCCGGTCAGATCGAGATACCCGACCCGGTGCTCGTCGAACACCGCGAACGTCCCGTTGTTGCCCTTGGGCGAGCAGTTGACGTGACCCGCGCCGTCGAGCGGGGCAGTGGCGACGAAGAAGACCGGTTGGGCCGAGACAAACCCGGCCATCCGGGCGTCGATTCCCGGGTACGTCGAACCCATAGGGACAGTCTCGCGCCCTGGCCGAATGCCCGGAACCCTCGTCGGCAGACCCGGTCAGGTCGTCGAGGATCGCCGAGGCGTGTTCGGGGGCGGCGATCTCGAGCCACAGCGCGTCCGGGAGCGGGACCAGCCGAATGTCGAGGAAGGGGCAGCACGCTTTCTCCCGCCGGGCGAGGTCCACCGCCGCGAGAACGACCTGCTCGTCCTCGGGCAGGCGCAGGCGGAGGAAGGGGCCGGTGCGCACCACCTCGGTCACCCGGCCGGCGACGAACCGTCGCCACTCCCGGCCGCGGGCGTGGGCGTCCTCGACCGAGAGCGAACAAGCGACCGGGGCGTCGGGCACCCCTCGGACGTTACCGGGAGGCGACCGCTACGAGGACTGGCCGGTCGTGCCGGTGTACACCGGGCCGACCCGGAGCCCGTTACACCCCGGCATCGAGGCGTTCACCCGCACCGATTGGAGCGCGTTGGGCGGGGTGACGAGCAGGGCGGCATAGGTCACGCACGAGGTTGCGGCCCCCTCGGGTACGTCGGAGGCGAGCACCAGCGCCGAGGCGGTCGACCCGGGAGCGAGGGTCACGGTCGGGAGCGAGGATGTCGAGCCGGTGAACGGCGCATTGTTGACCACCCGGCTCGCCTGCACGATCTGATTGCCCGCATTGTCGAGGCCCGCGACCCCGGGGAAGCCGTGGAGGAGGCAGGTGGCGCTGCTGGTGTTCTGGAACAGGAGAACCTGACCGATGGTGCCGGCCGCTCCGGAGCTCATGCCGGCCGAGACCTGGAGCTCGGCGGTCGTGCAGTTCTTCGGACCGGGCACGGTTGTCGAGGTGCTGGTGGTCGCGGCCGCCGTCGTGGTCGTGGTTGATTGCGAGGAAGACGGGGTGCCGTTGCTGCACGCGGCGAGGCCCAAGGCCATGGCCGCGACACCCGCCGCGACCAGCATTCGTTTTTCGAACCGGGTTCGCACTTTCCACCCCCATTCCGCCCGTCGGCATGCGGACGCATCGGGCACCGCCGACGCTACAAGGCATGTGAGGGGGGAGGGCGGATCGGCGACGTTGCGCGTCAGTAGCATGCGGGCCGTGGTCTCCGGGAGTGGCGAACCGACGGCCGACGCCGGGGCCGGACGAAGCCAGCCGGTAGACGCCGTCGTGCCGGCCGCCCGGCACCGCCCGCAGCTGGAGGCGCACTGGACCGATGATCAGACCGTCCGGGTCGGCGACACGACGTTCCGGGTTCGCAACCAGCTCGACGACCTCCATCGGGAGATGTCGGAGCCCGACGACTTCCTCCTAGCCAAGGAAAGGGGCCTGCTCACGACGATCCTCGACGCTGCCCCGTCGCCGGTGCGCAACATGGTCGAGCTGGGCGTGTTCAAGGGTGGGAGCGTCGCCTTCTACTCGCTGGTGCTTGCCCCGAGCCGCCTGGTGGCAGTCGACCGGTACGACTTCGCTCCCGCGCTCGGGCCCTTCATCGATCGTCAGGGTCTTGGCGACATCGTTCGGCCGTATCTGAGCGTCGACCAGTCCGATGGAGCCGCTCTGCTCGAAATCATGGAAGCGAACTTCGAGGAACGTTCGGTCGACCTCGTGATCGACGACTGTTCGCACCTCTACGGTCCGACCAAGGCCTCCTTCAACGTGCTGTTCGGATGGCTGCGACCAGGCGGCGTCTACATCATCGAGGACTGGGCGTGGGCCCATTGGGCCGGCGAGCCGTGGCAGGGTTCTGAGCCTGTTTTCGACCCCGACGAGCCGGCACTGAGCAACTTCATCTATGAGCTCGCGATGCTTTCGGCGAGCCGCCCGGATCTCGTTTCGGAAGTCCGGGTCGGGCCCTCGTACGTCATTGTGGAGCGGGGCGCGGGGGAGGTCGGGAAGGGGTTCGACATTTCGAGCTCGTATTTCACCCGGGGGAGGGGTTTCGACCCCCGGATGTAGTGCCCCCCTGTTCGCCCTGGGCCGAGGCCAGGACCGCGCCGTATTGCCTTCTGAGCAGCTCGACCTCGTCGGCGTTGTCGTCGTCGTCCATCAGGGAGTCCCGAGCCCAGGCTACGAGCGCGAGCGCGTCTCCGGGTCGGTCGAGATCGAACCTACGGTGCAGCTCCTCGCTTCGGTCGTAAATGATGGCTAGTTGCGACAGCGCATGTCGTTGGCGCGGGGTCAGGTCGAGCCGGTCGAGTTCGAGCGCATCGATGATCAGCTGCGCGGTCTGTCGACCCGCTTCGTATGTCCAGGCCGCTTGGAGCGCCGGGAGATAGGGTTCGAACACCTTTGAACCCGGGCCCCCGGCCTCAACCGTGCGCTGTGCCCACTCGAGCAGACCGACAAGATCGACCTCATCGTGAGCGCCGTAACTCTCCTGTAGATCGGGGCGGCGGAAGAACAGCTCGTCGAGGCGTTCCAGTGCCTCGGTGACCTGGTGGTCGGGCAGTTCGTAGGCGTCGTTGTATCCGATCGCGCCGGTACGGCGTCGTCCGTGTGGACGGGTGCTTCGGTTCACCGCCAGGTGCCGTACTTCTTCCTCGAGCAGTGTGAGATCGGCCACGAGTTGGTACAACCACGTCCGCGTCTGAAGGCCGAGCTCGGCCTCTTCGCAGGAAGCGCCCTCATTCGTCACTGCGTCGAGATACGAGGTGACTACGCGTTTCTTCCCCGGTCGGAGCATCCAGACGAACTGATACACCGTGGAGAACCGGTTCTCCTGGCGGGCCAGGAGGTCGATCACACTCAGGACCGGAACTGGGAGGCCGCCGAGCACCCTGGCCGGGTAGTGCTCCGAGCGCACCTTATGAAAGTCGGCTCGACCCACGATGCGCCAGCCGGCCTTCGTGACGAGCGATTCCAGAGTGTCGTTCGTGAAGAACCGGAGATGGGTGCTGTCGAGCAGGCCGGAGCGCCTGGGATCCCACTGGCCGAGGAGCAGGCCGACACCGAGATCGAAGTGGGCGACGTTGGGCACCGAGAGGATCATCGGGATATCGTGGTGCCGCGCCCAGTCGGCGAGGCCGGCCAGAATGGCTTGTGGTTGCGCGACGTGCTCGAGCACATCCATCACGACGACAGCACCGATGTCGTTGTAGCGCCCGAGGATCTCAGTGAGTATGGCGAGATCGGTGATGTCGCACTGCTCGTGCTCGAGGTCCGCGTCCGAGAGCAGTGCGACGGCCGCCTCGTCGGCGTCGATCGCGAGGTAGCCATAGCCCCGAGGGCGGATCATGCGGCCGACCAAGCCGGCCCCCGATCCGAGATCGATCACCCGGCGACCCTTCGAGACGTACTCTTCGACGAGCGCGACGACGTGTCCGATCGCGCTGTCCGATGTGTACCCGTAGAGATACGGGTACACATCCGGCTCCGTCTCATCAGACTCATGCCCAGCAGCACGAGCCAGTGCCCTTTGGGTTGCTTCGAGGAACGCCCGGCCGTAACGCCGGTCAGGTTCCAGATGGTTTCCCTCGGCCCACTCGTTCCAGGCCACGATGAACGCGTAGTTCTCCTCGGGGCGGACCCCCTTGAGCTTCTCGGCGACCCCGGTCAGCCACCTCTCGTAGGTCGCGGGCTCGGTGTTGACATAGATGCGGGCATTGATGTCGCGCCGGGCCGTGTTGTCCCATCCGACCATGACTGCCGGGAAGCGCTTGTAGAGAGGGTCGGGGGCGGCGAGCGCCTCGTCGGCGACGACCTCGTAGTCGAGGACCAGGTGCTCCCGGTAGCCGGCCAGACCGACCAAGACCCGATCGGGGTCGGGGGGCAGGAAGCCGACAGAGGCGTCCAGTCCATCCTCTGCGGGGTCGTGCACGGCCCCTTCGCTCTCGACCCGACAGAGATAGAGGTCCGGGAACCCGGCCTTCTGGGCTTCGTCGCGCCACATCTCGCCGGTACGTCGAACGTCGGGGAGCTGGGACGTTCGGTAGATCAGCATCAGCGGCCGACCGTCGATCTTCACGTACCGGGGATCGGAGAAGGCCTTGCAAAGCCAGTGGATGTGGGCACGGTCGTCCGCGTGGCTGTACTTCTGGCCGACGAGGGTCGTGCCGGTCCGCGCGTCCCAGTTTCTGGTCCAGGGCTCGTTGGCCCAGCACAGCGCGAAGGGGAAGTCCGGGGCGCCCGACTCGAGAACCTCGTCGAAGGGGCGATTCAGGATGCGACGGCCGTGGAACCAGTAGTGGTAGTAGCAGAAACCGTAAATCCCGTACTCACGGGCAAGACGAGCTTGAGCCTCGCGGGTCTCTGGAAGTCGAAGATCGTAGAAGCCGAGCTCGCCCGGCAGGTGGGGCTGATAGTGCCCCTCGAACAGCGGCCTCGCCCGGACCACGTTCGTCCACTCCGTGAACCCGGGCCCCCACCACGAATCGTTCTCAGGTATGGGGTGGAACTGAGGGAGATAGAACGCGAGCAGCTTGGGCAGGTTGGCTGACGGGACAGGTTCGTGCTCGCCGTCGGTTGAGACTGCCATGCCCAGCGGTACCCTCCGGCCGGCGAAGAACCAGCGCCTACCGCGATCGACGGTACCACGGGGTCGCTTGTTCGTACCCAGCGGTCGATGTCCCGTTGGGGGTGCCCAGCGCCCCGCCCTAACCGTTACGATCGGACGCCGGCCGGGCGGAGGTGCCGTGAAGGAGTTTGAGGCGGTGCGCGACGCGGAGACCACCTGCGTGGTCCCATGGTCCACGTTGATCGTCCGACCGGACGGTCGTGTCAACTTCTGCTGCGACGTCACCGAACCCCTCAAGATGCAGGGGCGGCTGGCGTCGATCTACGACGACACCATCGAGGAGATCTGGAACACCGACGAGCTCGTGACTGTCCGTTCGGCCATGTCGCGTGGGGAACGTCCGAGTGCCTGCGCCAGCTGCTGGCAGCGTGAGCTGGCCGGAGGCGCGAGCCGAAGGACGAGCCTCAACCAGGCATATGCAACGATGGGAGGGCATCTCGACGTCGGCACCCTTGCCGACGAGGGCGCTGTCACCGGGTTCCGGCTCGCCGGTCGGCCCGACTGGTTCCTGTTGGAGCTCGGCAACGTCTGTACGCTCAGGTGTCGGACCTGCAACCCGACGTTCAGCTCGCGCATCGCTGCCGATCCGATTCACTCCGCTTGGGCGACCGGCGAGGCGCCGAGCGAGGGTGGGGTGCGGACGAGGATCCGTCTCGCCCCCCGGCAGAGCGCCCCTTGGTTTCACGACATCGACGCGACGGCGGACATGATCGCCGGATCAGGGAGCGACAACGCGATCCTCTCGCTTCTGGGGGGCGAGCCGTTCTTGATCAAGGACACGTGGCGCCTGCTTCAGGCCTTGGTGGACCGCAATGCCGCTTCTCGGTTCCTGGTCGGTTTGGCCACAAATGGTCAACAGCGGAGCAACGAGCTGATCGATCTCGCACCGCATTTCCGTGGGATCGGGCTTTCGGTGAGCATTGACGGTGTCGGAGCCCTGTATGAGTATCTTCGCCACGGCGCCCGCTGGGCGACATTGGTCGAGAATCTCGACTGGTTCAGGGACGTCGCGAAGATCCACATGAGCGTGGTCCCGACCGTGCAGAACTACAACGTGCTGGACATCGTGGAATTGCTCAGGTTCGCTGACGATCGTCGCCTCCCGGTTGCGTACAACGTGGTGCTCGAACCGGCCTACCTTCGTCCGACGAACCTTCCGCTTGCGATCAGGAAGCTGGCCATCGACCGCATGCAGGCGTACCTAGCCGGCGAGTGCCGAGCGGAGTACGTTGAGGTGGTCAAGAGCTACCTGTACGAGCTCGGCCTCGCCGGTGACGAGTTCGACCGGGTGCTTTTCGAGGAGTTCATGACCTTCACCAACGACCTCGACGGCGATCGCGGGGAGCGGATTGGCGGGGCGGCGCCGGAGCTGGTCGCGCTCGTGGAGGAGGCCGGCTTCGTTTGGTCGGACGCGCCCGGTACACGAGGCCGTCCGCTCAGACCTGAGGACGGATCAAGCCGGCCGGGGGCTGGCGGTCCCGTGGCGGTCGCCCTCACTGTTGGGCTGTTCTATGGCGTGAAGGTGGGCAATCCGGTCCGCCCGACGCTGTCCGGCTGCTCACGCCGGGCCGGTCGCTCCCGGCCAAGTTCGAATCCTGACGTGGTGGCGATCGACTCGCCGACGGCGCTCAGCGAAGACGAGGTACCGAAACTGTCATAGCGGGGCGACGCAGCACGGCGAGGCGCGTCCAAACGGGCTCTTCGTCGGTTGAGGCTGCCATGCCCAGCGGTACCCCCGACCGGCGAAGAACCAGCACCTACCGCGTTCGGCGGTACCACGGGGTCGCTCGATCGGGTCCAGCGGTCGATGGCACATTTCGGGTGTCGAGCGCCTTGCCCTGCCGTTACGATCAGACACCGACCGAGCGGGGGTGCCGTGGAGGAATTCGACGGGGTGCGCGACGGGGAAACCACCTGCGTGATCCCGTGGTCGATGTTGATCGTCCAGCCGGATGGTCACCTCAACTTCTGTGTCGACGTCCCCGACCCTCTCAAAGTGCATGGGCGGCCGGCGTCGATCTACGACGACACGATCGAGGAGATCTGGAACGCCGACGAGCTCGTGGCGGTCCGTTCAGAAATGGCAGTTGGTCAACGCCCAGATGCCTGTGCCCGCTGCTGGCGGCGTGAGCAGGCCGGAGGCGAGAGTCGCAGGATGAGCTTCAACCAGGTGTATCCGACGATGGGAGGGCCCCTCGACGTAAAGGCCCTCGGCGAGAGGGGCGCCACCACCGAGTTCCGGCTTGCCGGCCGGCCCGACTGGTTCTTGTTGAAGCTCGGCAACGTCTGCACGCTCAGGTGCCGGCACTGCGACCCGATGAACAGTTCGCGCATCGCTGCCGATCCGGTCCACTCCGCTTGGGCGGGCAACGAGGTCCCGAGAGAGGGAGGGGCGCGAACGAGGATCCGGCTGGCCCCGCCGAACACCCGGCCTTGGTTTCACGACATCGACGCGTTAGCCGACATGATCGCCGGATCGGGGAGTGACAACGCGATCCTCTCGCTCATGGGTGGCGAGCCGTTCTTGATCAAAGATACGTGGCGCCTGCTGCGGGCGTTGGTGGACCGCAATGCCTCTTCGCGGTTCCTTGTGGGTTTGGCCACAAATGGTCAACAGCGGAGCAACGAGCTGACCGATCTCGCACCGCACTTCCGCGGGATCGGGCTTTCGGTGAGCATTGATGGCGTCGGAGCCCTGTACGAGTATCTTCGCCACGGCGCCCGATGGGCGACATTGGTCGAGAACCTCGACTGGTTCAGGGATATCGCGCGTATCCAAGTGAGCGTGGTCCCGAGTGTGCAGAACTACAACGTGCTCGACATCGTGGAGTTGCTCAGATTCGCGGACGAGCGTCACCTCTCGATTGCGTACAACGTTGTGATCGAACCGGCCTTCCTTCGTCCTGCCAATCTGCCTCCGATGATCAGGGAGCTGGCGATCGATCGCCTAAGCGCCTACCTCGCCCACGAGTGTCGACCGGAGAACGTTGAGTCCGTCAAGAGCTACCTTCACGAGCTCCGCCTCGTCGGTGACGAGTTCGACAGGGCGCTTTTCGAAGAGTTCATGACTTTCACCAACGACCTCGACCGGGATCGAGGGGAGCGGATCGGCGCGGCGGTGCCTGAACTGGTCGCGCTGGTGGAGGAGGCTGGCTTCGATTGGTCGGACGCGACAAGGTACGCGAGGCCGTCCGCTCGGACCTGAGGGCGGAGCGAAGGCCGCCCGGAGCTGGCAGTTCCGTTGTGGGATGGCTGATCGCTGTGCGTTGAGTTTGGCGACTTCTCGCCCAGGCAATCCACTGGGCCCGCTGGAGCAAGATTCGCTCGCCGTGTCGTGCTGCTGACTGCTTCTGCCTAGCGTCAGCTGGATCGAGTGGATGATGATAGGCGATGTGTTCTCGACGTAGTGCCCCGACAACCGCTTGATCAGGAGGCGACATGGCTTTGCAGCCGTCCGCGATTGAACGCTCGCTGCCGATCGTTGTTGAAGCCGCGCAGGATTTGCCGGGCTACAACGTCTATCGCCCGACCGACCTGAGTGCCATCGGCCGTCACTCCGTCGTGGTCTGGGCCAACGGCGGCTGTGTCCGACATGACGCGACATGGCGACCGTTGCTCGAGCGGTGGGCGGCCGCTGGCTTTGTCGTCGTGGCCATCACACAACTCCCCGGCCGCGAAGTGACACTTGAGGATCGCACCACCGCTGCTGACCAGGCCAAGGCGATCGACTGGGCGCTCGCGCAAGACGCCCGGATTGGCGGTCCGTACCAGGGACGTTTCGATGTTGACCAGATTGCGGTTGCCGGAAATTCGTGCGGGGGTATCACCTCACTTGTGCTTGCCGGAACAGATCCGCGTGTCCGCGGCGCCTTCGTCCTGTCGGGCTCGAGTGTGGGTCCGACCGCCACCCGCGACCAGGCCGCGGAGGTGATTGACAAGGTGACCCAGCCAGTGGGCTTCGTCGTCGGCGGCGCCGAGGATGTCGCCAGTGCCCAAGCGAGCCAGGACTACGACCTTCTTGCCGTGGGAATCCCCGCATATCTGGCCCGACGGGCTGCCGGTGACCATCTCACTGTCTCCACCGACCCCGGCATTCTTGCCGACGTCGCCGAGATCGGCATCAACTGGTTCGATCTCGTGCTCTCGGGAAACGAGACCGCTCGTCGGAACCTAACTGAGAACCCGTGTGGCTCGTTCAAGTCCGGCACTTGGAGTGTGGAGGCGAAGCACCTCGACTCATTGGTCCGAACTGCGTCCTGAGCCTCACGGCCAGGGGGCCGAATCTGTTGAACGAAACGGCTACCTGAGACAGCTCACCGTCGATCAACCACACTGCTGTTCCTACCCCCGAGGGCTGGCAAGGGACGGTCGGGCATAACGGCCGCTCTGCGGCTGGCTGATAATCGATCATCCACACCAGGCCGTAGCGATGGGTGGCCTTCTCAGGAAGACCCGACTGGGTACCTCATGCGACAGTCGAGCCGAGGAGGTTGCCGCCGAGCGTCGGATGGCCGATGCGCTTGTCGGCGATCACATCGACGAGCGCCGGTTTGCCCGCCGAGAAGGCCCGCTCGAGAGCAGGAAGAAGCTCCTCGGGGTCCTCGACGCGCTCGCCGTGGCATCCAAGCTCTTCGGCGATTCGGTCGTAGCGGATGCCGGGCAGCATCTCGAAGGGGTCGGTCCGACCGCGGAGGATTGGCATCTGCTCGAAGCTCGGGCCCCACGAACTGTTGTTCCACAGGACGGCCACGATTGGCACGTGATATCGAGCGGCGGTCTCGATGTCGAATCCGCCGATTCCCATCCCCCCGTCGCCGATGATCGCCACAACCGGCGCCGAGGGCCGCGCGAGACCTGCTCCGATGGCCATCCCGATACCGTGACCAACTGGCGCAAGGGGACCCGCGTCGATCAACTGGCCCGGGAAGCGGGCCATGAACCAGTGGCTGACGTATCCCGACAACGTGAAGCTGTCGACGATGACCGTGGCCGTATGGTCGAGCACCGTCACAAGGTCTTTGAGCAGCCGATCGGGATGAACGGGGACGTCACCGTGATGCTCCTGCTCCCGATCTTCGGCCATCTGCTCAAAAGTCGAACGTGCCCGGACGAGCTCCTCGAGCCACCTTGACCCCGTTCGGTCGACCGGCTCACGCCCGCGTATGAGGTCGATCATCTGGCGCAGCACGAGCTTGGGGTCGCCGACGATCGGGACATCGGCGTCCACGTGGGCCCCGATCCGGAGCGGGTCCGAGTCGACCTGCACGTGGGTCGCCTCCCCATTCCACGTCGGCGGCTGCCCGAAGTGTTCGCCGCTCCAGAAGCGAAATCCGAAGCTCACGACCACGTCGGCCCGCCCGGTGAAGGGCTTCTTCCATGCGCCTCGCACCGCCAGGGGATGGTCCTCTGGGACCGCGCCCTGGGCTGCCCGTCGGCAGTACACCGGCGTCGAGGTGATCTCAGCGAGCTCGCGCAGCTCGGCTGCCGCGCCCGACCAGAAGACCCCGTCTCCACCCACAAGAAGCGGTCGCTCGGCACCGAGCAACAGCTCCACGGCTTGCTCGACCGAGTGGGGGGCGCCCTGGCCGGCGAGCTCACCGGGGTCGTACACCTTGGCGCCCGGGCGCTGGAGCTCTTCGTCGAGGCGCTGGTAGAGGATGTTCTGGGGGATCTCGACCAGCGCCACCCCTTGGGGCGCGCTGCCAGCAGCCCGGAACGCCTGGCGGAGGTGGACCTCGATCGTGCTCCAGTCGAGGACCCGCTTGGTGTACTTGGCGAAGCTCCCGCAGATCTCCGAGCCGTACGCTTCCTGGAACGATCCAAGACCGTCCTCGGTCGAGGGATGCTGGCCAGCCAGACACACGACTGAGCTGTTGGTCATTGCCGCCAGCGCCAGGCCGGTGATCGCATTGGTGAGCCCGCAGCCGGCCGTCACGCAGCACACCCCCGGCCTTGCCGTGCTGCGCGCCCACCCGTCCGCCGCATAGGCCGTTGCCTGCTCGTGACGCATGTGGATGAGCTTGACGCCGTTGTCCCTCAAGTGGGCGAGGATCGGGAACGTGTGACCGCCGTTGATGGCGAAAAGATGGGTGACTCCCTGCTCGGCAAGCACGCGACTTACAAGGGCACCCCCGTCCAGCTCGGCCATCATGAGCCTCCTTTGGTCAAGCCCCGAGGAGAACCTCGACCGTTAGTACTTCTTCATCTTCACACCACATCACATGCCGACTTACGTAATGGTCGCGTCCATTTCTCACCCAAGAACCAGCCAAGCTAGTGGCGTATCCAGGCCATGTACGGGGGCGGTTGACCGTCCACCACATGCAGAATGGGCCAAATGCGAGTGGAGATCCACGTGCGACCGAATGCATCGAAACCCATTGTCGGCGGGGACTTCGACGGCGCGTTGATTGTTCGCGTGGTCGAGCCGGCAGATATGGGGCGAGCGACCGAGGCTGCCTTGAAGGCGGTGGCGGCGGCGATTGATATGCCCCGTCGGTCAGTGACGCTCTTGAGGGGCCCGAAAAGTCGCAGGAAGCTGCTGGAGATTCAGACGTCATCAGTGGACGCTCGACGTGTCCGGACGACACTGGATAGGTTGCGCCGCAGCACTCCAGATTATTGAACTGCCCCACCGTCCCGACGAACTGGGCGACCCTGCGGCCGCTGTTCCCCGGGTCTTCTGCGACACCCGGTCGGCGAGAGCGGGTCAACTCCGGAGCTGTTGGACGAACATTGGATTGTCCTTGACGGGCCACTAGGGTGAACCTCTCAGGTCCGCCCTACCCAAGGAGGTGCACTCATGGGGATGGCAGAGGATGCCGAGAGAGTCGTACGCGACTTCTGTGCCACGTTCGAGAAGCACGATGCCGAAGCGCTGCGTCCATTCTTCACCGAAGATGTGGTGTATCACAACATCCCCATGGACCCTGCAGTCGGCATCGATGCCGCGGTCGCCTTCATTAACGGCTTCTTTGCCATGTGCGAGAGCATGAAGATCGAAACGATCCACCTAGCCGTGCGCGACAACGTGGTGCTCACGGAGCGGATTGACTCGTTCACCATTGGGCAAAAGGTGGCACCACTGCCCGTCATGGGCGTGTTCGAGGTCCGTGACGACAAGATCAGCGCGTGGCGTGACTACTTCGACATGGCCCAGATCACAAGAATGTTGTCTGGGGATTCCTAGCGCCCCAAGGAGCGGTTCGAGAGACGGTAAGCAAGCCTCTCGGCCGAGTCGCAGTGAGGCCGCTGTTCTGTCAGTCGCACCTACCCTCACGATGGGGTCCTCTGATTGCCTCGACCACGCCCCGAGCCCTCGGGGATGCGCGTACTCGCGCGGACTGGCGTCGAGACGCAACCACGTGGCCGGTGCCAATCTGGCCTCGTAACTGCGGGTTTCGTCCTTAGGCGCGTGTGCCCTTCAGCTGGGCGGTGCCGAACGAGCCGAGCTTTACCTGGCCAGTCAAGTTGTCACCATCGACCGTGGCTGTGAACTCCAGGTTCATTGGCATCGGTTGGGTCATCTCCACGTTCCATGCCAGTTCGTTCCCCTTGACCGAACCGCCACTGAACTCCATCGATCCCTGCGGACCGGTTATGGATCCCGAGAGGGACTCGGCATCGGTCTTCAGCTCGAGGGTCCCATCTTGCGAGCCCATAGGCGAGTCGATTGTCGTATTCCAAGTCCCATCAGCACCCATCATCCCTCCTCAGGAGAATTCGTGGTGAGTCAAGCCGTTGCTGAGCCTTCGGTCAACTCGCCATCATCCGGCACCGTTCTCGTGGCCGACGCAGTGGAGGCAAACGTCGTCGGGATCGACCTTTCCTCAGAGATGTTCGCCCGCGGCCGCTGAACGACTCCCGGGCTAGGTGGCACAGGCCGATGTCGCCCTCACGTTCTGGCTAACCGACGTCCACTGCTCTCGCACGCCACGATCGGACGCGGATGTTGGATAGTCATCGCCTGGCTAAGCCGCTGGTCCATCCACTGTCTTCTTCGAAAGAGAACTTGGATGGGGAGCGAGTCAGGACAGCTTGCGAAGGACGGGCAGTTGCTCCAGGTAATCGTCGAGGACGTTGTCGTCCCATGGAGCCCGAAGGGCCACATTGACTCCCTGCGCACCCGATCCGATGTATCGCTGGATCTGCTCGGGTGCCGAGTCCGGTGATCCCACGATCGCGCCGTCGCGAACTGCAGCCGCCATCGGCCCCCAACCCTGTCGGGCGATCACCTCCTCGGTGGAGGTCCCGTCATTGGAAAGGGCGAAGATCAAGTTGACCGATCGCCGGATCGCGGCTGGATCGCGGCTGGCCGATCGGCAATGATCGTCGAGCACTCCGATCAACCGTCCGTAGCGCTCGGCTGATACGTAAGCTGCGTTCCAGCCGTCGGCGTGCTCGGCCGCGATACGAAGCGTCCGGCGCTCGCCGGTCCCGCCCACCCAGATCGGCAGCCGCGGTTGGAGAGGTGCGGGCAGGCAGGAAGCATTCTGGGTGCGGAAATGGCGTCCCGTATGGGTCGTCCTCGCCTCGGTGAGCAGGCTGCGGATCAGCGGCACTGCCTCCTCGAGCATGTCGAGTCGCGCTCCGGCTGATGGAAAGTCGTACCCATAGGCCTCGGCCTCCCACTGGTGCCATCCGGCGCCCAGCCCCAGCTCGAAGCGGCCTCCGCTGATGTGGTCGATCGTCGTCGCCGCCTTGGCTAGCAGCCCGGGATTGCGGTACGCGGTGCAGAAGACGAGGCACCCCAGCCGGGCGTGGCGTGTGTCCGCTGCTAGGGCACCGAGCGTGGCCACCGCCTCAAAGTGGTCGATGGTTCCACCCGCTGGAGGTGCTTCGTAGAAGTGGTCCCAGACAGAGATCCAGTCCACGCCAGCATCGTCGAGTCTTCGCCACAGCGCCCGAAGTTCGGACATGGGCAGGTTCTGCTGGCCGATATGCACCCCGAACGAGATACTCACGGCAGCAACATAATGAACTCGTCACCCGCCCGCCACGGGCGGTCGACCGGCCGTGGCGGGGATTTCGCTCGGAATGGGAGATCGTCAGGAGCCGCGCGGTGCCGTCTCTCCAAGGTCGCGAGCACTTCTAACGAGGCCATTGTAAGTCCGATTTGACATCAAATGCCGTCGAGCGGTTCGAATCCCTCGCACCCCACCACGACTGAAGGCTCCCCGATACGCTTGCCTCTGACCAATTGGTAACGAAGTTTCAGGAGGGGACCTTGCCTTCTGCACGTGACGCACGCGATTGGGCGGCCAGTGGGGGGTTGCACGGGATCGGCGATTCGCTCTACACACCATTCAGCGGAACGGACGGGGACGACATCGACTGGGACGCTTATCGACAACTCGTGCGCTACTGCCTAAGCGACCTCGGTCACGCCATGCTCTGGCTGACCAGCGGCATCGGCGAGTGGTGGTCGCTAACTATGGACGAGCGCAAGAAGCTCCTCGAGGTCGCGGTTACAGAGGCTCGTGCAGTTGCGCCTGCCACCGTGATCCAGGCGTGCACGTCGGCCGCGTCCGCGAAAGAAGCCGTCGATCTCACCCTCCACGCCCAGGCGCACGGCGCGGATATCTGCTACCTGCAGACGCCGCCGATGGAAGTGCACGCTGGTGAGGGCGTGCTGAGGTTCTTCAAATACATCGCCGATCGCACGGACATCGCCCTCGGCATGTTCAATTCCCCCTCGTCGGGCTATGTGCTCACGGCACAGGAGATGGCGGAGATTCACAACCGGATCCCCGCGGTCGTCGCGGTGAAAGAAGGCGTCCAAGACAGCATCTCGCGGTCCGCGGCTTTGCACTCGCTCGCGCCAGAGCTCGTGATCTGGGAGTGTGATCTCATCGTGTACCGAGCGGGTTGGCTGCAGGACGGGACCGTGGGGCCCGCACAGCTCGGCACCGCGGGATACCTCTACGACACGCCCGACAAGCCTTGGTACATGCAGTATTGGCGGCTGATATGGGACGGGCAGCTCGCCGAGGCTGTGGCATACGCGAAGGAGTCCGGGCTCGACTCATACCAAGCTTCTCTTGGAAAGTGGTTCGTTGAGTACTCTGGACGAGCAGGGTACTTCACCCACTGGGGTGAAGCCTTCAAGTACGCGGCGTTGATTATCGGCCTTCCGATCGGGGACTTCCCATACTCCCGACCGCCGCAGGGCATTCTCCCCGAGGTGGCAAAGGCACAGCTGCGCGCTGCCATCGAGAACGCCGGCATGGCCGGCAAGGCCATTCACCGCGTAAGGGGGTCGATGGGGGCACCATCTGCTCGGTGAGTGCGTTTTCGCAGGTCTGTGGGCTGGTCGCCTCGCCCTTGCCTCTGTTCGGGGGGCCACTTCCAGCTAAGTAGAGAGATATTGAAGCGGACGTGTCACCTGGTGTGTGGGCCTATGCTGTCCTGGAGGGACGCTCAGTGGACGTTCGTGAGGCGAGTGTCCGGCACGATTGACTCAGCGCATCCATAGAGCGTGATCGTTCCATGAAGCCCGTCAACGAGGACTGGGAACGTGCCCTTGCCATCGTCGCCCACCCCGATGACCTGGAATACGGAGCGGCCAGTGCAGTCGCACGGTGGACCTCCGAGGGTAAGGACGTGTCTTACGTCCTGGCCACCAGCGGCGAGGCGGGCATCGCTGGCCTACCACCGGACAAGACAAAACCGCTCCGGGAGGAGGAGCAACGTCGGAGTGCGGCTGTCGTCGGAGTCCACCACGTCGAGTTTCTCGGGTATCCCGATGGAGCTGTCGAGTACGGGCTCAAGCTACGTCGAGACTTGGCCGGAGCACTCCGGCGGCTGCTCCCGGAGGTGGTCATCGGGATGAACTTCGACCTCACATGGGGCGAGGGCGGCAACGTGAACCACGCAGACCATCGAGCGGTCGGACTGGCGGTCCTTGACGCATGTCGAGATGCCGCCAACGAATGGGTCTTCCCGGACTTGGGTGCTCCCTGGAGCGGGATCAACGCGATCTACATCGGTGGTACGGAGAACGCAACCCACTATGTGGATGTCACCGACACCATCGACTCGGGGATCGCCTCGCTACGTGAGCACCGCGCATATATCGAAGGGCTAGGCACGGATTTTGACCCGGATACCTTCTTGAGGAACATGGCCGGATTCGGTGGCATGGCGGTCGGCTGTGAGTTCGCCGTGTTGTTTCAAGCGTTCAACGCTTAGACCCAGGAGCATTGAGGTTGGCGGTCGTTGTGCCGGTCGACCTTCTACCGCGGACATGCATAGACAAATGGTCGCCAAAAGACCGAACGAATGGATTTGGCGCAATGGTGCAACGCTCGTGTTCGCCCGTCGGCAGTGTGCATGTGTCCAGCACCTGGCGTCGTCGTCCCCGAAGTAGTACGTCAAACCCATGCCCGAATGGCGGAGTTAATCGCCGTAAGTCAAGGCCATCGCAAACGTATGGCTGATTCATAGACTGCCCTGGTATGGCTGATAGCGGATCAGCCACGGCGTGGCGGTGCCGAAAGTGCGGCTGTGTACGTATCAGCCACAAGTAGAGAAAGTGTCGAGCGGGTCACCTTGCCCCGTCGCAACACCGGTGAGATGACACAAAAACCAGTGCTCGTGTCCTAAATGAGGTGACCCTTCACTGCTAAGGAAATGCCCGCTGGCACCGCTAGCTCGACACTTTCTCTACCGTGATTCCCACCGTAGCGGCCACCAGGTTTCGTTAGCTGGGTCCGGGAAACCAGACGCTCAGCCCCGAGTGCGCTTCGACCGGCAGTCCAAGTGCCCGGTCCACCAGACGGTGACTCCGAAGGTCGTTGAGGAGCGCCTCGGGGTCAAGCTTTCGGCCGATCATCGCTTCGGACTCTGGGAGCGGGTTCTCCACCCTTTGGAGCCTGGCCTGGTACACCTCGACGCTCCCAACGCCCGCCGCGATGGCTCGGGCGCAGACCCCGCGCATGTAGAACCTGTTGAACTCGCCCTTGGCGAGGGCATCCGCCGCCACCGGCGAAACCACCTCAGGCGGGCTGCCCTTGACGGCGGTCTCGGCCTGGTTCAGTAGGCCACGCGACCGGATAGCTGCCGCAAAGCTGGCCGGGGTTCCGTTGTCCATCGCCTCCAGCAGCACGCTTGGGTATTCGCGGAGACCCGCGCTGTTGAGCCGGTCACTGAGGTACAGCGTGCCAGCGGCGATCTCCCGCTCTACCTCGGCACGCATGCAAGCCCGAGTCGCCGAGTCGAGGTCGACCAGGTTCATGGCGGCTCCGCCTGTGGATATCCGGGCCTTGCGCAGGGGATATCTGCGCCAATGCTACATGGTTGCGGCGTGACAGTTCTGGAGACCGACTACGGACGCCAGTTTCGCCAATCGTTTCGCCAAGCCCTCCTAG
>Ga0116216_10001026_pt1 | contig 19995 bp, 13 predicted proteins | sample Sb_taG_11_FD_89696 | JGI IMG/M metagenome (GOLD analysis project Ga0116216, IMG submission 89696) | Peat soil microbial communities from Weissenstadt, Germany - Sb_50d_3_AS metaG | ecosystem: Environmental > Terrestrial > Soil > Wetlands > Peat | place: Germany: Weissenstadt | collected 2010-09-21
TACGAAAGAGACATGAGAGTAGGGAGCATGCTGATTGCTCCGTATGGATCGCTCGTACAAACAATGGGTGATGTCATCATGTGTCATCGCTTTCTGATACTGTATGGGACATCCTCGGCCCCTGAATACAATGCACGACAAAACGTGAAGGTCACACGCTCGAAGTGCATGAGCATTCAATTGCTGAGTGCGGAGACAAGCCGGGCAGTCTCGAACAGAACATGCTCTGGCTACGGGAGGCCGACTTCAGCGAGGTCGCAGCGTCACTCGTTGTCGATGGACGCACCCTCATCACTGTTGTCACGCGCTGATAGAGGGCGCGTGTGCACGCGCTCACTTTCCGGCGCAAAGCGATACCCAACGCCCTGCTCAGTGAGGAAGTAGCGAGGATGTGCCGGGTCGGGCTCCAGCTTCTGACGCAAACGGTTGATATACACGCGCAGATACTCGGCCTCGCCGCCGTATTCAGGACCCCAAATACGTTGCAATAACATGCGACGAGGGAGCACTTTACCCGCGTTGGTGATCAGTTGCTCCAGTAGGGCGAACTCTGTTTGTGACAGCCGCACCTCTGCCCCCCGAAGTCGCACGATGTGCCCCGGCAAGTCGATCTCCAGGTCGCCAAATCGCTGTATGCCGCCTGTGGGGAGGATAGTCAACCCTTGGGTACGCCGCAACACTGCGCGCACACGGGCCAGGAGTTCTTCCACCCCGAACGGCTTGGTCAGGTAATCGTCAGCACCGAGATCGAGTGCGGTGACCTTCTCGCTCTCAGCATCCAACGCAGTCAACACGATGATGGGCACGGCAGAGTGCTCGCGCACGCGCCGGCAGACTTCGAAGCCGTCCATACGCGGCATCATTATGTCCAGAATCAGCAGATGGGGATCTTCCCGCTCCCACAGAGCCAGAGCCTCCAGCCCGTTGTTCGCTTCGAGGACCTCGAAGCCACGCGCGCGCAGGTTCCTGCTTACGAAGTCGCGCAGCGCCACTTCATCTTCGGCGAGCAGAATGCGCTTCGCCTTCGTCGTCATAACGCACCTCATTCCTCTGTCGAGAGTTACGTTGCCGCAGTATCAACAGGTACAGCAGCAACTGTAGGCGAAACGAGCGGCAACGAGAACGAAATAGTGACACCTCGCACGCTGCTCTCTGCCCAAATGACGCCCCCGTGGGCCTCGATGAAGGCCTTGCATATGGTCAGCCCGAGGCCAGTGCCGCCAGAATGCTTTTGGTGGCCATGTCGCGCTCGGTAGAAACGCTCGAACACATGTGGCAGTTCGTCGGGAGCGATGCCAGGCCCATTGTCCGCAACTGAGACGACAATCCCATCATCCCCCCTCTCAGCGGTGATACGGACTTCGCCTTCACCATACACCAGCGCGTTGGCAACCAGATTGTGGAGCACGATCTCTATACGCGCGCTGTCCACGTTGACCAGGGGCAGTTTGTCAGGGATATGCACAGCTATTGTGACTCCCTGGGATCTTAGGTGCTCGATGGTCTTCGCCACGAGATCCTGCACTCTGGCAGACACACAATTGAGGGAGAGCAGACCGGCTTCCTGGCGCGAGAGGTCGAGCAGGTTGCTGACGAGCTGCGCCAGCCGATCGGCTTCGCCGCTGATCGTCTGCAGGAAATGGCGCTGATCCGTAGGTGACCAGGTCACGTCTTCCTGGAGCAGCGTCGAGGCATGACCTTTGATCGCCGCCAGCGGCGTACGCAATTCGTGGCCGACCGCCGCCAGCAACGTCGTCTTGAACTCGTCGAGTTCGCGCTCGCGCGTCATATCGCGCAGAAGCAGGCCGCGCCCAATGGGCCGCCCTGACTCGTCGCCGACGTCGAACAGTCGCATGTGTATAGCGCGTCGCTGACCATTGCGCCTGATCTCAACAACCACCTCCGTGGCTTCGGCGTGCTCAGCCTGCACCAGGACCCGCTCGCAATCGGCAGGATCCACTGCAGCCATGCGCAACGCATTGTAGAGCATGCTGATAGTTCGGCCTTCCAACGCTTCGCTGGGCAGTCCGGTCATCGTGCTTGCTCCCAGGTTGGCATACAGCACCGTCCCGTCGATGCCTGTCAGCACCAACCCGTCGCTCATACTGCCCATAATCGCCTCCAACTTCTGCTTCTCCTCCGAGGCCTGCTGGTAAAGCCTCTCGTTCTCTTGTGCCACCTCACGTAGCCTCTCATCGCTACGCTCGTAGAGCACTGCATGTTCCCAGGCAAGAGTGGCGTAGTTAGCGAACATCAGCAGCAAGTCGATCTCGTTTTGGTTGAAGGGACGAGGCTCGGTACGATGCACCAGCAGTACTACACCTCCCGCATGGCGACTCATGATCGGAATCGCCAGTATCGAGCGGAATCCTTCCTCATAGGAGAGCGATGACGTGTGGGGACCGAGCAGTTTCTGTATCGGCTTGCCCTCACGTAGAGCCTGCACCGGAGGTGAGCTCACCTGTTCGGGAGACAAAGAGAGCGAGTGGTCGTAGTGTTCACTAAGGCCGGAGCTTTCCAATACGTGCAATACACCCTTCTCGTCTGGCAGGAGTATCGCCGCTGCTTGCACATCAACCAGCCGTCTCACCTCGCGAATGATCTTTCCTACTACTGTATGTGGTTCGAGCGAGCCGACTACAGCGTTCGACGTTTCAAGCAGCGTGTGCAACTCACCGAGTTTTTTCAGTCCGTCACGCTCTAAACGTATGAGTGAACGCGCCAGTTCACCAACCTCGTCATCGCGTTCTGCGAGCACCGTAGCCACTACTGGAATTGATTGCTCAGAGATAGGGAGAGCCTGATGCTCGACGGCAAGCGTATGGAGAGGACGGATGACCCGCACCAGCAGCATGAGCCAGAACAGCAGGCCACCGATGGCAAAAAGCAGTGCTGCGGTTAGCAACCAGAGATGGAGTTGTGTGACGACTGCAAGCGCCTCGTCTGTTGGTCTTTGCACAACAACGGCCCAGCCGACTGCTGGGACTGGAACGGAGCTAAAAAGCCAGTTCTGGCCATCAGATCCCAGACCCACCTGTGAAGTCGCATGGCCTTGAAGTGCCTGATCAGCGCCTGGCAGCTCGTTCAACACTGTCCACAGGATATGCTGGTGTTCGGGTGTAGCGATGAGCTCACCGCGATCGTCGATGATGCTTATCATCAGATGTCGTCCCAGCTGCCGTTGTGCCTGGACGACTGCACTCAGAGGTTCACTAAGATCGACGAGTGAGAGACTGGCTGCTACAATGCCGACCAATTGCCCATCGGCAGCATGCACAGGTTCGGCAATGATGACGCCTGCATTGAAGCTTGGTTCAACCGCAACGCCCACCTCAAAGACCGGGCCAGCGGCCATACGGGCCCGCCGAATGACATCGGGTGGCGAGAATTCCGCCAATAGCTTGTCCTGGCATGCAACTTGCGAGCAGGAGATTCGTAAGCCGCCCAACGGGTCGAGCCAGTAGATCTGATCTACGTCACTGCGTGCAGCCTGGAAAGACTGTAAGCTACTCTCTATTGCCGAAGTCGTCTGGCTCTGCACTACAATCTTGCTGAGCGCGACAAGTGCGTTCTCAGCATCGCTGAGTCGGATGCCGGTTTGTAGTGCGATCTCCTGCGCCAGTGCTTGATCAGAAGCCTGGGCGTCATTACTCAATTGCTGTTCGACCAAGGCATTGACTACCACGCCTCCGATCAGCACGACGACGACGAAGAGCAGATACACGCTCAGCAATTGGAACAGGAGAGATCGACGCATGAAATGTAGCATGGCCAGTATTCCTCGGTGAGTTCTGTCATGTGATCCATGTACTCGTCTACCAAAACTCTAAAAGATCACCAAATACTTCGGTCCTGACGCGCTCATTGAGCGCAACGAAGACAGTGAATGCCATCTCGTCATTGACACATAGCTACCCAGGTCGCAGGTGTACATGCGGATCTTAAGCCGATACTTCCTTGCCTTCCTATCGCGACTCCCGAGCAACCATCATCGCGCATGATCAGGCGAGCATCACTGTAGCCGCACGACGACCTATCCGGAGCGCACCCATAACCGAGCCGAAATGAATGATGATGGGGTGCCCTTGTACACGATGTGACGAGCCAGATCTCTTGCACCTTGTCTTGCTCTGAACAATACGCACACATATCCAAAGTCGCGTCCCGTACTGGAGAGTCGATATATGTGTATTATACCATTCTGGGTGCCCAATCACTTCGTGTGTAACCGTACAGTCGTTACTCGCAAGCAGATGGTTTTTGTCCGAATCACTGGCTCTTCTCCATCACAGGACGAGTGCGTCAGGTCTTGCGCCGTTGATGACAGTGTAGTCGATACGACGTAAACGGCGCATAAACGTAACCTACCCCGGTATAAATAAAACGTAAATATTCTTCCTCGCATTTTGCACAGTTTTTCGCCCAAGCAAGAGTGTATTTGAGGTAGCTCTTAGATAACGAATAAGAAGAATGAGTGCATCTATTATGGGGAGAGAGGAACGAAGCATGAACTCCAGGAGAGAGTTACCGGTGTATGCAAAGTAAGCAAGGTTTCTTAACGTCTCCGCTCTTCGTCCTTCTTGAGAATTCAGGTGGAAGAGTCTGTCAAGTGGTTTTGTGTAAATAGTCCTGGCTTGATACAGATTTGATGAAATGATGAGCTAATACTAGTTTTTCCCTTTCACATCAAGAGATGCTATGAAAGCTTCAAATAATTTCCATTTGGACTCACATATGCGGGAATAGAGTCACCCCGCTGATACCCTGGCAACCCTCTCTTTACACCGCTCGTGATACTATAGGTATTCTCGGTGTGCGGATCGGTCCATTCAGCGCGAATCTCATACCACCATTGTCCTCCGAGGAGGGGTATCATCTTCATTTGAAGAGAAAAGTCCGCTCTCGAAGAATCTCGCCAACACTGTACCTGGGTCACTTTTGCCATGACCAGCATTCCTGTGTGCTTGATACGGTATCGTTTCCTCTGGCTCGCGATAAGCAAACCTGCCCCAAGTAGACATAGGCCAGTTAGCACCAGCACGTGTAACATTTCATCTGTTCCTCTTAATGAAGCACTTCATACTCTTAAGATGAGACACTCTATTATACGTTCCTGCATGGCGATTTTAGCCATTTCCCGCTAAAATTTCTGAAGAATATCCTGACTCTTGGTCAGCTTTGGTGAATTATGGAATTGACGAAACAATCTTTTGCACGAGTAGATAGCCGTGCGTAAGGGAGGGTGTGAATGTTTACGTTTTGTTTATACCGGGGTAGGTCATGTTTATGCGCCGTTTACATTCCATCGACTATACTTTCTCCATGAGCTCGTAGCGCGGTTCACTCGTCCTGTGACAGTGACATGTCCGTGATTCGGACACACACCCTGCTCGCGAGCAACGACTCGTACTGCTACACGCGAAGTGGTGGCAGAAGACCACCCATGAAAGGAGTGCTGTGAACAACCATCTACCTATGCAAGATGAATCAACCAGTACACAAAATGCGTCGAGCCTGGGCACCTACTCCATCGAATTACGAGGCGTCACCAAACGTTTTCTGACGCCAGCCGACAAGGTATTTACCGCGATCCGCGACATCAACATGGCGGTTGCCCCAGGTGAGTTCGTTGCAGTGGTTGGACCGACAGGCTCCGGCAAATCCACCACTCTGGGTCTCATCTCCGGCCTGGAACGGCCGAGCGAGGGTTCGGTAAAGGTGATGGGCAAACCCGTGCAGGGTATTGACCCGCGCATTGGCTATGTCTTCCAGGCTGACGCGGTCTTCCCCTGGAAGAATGTCCTGAACAACGTTGCAACAGGCCCACGCTTCCGCGGCCAGCGCAAAGCCCAGGCGCTGGAGCGCGCTCGCGATTGGATCGCGCGTGTTGGGCTGTCCGGTTTTGAGGACCGCTACCCGCACCAACTCTCCGGCGGCATGCGCAAGCGCGTGGCGTTGGCCCAGACCTTTATCAACGAGCCGCAGATCCTGCTGATGGACGAGCCGTTCAGCGCGCTCGACGTGCAGACGCGGACCATGATGGAAGACGAACTGCTTCAACTCTGGTCCGCCTACTCAGCCTCCGTCGTCTTCGTCACCCACGACCTTGAGGAGGCCATCTCCCTGGCCGACCGGGTATGCGTTATCACGTCAGGGCCGGGCACTGTCAAGGGGATCTATACCATCGATCTGCCACGTCCACGCAAGGTGGCGGAAATCCGCTTTGAGCCGCGTTTCCTCGAGCTCTATCACCAAATCTGGGAAGACCTGCGCGACGAGGTGGTGATTAGCTATGAACGTGCGAAACAGAGAGGGGATCACTAGCTATGAACGCACTGAGTAACCAGGCTGATGTGCCGATCGCCGCTCCTGAGAGCGAAGAAGTATCAGTGGACACGATCCGTGCCCGCCGCCGCAGGCGCATCCTGGTCAACAGCATCCGCGTCCTGATCCTGGTCGTGTTCATCGGTGGCTGGCAGTTCTTAACGACCGTCGGCATCATCGACCCCTTCTTCTGGGGGCAACCCTCGGGTATCTGGAATCAGCTCGTCATCTGGGTAACGCAGGGCACGGCACAGGGACCGTTGTGGCAGCAAATTGCCGTGACGCTCGAAGAGGCTATCATAGGTTTCGTGATCGGCGTGTTCTTCGGGGTCATCTTTGGTGTGGTGCTGGGACGGAATCGCTTCCTGGCCGACGTGATGAGCCCTTTCATCAAAGCAGCCAATGCGATCCCACGCGTCACGCTCGCGCCCCTCTTCGTGATCGCGCTGGGCCTGGGGATCCAATCCAAGATCGCGCTGTCAGCCGTATTGGTCTTCTTCATTGTGTTTTTTAACGCCTTTCAGGGTGTGCGCGAGGTCGACCGCAACCTGCTGGCAAATGCACAGATCCTGGGTGCGAGCCAGCGACGACTTTCTACCGAGGTGATCATCCCTTCAGCAATGTCGTGGATTCTCGCTAGCCTGCACATCAGCTTTAGCTTTGCGCTGGTCGGTGCTGTGGTAGGTGAGTACATTGGCGCGACACAGGGCCTTGGTTTGATGATCCAGTATGCGGGAAACACATTCAACGCGAATGGCGTCTTCGCAGCGATGGTCGTCCTGGCGGTTGTCGCACTGACGACAGAGGTGCTTGTCACCGCGCTGGAAAACCGCCTGATCCGCTGGCGGCCCACTACCGCCGGCGAAGTGACCATCTAGAGCAGGAATGGGCAGAACGAGTCGGCACCTCACAGCGCTGCTCCACCACCGGCGCGTGTCGTCTGGGAACGAGCCTCGCTTTGAGGTGAAGGAGGGAATGGCAGAAAAGGGAAGAACACTTATTGCATGTATCACTGTAGTTCTTATTCGTTCAGCAAACGACGTTGTCGGACTCGATTATCCATTCAGTCAACACCGCTGAGCATAGCCAGATTGGAAACGAGGCTAGCGCCTCTACCGCTGCGCAGTCAACCAATCTGCAAGGTGTGCGCGCGGCTAGCTACGCTCAGACTGAATGCAAGGAGGCGTCTGGTGCTGTGCACTCAGGCAGAACGATCAACGTCAAAAAACCGCCCGGAGAACGGGATCTTTGAGCGGCAACATTTCAACTGGTCACAGAGGTGACCAGCGAAAACAGAGAGGAGACAATCTTATGAACATTTGGAAGCGACAGGGCCGACTGTTCGGCCTGGTAACCAGCATCATCTTAGTTCTTCTGCTTAGTGCGTGCGGCAGTAGCGGTCCCACGACCACGACCACGACCACCAATGGTACCACGACCACAACAACGCAACTCAAGATCATGGTAGGCGGGCTGAGCAAGCAGATCTATTTGCCGAATGAGCTCACCCAGCGGCTCGGATACTTTCAACAAGAGGGACTCGATGTGACGCTGATTGACGAGGCCTCAGGGCAATCGTCGGAGAATGAAGTGCTGGCGGGCCAGGTTGATGCGGGCTCGGGATCGTACAACCACACCATTGAGCTACAGGCAGCCGGCAAGCAAATGCAGGCCGTTGTGTTGTTGAATGTTGCGCCTGGTGAAGCCGAAATCGTTTCCGCCAAAGCAGCCAGCCAGATACACACGGTCGCAGACCTCAAAGGCAAGAACCTGGGCGTGACTGAACTTGGCTCAGGCACCCAAACCCTGACCACCGCCTTGCTGCAAAAAGCTGGGATTACAAAAGACCAGGTGCATTTCGTTCCCGTGGGCGCTGGAGATACCTTTATCGCAGCTTTGAAACAGGGGAAAATCGATGCCGGTATGACGACCGAACCGACGATCTCACGCATCTTAGCAAGCGGTGACGGCAAAGTCTTAGTCGATTTGCGCTCGCCACAGACGACTCAGGCGGCTCTGGGTGGGCCATACCCGTTCATCAGCCTGTTTATGCTCAACAGTTACGTCAATAGCCACAAAGACGTCGTCCAGAAGCTGGTAAATGCGTACGTCAAGACGCTGAAATGGATGCAGACGCATACAGCGGAGCAGATTGCGGACATGATGCCCGCCGACTACTACGCCGGCAATAAAGCCCTCTACGTGACGGCGTTGCAAAACCAGATGGCTATCTTCAGTCCGGACGGGTTAATGCCTGATGGCGCACCTCAGTCGGTGCTCAACGTTGAGTATGCGAGCAATCTGATCCCGCAGAGTACGAAGATCGATCTCAGCTTGACCTACACCAACGAGTTTGCGAGCAAGGCGAGCTAATCTATCAGCATTGATGGTTCAGGTGCTCGTTGCAAGGCCAGCACTTGAACCACCATCGCGAGTGAGCACGGCCAACATTGGCTGAGATACAGCATGTAAGACGTGTTGAAAGGAACATCGCAATGAATGAGTTTCCCGATTGGCTTGCATCTACGCTCGCGTCGGATGCGAGCGAGGGGCGAGGAGTCCTTCCTCCCTGGATCGGTTCGCTCAAGCCAGATGCGCGTGCCGTCGGTCCTGCCTTCGTTGCTCTTATGAGCCAGGATGACAACCTGTCGGTGCGCGAAGCGATAAAAGCCTCACCCCTGCCCGGATCGGTTCTGGTCGTCGTAGGTGGCAGCACCTCGCGTACCGCGGCCATTGGTGGGTTGATGGCACTCGAGATGCAACACGCGGGCATCATCGCCCTCGTTACTGATGGCCTGGTGCGCGATGCGAAGGAGATTCGCCAGATGCGGTTTGCTGTGTGGTGCCGAGGGGTCACCCCGGCGGCCTCACACAAAAACGGTCCCGCGGTGGTGGGCGGCACCGTTGCTCTCGACGGGACCATTATCCGGGACGGCGACCTGGTCATCGCTGATGAGGATGGCGTGGTGATCTGGCCGATGGAGCACATCGACGACTTGCTGGCCAGAGCCCAGGCCAAGCTCCAAGAGGACAACGCCCGGCTGGTCCAGCTACAAAAAGGAGAGGAATGTAGATGAGTTCCACTGTAATCGACTCGACTGTCTTCCGTCATATCTTCAGCAGCGAACCGATGCGCCTTAATCGATATGCGTGGCAACTGTCGCAACATCACCTCAGCCGTCGGCCCCTATGCCCTCGATGAAGGACTGGTCCCCTGTCAGGAGCTATACACCCCGGTGCGCTTTCTCAATACGAACGCACACAAGGTGACGGTCACGCATGTACCAAGCAGGAATGGCAGGTTTGAACCGGAGGGAGAGTATGCCATTCCAGGTGTTCCGGGGATAGGTTCAAAGATCTTCCTGGATTTTCTCGATCCAGGGGGGCCGTCACAGGGAAACTGTTCCCAACAGGTCAGGTCAGGTCAGGAATATGCTCCACGTGCCAGGGATCGGGCATATCGAGGTCTCGATCGTGGATGCAGCCAAACCCCTGGTGTTTTGCCGATGTGAGGACTTTGGGTTGAGTGGGCAGGAGCTGCCTGAGCAGATCGATACCAACCCGGAGTTATTGCAGCGGATCGGAGCGACGCGTGCAGCGGTCGGGGTGGCAATAGGACTGGCAGGGAGTATCGAGGAAGCCATACACAGCGTCCCTTCAGTCCCAAAGATCGCCTTTGTGATACAGCCACGGCCCTACCTTCAACTGGATGGAGTGCTCAGTGAGGCCGCCGATGTCGACCTGGTCGCCAGGATCATGTCGATGGGCCGCCTGCACCGGGCTTATGCATTGATCGGTGCCATCTGCACACCGTCGCCGAACCGATCCCAGGCACGCTGGTGTACGACGTCGTCTCAGACCAGGCACGAGCCAGCTGGAGCATGAGGTTAGGACATCCATCGGGAGTGATGGACCTCTCGGCAAGCATGCGTAAAGATGGAGAGAGCTGGTGCGTCGAAAAGGCCTCCGCGGCTCGTACAGCGCGTAGATTGATGGAGCGCGACATCTATGTACCAGAGCGGTTTCTTGATGGGAGAAAGAAGGTAGCTGCAGCCCACCGCGTGTGAGGAAGAGCAGTGGCGCTCGTCACCAAATCACCCGGGTGATGGTGTTTGGTACCTTTGGCAATATTCGGCTGAAAAATCGCCTGCTGCCGGGCTGGATAGCCCGATCGTTGTGACATACTATGAGCATGGAGGGATTCTGCTTGCTGTGTTGAAGAGATTACTGAAGGCGTAATAGTGTTGTCCGACCAACTTTGTGGTTGGTGTATTCATGACGAAGCTGAAGGAGAGAAAAGCGATGACAGCACACCCCAAGTCCACGATGGCCAGACTCCTCGTACAGTGTCTGGAGAACGAGGGGGTCAAGTATATCTTCGGCATTCCTGGTGAAGAAAACATTCATTTCATTGATGCGTTGCGCGATTCATCCATTCGGTATATCCTGACACGCCATGAACAAGGAGCGTCCTTCATGGCTGACATCTACGGACGTCTGACCGGGAAGGCCGGGGTCTGTAGCGCTACACTCGGGCCGGGTGCGATCAACTTGTTGCTGGGAACGGCGGATGCCACCACCAATAGCGCACCGTTGGTTGCCATCAGCGCCCAGGTGGGCCTCAACCGCATGTATAAAGAGTCTCACCAGAGTGTTGACCTGGTCAACATGTTCAAGCCGGTGACTAAGTGGGCTGAAACGGTCCTCACTCCAGAGGCTGTACCAGAAATGGTGCGCAAAGCGTTCAAGCAGGCACAAACCCTGCGCCCCGGAGCCGTCTACCTTGCTATACCCCAGGACATTGAGACGATGCCAACATCCCCCGGTGCCCACCCACTCCAGGTCAACATTGTGCGTGATGCCGCCCCCTCTCCCTCACAGATTGCCCGCGCGGTGACGCTGCTGCAACAGGCCAAAGCTCCCCTGCTGCTTGCCGGACACGGGGCCGCCCGCGCTCATGTCCAGGAGGCTCTGGTACGCTTTTCTGAAAAGCTCACCATTCCAGTCGCCACCACGTTTATGGGCAAGGGTGTCTTCCCCGATAATCATCCCAACGCGCTAGGAACGGTGGGCTTTATGCTTCGCGACTACGTGAACTTTGGGTTTGCCCAGGCCGATGTGTTACTCTGCGTGGGCTATGAGTTACAGGAGTTCTCCCCGGCCCAGATCAATCCAAAGGCTGATAAGCAGATCATCCACATTCATACCTTTCCGGCAGAAGTCGATGACCACTACACACTCGCTGTCGGCGTCGAGGGCAATATTGCTCTCACGCTTGACGAACTTGCCCAAAGGCTCTCTCCCAAAGCTGGCCTGACCTCGACCGGTCAGCACATTCGTGCAGTGCTCCAGGAGGAACGTGAGCAAGGAGCATATGATACATCTTTTCCCGTGAAACCACAACGCATCGTATGGGATATCCGCGCTGCCATGGGCGAATCTGACATTGTCCTTGCCGACACAGGCGCAACCAAAATGTGGATGGCACGGCTCTACCCGACCTATCAACCCAATACCTGCCTGGTCTCCAATGGTCTTTCGACCATGGGGTTCGCCTTGCCTGGGGCAATCGCTGCAAAACTGGCGTATCCTGACCGTAAGGTCCTTGCAGTGATGGGTGATGGCAGTTTTCTGATGAATGCCCAGGAGTTAGAAACGGCAATTCGAGAGCGCATCTCATGTGTTGTGCTCGTCTGGGTGGATGACAGCTATGGTTTGATCGAATGGAAAATGGATATGGAACTAGGGCGTCACTCCAACGTGACCTTTACCAATCCCGATTTTGTGCACTTTGCGGAGAGCTTTGGTGCACAAGGGTATCGTATCCAGCGTGCGGAAGAACTGCTGCCGACCTTGCAACGGGCGCTGGCAGATGACGCCCTGTCGATCATCGCCTGTCCGATTGACTATTCAGAGAACATCAGACTGACCGATAAACTTGGCAAACTGACGGAGTCGATTTAAACATGTATCAAGAAATACGTAGTTGCTCACCTACAACGAGTTCACTCCTTCTCTTTTTGCCAGATGTTCAGATGGTTGTATGATGTAGTTGTAGCGATCAGATAATGGGACGCTGCTGCTCAAAGAAGGCTGAGCAGGTGCCGTTGATCACGGCGGTGCGCAGGGCTAAGGAGTATGGGTGTAATGGAACCGAAAACGGCTGAGGAACGTCTTCCCAGGCCGATGAATCGGAGAGGGAAGAACCGTTCCCGCCCTTGGATAGGCATTTCGTTCCTGGCCAATCGACGACAACGCTGCCCTTTAGGACATCGGCGGCACAATGTACTGAGGAATGACATGGACCACAGCATCAGGGAGATCTATCATGGATGACTCAAGAGGCAACTCACAATCGGTCCCGCATGTAGGAAAAACTGGTCATTTCTCGCGTTCTCCCTCCTCTCCCTTTGGTTTGGGGCCGCGGGAAACGCTGGCATATCGCAAGCGCTTTCGCGGTATGATTGGTGTTGCCAGTAAGATCCCGCTCAAGGACCGCTCGGTGCTGAGTCTGCTCTATACACCAGGGGTCGCCGCCCCTTGTCTTGCGATCGCGCAGGAGCCGCTCACAGCCTATGACTATACGCTTCGCGGCAACACCATCGCGTTGGTCTCCGATGGCTCGTCCGCCCTCGGTTTCGGCAACATTGGCCCGATGGCGGCTCTGCCTCTGCTCGAAGACGCCTGTATCCTCTTCAAAACCTTTGGCGGGGTGAACGCCTTTCCCATCAGTCTGGATACGCAAGATACCGAGCAGATCATTGCGACTGGCATCGCGATTTGGCCGACCTTTGGGGGGTTCTGTTTGAGTAGCATTGCTTCCCCCCGCTGTTTTGCAGTGACCGACTACCTGGCACGGGCAGTGAATATCCCGGTACTGCACGCTGAACAACACGCCACAGCCGTCACTATCCTGGCAGCCCTCTCCAATGCGCTCAAGCTTGTGGGCAAGGCGAAAGAAGCGGTTCGTGTGGTGATCAACGGCTCTGGGCCAGGTGGTATTGGGACCGCCCATCTCCTGTTGCAGGCCGGTTTTCACCATATTCTGGTCTGTGATCGCCTCGGCATCCTGGAACGCTATCGGCTGCACAACATGAACTGGGCTAAACTGGACATTGCCCGGCAGACCAATCCCTCTAATGTGAAAGGGACGTTGGAGGATGCGCTGCATGGAGCAGATGTTTACATCGGGTTGTCCTCCTGGAGTACGCTCACCCCGAACATGGTCAGCGCGATGGCAGAGCACCCCATTCTCTTTACCCTGGCCTTGCCAGATCCAGGCATCACCCCGGAGGCTGCACGCGTGGCCGGAGCGACGGTGGTGGCGACGGCCCACCCTGAGACGGCCCATCCGCTTACACATGCCCTGGTGCTACCTGGTATCTTTCGTGGCGCCCTGGATGTCCGCGCCACAGCCATCACCCAGCAGATGCTGCTTTCGGCGGCGCAGGCACTGGCTGATCTGGTGCAAGCAGCCGATCTTTCCCCAGCGTACCTGGTACCCTCGGTCATGGAGTATGCTGTGGCTCCGCGCATCGCACGAGCGGTTGCCCAGGCGGCACAGCTCAGTGGCGTGGCTCGTGACGAGAGGGATCCGGCAGAGATCGAACGGGAAGTGCTGACCACCATTTATGAGGGACATCGACCCATACCTCCTCCAACCCACCAGTATACGAATCTCCAGGAGCATGCGCTCGAACTGCACAAGCGCTATCAAGGGGTGTTGGAAATCAAGCCGAAGATCCCCATTCGCGATTCACTCACGCTCAGTTCACTCTACTTACACCCTGGGCTGCCCGAAGCCACGCAGCAGATCATTTCCCGACCAGATGCCGTCTTTGACTATACCGGCAAGGGCAACCGCGTGGCAGTCGTGACCGATGGCAGTGCAGTGCTTGGGCTCGGAAACATCGGCCCGCGTGCAGCCCTTCCAGTGATGGAAGGCAAAGCCATCCTCTTTCATACCTTTGCTGGCCTCGAAGCCTATCCCATCTGCTTGTCAACGCAGGATGTGGATGAGATTGTCGCGGCCGTGCAGCGCATCGCTCCAGCCTTTGGGGGCATCAACCTGGAGGATATCTCCGCCCCTCGCTGCTTTGAAGTGGAAGAGCGTTTGAGTAAGCTACTTGCTATACCGGTTGTCCACGACGACCAGCATGGGACAGCGATTGTGATCCTCGCCGGCATCATGAACGCACTACACCTGGTGAACAAAGCAAAACAAGAGGTCACCGCTGTGCTGGTGGGGGCAGGAGCTGCTGGCATTGCGACTGCGAATCTACTGTTAGAGTGGGGCATTGGCAAGCTCTTGCTGGTTGACCGTATTGGCATCCTGCGGCCAGGACTGGAAGGCATGACAGTCATGCAGGAAGAGTTAGCGGCGCGTACGAATCCCGAGCAACGTAGTGGTGGACTTGCCGAAGCAATTGTGGGCGCCGATATCTTTATCGGCGTATCCGCGCCAGGCATCCTCTCAGAGGAAATGGTGCAAATGATGGCGCCGCAGTCGATTGTCTTTGCCCTTGCCAATCCCGATCCAGAGATTCTTCCCGAAGCAGCACTTGGCGCGGGTGCACGCGTGGTGGCAACGGGGCGCTCGGATTATCCCAACCAGGTGAACAATTCCCTGGTCTTTCCTGGACTCTTCCGCGGTGCATTGGATGTACGGGCTCGCCTCGTCAATACGGAAATGAAACTAGCGGCGGCGGAATGTCTGGCCTCACTAGTACGTGAGCGGGACTTGCAGGAGGGCCAGATTATCCCGCTGGCTATGGATTACGAGGTGGCTCCTGCGCTCGCTGCTGCCGTCGCGCAAGCGGCGATGGACAGTGGAGTCGCCCGCTTGCACGTCGATGCGCAACTCGTTGCTCGCTCATGTAGCGATTTTATCTACGAAGGCATCATGGTATCCGTTCCTGCCCTGTAAGAGGCACTGAACCAGAACACACTGCAAACGAAATCTCTCGTCAAGAAGACGTGAAGTGGCTAGTGAGCTGGCTTCGTGGATCATCAATTGGTAAAAGAGATAATGATGCTCTTGATGTCCGCGTTGATCTAGCAGTCACTGATGAAAGGATACAACCGCATTGTACGTATATCCCTTGGCAGCCTTGAAACGGCTACATTGCATATCTGTTTTCTTTAGAACGTATTTCCTATCCATCATTGCTAATGTTGTGCATTGCCTCACCAAAATCTGACTCTGTGCTCTTTGAGAAACACCCTCTCTGCGTATCAGTGTCACATTTTCAACCGGCCCACTCCTGCACTGCTTTTCCTCGCCAACAAGACAGGAAGCAGCTATAATGCGTTGCAAGGGTCAGATTCCTGCTGAGGCAATCAGAGGCTCCTCTCGCGTCTCGGCCGAGGCAACTCGCACAGGAGAGTGCCAGGGGAGGCAAACGTGGAAAGCGGATTGAGTCTGCAAACCAGACGTGAATTACTTCAGCAAGTGATCCCACAGTATCGGGCGGCAACGACGGTCAGGAAGAAGAGCAAACTGTTGGATGCCTTTACAGCAACGACCGGCTATAATCGCAAGTACGCCATGCATCTCCTCAACCATACAAAAGAGGTGCAACTCGTCCCTCAGCATCCGCGCCGACGCCATTACGGACCAGAAGTGCAACACGCCTTGTTCCTGGTCTGGCACGCCGCCAACCGGATCTGTGCCAAACGCCTCATACCCTTTCTCCCCACACTTGTCGAAGCGTTGGAGCGACATGAGCATCTCCACCTAACCGAGGAGTGCCGAAATCAACTGCTCTCTATGAGCGCAGCAACAGCGGATCGGCTCCTGCGTTCCCAACGCAAACGTGGTCAGCGCGGCCTCTCCACAACGCGAGCCGGCACCCTGCTTAAGCAGCAGATCCCGGTCCGCACTTTCCAAGAGTGGAATGAGGACCGCCCTGGCTTTCTGGAGGCGGATCTGGTCGCCCACTGTGGTGCCGAAATCGAAGGTGGCTACCTGTACACGCTGACGCTCACCGATATCGCGACCGGATGGACGGAATGCCTGCCTCTCATCCATCGAAGCCGGGAGGCGGTGCTGGCTGCTCTCCAGCGCGCACGCACGCTCTTCCCTTTTCCCATACTGGGAATTGATACCGATAACGGCGGCGAGTTCATCAATGAGGTCGTGGTCTCGTATTGTGAACAAGAGCAGATCACGTTTACCCGAGGGCGACCCTATCAAAAAAGAGATCAATGCTTTGTAGAACAGAAAAATGGCGCGATTGTGCGTCAGGTGGTCGGCTATGATCGCCTGGTTGGGGAACACGCCTACAGGCAACTCACTGAACTGTACCGGGCGCTACGCCTGTATGTCAACTGTTTTCAGCCCTCAATGAAACTGCTGTCGAAAGCACTCGATGGGAAAAAGGTCCGTTGCGTCTACGATCCAGCCAAGACCCCGTTGCAACGGTTGCTCCTTTCAGGGGTCTTGCCTGCCTGGAAGCAACAAGAACTGACTGAGGTAGCACAGGCACTCGACCCTGTCCGTTTATTGCCCCAACTGGAGCAATTGCAACAAGCCGTCTTCCGCTGTGCTGTCGGTAGTTTTCCTTTTCTCTCATCACTCCCTTCTGCCTCCATCCACGCCTTTTCCGTAGAACGCTGTATGACAGGATTGCTTCCCTCGACAGGAAGTATTCCCGAACCCGCAGCAGGACTCGAGACCTTGTACCAGGAGCAGGAGCGGAGAAAACGGGTGCTGGGCTGGCGGCGTACCCACAAAGACCCCTTTGAAGGGGAGTGGGAGCAAATCTTCTCCTGGTTGGTGGCCAACCCCGAACGAAGCAGTGGCGACATCTTCCGGGAGTTGCAGCGCCGCTCTCCCGAACGCTATCGACCCTTGCAAATTCGCACGCTCCAACGAGGCATGCGGAAAATTAGAGTTCACCTGCTTCAAACTCTCAAGGAGCATTGGCAAGAAGAAGTAATCCGAGGATCATTACCAATTTCAGTCTCCGCTGAGGGCCCAACAGCCTTTCCTGATCGCTCCCTGTTGACCAAATCCCTGGGTTAGATATTAATGAGGCAATGCACAATGTCGGTGCAGGGCAGCACAATACATTGTGATAATCATGTGATAGGGCGTCAGGCAAATGTGATACCTCTGTAATACCATTATCTTATCCTCTTTATAGGAGGGGTTCTCAATGCGCCTTGTAGTCAGAAGCGCCTCTCCCAAACCAGAAGGAGGAAAGATCATGCACAACGAAAAACCCTATCGAACACCATATAAAAATCCAATTGGCGGCATCGCTGTCGGGATTTTGATCATTTGTCTGGCCGTGGCCATTTACCTGGGCGTCCTGAATTGGACCTGGTTTTTGACCATCTTGTTTGTTGGCCTGGCACTCTCTGCGCTGGTCGGCGGATTTAGCTCCTATGATCCTAAAGCGGCCTACGGCGGCCTCCAGGGCTTTGTCTGGCTGCTCGGACTTGCTCTCTGCTTCGCGACTAGCTTCTGGCCGTGGATTTTGCTCCCACTCGGCGTTTCCATCATTTTGGGTGCCCTGGCTGTACCCATTATGGAGAGCATGCGCCGTTCGGTGTATCCGCCCGCGAATCCGCAATATCCACCACCGTATCAGCCCGGTCAGCCATACCAGCCATACCAGCCTGGCCAGCCCTGGCCACCGTACCAGCAGGGTCAACCTTATCAGCCCTATCAACAGGCACAGCCTGGCCAGCCAATGCCCTCGCAGCCAGTTCAACCCGGCCAAACATCCCAGCCAGTAGAGCATTCGCAGGAGCAAGCACCAGTGGCCTCCCAGGAAAGTGAGCCACAACCCGTACAACAACCGTAACCGTTACTAGAGTTGCAGTTGCAATCCTGCATTTCAGGGTCACTTACTGGGGTGAAGGGGTTGCTTCTCCCGCTCCTTTCTTCATCTCCACATGCCGGAGGGCATGAGCAACAATCAGAAGCACTCAGGCAGGTGATCTGATCCGGATGAGGGCTTCAACAGAGACGAACACATGGAGGTAAATGGTAGAGACGTTAGCATTGATAGAAGCTATAAGGCGGAGCGTTGTTCCTGTAGAAAGGATCGCTAAGTGGATGCTCCGCCATAATGCTTGGAGGGCACAGCTATGAAGATTTTGATTGTGTATGCGCATTCCAATCCCAAGTCATTTTGCCACGCGCTCCTGGAGCAGTTCACCAAAGGGCTGGAGGACGCCGGCCATATCTATGAAGTCATCGATCTACACGACACGCGCTTTGATCCAGTGATCAAGGCGCGGGACTGGCCAGATTGGATTGATGAAAGCATGCCGCTGGAGATGCTCGAGCGAGCGAACTTAAAACAAGAGCTCTTGGATGCGAGCGGTGGCCCCATCCAGCGGTTCTTCATGAAACGGTGGCTCCGTGACAAGGGACCATTAGATATCGTGAAATTCATCCGGCAACACCAGCCCAAAGACGTTCTAGCGCACCAGGAGAAAGTGGCCCGAGCGCAAGCATTAGCCGTGATCGCTCCCGTCTACTTCGTCGGCTTTCCAGCCATCCTCAAAGGCTGGATTGATCGTGTGTTCAGCTTGGGCTTCGCCTTTGGCTTAACACCAGAAGGCTGGAGAGGCGATATCAAGGGGCGTATTCCGCTGCTCAAACATGAAAAAGCCTTGATCATCAACACCACCCTGTTTAACGAAGACACCTATCGCTCCCTCGGTTTAACAGAAGCCATGGAGAAACTCATCGATGAGTGGTGTTTTCGCTATCCAGGGATTCAACAGGTCGAACATGTCTACTTCTATGCAGTCTATGGAGCTGATGATGCCACAAGACAAGGGTACTTACAGCGGGCCTATCTCCTGGGGAAAGAGTTTGAACAGGCAGAACGCCTGCAAGAGGCTGCTTCCGTGTAGCCTTGGGCCATAGCCAGTATGTCTCGCCTGGTTATGAGCATATGCGCCGTGATAGAAATCCTGTGTCAAGAGCAGCGAAATTGCTCTGACAGAAGTGAACCCGCTGCAAGCCATCGGGCTAAAGACTCATGGCTTGCAGCGCCCCGTGCCTTTCACTGTCAATCAATCCGATACAACTTCACTGATGTCAGTTTGCTGGGAATGCCGTCCATTCACTACTCGATGTCAATAGCATACCTATGAAATTGTTATTCGTAGATGAGATGAAATTTCACTTCCTCCCGACAGGAAGAGTGCATTGCCTCAGCAGGAATCTGACTTTGTGTACTTCAAAAAACACCCTCCACTAGAAGCATCGTTGCATTTTCAACTATGCCGCTGCTTCACTCATTCCCTCTCGCCGAAAAGACAGGTTGCCAGTATAATGCGTTGAAAAGGTCAGATTCGTGGCTCCGGCAACCACGAGACTCTCATGACCGGGATATTACATGCACGTGTATGGGTTGAGTGAGTGGGCTGAGCAAGACTTTTGAGTTTGGACAAGAGAAAGAAGGTGAGCCTCTATGCCACGACTCCTCTCAGTGAACGTTGGTCTTCCCCGCGACATCGCCTGGCGCGGGGAGACGGTGCGCACCGCCATCTGGAAGGAGCCTGTTCAGGGCCGAAGGATGGTCCGGCGGCTCAACATAGATGGCGATAAACAAGGGGATCTAGCCGGGCACGGAGGTGAATACCGCGCCGTCTTCGTCTACCAGATGGAGTCCTATCACTATTGGGAGCGTCAGCTCGGACGCA
>Ga0116216_10001031_pt1 | contig 19846 bp, 12 predicted proteins | sample Sb_taG_11_FD_89696 | JGI IMG/M metagenome (GOLD analysis project Ga0116216, IMG submission 89696) | Peat soil microbial communities from Weissenstadt, Germany - Sb_50d_3_AS metaG | ecosystem: Environmental > Terrestrial > Soil > Wetlands > Peat | place: Germany: Weissenstadt | collected 2010-09-21
CCCCGCCGGCGAAAGGCCGCCCGACGACTTGAACACGGCATCGGTCTCGTACGCGAACTGGTAGGTCGTATCCACACCCAGCGGATTGATCTGCGCCCCCAGCGTGGCGCCCGTATCGGTAACCCCGGTCACCGACTCCGAATCGACCGACAACGGCGGCAAGGTCTCAAACGTCGTGTCGCTTCCGTCCACGCCCCCGGGTGCGAGCGAGTTGGTGCCGACCGCCCGGAAGTGATACGTCGTGCCCACCGTCAAACCACTTATCTGCGCGCTCGCGCTGACATCACCCACACCCGACCCCAGATCAGACGGACTGCACGCGACAGTCGTCGCGGTCGAATAGCCGCTGCTCATGAAGGCTGCGTCGGTCACGTACTGGAACTGACAGGTCGTGTCAAACCCTTCGGGGTTGATCTCGGCGTTGAGCGTGGCGCCGGTCTGAGTGACGGCGCTCGCGGACTCTGAGTCGATCGACACCGGCGGTGACGTCGTGAACGTCTGATCGCTGCCGTCCACCCCGACGGAAGCTTGCGAGCTGGTCGCCACAACACGGAAGTGGTAGATCGTGTTCGGCTGCAGGCCGGTCAGGTTGGCGCTCGCGCTCACATCGCTCGTGCCGGGACCGAGGTCGGAAGGCGTACATGGAACGGTGGTCGCGGTCGAATAGCCGCTGCTGGTGAAGGCCGCGTCGGTCACATACTGGAACTCGCACGTCGTGTCGAACCCGTGCGGGTTGACCGCCGCCTGCAGCGTGACGCTGGTGGCCAGCACGTTGGCGGTCGACTCACTGTCGACCGTCGGCGGCCCAGTCGTGGTGAACGTCTGCACAGATCCCACGGCGCCGCCCTTCGCGTTGCCGGCGGCGACGCGGAAGTAGTAGGTCGTGTCGGGCGCCAGCCCGGTGAGGCTGGCGCTGACGCTGGTCACGCTCGCGTAAGGGGTCGCCGGCGAGCACGACGCCGTCTGGCCGAACGTCGGGCTGGTGCCGTAGTCGAACTGGCACGAGGTGACATTGCCGCCGCCCGCCGGGTCGACGCTCCCGCTCACGGTCGCGGTCGTCGGCGTGATGCTCGACGCGGTGCCGGTGGTCGGGGTCGGCAACAGGACCGCCGGCCCGAACTTGTCGATGACGCTGTCGGCGACATCACTGACGTACACGTCGCCGCTCGAGTCGACCGCGACCCCCTGCGGGACAAACGAGGCCGCCGGGGAAGCGGCGCCGGTCAGCTGCCCGATAAACGTGCCCGAACTCGAGAACTCGTCGACCGCGTCGTTGCCCTGGTCCACGACGTACACATCGCCGGCACTGTCGACCCCGACGGCCACGACCGAGGCGAAAGAGCCGGTCGGCGTGGCGCTGCCGGTGAAGCTCTGCACAAAAGTGCCCGAGCTCGAGAACTCATCGACCACGTTGTTGCCGTTGTCGGCCACGTAGATATTGCCGCTCGAGTCGACCGTGATCGCGTCGCTGCTGCTCGAATTGAAAGCGAACGGGCCGCTCGGGGTCCAGGTCAGCTGCGAGCCCGCGATGTAGGCAGCCGAGCCACTGAACGCGACCGGGTTGCCGCTCGAATCGAGCTTGTCGATCACCTCATGGCTGGAGTCGGTCACATACACGTCCCCGGACGAAGAGCCGGTCGAGTTATCGACAGCCACCGAGACGTAGCCACCGCCGAACGAGCCGCTCGGCGTCGTGGTGCCCTTCCACTGGGTGACAAACCCTCCGGTCTTGTTGAACACGTCGACCGCATCCGGCCCCGAGTCGGCGACATACAGGGTCTGCGTCGCGTCATCGACCGCGACGCCACGCACATAGCTGCCGCTGAACTGCCCGCCGCCGGTCTGCTGCGAAACGAACGCCCCCGTCGAGTCATACTCGTCGACCGTCGAATTCCCCTGGCTGGCGACCCACAGGTTGCCATTGCTGATCGTCAGCCCCCACGGGCTGGACAGGCCGCTCGGCGTGGCGCTACCACCCGAGTGGCACTCGCTCGCCGACCCCGGGCTGGTGCCCGTGATCTGGCACAGGTAGCTGTGGCCGACCTCACCCAGCGCCGGCACGGCGCCGATCGTCAGGCCCGCGGCGATCGAGCAAGCCAGAGCCGCGCAGACCCTGAGCGCTCGGCGCGCACCACTCCCGTCAAGCGCCCGAGTGCTGCCGTGCAGCAGCATTCCGCCCAAGCTCAAGACGGCGGGTCCGAGACGAGAGAACGTGCTCACTGGGATAGCTCCTTAGTCGGGCTGTGATTCACGGAAAGCTCGGGGTACGAGGGGAAGAGGCTGTCGGGTTTGCGAGAAGCGAAGACCACGTAGGCAGGAGAAAAGCCCGCCGCTAAGGACTTTCTGGCGCCGTGAAGCCGCGCGGCGGCGCGCCCTCTGGCCGGCGCTATGGACGACAGCACTGTCCCCGTCGGCGTGGGCGTCGTTGCGCAACGCCCGATGGAGGCGGCTGCGAAGCGTCAGAGTCGCACAGCCGCCGTTGGACTCGGGCGTCGGGATTCTCACGGGGCTCTCCTCCCTCGGCGGTGAGTGCGACTCTCACCGCTCGGTTTACCTGTCGGAGCTGAACCACGTGCCGAGCCGGCCAACTACGGACACGTTTACGTCTCTAGTTGAGGAATCGTATACACCGCTGTGTCTAGGGTCAAGCGCGGGCCGCACTGGCTCAGAGCAGCCACCAATCCGCGCGCCGTCCCGCTGCTCCTTCTGGGGTGCAATCCAGCAGCCATGGGAAGGTTCGGATCGGTCAGCAAGACTGCTGGTGCGGACCGCCACCAGCCACGCCGACCGACACGGCCACGGCTGTCGTCCGCCCTGGCGATGCAGCACTCTGGCGGCGCCGACCCGGTAGCGAGGTTGTCCCGGGGCTCGTAGAAGTTTGAGGTGACGGCGGTCCCTCCGGCCCGTCCGCTCTTGGTGGGAGCGTGGCGGGCGATCGGGCAAGATCGAAGGAGGAACCGCCGTGAAGTGCAACGTACCGGTCGCAGAGGCGACGCATGTTGAGGCCGTGCTCCCGGAGCGGGTGCAGGAGGCTTTGGGAGAGCTGGTCGGGGCTGCGACGGAGGGGCTGCTCGCGCTCTCGGTCGAGGTCGGTTTCGGTGTGCTGCGGGAGCTGCTGGAGGAGGAGGTCGAGCAGATCGTCGGTCCGAAGGGCAAGTGGAACCCGGACCGGACCACGGTCCGCCACGGCCATGAGGATGGCGAGGTGACGCTCGGCGGCCGGCGCGTCGCGGTCAACCGCCCGCGGGGTGCGCACGGCGGATGGCGAGTCGGAGATCTCGCTTGGGACCTACGAGCATTTCGCCGATCGTGACCAGCTCGGCCGCTTAGCGCTTGAGCGGATCCTGGCCGGAGTCTCGACTCGCAAGTACCGGCGGGTGCAGGAGCAAGCCGGTCCGGGCAGAAGACCAGGCTTTGGCAACAGAATCGTCCCATCTCCTTGCTCGGCGGCGGTAACGTTCTAGCCCGCTGGGGGCCGTCGCTCTGTCGACGGGTTGCCCGCCGCCCTGATCGTGATCGCCGCTCGCTTATCCGTCCCGGTTCTGTGCGCGCTGGCCTGTGCTGCGGGTTACCTGGGGGCTGCCTCGAATGCGCAAGCGAATTTGCTGCGCAACCCAGGTGCTGAAGCGGGCGCCGCGTCGGCTTACGGCTGGGACAGTGTCACGATTCCTGGCTGGAAGGTGGTTTCCGGGCTGCCGACCGTTATCCGGTATGGTACGAAGGGGTTTCCGCGCGGACGCCGGCACGGCCAGTTGTTCGCCGGCGGTCCCGGCGGGACCGCGCGTCTCACGCAGCGAGTCGCGTTGCTTGGGCTGGGCGGTACGCCGACGGCTGTGGGCGCCCGCTACGAGTTCTCGGCTCGCCTGGGCGGGAGCTCCAGCAGTCGCGCGTCCGCCAGCTTGACGTTTCTGTCCGCGCGGGGGCGACGGTTAGCTCGTCGCGATCTGCCCGGCGTCGGCGGGCCCGGTCGGTCGTCGGGCCGGCGTCTGTCCCTGCGGTCGCTGCGCGGGCGGGTCCCTGCCGGCGCTGTCAGCGTTGAGGTGACGTTGCTTCTGGCGACGTCACTGAGGAACATCGATGGACCGTACTCGCCAAAGGTGGGCTATGACCGGGCAGTTGCTGACGATCTGCGACTCGATGTCCGTGCACGCCTGCCCGCTCGTGGACCGCTCCGACCGCCGGTCGCGCACGTGCCACGGTATGACCACGTCTTTCTTTTCTATTTCGAGAACCAGAACGTGCGGGCGATCGTCGGCGCCCGCCGCACAGCGCCCTACTACAACAGCCTGCTCTCCCAGGGAAGCGAGCTTGGCGAGATGTACGCCGAGGAGCATCCAAGCGACGGTAATTACCTTGCGCTCGCCGGGGGCAGCACGTTCGGTATCCCGCTCGACGACCCGCTGGAGATCAACTCCCAGTACACGATCCACACCGCCAACATCGGCGATCTGATCAACGCCGCGGGAGAGACGTGGAAGGACTACGACCAGAGCTCGGCCGGCCCATGCGACGACACGGTGCATGGCTTCTATTGGAACGACGATCTTCCGATGCTGTACTTCGCCGATATCCGCGACCGGCCGGCGTACTGCGCTGCTCACGACGTGCCGCTGGCATCGATGGCCTCCGATCTCTCCCGGACGACAACGACGCCCAACTTCTCTTGGGTGGGGATCAATGACTGCGACGACATGGAGGGCTGCGGTATCCGCGCCGGCGATCGATTCCTCGCCGACCAGCTCGGGACGATCATGCACTCGCCCGCGTGGCAAACCCAGCGCTCGCTCGCGATCATCACCTTCGACGAGGACGACTACAGCCACGAGCGACCGGCCCAGCGCATCCCGACGCTGATGCTGGCGTCCACCGGAGTACGCCACGACTACGTCTCGAAGGTCCGGTACACGCACTACAGCCTGCTGCGGACGATCGAGGCCGCGCTCGGTCTGAAGACGCTGACGCGCAACGACCGCTTCGCCCAGCCCGTAAACGATGTGTTCCGCCCCGGCGCGGCGGAGGCGCAGGCGCCATCGTCCCCCTACCACGCCTCCGCTACGGCTTCGAAGCCGACACCGTCCTCGTCGCCGACGCCTGAGGCGCGGCGTCCTCCGCCGCCTGGCCGGGCGACCGCGTTCGTGGTCAGCTCGCGGGCCGGGACCGTGACACCGGTCGGGCTCGCGGACCGCAAGGCCGGACGCCCGATCGCGGTCGGCCGCGACCCGCAGGCGATCGCGCTGTCCCCGGACCAGCGAACGGCGTACGTCGTGAACTCGGGCTCTGACAGCGTGACGCGGATCCAGACCGGTCCGCGACGCCGCGAACGCACAATCGCGGTCGGTCGCGACCCCCAGGCGATCGCAGTCACGCCCGACGGGCGAACCGCATTCGTATCCAATACCGGCTCAGACACGGTCACGCCGATCGATCTGCGCAGCGACGTTCCCGGAGTGCCGATCCACGTCGGGCCCGACCCCCACCGGCTGGCGATCACCCCCAACGGGCGGACACTGTACGTCCTGGACTGGGGTGGCCGCGCGGTCACGCCGATCGACGTCCGCACCCTACGCGCGCTGACCCCGATCGGCGTCGGCTCATATCCGTCGTCGATCGTGATCGCGCGCGGCGGCAGTCGAGCCTATGTCGCGAACTACGGCTCGAACACCGTCACGCCCATCACGACCACTGATCAACGCGCCGGCGCACCGATCAGCGTTGGTCAAGCACCGAGCGCACTGGCGCTCTCGCCCAACGGTGCCCGTCTTCTCGCGGTCGACGGGGACACCGATCGCTTGACGACCATCGCGCTCAACAGCGGCCGGCGCATTGACTACACCCAAGTCGGCATCTCCCCTGAGGCGATCGCGCTCTCCCACTCGGGAGCCACCGCCTACGTCGTCAACACCATCTCCGGGACGATCACCCCAGTCAACGTCGCCCGCGGCCATGCCGGAAAAGCCATCCCCGTCGGAACCTACGCCTACCCGACACAGATCATTCCCACGTCTGACGGTCGCACCGCGGTCGTGCTGGGCACTTACGCCGGCACCGTCAGAATCGTGGACATGGACGCCCACTCCACATCTAGGCCGATCAGGGTCGGAGCCCTCCCCGTGGCGGCAGCTCTCACACGCTGACGAACTCGGCCACCGTCGCCATTCGATGATCTCGCTGAGGTCGATCCCCGGCAGCTAGCTCGACCATCGGTCGACGGGCGCCGACTGCCACCCGGATTAGGACGGGGCGGGCGTTTGAGGGTCGTGTGCTGCCGCGACGAGGCGAAACATGAGCTCTGCTGCCTGGGGGTCGTCGAGTTCCTGCTCGCGGGTTAGCGAGCGCCAGGTCACGAAGGCCAGTGCGTGGCCGGTCGCCGCGCGCACGCGCTGGCGGGCGGCGCCCCCTGCCGGCCGGCCTCGTCGAACGCTTCGACCTGCGACTAGGGAATGGTCTGGATCTGGCGTGAGTAGCGTCGCGGCCCACGATCGAATTCGTCAGGAGGCGTTACGGGGCACGTCGGGAGGACGAGTCCACTCTCGGGCACGCGAGTGACCTGCGCACGCACAGCGCGGCATCCCGTTGCCCGAGCGGCAATGCCCGGGTCTAGCGCTGCGGGCTTCGTCTCCTCACCGCTCGCGCTACGTTGACTCTCCGGAGCGAGCCGATCCACCTTGGTCCCGGCCGGCGATCTTAGCGACGCGGCGAAGGAATCGAACCTTCCCAACGAGGGATCACCCCGCCGTAGCCAGTTTTGAAGACTGGATGGGCCACCAGGCCCGTGCCGCGCCGGCGCTGATGCTACGTGGCCTACCGCGCCCTACGCGCTCGCGCTAAGTGCTTGCGCCGGCCGGCGGCCCGAGTCCGTGCTCGAGCACGCCCTTCACGCCTGCGTCCAGGGCGTTGATCCGGTACAGCGCCAGCGCCTCGGCCGACCCGAACCGACCACCGGGCGCGGCCGCCGCGCCGTGGTGACAGAGGACGCAGTGCAGCAGCGCCAGCCGGCGCTCCTCATCGAGCGCCGCCGAGCGCTCGATGAGCATCTGCTGGCCGATCACGAGGTGGCCGAGCAGCCGCCCCTCGTCGGTCAGCCCGATCTCGGCGCCGTAGGTGAACTCGCGGGTCCGGCCCAGGTCGTGGACGAGCGCCGCCGTCAGCAGCAGATCGGAGTTCAGCCGCGGGTGGAGCTGGCACACGTCCTGGGCGAGCGTCCCGACCGCGACCGTGTGCTCGAGCAGTCCTCCGAGGTACGCGTGGTGCCCCGCGCGCGTGCACGGCGCCCGCCGCCACGCCTCCCGCAGGTCCCGGTCCGAAAGCAGCGAGTGCAGCAGCGCCCGGTAGCGGGCGTCGTAGACCTCGCGCGCCAGGTGCTCGAGGAAGCCGTCGAGCTCGTCGAGATCGCGGTACGCGGTGGGCAGGAACGCGGCCGGATCGACGCCGTCGCCGTCGGCCCCGGCGCGGTTGATGTCGAGCACCTCCAGCACCAGCTCGTCGCGGAACCGCTCCACCCTGCCCGCCACCTGGACCAGATCGCCACGGTCGAAGCGGCCGCCCAGCGAGTCCGCCTCGCGGAACGCCCGCGCGGGGACCGTGCCGGTCCGATCCCGGAGCTCGAGCGCCAGGTACGGCGAGCCGTTCCGCGTGATCAGGCGGTCCTTGCGCGTGCACGCGAACACGCCGTTGACCTCTTCGCCCGGCCGAAGCGCGCTGACGGTCTGGACAGGGCTCATAGCCCCATGATGTACGGTGAACCGGATGCAGCCATTGCAATGGGAGTACCGCCCCGACGGCCTCAGGGCCCCGGCGGTGGTATGCGCATTCAAAGGCTGGAACGACGCCGCCGACGCAGCGTCGAGCGCGATCACGTTCGTGGGCAGCGCGCTGTCCGCCCGCCGGTTCGCGACGATCGATCCCGAGGAGTTCTACGACTTCCAGGCGACCCGGCCGCGGATCAAGCTGACCGAGGGCCGGGCGCGCGAGATCGAGTGGCCCGCGGTCGAGCTCTACGAAGCCCGCGTCCCCCGCGCGCCGCGCGACCTGATCCTGCTCTCGGGGACCGAGCCATCGTTCCGCTGGCGCACGTTCACGACGGTGATCGTCGAGCTCGTCGAGGCGCTCTCCGCCCAGCTCGTCGTCACGCTCGGCGCCCTGCTCGCGGACGTCCCCCACACCCGGCCGGTCGCCGTCACCGGCCTCGCCTCCGACGCCTCGCTGATCGCCAGGCTAGGCCTCGCGTCCTCGTCCTACGAGGGGCCCACCGGGATCGTCGGCATCCTCCACGCCGCCTGCCAGCAGGCCGGGCTCCCCTCGGCGAGCCTGTGGGCCGCCGTCCCGCACTACATCGCCGCCACCCCGAACCCGAAGGCGGCGCTGGCGCTGGTACGCAAGCTCGAAGGGCTGGTGGGCGTCGCGGTCGACGCCTCCGAGCTCGAGGTCGCGAGCGCCGACTACGAGCGCCAGGTCAACCTCGCCGTCCAGAGCGACCCCGACGTCCAGGCGTTCGTCGAACAGCTCGAACAGGCGGTCAGCAGCGAGGCCGGCGACGATCCCGGGTCGCTCCCCTCCGGCGAGACGATCGCCCGCGACCTCCAGCGGTTCCTGCGTCAGCGGGGCGACGAACCCCCGGGCACGGCTCGGCAGTAAGTACGCAGCCGCTACCGCTCGGCCGCCGGGCACACCAGGCGGTAGTCGCACACCGAGCACGCCGCGAACGACGGCGTCGGCTCGAACCCCTGCGACAGGATCCCCTCGGCCACCTCGTACGCCACCTCGCGGATCCACTCCGATCGATCGCCCTCCCCCACGGAGACCTTCTCGTCGTCGAGCAGGTAGTAGTAGGCCTGCCTCGAGGCCTCGAGGCTCCACGCCTCGCGCGCGCCGACCGCGTACAGCGATAGCTGGACGTCGTCGGCGAGCTGGGCCGCCGACTTCGGGCGGCCGGTCTTGTAGTCGATCAGCTCGTACTCACCGCCGGGAAGCCGGTCGACGCGGTCGACCCGGCCGCGCAGCAGGTGGGGCCCGAGCTTGAACGTGAACTGCCGTTCGAACCACATGGGCTCCGCCTCCGAGGACTGAAAGCGCTCGAAATACCGCGTCAGCGCGGCGGCGGCCTTGCCCCGCAGCTGGCGCTCCTCCTCGGAGTCCCCAAATCCTCCGCGGCGCCACCCGGCGTCGAGCAGTCCGAGCAGCTCCGCCAGCGACCCGGCATCCCCAGAGCGGGCATGGAACCGTTCGAGCACCTGGTGCACGACGATCCCGAACCGCTGGTGCACGGTCGGCTCCTGCGGGATTCGGAACACCCGCGCGAACTTGTACTTCAGCGGGCACGTCCGGTAGGTGTCGATGTCGGAGGCGGACAGGATTACGCCCTCCCCCCGCGTGGGCAGGAACGGCTCCAACGACGGCTCGTCGCGCGCGGCCATCGCCTGGGCCCGCCGGCGCGCGTCCAGATCCGCATCCAGCAGATAGTCATCGAGCGTCGATGACCCAAAGATCTCGCGCTGCTCGGCGGTGACCGCCTGCAGGATCCGCGAGTTCACGTCCCGCAACGCCTCCGCCACCGCAGAACCCTCAGGCCGTGCGATCAGCGCCGCCAGCTTCAGCAGCTCCAGATACCTCACGACGGCATGCGAGACGTCGAGATCGGTGTCGAACCGCAGCTCGCCGAGCCGACCGCCGGCGCGCATCGTCGACTCGAGCAGCTCGTCGCGGAGCAGCCGGTAGGTCGAGTGCAGCGTCTCCGCCGGCCCGAACAGCTCCTCCTCGCGGTCCTCCCACTCGGCGCCGAGGGCAGCCCGGATCTCCTCCGCCAGCGGCGAGGGCACGACTCGACCGCCGCGATCGCTGGCACTCGGATACGCCAGCACGACCCGCGACCGTGCGCGCGTCACTCCCGCGTACAGGGCCTGGCGCAACGCGACGCGCCGCGTCTCCTCGTCATCGCGAGGCAGCTGCTCGCGCAGCAGCTCGTCGGGGATCGGCTCGAACGCCGGCGCCGCCACCCCCGCCTGCAGCCCGACCACGTACACGTGCTCGACCTCGAGCCCGCCCACGGCCTGAAACGTCAGCACCTGGACGACCCCGGAAGAACCGGACAGCGAAGGCTGCTCCTGCTCGCGGAGCCCGAAGTCGGCCACGGCCGCCACCTGGCGCGCGAACTCCCGGGGCGTGGCCTGGGGCGCGCGGCGCACGTACGTCGAGGCGAGCTCGCCGAAGCGCGCCAGCGCCCGCAGCCGCTCGACGACGTCGGCCTGCGCGGCGAACAGCTGCTGGCGGCGCAGCCCGAGCCGATCGATCAGCCGGTGGACATACAGGTCGGGGCGGGTGGTGTCGATCGCCGCCAGGCCGGCGCGGTAGAGCTTCAGGAACACACGGATCCGCTCGCGGGCCTCGGGCGGCACCTGCGGCGACTCGGTGGCGGCCGCCAGCGCCGCGACCATGTCGAGCTTGCGCCGGCGGGCGATCTGAGTGCACCGCGCAATGTCGACCGAGCGCAGCTCGATCGGCGGCCGCGCCAGCGCCCGGACGACCGCCGCGGCGTCGGAGGAGTCGGCCAGCAGCCGCAGCCACGCCAGCACGTCCCTGATCTCGGCGCGCTGGAAGAACGCCTCCTCGCCGACGAGGCGATGCGCCACCGCCCGCTCCTCGAGCGCCACCGCAATCGCCTGCCCCTCACGCGCGATCACCGGGACGAGTACGACGATGGCCTCAGGCGCCACGCCCTCCCGGGAGATGAGCCGCTCGATGTCGGCGGCTACCGACTGCGCCTGGGCGCGATCGGTCGCGCACCGCCAGAACTCGACCTCGCCGCCCTGCTCCGACGCAATAACCGACGCAGCAATCGAAGCACCAACCGCGGCACACCCCGCCGCCAGCACTCGCGACGGGCACCGGAGGCTCCGCTCGAGCCGCACCACCCGCGGCTCGCGCAGCTCGAACTGCCGAATCCGCGCCTCGCCGGCGCCCCGAAACCGCCGCAGCGCCTGCATCGGGTCGCCCGCGGCGGTCATATCCCGCCCCCCGACCGCCAGAGCGAGCCGCGCCGCCGCGAGGTCGAGCTCCTGGACATCGTCGATCAGCAGGTGATCGAAGCCGCGCCCGCCCCCGCGCCGCTCGGCGGCGCAGCGCATCGCCCCGAGCACCACGTCGCCGGCGTCGATCGCCCCCGCCTCGGCCAACATCCGCTCGTGCACCCGATACACCCCCGCGAACTCGCGCGCCAGGGCCGCAGCGGGCGGATCCAAAACCCCCTGCGCCCACGCCGCGTAGTCCTCGACCCCGACCAGCTCGGCCTTGAGCTGATCGATCCTGCGCACGAACCCGCCGAGGAGCGCGTTGGCGCTGCCCCCGAAGTCGTGGTGCTCGAGCTCGAGCTCGTCGATTCGCTCGAGCAGCATCGCCAGCCGATCGCCCGGCCCGAGCATCGAGTCGATCGCCTCCGCCCCCGCCTCCCCGAGCACGAGGCCCGCGAGCTCGACCGGTCCGAGGACGTACAGCTGCTCATAGCCGCGCTCGAGCGCGCCCTCGAGTCGCTCGCGCAACGCGTCGGCCCGAGCCGCCGACGGGGTCAGCAGCGCCAGCCGCTCGGGCTGGCATCCAAGCTCCACGAACCACCGGAACCGCGCTTCGATGACGGTCGTCTTGCCCGTGCCGGCGCCGCCGAGGACGAGCAACGGCCCGCCGCGAAACGTGACCGCCTCCCGTTGGGCGGAAAGCAGGTCGTGATCGAGCGCAGCGCCCACTCTGACAGCATAGGTCTGAGATGACTTCCACAAGCTCCGCCCTCGACGCCGACTGGCTGGCTGCATGCCGGCGGGCGGTGACCGGGCTGCGGCAGGTGCTGGCCGACGCGCCGACCACCACCGAGCGGGCCGTGGAGACCGGCGAGCGCGGGAGCGGCGGCGACCGCACGCTGGTGATCGATCGCTCGGCCGAGGACCTGGTGTTCGCCGAGCTCGATCGCCTCAGCGCCGACGGCTACCGCTTCGCCGCGCTGTCCGAGGAGCGGGGCGAGCTCGACTACGGCGACCCCGACATCCGTGTGATCATCGACCCGATCGACGGCTCGCTGAACGCCAAGCGCGGCATCTCCCACTACGCCCTGTCGGTCGCGGTCGCCGACGGCCCGACGATGGCCGACGTGGCGTTCGCGTTCGTCTACGACTTCGGGCCCTCCGAGGAGTGGTGGGCGCGGCGCGGAGAAGGCGCCTGGCTCGACGGCGCGCGGCTCGACGCCTCGCTCCCCGAGCGCCGGGCCCGCGACGGCCGGCTTGAGGTGCTCGGGATCGAGTCCGCGGACCCGCGCTGGGTGGCGGCCTCGATCGATTCGCTCGTCGAGACCGCCTACCGCCTGCGGGCGCTCGGCACGATCGCGGCGACGCTGTGCCAGGTCGCGGCTGCCCGCTTCGACGGGATGGTGTCGCTCGCCCGCTCCCGCGGCGTCGACGCTGCCGCCGGGCAGCTGATCGTCCGTGAAGGCGGCGGCCTCGTCAGCTTCCCGCGCTGCGACGATCCGCTGGCCGCGCCGCTCGACGCCACCCCGCGCTCGCCGGTGATCGCCGCCCGCACGATCGAGACCCTCCATGAGCTCGAGGGGATCCCCACGTGATCGACTGGATCCTCGCCGAGCGGATCGCCACCTACGTCGCCGGCAGTGGCAACGGCAAGACGCCGACGGCTGACCTGTCGGCGCTGGCGGCCGAGTCCGAGGCGCGGGTGACCGCCTACACGGGGCTCACGCCGGCGCGCCCGCTGCCGGCGCCCGAGGGCATCGGCCGCCGCGAATGGGTCGTGAGCAACATCGGCGCGATGCGAGTGCTGCTCGATCCCGTGCTCGACCGGACCAGCGAGAACCTCGGCAAGCTGCGTCCGGCGATTGAGCTGGCGATGGGGATCACGCTGACGACCGAGGTCGCCGTCGTGCTCGGATACCTGGCCCAGCGCGTGCTCGGCCAATACGAGCTCGTGCTGCTCGACGAGGCCGTCGAGGACCGCCAGCCGCGGCTCTTGTTCGTGCTCCCGAACCTCGGCGAGGCGGTCACGAACTTCGGCGCCGACGAGCAGGAATTCATGACCTGGGTGACGCTGCACGAGGTCACCCACGCCGTCCAGTTTGCCGGCGTCCCCTGGCTCCACGGCCACGTCTCGGGCCTCGTGCAGGAGCTGCTGCGCAGCGCCGAGCTGCGGATCGAGGCGCCGCGCAAGCTCCGGGTGCCGACCGGCGCCGAGCTGCGGCGGATCGCCGACGCCCTGCGCCACGGCGACCTGATCTCGGTCGTCACCGACGAGTCCGAGCGGGCGACGCTCGACCGGGTCCAGGCGGTGATGGCCGTGATCGAGGGCCACGCCGAGCACGTGATGGACGCGGTCGCACCCGACCTGCTGCCCTCGCTGCCCCGGCTGCGCGCCGCGATCGACCGCCGCCGCAAGTCGCAGAAGGGCCTCTCGCGGCTGCTGGCGCGGCTACTGGGCCTGGAGATGAAGCTCCGCCAGTACGAGCGCGGCAAGTACTTCTGCGACGCCGTGGTCAAGGCCCGCGGCGTCGAGGCCCTGCATCACGTGTTCTCGAGCCCCGAGGCGCTGCCGACGCTGACCGAGCTCGAGGACCCGGCCGCCTGGCTGAACCGGACCGGCCTCGACGGCCCCGCGATGCTCGAGCGCTCGAGCGCGTAGAGCCGCCACGGGTCGGGCACGCCCTTGAACGAGCGCACGCCGCGCTCGCTGAAGCGCAGTCCCGAGCCGACCACCAGGTCCTTGACCGTGCTCGACGCGAGCACCTCTCCGGGCTCGGCCTCGGTCATCACCCGCGCGCCGATGTGGACCGCGATTCCGGCCACGTCCTGCCCCACCAGCTCGCATTCGCCGGTGTGCAGCCCGGCCCGGATCCGCAGCCCGATATCGCCCGCGTCGTCGACGATCTCCGCCGCGCAGCGCACGGCGCGCGCGGGCCCGTCGAACGTCGCCAGAAAGCCGTCGCCGATCGTCTTGACCTCGGTCCCGCGCCACCGGTCGAGCTGGGTGCGCACGAGCGCGTTGTGCTCCGCCAGCAGCTCGCGCCAGCGGCCGTCCCCGAGCCGCGAGGCGGTCTCGGTCGAGCCGACGATGTCGGTGAACATCACGGTCGCGAGCACGCGGTCGGCCTGCTCTGGGGGCCGGCGCCCGGTCAGGAACTCCTCGATGTCCTCGATCGCCGGCGCATCGACCCAGCCGTAGGTGTCCTGCCCCGGATACTCGATGAAGCCTGCGCCCGGGATCAGCGACGCGACCTCGCGTCCGACGTCGATCGGGATGTAACGGTCGTCGGTCTGATGGGTGACCAGCGTGGGGACGCGGATCGTCGGCAGCAGCGCGGTCAGGTCGGTCTGCGCGATCATCTCCATCAGCTGGCGCGCCATCCCGGGACTGACGGACGAGCGCTGCATCCGGCCCCACCATTCCTCGAACGCCCGGTTGCCCACCTGGCTGGGCGCGTAGACCGACAACAGCGTTCCTTCCCCCCAGTGGTTCTCGATCGCATCCAAGAGCTGGCTCTTCAACTCCGAGTTCATCGCCGCGGCACCCCGCGGCGACACGGAGGACAGGATCAGCGCCGTGACCCGGTCCGGGTAGGTGGCGGCGAACAGCGCCGAGAGGCCCAGATCACTCGCGCCCCACAGCGCCGTGCGCTGCACCCCGACCGCGTCGAGCACCGCGCACAGGTCGTCCATCTGCTGCTCGAGTGTGGGCGGCCTGGTCACCGAATCCGACAGACCGGTCCCGCGGCGGTCGAACATCACCACGCGCGCGAACGACCCAAGCCGGCCGAAGCAGCGCGCCGTGTTCGGCTCCTCCCACATCAGCTCCAGATGCGACGCCGGGCCGTTGATCAGGACCAGGTCGTGCGAACCGCTGCCGAACACCTGATAGGCGATGCTGGCATCGCCGCTGTGGGCGTAGTGGGTGAGTGGACTGCTCAAGGCTCGGGGTGCTCGCTCTGGGCTGCCGCTGCTTCGTGGATCAGGAATTCGACTCAAACCAATGTAACGAAGTCCGTCGGCCGGTTTACAAACATACGTTCGGTCGTTTCCCCCACTCCGGCCGGGCGCATTTGCCGGTTCTAAATATCGATAGTCCTCATAGGGAGCGAGCAGACAGATGGCTACCACCAGCAGCAGCACCACGGGGGCTCGCAAGGCCCCGACCCCCCGAAAGACAGCCGCGGCCCGTAAGTCCACGGCCACTCGGAAGACCGCGCCTCGGCGCACGAGCGCGTCCACGACCAGCTCGACGCAGCCGAAGACCCCGGTCGAGCAGGCCCAGGTGATCGCTCAGCGTGCCGTGCTGGTGCCGGTCGGCGCGAGCCTCCTGGCCCGCGACAACCTCGTCTCGACCGTCAGGGGGTTCGCGACCAAGTACCGCACCCGCGCGAGCTTCGAGCGTGAGCTCAAGCGTTACGAGCGCCGCGGCGCCACCGCCCGCAACCGCGTCGAGCGCGAGGTGCGCAAGAGCCGAACCCGCTTCGAACGCGAGCTTCGCCAGCGCCGCACCCGCGTCGAGCGGACCATCAAGCAGAACCGCCGCCGCGTCGAGCGCGACATCCGCTCGGTCCGCCGCGACCTCGAGCGCCAGTCCGGCACCGTCGGAACGCGCTTCGAGAAGCTCGTCGCCAACGCCCAGGACATCCTGAGCTCGGCCGGCTGAGCATCGACTTCCCCCGCCCGGGCCCGAGGAGAGCGCCGGAGCGGGAGAGGTTCGCCGGCCTCATATTTCCGCCGGCGGACGTAGCACCCTCTCCTCCCTCAACCGCCGGGGCGTCACGAAAGTGGCGCCCCGTCGGTCCTTAAGGGGCTCTGCCTCGAGGGCTGGGCGCGGGTGGCGCCGTGTATCGCCGCCTACAATGAACCCATGCCCACTCGTGAACAAGTAATCGAAGCCCTTCGCGCCGTGATCGACCCCGAGCTCCGACGGGACATCGTCGAGCTCGAGATGGTCCGATCGGTCGATATTCACGAGAACGGCGTCGTCGACGTGATGGTCTCGCTGACCACCCCGGGCTGCCCGATTCGCAGCCACTTCCAGACCGGCGTGGCCCAGGCCGTCGGTGGACTGGAGGGCGTGAGCGCCGTCAATATCAGCTTCGACGTCCTCAACGACAACGAGAAGGCTGCCCTCGGCCGTAAGCTCGGCCGAGGCTCGCTGCCCGAGGGCGCGCTCGCCCAGGTCTCGAACGTGATCTGCGTCGGCTCGGGCAAGGGCGGCGTCGGCAAGTCGAGCGTGACCGCCAACCTCGCGGCGGCGCTGGCGGCGAGCGGCAAGAGCGTCGGCGTGCTCGACGCCGACGTGTGGGGCTACTCCCAGCCGCGGATGATGGGCCTCGGCGCCGAGCGCCCGCGTGTCAACGCCGAGCGCAAGCTGGTCCCGCTGACCGCCCACGACGGCATCAAGGTGATGTCGATCGGCTTCTTCGTCGAGCAGGACGCCGCGATCGTGTGGCGCGGCCCGATGCTCCACAAGGCGCTCCAGCAGTTCCTCGAGGACGTCGAGTGGGGCGAGCTCGACTACCTGCTGATCGACCTCCCGCCCGGCACCGGCGACGTCTCGATGACGCTCGCGCAGCTGTTGCCGCAGGCCAAGTTCGTGATCGTCACCACGCCCCAGCCGGTCGCCCAGAAGGTGGCCCGCCGGTCGGCGGAGATGGCGACCAAGCTCAAGCTCGAGATCGCCGGCGTGGTCGAGAACATGTCCGGCTTCGTCGCGCCCGACGGCGAGCGCTACCCGATCTTCGGCGAGGGTGGCGGCCAGCTGCTGGCCGACGAGCTCGAGGTTCCGCTGCTGGCAAAGGTGCCGCTGACGATGGCCCTGCGCGAGCAGTCCGACCGAGGCGTCCCGCTGGTCTTCTCCGATCCCGACGACCCGGCCGCCCAGGCGCTCTACCAGGGCGCCCGCGGCCTCATCGCCCTCTCGCCGGTCGAGCTGCCGGTGATGCAGGAGCCGGCCCCGGCGGCGGCTCCGAAGCCGGTCGGGATGTCGCTGCCGATGGCCTGAGGGCCGTGCGGCGATACATAGCCTCCAGCCTGCGGCCCGCTCGGCCTCCAGCCTCGCCTATCCGGGCCCGCGCTGGAGTCATCCGGCTCTGCATGCGCCCCGAGAGGCAGAGCCCTGATTACTTGGCGTAGTAGTCCGCGTTGATCTGCGAGTACTTCGTCCACTCGTCGGGGAGCTGGTCCTCGGCGAAGCAGGCATCGACCGGACAGGCCTCGACGCAGGCATCGCAGTCGATGCACTCCTCGGGATCGATGTACAGCATCTCGACCGAGTCGTAATCCGGCTCGTCCGGCGTCGGGTGGATGCAGTCGACCGGGCAGACCTCCACGCACGAGTTGTCTTTCGTGCCGATGCAGGGCTCGGCGATCACGTAGGCCATTGGTCTTTCAGTCTCCAGTCCGTTAGGGGCGCCTTATTTTAGGGGCGGATACGCTCCCGGGCGTGCTCCTGCTGACGGGCGCCACCGGGACGATCGGGTTGCCTCTGCTCAGGCGGCTGACCGCCACCGGCACACCGGTCCGCTGTCTGGTCCGCGACCCGCGCCACCTGGGCGCCGAGCGAGTCCGGGTCCAGATCGCGCTTGGCGACCTCTCCGACCATTTGTCGTTTCGACACGCCCTGCGAGGCGTCGACACCGTCGTCCACCTCGCCTCGGTGATCCGCGACCAGCCGACGGGATCGATCGAGGAGCTCGCCGGCGTGGCCACGTGGCGGTTGGTGCGCGCGGCGGAGCGCGCCGGCGTGCAGCGGTTCGTGTTCTTCTCGGCGCTCGGCGCCTCGACTCGCAGCCGCGCCCGGCTGATGCGGGCCAAGGCGATCGCCGAGCGGGCACTGATCGAGTCCTCGCTGACCCACACGGTGTTCGCCCCGTCGTGGGTCTACTCGCCGAGCGACCAGTTCCTGACGCTGCTCGAGCGGATGTCGCTGCTGCCCGTGGTGCCGATCCCGGGCCGCGGCCGCGCTGTCTTCCAGCCGATCTGGGCCGAGGACGTCGCCGATTGCGTGCTGGCGGCGCTGCCCGGTGGGGTGCTGGCGGCCGAGTCCGACGGCGCCCGCTACGAGCTGGCTGGGCCGGAGACGCTGAGCTACCGGGAGATCGTCGAGATCGCGCTCCGGGCGCTTCACCGCAACCGGACGATCCTGAGCGTGCCGACGCCTGTGGTCAGGCGGACGCTCAACCTGGTCGAGCTGCTGACCGGCCCAACGGCGTTCGCGACGTGGGACGAGGCGGAGCTGCTCGAGGTCCCGATGACCTCGCGCCACGGGACCGCCGATGCGGAGCGCCTCGGGGTGGTGCCGAGGCGGATGGAGGCGGTGCTAGGCGTCGGCTAATTCGGGAGGGAGGATTCCCGAAAAGCGTGGATATACCCCGCTTATCGGACACTCTCAACGGCCGAGGGCCGGCGGTCGACCCAGGGCAGCGCCTGTTCCAACTCCGTCGAGACCCGGAGCAGGACGTCCTCGCGCGCCGGCGGGCCGATCAGCTGAACGGCGGTGGGCAGCCCGTCGTCCCCCTGATACAGCGGCAGTGAAATCGCCGGCAGACCGGTGACGTTGACGACCGCCGTGTAGGGAGTGAAGTAGCCCGAGCGCTGGTAATGGCCCCACGGGTCGGGGCCGCGGCCGTGGCACTCGCCGATCATCAGCGGGCGCCGACCGAGCGCCGGCGTGACCACGACGTCATACGGCGCGAGTGCGGTGACGATCCGGCGGGCGAGGTTCTCGAGCCGTCCCTCGACGGTCAGGAAGCTGATCGTGTCCAAGGTCCGCGCCCGCTGCCAGATCGCCCAGGTGAGCGGCTCGACGTCATCCTCGACCGGCTCGCGCTTGGCGATCTTCCCGCCGACCATGACGCTCATCGCCACCATCGGGCCGAATGCCCGGGTGAAGTCCGAGAGCAGGTCGGCGCCGGACCACGGTGGCGTGATCTCCTCGACCGAGTGGCCGAGCGATTCGAGCAGCTCGGCGGCGTCGACCGCCGCAGCCGTGCCCGCAGGGTCGATCACGGCGCCCTCGAGCGGCGGATCCAACGCCAGCCCGACCCGCAGGCGACCCGGCGCCTGTGCGGCCGTCGACCGGTAGGACCCGTCGAACGGTGGCGCCCAGTTCGCGTCGCCGAGCTCGTAGCCCGCCATCACGTCGAGCGCCGCCGCCGTCTCGGCGACGGTTCGCGTCAGCACCCCATCGATCGTCAGGAAGCTCTGACCGCCGTCCGGGCCGATCGAGACCCGGTTGCGGGCGGCCTTCAGCCCGACCAGGCCGCAGCAGGCGGCGGGGATCCGAGTCGAGCCACCGCCGTCGTTGCCGTGGGCGATCGGGACCATGCCGGCGGCCACGGCCGCGGCCGAGCCACCGCTCGAGCCTCCGGGCGTGCGGTCGAGCGCCCACGGATTGTGGGTCGGGCCGAACCGCCGCGACTCGGTCGTCGGGAGGAGCCCCATCTCCGGCAGCGCGGTCTTGCCGACGACCACGAACCCGGCGTCTTTCAGGCGGCGGACCAGGAACGCGTCGTGGCGGGCGATGTGCTCGCCGAACAGGTCGCTGCACATCGTGATCGGCATCCCCTCGACCGGCCGGTTGTCCTTGATCGCGATCGGGACGCCCGCGAACGGCCGGGGATCGCCGGCGCCGATCGCCGCTGCGGCCGTCAGCGCAGCGTCGCGTGCCACGTACGTGAAAGCGTTGATGGTCGGCTCAAGCGCCTCGATCCGCTCGAGCGACTCCGAAACCAGCTCGCTTGCGGTCAGCTCCCCCGAGCGGACCAGTTCGGCGAGCTCGCCGATCGGACGGCACATCAGGTCAGACACGGGCCGCACCCTACCGCCAGCTAGCC
>Ga0116216_10001036_pt1 | contig 19810 bp, 16 predicted proteins | sample Sb_taG_11_FD_89696 | JGI IMG/M metagenome (GOLD analysis project Ga0116216, IMG submission 89696) | Peat soil microbial communities from Weissenstadt, Germany - Sb_50d_3_AS metaG | ecosystem: Environmental > Terrestrial > Soil > Wetlands > Peat | place: Germany: Weissenstadt | collected 2010-09-21
CAAGGAGGCTGAGGACCGCGCGGCAGCCGCCCGGGACAAGTCCAAGGCCGGCCTTGAGGCGGACGTCGAGACCGCGCGAGCGTCTGCTCAGGAGCGGGCTAAGAAGCTGCGCGAGTCGGCTGAGGCGAACAAGAACAAGCTCTCGGTTTGGTGGTACGACCTGCAGCGCACTTGGAACGAGCACGTCGCGAAGATTCGCGATGACATCGACGCCAAGCGGGCTGAGCATGACGTAGATCGAGCCGAGCGGCGCGCCGAGCACAGAGCAGACGACGCGGCGTTCGCCGTCGACTTCGCGTACTCGGCGATCGAGGAGGCGGAGTACGCAGTGCTCGACGCCGAACTGGCGAGGAAGGAGGCGGACGAGCTGTCGGCGGCCTGATCACTGACGTGAGTGACGCGCGGGCCGAACTCGAGTCTCGCGCGTCACTCAGTTTGACCCACAAGAGTTAGCCATGTCACATGCCGAAGAGATGAGCGAGGCCGTCAGAGCGGTGAACGGCCCGCCTGGCAGCCAGCCCCCAGACAACAGCAGCCTGCGCCCGCTGTTGCACCAGCTCGCGCGCTACTGGTGGGTGGAGTTGCTGCTGGGTGTTCTGGGTCGTCGTGGCGATCGTGGTGTTGAAGTTCAACTTCAACAACCGTTACCTGCTGGTGGCGATCGCCGGCGAGCTCGCGATCGCCACCGTATTCGTGTTCGTTGCACCGTGTCAGGCGCTGCTTGGCACCGCCGTCCCACCCGCACGCGACATGGTGCTGCTGATCCCGTCCCGTTCACCTTTTGGGGTGCCGACGAGCTCCGCAAGTGGGTCATCCGGGCCCGGTCCTCGCGGCGCGCGCCGGCCGTCACACCAGCACCCGCCGCTTGACATTCGGCAGGACCAGCAACGAATACGGATCGCGGAAAGCACCGTCGGACTCCGTGGCCAGTGCCCGATGGCCGCTTGCAGCAGTGGCCGGCGTGCGGCCGGGTGCGTGGCAATCAGCGACATCGTCAGCGGCGGTGCTACTCACTAGAGTCTGGTGGTGAGCGTGCCCGCCCGTTTTGGAGCTTTGCGAGAAGAATGGGAGCGCGTCGATCCGCCGCGGCGACCCGTGCTGCTGATCAATCCCCGGTCCGGCGATGGCAAGGCAGCGCGGGCGGCCCTCGCTGATCGAGCACGCGAACGGGGCGTCGAGCCTGTCGTGCTCGGACCGAAAGACGATCTCGCGACGCTCGTTGCGATCGCCGTCGACAAGGGCGCTGACGCGCTGGGCATGGCAGGCGGTGATGGCTCGCTGGCGACTGTCGCCGCTGCGGCGGCAGAGCATGACCTGCCGTTCATCTGCCTTCCCGCCGGGACGCGCAACCACTTCGCCCTCGATCTGGGGATCGTCCGGCACGACCTGCTCGGAGCGCTCAACGCCTTCACGGCCGGGCTCGAGCGCCGGATCGACATGGCCGAGGTCAACGGCCGCCCATTTCTGAACAACATCTCGCTGGGCGTCTACGGCGACGCCGTGCAGCGAACGGGCTACCGCGACGCCAAGCTGCAGACGACGCTGGACACCCTCCACGAGGTGCTGAGCTCAACCGCCCCAACACCGGAGCTACTCCTCACCGACGACCTGGCTCGTCGGCACACCTCCCCCCTGGTCGTGCTGGTGTCGAACAACGAGTACGCACTGGACGAGCCCTTGGCCCAGGGTTCGCGGCCACGGCTCGACACCGGCCGGCTCGGCATCATCGTGCTGGACCGGCCTGGCGCCAAGCGCCCCCCGGTCTCTGCGTGGAGCGCGCCCTCAATCGAGATCGCGGCCACCGGGCCCCTACCCGCAGGCCTCGACGGCGAGGCCGTCACCCTGCTGCCGCCGCTCCACTGCACAACCCGTCCCGCCGCGCTGCGCGTCCGCATCTCACGCCACCACCCGGGCGCCTCGCCCTCGGCCCTGCTCTCGTCACGGTAACGGCGCCAACAAGGTCCTGATGGAACGAGCCGCCGAAGCAACCCACCTGGATGTGTTGCCGAGCTCAATCGGCACCGTTGGCGTTACCGGCTGCGCGGGCGGGTGTCGCGGGGGCGGCAGCGCCGGAGCGATCAGCTTTTCGAAGGACCGCGCGCGGGGGCCGGCGCGGGCACGAGCGCCTTGTCTAGCCGCAGGCGGCCATGAGCTCTCCGGAGCCCACCGCGTCGGCAAAGGATGCGTGGTCGCGGTCGGTCTGATTTGAGTAGGCGACGGCGAACTCAGCGACCGCGCGGTCAAAGGCGTCTGAGCGTCCGAGGTATGCACTGATCGCGACCCGGTCACCTGAGCGAGAATGACCGCCGGCCAGCGCCTCCCCGCAGGCACCCGCGTACTGCGTCAGCTCATCCGGTGACAGTCTGTCGATCGAAACGGAGCGTTTCATGTCGCGCAGCTGGCGCACGTAGTAGTCGCGTCGCTCGATACGGGTCCATCCGAGGAAGATGTCGCTGGCGGCCTGCGTCAGCCGCTGCCCGGCCACGACGCGCTGCCCGTGGTTGCGGTAACGGCTCCGGCCGGCAAACCGCTCGAGCACCGAGGCTTGCGCCTCTTTGACCTGGAGGAACAGCGGGTCGCGGTCAGAATCGCCGCACAGCAGCACGATCGCGTCATCGGTCCCGACGCTGCCCACACCGACCACTTTGCGCGCCCAATCCACGGGGCGGTAGCGCTCGAGCACCGCGCGCGTGTCATCGGCAAGCGATCTGCGATACCGGCGCACCACGACCGGCGGATCGACACTTGCACTCCGCTCGGGCAGATGCTCGATCAACGGTGGCGAGTCGACGATGCGGCGCTGTCCGTCGATGACCGCGGTCAGCTTGTCGAGCGCTCCAAGGCTGGTCTTCGCGCGCGCCTTGCGCACGCCGGACTCGAGCTTTCGGGCCTCACGGGCCTGCGTCTTGTGCATCAGTGCGACCAGCTCGTCCACGTCGAGCCGTGAATACCAGACCTCCAGGTGTCCCATCTGCGCCAGCCCCGCGATCCGAGTCCGGTACGCCGCGGCCGCCGCACGCGCTGCGCGCTTGCAGGACTCCGCCGGAAACCCGCGCGTGCGCGCCGCCACGGCAACGCTCGCAGCCAACCGCTTGACGTCCCATTCAAACGGCGCCGGCAATGTCTCGTCGAAGTCATTGACGTCGAATACGAGCCGGCGCTCAGGCGTGGCATAGATCCCGAAGTTCAACAGGTGGGCATCGCCGCAGGCCTGGACGCGAAGGCCGCTCACCGGTGTGCTTGCGAGGTCCTCGGCCATCACGGCGGCCGCCCCGCGAAAGAACGTAAACGGCGACTCGATCATCCGCTCGTGGCGGATCGGCACCAGCGCAGGGACGCGTTCTGCCTCCTGCTCACGAAGTACGACCACCGGGTCGCGGCGACCTGGCGAGGGCTTCCACGCGGCGTGACTCGATCGCGGGACCTGTGCGCGCAGCGCGCGGGCTCGGTCTCTGCGGATCTCAGGTTCAGACCAAGCCATGTCCGATCCTCAGCAATAGGTGCCCGTGGACGTTCGATGCGCACACAAACCTACTCGGGGCGAGTGATACGCGAGATCTTTGTTGGCGATGCCGCGAGACGTTGCCGTACGACTATCCCTGCTCACGCGCAGCTACCCCCAGTTGACAAGAGTCGAGCTGGGCGGACTGGGGGTTGGCGCCGGTCGGGCCTTGAACGCTTCGTGCGCGTGGGCGGTGAGTTCCCGACCGAGTTCGACCATCGGGGCGGCGCGTTGAAAAGGCCAAGGTGCGGCAGGCGTCCTTTGGGACGGTGATGAGGACGTCGGGCGGGAAACCGGCGAGGCGGTAGCGGTTGACGACACCTTGCATGGCCTCGTATGCATATGCATAATGCATAGGTGATCACGTCAACCGGCGTGAGTCCGGCGGGCAGTTCGGTTCGATACAAGACGGAGCTCAGCACGGCGCGTCCCGAGCCGAAGCTTGGCCGCGCTAGTGACAGCGGCGGCGTAGCCCTTCAGGACCTCGCGGCTTGGGTCCTGGTCGCGCTGGTCGCGCAGGAACTGGATGCCTACGAGGATTGCCTGCTTGACCTCGTCGCGGAGCGCTCGGGCGGCGGTCGTGTCGTCATAGCGGGTACCAAAGCGAGTCGCGTCGATCGGGTCGCCGAACCAGAAGTAGAGGCGCTCGGCCGGGGAATCGGCGTCGGCCCCACGCCGCGCACGATCGGCGGTGTCGGGAACCCCATGAGCTTTTCGTAAGCGCACCCAGCAGGTGTTCGCTCGCCAAGTCTCCGAAGCCCAGGCGGAGGGCATCATCAGTACTGCAGCCGCCTTCGCCCATCGTTCGGCTTCGTCAACCCTTCGTGGGTCAGAGCGCCCGAAATAGCTGCTGAGGGATTGACAATGCGGTGCGGTCCTACGACATCCTGTCGACCCGACGCGTCCTATGTCCGGACGATGGCCGTCCATCCTGCGCGTCCTGTTCACGGGGCGACTCTCCGGCGTTGGGCGGGCTTGGCGGCTGCCCGTCAAGACGCTGGTGTTGCTGTGCTCGCTCGCGTTCCCGCGCCGCGACTTCCCTGGTGAGCTGGTCGCTGGTCTTTCCGTCAAGCAGGCTGTCGATACGGCGAAATGTGCTCATCGTCTTTCTCGCTTCGTGAGAGCAATATGGAAACCGTCACGGTCATCTTGAACTCGCTTGTGCGGCGTCGCATCTTCAGGGTTGACAGTCGGCAGCTTGCCGGGTTGCCGACCCACGTCTAGCATGCGGCGGGCCAATCGCCGACAAGGGCGGGCATCGATGCTGCTTGGCCGATCTAGCGAGTGCACGGCGCTCGACGAATTGTTGGAGGTGGTCCGAGGTGGGCAGAGTCGCGTGCTCGTATTGCGCGGCCAGCCCGGTGTCGGCAAGACGGCCCTGCTCGAGCACGTGGCCGACGCGGCGTGGGACTTCCGGATCACGCGGGCTCTTGGCTTCGAGGCGGAGATGGAGCTGCCGTTCGCGGCGCTTCAGACTCTGTGTGCGCCGATGCTTGATCGACTCGACCGGCTGCCCGAGCCGCAGCGAGCGGCGATCGGCACCGCGTTCGGATTGAGCGGCGGCGCCCCGCCCGGGCAACTACTGATTGGGCTGGCCACCTTGAGCCTGTTTGCGGATGCCTCGCGGGAACAGTCCTTGCTGTGCGTGATCGACGACGCACAGTGGCTCGATCGCGCCTCGGCGCAGGCGCTTGCATTCGTGGCGCGTCGGTTGCTGGCTGACCCGGTGGCCGTCCTGTTCGCCACCCGAGGGCCAAGCCAGGAGCTGGCCGGGCTTCCGGAGCTGTCGCTGCGGGGTCTTGACGACGACGCCGCGCGGGCGCTGCTCGCGTCGGTGATCCCCGGGCCGCTCGACGAGCGGGTGCACCGCCGGATCGTGACCGAGACGCGCGGGAATCCGCTGGCGCTGCTCGAGCTGCCGCGCGGCCGAACGCCGGCAGAGTTGGCGCTCGGATTCGGCGTGCCCGACGCGATGCCGCTGTCGGGACGGATCGAGGAGCACTATCGGCAGCGAATCGACGAGCTGCCGGAGGAGACACAACGCCTGTTGCTGATCGCAGCACTCGCGCCGCTCGGCGAACCGGCGCGAGTACGGCGAGCGGGCCAGGTTCTCGGTGTTGGCGCCGGCGCGGCGGAACCCGCCGCGATGGCGGGCCTCCTTGAGGCGAACCTCCAGTTCCACCACCCGCTGGTGCGTTCTGCGGTGTACCGTGCCGCCACGGCGGAGCAGCGGCGGTGCGTCCATCTCGCGCTCGCGGAGGTGACCGACCCCGAGGCCGACCCAGACCACCGCGCCTGGCACCTTGCCCAGGCGGCCACCGGACCGGACGAGGATGTCGCCGAGGAGCTTGAACGGTCGGCCAGTCGGGCGCAGCAACGCGGCGGTCGCGCCGCGGCCGCTGTCCTGCTCGAGCGCTCTGCGGAGCTGACGCCCGAGCGGCAGCGGAGGGCGCTGCGGCTATTGCTCGCCGCGCACGCGCAGCTGATGGCAGGGTCCACCGACAGAGCACACGAACTGTTGGACCAGAGCGTGCCGAACCTGGACGACGCGCCGTTGCGCGCTCAGGCGATGCGAATGGAGGGCGTAATCCGATTCTCCGATGGCCGCGGCGGCGAGACGCCGTCACTGCTGTTTCAAGCGGCGATGGGCCTGAAGGACACCGACCCACGACTCGCGCGCGAGGTTCTGATGGAGGCGTTCGAGGCGGCGATGTGGGCCGGTCGCCTGACCAGTGGGACCACACCGCTCGCCGTCGCCGACGCTGCGCGGGACATGCCCGCTCCTGACGGGGACGAACACCTCGGGAGCCTGCTGTTGACCGCCTATACCCTGCGGCTGACCGACAGCTACGCGAGCGCCGTCGAGGGGTGGCGGCGGGCGATCGCGGCATACGGCAAGGAGCTCCGCGGACAGCCGGAGCTGAAGTGGGACGGGCTGGTGTGGAACTCGGCAGGCGAGCTGCTCGAGTTCGAGGCCTATTACGCAACCGCACGGGAGTGGGCGCGGGTCTCACGCGAGCAGGGTGCGCTCGCAACACTGCCGGGCGCCCTGAGCGCGCTGGCCTGGTGCGAGGTGCTCGCGGGGCGGATCGAGGGCGCCGAAGCCCTCGTCGCAGAGGCGGAAGAGATCGCCCGCGCGACCGGAGCACCGGCAACTCCCGGAGCGAGCGAGATCCTCAAGCTGGGGATCCTCTGCTGGCGCGGCGACGAGCGAAAGGTCAGGCCCGTCGCCGACAGCGTCGCGGCCGAGGCCGTCGCCCGCGGCCAGGGGCTCGGAGTTACGATCGTCGAGTACCTACTCACGATCCTCGAACTCGGTCTGGCGCGGTACGAGGAGGCGCGCGTTCACGCGCTGCGGGTCTTCGAGGAGGACGTGCTCTGGTTCGGGACGTCGGCCCTCGCCGATGCCGCCGAGGCGGCGCTGCGCAGCGGCGACGAAGATGCCGCGCGGGCCGCGCTGGATCGCCTAAATGAACGAGCGAATGCGAGCCGCACGCCGTGGGCGCTCGGCCTCCTCGCACGCGCACATGCTCTGTTCGCCTCCGACGAAACCGCCGATGCCCTCTATCGCGAATCGCTTGACCACCTCGGCCACTCCGGCCTGGTGACCGAGCTGGCGCGCACGCATCTGCTCTACGGCGAATGGCTGCGCCGATTGCGCCGGCGCCGCGACGCACGCCTACATCTACGGGCCGCCCACCAGATGTTTCAAGCGATCGGCGCGAGCGCGTTCGCGCACCGCGCGCGGGTCGAGCTGCTCGCCACGGGCGAACACGCGCGGGTGCGGGCACCCGAGACACGCGACCAGCTCACCCCGCAGGAACAGCAGATCGCCCGGCTCGCCGCCGAGGGCGAGTCCAACGCCGAGATCGCGGCCCAGCTGTTCATCAGCCCCCACACCGTCGCCTACCACCTGCACAAGGTGTTCGGAAAGCTAGACGTCAGCTCGCGCAACCAGCTGTCGCGCGCGCTCGGCAATCAGCTCGCGCCGGCGCCGCCCTACGGCCTCGAGCCGCGGGCGGCGCCAACGATGGTCGAGAGCTAGCTTCAACTCAGACGGCTGCCGAGCTTCGGTGCGCCTTCGTGTTGAAGTTCGGGCGTCCAGCCGCCTTCGCCGCCGACACGAGCAGTGTGATCCCGTAGGCGAGCAGGTAGATGCCGAAGATCAGCGCCACGGAGACCGCTCCGATGCCCGGCCAGGCCATCAGAACGATTCCGGCCGCGACCGTCAACAGCCCGGTGACCGCCAGCCACCCGTTGCGGCCCGTGAACGCGCCGGCAAGCTCGACCGAGCCGCCGAAGATCGCCCAGAAGCCAACGATGAACACGAGGACCTCCGCCGTCATGCCGGGATACACCACGGCCACGATCCCGGCCGCCACGTCAATAATCGCCAGGACGACCCGCAGGATGTCGCGGCCAACCGACTTCTCGACCGCGAACATCGCAAAGAGCTGACCAATTGCGTTGGTGAAGCAGTAGATCGCAAACAGCGCGACGGCGACGCCGATGGACAAGCCGGGCCAGACGATCGCGACGACGCCGAGGGCGGTGGCCAGGAGCCCGAGGAACGCGAGGTGCCCGGGCGAGGATGTCTTCTTCAGCAGTGAGGTGAACATCAATACTCCTTTGGTTCGGGTGATCCGAGCAACCACCACTCGGAATGTCCCGGCCAAGGTACGGCGGCACCTAGGCGGTTCGCATCTAACGAATTGACAGTCCTGACAGACCCCCTTCGCGGCAACCTGGAGTGGTGGTCGCCTGTTGTCGCGTCAAAGCAGGTCCTCCGAGGATGAGCCGAGGCTGGCCTGAGGCCGCGTCAGGGTGAGCGCAGCGTTCGCGCCTTCCGATGGCCATATACCTGGGTTCGCGCGGCGTCCTCGCGCTGGTGAGGAGTCGTCGCCCGCCTCGATCTTTCGGACGTGCGTGGATAAAGTTGCCATTGGGACCAAATGATGGTGGTGGGCTCGACTGCAGCGTCCGTGGTTGCCCGAGGAGAGCTGTTCGGGCTCCTCTCCGGTGAGGCGAGCCGGGGTGTGACGCTGATCTCGGCGCCGGCCGGGAGTGGCAAGACGGTCCTGCTCACCTCATGGATCGAGGCAGCGGGGATCCGTGATCGGGTCGCCTGGGTTTCGGTTGAGCGCGAGGAGCGGGACGCTCAGCACTTCTGGGTGTCGGTGGTCGGCGAGCTGCGCAAGGCGGGCGGCGGGGTCGTTGAGAGTCTCAAGCCGGCGCCGAGGTTCGATGGAGACGCGGCCATCGGCCGGCTGATAAACGGGTTGGAGTTACTTGGGCAGCCTGTCGTGTTGGTGATCGACGACCTGCACGAGCTCCGCTCCGAGGATGCGCTTCGGCAGCTGGAGCTGTTGTTAGCCGGGCGCCCACCGCTTCTCCGGGTGGTGTTGGCAAGCCGGCGCGACCCGCGATTGGGGTTGCATCGGCTTCGTCTAGCCGACGAACTGAGGTGAGATCCGCAGCGCTGATCTGCGCTTCAACCTCGAGGAGGCCCGGGCGCTGCTTGTAGCCGCGGGCATCACGCTGCCGGAGGACAGCCTAGCGCTCCTGCACGAGCGTACCGAGGGATGGGTCGCAGGGTTACGGCTGGCTGCGTTGGCGCTTGCGGGACATCCCGATCCGGAGCTGTTCGTCGCCGAGTTCTCGGGCAGCGAGCGAACTGTCGCGGACTATCTGTTCGCGGAGGTGCTCGAGCGCCAGCCTGAGGAGGCACGTCGGCTCCTTCTTCGCACGTCGATCGTCGACCGCGTCAACGCTGCGCTCGCGGATGCCCTCACCGGAGCGGTCGGCTCGCGCCGGGTGCTTCAGGAACTCGAGCAGCAAAACGCTTTCGTGTTCTCGCTCGATGCCAGCCGGTCGTGGTTTCGCTACCACCACCTGTTCGCCGACATGCTGCGCCTCGAGCTTGAGCGGGCCGAGCCGGAGCTCATTCCACAGCTACACCGGACTGCCGCCAGATGGCACGCCGAGCACGGGTATCTGGTCGAGGCCGTCCGCCACGCTCAGGCCGCCGAGGACTGGGACGCGGCCGCGCGACTGGTAGCCGAGCACAGCACCACTCTCGCGCTCGATGGACGCGGAACGACTCTCGAGGCCTTGCTTGCACAGTTTCCCGCGAGTGCGCCGTCGGCGGATCCGGAGCTGGCCCTGGTCTTCGCCCGCCGCGAACTGTTGGGGGGCTCGCTGGGTGACGGTGAGGGCTACATTGCGCTCGCGGAGAGCAGTGCATCCACGGTCGCCGACGAACGCCGATCCCGCTTCGAGATCTCTTGTGCGTTTGCGCGGCTAATGCTTGCCCGTCGGCGAGGCGACTTCACCGCTGCTCTCGAGGAGGCGCAGCCATTGCTCGACTCGGGGGCGGAGATCGCGAGCGAGCCGGGACCGGGAAGCGACGTCCGGGCAGCTGCGCTGATCCAGCTCGGCATCGTCGAGCTGTGGTCGTCGCAGTATGTGGATGCTGAGCGGCACCTGGAGCAGGGGCTCGAGCTCGCGCGACGGGGGCGGCGGCCTTACCTCGAGGTCCAATGCCTCGCCCACTTGGCGGTGGCAGCTGCGCGGCGCTCGTTTGGGCAGGCGCGTGAACGCGCGCTTGAGGCGCTTGCGATCGCCGAGGCGCATGGGTGGGAGAGCGACGCCGTTACGGGTACCGCGCTCGTAACCCTGGGCAACATTGACGTCTGGCAAGGCAGGTTCGACGACGCCGAGCTCTGGCTCGAGCGCGGCGAGGCTGCCGTGCGTCCCGACCTCGAGCCGGCGACCGGTCTGCTGCTGTACAACGCGCGAGGGAGGCTGTTCGTCGCTCGAGGTCAGCTCCAGGAAGCAGTCGACTCGTTTCGAGCCGCCGCGCGCCTAGAGGCTTTGCTCGTTGCGCCGCAGTTCCTTAGGTCTCCGACGCACCGCATTCTCGCGCAGACGCAGATGCGGCTTGCAGACACCGGGGCTGCGCGAGCAACACTCGCGGCATTGGCTGAGGAAACGCCGGGCTCGGATACGGCGCAGCTCGCGCTTGCCAACGTGGCGTTCGCGGACGGGGACGCCCAAGCGGTGGTCGACGCCCTCGCCCCGGTTTTGAACGGCTCCCTCGCGTCGGGTCCGATGCTTCTCGTCGACGCGTTCCTCCTCGACGCCGCCGCACGCGACCTTCTCGGCGAGACGCACGCTGCCGTAGAGGACGTCGAGCGCGCGCTTGAGCTCGCGGAGCAGGACCGGCTGATCTGGCCATTCGTGGTCACGCCGCCACCTGATCTGCTCGAGCGCCATCCCCGCCATCGGACCTCGCACGGCGGACTGCTCAAGGACATCCTCGACGTTGTCGCCGGATCCTCACCGCCGCCGCGGGCCACCGAAACAGCACCGCTCCAGGAGGACCTGAGCGAGAGCGAGCTGCGGGTGCTCCGCTACCTGCCCAGCAATCTCTCGGCGTCAGAGATCGCGAGCGAGCTGATCCTCTCCGTCTACACCGTGAAGACGCACACCCGACACATCTACGCCAAGCTCGGCGTCCACCGAAGAACCGAAGCGGTGGAGCGCGCCCGTGAGCTGGGAATCTTGGGGTCGTCCTCGCGGCTCAGATAGCCGGACCAGGCGCTCCACCGGGTTCTGGCCCAGTTACTCACGCTTGGACTGGAGCTGATCGAAGTCCGCTGTATCCCTCGGTGAGCGGCTGGTCGGTCGAGCCGGCAGACCGCTCACCGAGCGCCTCGCTGTCTTCCTTGCGGCGCTCATGCGACGTGCTCGAACGCCGGCGTGGTCTCTGGGGGGCTTACGGGTGTGCGGTCGACGGCCGGCTGCGAGGCGTCGACGAAGTCCTTCTGGCGGATCAGCACGAGCGCTGTGGCCGCACCGATGAGCGCCACGATTCCCGCGATCAGCAGGATGTCGTTGAGCGCCTGGACGAACGAGCTGGTGGAGACGGCCGCGACGTGCCCTCGGAAGCGCGTTGGCACGTGCGCCAGCGCGGGCCCGATGTGTCCTGTGCTGACGGCGGCGGCGAGTTGATGGGCGTGGGCGGCGGCCGGCGTGCCCGCCACGCCGGACACGACATGGTCGCGGATCTGGGTGGCGAAGATCGACCCCAGCGCGGCGACTCCGGCGGCAATCCCGACCTGGCGGAAGGTGCTGTTGATTCCCGAGGCCATGCCGGCGCGTCGTGGATCCACGACCCCGACGGCGAGATTCGCCAGCGGGGTGTTGACCAGGCCGCTCCCGAGGCCGATGACGATCAATCCGGGCAGTAGGTGCGTCCAGCTCGACGTCGTTGATATGCCTCGTGCGAGCAGGAGTCCCAAGCCGACGAGGGCGAAGCCCGGAGCGATCAGCAAGCGCGTCGGCACCTTGGTGGTCAGCCGCCCAGCCATTCCGGCCGTCAGCAGCGTCGCGGCGCTGAGCACGAGCAGCCGCAGGCCGGTCTGGAACGCGGAATAGTGGAGCACGTTCTGCAGGTACAGGACGAGGAACGTCAACATCGACATCGCTGACGCCGAGATCGCGAACGCCGAGACGAGCCCGCCGTCGAAAGTCGGGTTGCGCAGCAGCGACATGTCGAACATCGGCCGGCGCTGCAGAAGCTCGGCGATGACGAAGAGGACGAGCAGCACGGCCGAGGCGGCGAGGGACCCGGCAACGCGGGCCGAGCCCCAGGCGTGCGAGCTTGACTCGATCAGGCCGTACACGAGCAGTCCGAGCCCTGAGCTGAAGGTCAGGAAACCGATCCAGTCGGGCCGGCCGGCGTGCGGATCGCGCGACTCCTGCACCCGCACGATGCTCAGCACTAGGAGGACGACGCCGATTGGGAGGTTGACGAAGAAGATCCAGCGCCACGAGAGGCCGGTCGTGATCGCACCTCCGATGACCGGGCCTACCGCTGCCGCGACCCCGGTGATCGCTCCGAAGATCGCAAACGCCGTTCCGCGATCGGGGCCACGGAAGGCCTGCGCCACCAGGGCAAGCGAGGTTGCAAACATGATCGCCCCGCCGATGCCCTGACCGGCACGTGCAAGGGTTAGAAACAACGGGCTCTGCGCCGCGCCGCACAGTGCCGAGCCGGCCGTGAAGATGACGATCCCCGCCAGCCAGAGGCGCTTGCGCCCCAGCAGGTCGGCTAGCGATCCCGCTGTCAGCATGAGCGCGCCCAGGCTCAGCGCGTAGGCATCGATCACCCACTGCAGGTCAGAGATCGAGCCGTGCAATTGCCTCTGGATGCTGGGCAGGGCGACGTTCACGATCGTGAGGTCGAGCAGCAGCATGAACAGCCCGATCCCGACCGCAGTGAGCGTCCACCACTTGCCATCGGACGACTCCTGCGCCCAGGCTTGGGGCTCTCCTTGATTCACCGAAACGTCCGTCATTTCTCTCCGCCTCCTCAGGCCCTGGGACATCCCACGGACCGATTCGAAGTTGAACGCGATGTAGGCGTAGCGTCGCCGCCGGCGGAGTGAGTGGTCATCGCACGATCCGTGCGATTGCGATCGCTCGTGACGCGGCCGATGCGGCCCGCTCCCAGCTCGAGTGGATCCCGGTGCGAGTCGCCAGGCTGTTGGCCGACTCTCGCGTGCGGGCATCCGCAGCCAAGATCGTGGCCGCTCGCCCACCCGCGTGTGCGGATGAGCGAGCGGTAGGCGAGGCAGCGCGAGGGAGGGCGCTGTCGATGTCAGCCTGTGGCTGGAGCTGGTTCCAGTGAAGGCGCCGGTCGTGCGGATTCGGGCTCGATCGCCACGTGCGGCATGCGGCGGTCAAGCCACCTGGGGAGTGCCCAGGTGGTGCGACCGAGGAGTTGCAGGACTGCGGGCAACAGCATCATCCTGATCACTAGCGCGTCCAGCAGTACGCCGGAGGCCATGCCAACGCCGAACATCTCTAGCACGCGGTTGCCGGAGAGGGCGAAGGCGATGAAAACGGCGACCATGACTGCGGCGGCGGCCGTGATCACGCGGCCCGTGCGGGCAATGCCCTCCCGGATCGCGGCGCTGGCGTCGTGCCGGGCGTCCCATTCCTCCCTGATGCGGGAGATCAGGAACACCTCGTAGTCCATCCCGAGCCCGAACACGATGGCGAACATCAGGAGGGGGACGAATGCATCGATCGGACCCTTGGTGATGCCAAACCATCCGCGCTGGAACAGCGCCTGGACGATCCCGTAGGACGCGCCGATCGAGAGCATCGTCATCACGGCGGCCTGGATTGGGATGACCAGTGAGCGGAAGACCACGAATAGCAGGATCATGGCCAGGCCGATCACCACGCCGACGAACAGGGGCAGCCTCCGCGACGTGACGTGGGAGAAGTCGACAGTGGAGGCGGTCGGCCCTCCTATGTACACGCGCCTACCGCTTCCATGCTCGTAGGGCGGGATCACCCGATCGCGCAGTCGGTTGACGAGGTTCGTTGTCGGGCTGCTCGACGGCGAGGTCGTGGGGTACGCGAACAGCACCGCCGTCGTCCGCGCTGGGTTGAGCTGCGGCGGTGCCACCGAGGCGACCCCGCGGGTGTTGCTCAGCGCCTGCGAGAGCTGGGTCACCGCCGTCGTGTCTCCGGCTCGCGGAAGCGACGCCGCGACGATGAGCGGCCCGTTGAAGCCCGGCCCGAAGCCCTTGGCCAGCAGGTCATAGGCCTGGCGCGTGGTCTGGGTGGCTGGGTCAGTCCCCGCATCGCTCAGACCGAGCCTCATGTTGAGGGCGGGCGCCGCCAGGACCAGCATTACAGCGGTGGCGGCGACGGCGATCGGAACCGGGTGGCGCTGGACGCGCTCCACCGTACGGCTCCAGAAGGATCCTGCGAGTGCAGACTCCGACGCGGCACGGCGCTTGGGAGCGCCGACGCGATGCCCGTTCAGGCTAAGCAGCGCCGGCAGGAGCGTGATCGCCGAGAGCATCACCAGCGCCACGGAGATCGCGGACGCAACCCCGACGCCGGTGTTCATCCGAATCCGCAGCGCGATCATCCCCAGCAGCGCGATCACCACGGTCAGGCCGGCAAACACGACCGCCCGACCTGAGGAGTTGATGGCGTTCTCGACGGCTCCTCTCACGTCACCACCGTTGTTGCGGTAGTTCTCACGGAAGCGCGTCATGATGAACAACGAGTAGTCGACGCCTACGCCTAGGCCGATCATCAGAGCCAGGTCGGCGGCGAAGCTCGGCATCGCAATCGAATGGCTGGCCAGGGCGCTGATCCCCTGGCCAGTCAGCAGTCCCACCAGCGCGGTGGCGATTGGGAGCAGCATCGCGGTGAACGAGCCGAAAGCGATGAGGAGGATCACGATCGCGGCCAGGATGCCAACCCCGGTCGCGAAGCCCACCGACATTCCCTGCGCCTGCTCGATTGCCTGGCCGCCCAGCTCGACCTGCAGCGCCGACGAGCGGGCCGACTCAGCCACGCTGATCACCCGCTTGATCGCCGCCACCGGCAGGACTTCGGCCCGCTGGTTGAAGTTGACAGTCGCAAACGCAATCCTGCCGTCGCTGGAGGTTGCGTGCTGTCCCGGCGCGAACGGGCTGATGACTCCGGTCACATGCGGCAACCTGGCCACGCGGCCGAGGGTCTGGTCTATCACCGCTCGATCCGCCGCCAGAGTCCCTGTCCGTGCGTGGAAGACGATCTGATCGCTGTCGCCCGCTTGGGACGTGAAGGTCTTGCTCAGAAGCGTCTGAGCGTGCGCCGCTTCCGTACCGGACAGCGTGAAGTCGGTCGAGTTCTTTCGTCCGACGCCGAAGGAGACCATCGTGATCCCGACCGCGACGACGATCCACGCGATGATCACCCCCCGGCGGTGGTTCATTGTCCATTGCGCGAGCTTTCTCATTGATGCCGCCTTTCGCTTGTGACGGAGCTAGAACGCGGCGCATGGTCTCCCTCGCCAGAGTGATGCGCCATCGCACGATCGGTGCTATTCGGCATGAGCTCTCCTGGTTGGCGCAGGTGCCGGGCGAGGCGGTGGATCTCGGCGGCGACAACCGCCTCGAAGTGGCGCGACGCCGCCGAGCGTCGCAAGCTGCTGGGCCAGTCCGCGGCGCGGCCGACTGGAGCTTCGCGCGCCGCGCTGACACCTGCTCGGCCGTCGTTGCAATGACGCCGTGCGATGGATCCGGTGCGGTTGACGGTGGGCTCGGGTCGGGGGTCCGGCTGAATCCGAGGAAGTACTGCGAGTGTGGTCATGACAAGTTGCCTTTCGGTTTTGGCCGTTGCTCAGCTTTGGACGACGAAGCGGCCGAACATGCCCTGGGCGGCGTGTCCGGGGAAGGGGCAGTCGTAGTGGTAGGTGCCGGGAGGCGGCGCAGTCAACGAGATCGTCTCGGCTGGCTGCCCCGCGGAGGTTGGGTCGCCGAGCGGTGGCGCGGCCGCGACGTGGGCTCCACCGCCCCAGCCGGGCTGGACGGATGCGGGGCCGCTGTCGCCGATTTGCAGCAGCCACATGTGCGCCATGTCGCTGTCGCCGTTGATGAACTCGAGCGTGATCTGGGCGCCCGCTGGCACCTCGATTGTCGGGTTGTCGATCCCGGCGGCGCGGAACTTCATGTCGGCCGTCGGCGGGCTCGCGACCATGACGAGATTGACGCGAGCGGTCGTGAAGCGAATGGTCTTCGTCGCGGCGTCGACTTGTGCCCCGGCTGGGCGTTGGTTGGCCAGCGCCTCGACTCGCGAGAGCGGGATGGCCGCTTGGCCATTGCCGGCCAGCTGCCGACCAAGCTCGGTTGGTAGGTCGCTCCCTGAAGGTGGAGTGCCGGGCGAAGCGGATGGCGGCGAGGAATTCGCCCCAGGCGCGATGCCGCTGGAGGATGGCGGTAGGCCTCCCGAAGGCGGATGGCCGGCGTTCATCGGCATGCCGGGCGGCATCTGAGGCTGGGGTGCCGGAGTCGAGGTGTTTGAGCTGGTGGTCGCAAGCGCCACCGCCGCGGCGGTTGCTGCAATCGCCGCGGCGATGGCAAGCGGAAGCGCCGGACGGAACGGACGGGACCGGCGAGGAGGGTCAACCTGCGGGGCTGGAATGAGGTGTTGCTCGGGCATTCGAGACGCTTTCTTCAGATAGTTATGAAGCGTAACTATTATTAGCACGAAGTCTTATGATCTGATAAGATTTCGATATGAAGGAAACGTCCGAAGCTGGCCTCTCAGCTACGGCCGCCACGGACGCCGGTCCCGAGGCGCCGTTCCGGTCAGTCGGTTTCACCATCTCGACGACCGGCTACGTGCTCCAGCGCCAATTCCGCGAGTTGCTCAGGCCACTAGCACTCGATCCGCGGGAGCTCGCGCTGCTGCAGAACGTCGCCACGACCGAGGGGGTGACGCAGCAGGTGATCGCCGAGCGAATCGGGGTGCCTGCCAGCCGGATGACCGGACTCGTCGACGCGCTTGAGCAGCGTGGGCTCCTCGAACGCCGCCCCAATCCCGACAATCGGCGTGCCCACGCGCTTTACCTCACCGGGGAGGGCCGCGAGCTCCTCGGGCGGGCGTTCGCCGTGGCGATCGAGGCCGAGCAACGCCTGACCAGCGAGCTGACCAACGCGCAGCGCGAGCAGCTGCTCGAGCTACTCACGCTGGTCGGCACGCAAATCGGCATCCCGGCCGGCGTTCACCCGGGCATGGGTCACCCCGCCCTGGCGGACGAATAGAGGGCCCGCCTCCGCGAACCCGCCACCGCAGCGTCAGGGATGATCGCGTCCAGTGCGCCGATCGCAACCTCGCGCTGATCGCACGATCTGGGCGATGCGCACTCACTCTCCGCGGCGCGACCCTCGCCGTGTGAACAGCAACGAGAAGTCGTCTCGATACCAAATCCGCATCCGGGGGGTGTTGAGTGAGACGCTCCTGGTGGCATTCCCCGATCTCGAGGCGGAAAGGGAGTCTGGTGAGACGGTTCTCGCCGGACCGTTACGCGATCAAGCAGCTCTCTACGGCGTCCTCGCTGAGATCGAGGCGCTCGGGCTGGAGCTAGTCGAGGTGCGCCAAGTGCCGCTGCAGCAACCAGTTGCCGGCGGCGAAGACGGTAGGCCGACCGGCGGACCGACAGGTGCCTGAGGTGAACGGTGCGATCGAACTCGGCGTGGCTGGGTCGGTGGCCATCGAAGCCGACGACAGTGGCGCGAACGCGTCAGCTCGGCGTCGATGTGCGTTGAACCAGCGTCGACGTCAGATCGCCAGCGTGCTGCTGCGTCGCGGGTGGGGCTACATCCTCAAGGTGAGCGGGCTCGACCACCTGGCCGCCCTCGAGCACCGTCTCGACGACGAGGTGCGCTGGCTCGCGTTGTTCGCACACTCGCTCTACCTCGCGGACACCGGCCGGTTCGATGAGTCGTGCCGGTTCGCGGACGAGCCCTACCGCGTCGCGCCCGACGCCAGGACACATGCGGACGCGTTGATGCTGCGAGGTGACAGCAACCTGTGGAAAGGCAACACGGCCGAGGGCGCGAAGGACTATGCACAGGCCGTCGCGCTGGCGCGCGAGGCAGACGATCCTGCCTTCCTGGCTCGTGCGCTGCTGTTGGAGGCGCAGGCGTTGATGGCCGCGGGGTTGGTCGACGAGGCGGCCGCGCGGCTCGATGAAGCGCGCGCAGTCGGCACACCCGTAGACGCGAATATCCTGTACTACCTCGACACCTTCGTTGGGGACTTGGCGGTCGTGGATCGACGTCCGGCCGACGCGCTCGAGCCCTACGCGCGGTCGCTGGAGCACGCTTTGGCGGACGGCAACCTGACGCAGATCGTGTTAGATCTAGTCTGCGTCGCCGAGGCACTTGCAGCTCTCGGGCACGACGCCGAATCGCTGGAGGTAGCGGGCATCGGCGAGAGCCAAAGCGCCGAGCTCGGCGCGGCGAGCGACACGCTCCACGATGAGCACCTCAGGGCGCTTGAGCGCCGGCTCGGACCGACCAAATCGGCTGAGCTCAAGGAGAGTGGCCGGGCCGCTGGCCCCGCCGAGCGCGTCGCTCGCGCGTGCCAGCTCGCCCGGTCGCGCGCGCCCGCGCACGCCGTTGCGCGCGAGTGAGAAACGCCGAACCACACGACCGCCCTACAGCCGCAGCCGCAGCCGCCGCTGTCGACTCGAACCGCACGTACGATCGCTGGCCACGAATCAGCACACGAAGGCTGTCCGGGCGAGCCCACACTTCTCGTTTGGGCTTACGAGCGACGGCGCATCGCGCTCAGCGTGATCGTCCTCCAGCTTGCCGCGCTCGAGACTGCCGGATCTCGATCGATCCGGACGCTAGCGGCTTAGCCGTCCGACGCGGACGGTGGCGCTCCCTGCCAGATGTCACTCAGATTGCTCTCCGTGGTTTGGCCAGACAGGCGGGCGCTCAGGCTCATGCCCCCAATGCTCTCGGCGCAATTCGTCCTCGATCAGCTTCTCAGCGCGTTCTTCGGCGTCCTCAAACTCCTTCATCTCGCCCTCCATAGCCCGCTCTTCGCGGGCCATGCGCTGTTCTTGCTTGCGGGTCGCTAATTCGTCGCCAATCTCCTCGGCACGCGAGCGGGCCATCTCGTCGCGCTCATCCATGGCGCGATCCTCGCGTACGTGCCGCGACTTCACATCCGGGAATCTCCACAGCGCTGATCGTAGAAGACGCAAAGAGCCTTGCGATCATCACGCGTTCAACTAGAAACTAGACAGCGAGCCTGGAGGGATACGCCCACATATGGGCGGTCTTCGCGCCGCATCCCCCGGCTACCCCGTCGGATTACGAGCACGAGTCTCCGAGCCCTCCAACCGAAGTCGCGTGACTGCTGGATTGGAATGATCTGAGCAGTCTCGTCGCCGGCCGTCCGCGCTCACTCCCGCTTCGTCGCCGCTCGGGGAGAGTCGCGCCGGCTCCTGCTCTCGTGCTGGGCCTGATCGAAGCGGAAGCCGCGGCGGGGTCCGCCCGCGCCGCCGAGACGCCCCGGGCTTCGTGGATCCCGCAGTCTCGGACGACGGCGCCGACCGCTCCGGTCGGGGCCGACTTGTCTAATCCGTCCAGCCCGCGTCGGTCTCGTCGGGAAATGCCGTCATCCAGTAGTGAGGTAGGACATGCTTTAGCGTCTTCCAGACGACACGTGTTGGGTCATCGAGGTCCGCGACCGCGACGAGGACGTTGGGGCCGTGGGCGGCGAGTCGCTCCCGACAGACGCCGCAGGGGCTCAGGACCAACGTTCGTCCGCCGGGCTCCCGATGCAGACAGACCGACGCGACGATGCGTCTGCCCAGCCGGAACGCTGCGCAGTAGGGCTCGGTCTCGTGGCAGACCTCGACGGACGGATTGATCGCAGCGGGGGCGGTGCCGGTCAGGATCGTTCCGTCGTCGAGCAGCATCGCCGCGGCCC
>Ga0116216_10001039_pt1 | contig 19759 bp, 15 predicted proteins | sample Sb_taG_11_FD_89696 | JGI IMG/M metagenome (GOLD analysis project Ga0116216, IMG submission 89696) | Peat soil microbial communities from Weissenstadt, Germany - Sb_50d_3_AS metaG | ecosystem: Environmental > Terrestrial > Soil > Wetlands > Peat | place: Germany: Weissenstadt | collected 2010-09-21
GCGGCTGCACCGGATCGAACACGGTCAGCGCGAGCCGAGGATCGCGTCGCAGATTGCGGTACTTCTGCCTGCCCACGAGCGTGCTCACGTGCACGAGCACCCCATCAAACCAATACCAGACCGGCGAGCCTTGGAGGCTGCCATCCGGCAGGACTGTGCTTAGCACGGCGGTGTTCGGCGCGCGCAAAAGATCGTGAAAGTCCGGCAGTGCTTCCAGGGTCTCCGATGCCACCGAAAGACAGCCTAGCGGCCGACCTGAGACTTTCCCATCGCAGGCCCTCCGCCGGCCTCGCTCCGGACGACTCCTGTCGGACGAATCCGATCGTGCGCCGCGCGCTGTTCCAGGCCGGTTCCGCGGCGCCACGGCTCTGGATTCCCGTGGCCGCGTTGTCGAGACCCGAGGCCGCCTGATCGCGACCGCGTCACGGCTGCTCTGTGTGCGTGTTCAAATGCAATCGGGCTCTTGGTGCCCGTGTAAACGATTAGGATCGTGCTGCCAAGGCTGACGGTTGTCATCCTGTTCGCGGGGCCTAATGATGTTGCTCGGTCGGAGAAACGAATGCGCGGCGCTGGATGGGCTGCTTGGCGCTGCACGCACCGGCCGGAGCGGCGCGCTGGTGGTGCGGGGCGAACCGGGAATTGGGAAGACAGCGCTACTAGAGGATGCGATCGAGCGAGCATCGGATCTGAAGGTGGTGCGCGCGGTGGGGGTCGAGTCGGAGATGGAGCTCGCGTTCGCGGCGCTTCATCAGCTTTCCGCGCCGATGCTCGACCGACTCGAGCTGCTTCCGTCGCCTCAGCGTAATGCGCTCGCGATCACCTTCGGGTTGAGCGAGGGAGCCGTGCCCGATCGGTTTCTTGTCGGCCTAGCGGTCTTGACCCTGCTCTCGGAGGTGGCAGTCGAGCGGCCGCTGGTGTGGGTGGTGGACGACGCACAGTGGCTGGATCGCGCCTCAGCACAGGTGTTGGGGTTTGTGGCGCGTCGATTGATGGCGGAGTCGGTCGTGATCCTCTTTGCGACGCGAGAACCAAGCGACGAACTGCGAACACTGACGGAACTAGTGGTCGTGGGTCTTGGCGCGGTGGATGCGCAGAAGCTTTTGACTTCGGTGATTCCCTGGCCGTTGGATGAGCGAGTGCGCCAGCAGATCGTGGCCGAGTCGCGGGGTAACCCGTTGGCGCTGCTCGAGCTGCCGCGGGGGCTTTCGGCGGCGCATTTGGCGGGCGGCCTCGGGTTGCCGCAGGTGCAGGCGGTGTCCGGGCGGATCGAGGAGGGCTTTAGGCAGCGCCTCGAAGCGCTGCCGCCGGACACGCAGCGACTTTTGCTGGCCGTGGCCGCAGAGCCGGCCGGCGATCCGTCGCTCTTGTGGCGTGCGGGGTACCGGCTCGGGATCTCACGTCGGGTGCTGGAGCCGGCGGAGTCGGCCGGACTTCTCGAGGTCGGCACGAGGGTGCGGTTTCGTCATCCGCTCGCGCGCTCGGCGATCTACCGGGCGGCCTCGCCCGAGCAGAGGCGCCAGGTGCATCGGGCGTTGGCCGATGCGAGCGACCGCGACGTCGACGCCGATCGGCGCGCGTGGCACATGGCCGAGGCGACCGCTGACCCCGATGAGGACGTGGCAGCGGAGCTCGAGCAGGCGGCCGGACGGGCCCGGTCACGGGGTGGTCTCGGCGCAGCCGCTGCTTTTCTGGAGCGCGCGGCCATATTGACGCCCGACTCGCCGCGCCGGGCGGAGCGGGCGCTTGCCGCGGCGAACGCCGCGTTCGAGGCGGGGTCAATCGACGACGCACTCGCTCTCCTGGACACCGCTGAGGCGGGCGTTCTCGACGAGCTCCAGCGAGCGCGGGCGCACCTCCTGCGCGGCCAGATCGCGTTCGCCGCCCACGGCGGTAGCGATGCGCCACCGCTGCTCCTCAAAGCCGCCCGCGAGCTCGAGGCGGTCGACGCGAGGCTCGCGCGCGAAACGTACCTGGACGCGTGGGGCGCGGCATTGTTCGCCGGACACCTCGCGCGAGGCGGCAGCCTGCACGACGTCTCCAGGGCGGCCAGGGCCGCCCCCGAGCCTACTTGGCCTCCACGTCCATGCGATCTGCTCTTGGACGCCTTGGCGTTGCTGATCACCGAGGGTCCGGCCGCCGCGCCCGCCACGGCAACGCGGGCGGCCAAAGCGTTTTCCAGTGACGATGTCTCGATCGAGGAAGAGCTCCGCTGGGGGTGGCTAGCGCCAGTACCCGCCGCTGCGCTGTGGGACTACGAGAACTGGCACGCCATCCAAGCGCGGCAAGTTCGGCTCGCTCGTGACGCAGGCTTCTTCGCGACGCTCCCGATTCGCCTTGTCTCCTTGTCTTGCTGTTTCCTCCTGAGCGGTGATTTTCGGGAGGCCGCTTCGCTGATCGCCGAATCCGAGGCGCTCGCGCTGGCCATGGGGGCTCGCGCTCTGCCCCATGTTTCGATGGCTCTCGACGCTTTCCGCGGCCGCGAAGTGGTGGCCTCCGAGTTGGTCGAAGCAGCCGTGGAAGGCGCCACTGAAGGTGACGGCCATCTGGTGTCGTTCGCGCAGTGGGCAGCTTCCATCCGCTACAACGGCATGGGCCTGTACGAGGAGGCGTTGGCCGCCGCGGGCAAAGCCAGCCGTGATGGCTTCGCCGTTCATGTCTCCAATTGGGCGCTGCCCGAGGAGATCGAGGCGGCCGTCAGGACCGCGAACCCCGAGGTTGCCGCCGACGCGCTGGAGCGACTGGCCGAGACGACGGCCGGGGGCGGCACCGACTGGGGATTGGGGATCGAGGCACGGTCGCGAGCGCTGCTGAGCGACGGGCCCCCCGCCGAAGATTTATATCGCGAGGCAATCGCCCGGTTGAGCCGTGCGGGGCTCCTCCCGGACCTCGCGCGCGCTCATCTGCTCTACGGCGAATGGCTTCGTCGTGAGCAGCGCCGCGTCGACGCGCGCGACCAGCTCAAGACAGCCCATAGCGCATTCGTAACGATGGGAGCCGAGGCGTTCGCCGAGCGCACGCGGATTGAACTGCTCGCTACGGGGGAGGCGGTGCGCAGGCACGATGTCCACGCGCGCGACGACCTCACGCCGCAGGAAGCGCAAATTGCTCGGTTGGCCGGCGAGGGCCATACAAATCCTGAGATCGGCGCACGCCTGTTCCTCAGCCCCCGCACCGTCGAATGGCACCTTCATAAGGTGTTCACAAAGCTCGGGGTCAGCTCACGCAAGGAGCTCCCGCGCGCGCTGCGAGGCCCCGACCGCGAGCTGGCGGCCATCTGATCCTGTCGCGTGGCGGGTTGCGACCCGGCGCTTTTCGTGGCAGGGGGCCCCGGGTAGTCACCGGGGATCGGACCCGGGACATACACGGGCGATGACCGGGTTTCGCTGGCGCAAACTCGCCGGGCTCAGTGAGTCGCCATCTACGAAGGAGCCCTGATGTCTCATCACCTCGATACGCCTCTCGCACGCCAGAACGGCCAGCTCTACATCGACGACCTGTGCGTTTTTCCGGCGAACGGCAGCACTGTGTTCGTGATGGATGTGAACTCGACGATCACCGAGCCTCACGTCCAGCCGGGCTTTCATCACGAGGCGCGCTACGAGTTCAAGGTGCACTTCGACGGAGCCGACTTCGAAGACCTGACCTACCGGGTGTCGTTTGGCGAGCGTGATTCGGACGGACAGCAGCCCCTACAGCTGTACGCCCTCGCCGGCGAGGAGGCCCGCGGGGACTCGGGAACGGGCGAACTCATCCTGGAGGGGCGGACGGGCGAGGAGGCCGGCTACGGCGACGTCCGGATCTGGGCGGGACGCATCACAGACTGGTTCTACATTGACCTGTCGCTGCTCATGAAGATCGACGCCGCTGTCAAGGACGGGACCGCACCGAACCTGTCGGACTGGCGCCCCGAAGCCGCTCAGAACAGCTTCGCCGACACCACCGTCGAATCGATCGTGCTGGAGGTCTCACACCGGCATTCGAAGCTCCGACCGGGGGCCCGCATCGGCGTCTGGTGCGCCACGAAGCTCGCCGCGGACGCGGGCGGCTGGCGCCAGATCAACCGCGCCGGGCACCCGATGATGTGGCCGATCTTCTGGCCTGATGACACCAAGTTCGACAACCCCGCGAACACCAGGCACCCGTCGGAGGACTTCGACGCCGTCGGCAGGTATATCGGCGACCAGGTCACCGCCGTCGTGGCGGCCAGCGGGACCTCAGAGGACCCCGAGGGCTATGGCCAGACGATCGGGCGAGAATTGTTCCCCGACGTGTTGCCCTACGTGGTTGGAACCCCGGCAACGTACGGCTTCGCCGGATTCAACGGCCGGACGCTGGCCGACAACGCGCCCGAAGCGATGCTGTCGCTCGTGCTCAACAGCGCAGTGCAGTCGGGTCTGAAGCCATCTGTGGCCAAGGATCTACGGGACGAGAACTTCCCTTACGTCGTGCCGACGTCGCGCTAGCAACCGCACAGGACTCCCAGCTAAACGGAACTGACGCGGCGCAGCACCGCGGAAGCCAAGCTGCGCCACCGCCCCGAGGCAGATGCACCACCCCGAGGGAGGAAATGACTATGAAACTGGTTGGCAGAGCTGAGGAGGAGACGATGGACGGCCCCACGACGCACACCGGACAGCGGCGCGGCCTTCGAGCGTTCTGGACCTCGCTGAGCGCCCGCCAGAAGCGGACGCTGATGATGATGATCGCGGTTGTCGGCGGCCTGCACGCGCTCGGGTTCGTGATGCTGATCTCGCTCGTGGCGCCCCGGCACTATCGGCTCGGAAGCGCGGGCGCGTTCACGATCGGGATCGGCGTGACCGCGTACACGCTCGGCCTCAGGCATGCGTTTGATGCCGATCACATCGCCGCGATCGACAACACGACGCGTAAGCTGATGAGCGAGGGCAGGCGGCCGTTGAGTGTCGGGTTCTGGTTCTCGCTCGGCCATTCCACGATCGTGTTCGCGCTGGCGTTTCTAATCTCGGTCGGGGTCAGGGCGCTGGACGGGCCGGTCAAGAACGACAGCTCGAACCTGCATCAAGTGACCAACTGGATCGGCACCCTCGTCTCCGGTTCGTTCCTGTATGTGATCGCTGCGATCAACATCGTGATCCTGCTCGGGATCATCAAGGTGTTTCGCGAGATGCGCGCGGGCCGCTATGACGACCAGCAGCTCGAGGAACAACTGAACAAACGCGGGTTCATGAACCGGCTTCTCGGCCGGCTGACCCGGACCGTTACCAAACCGGCGCAGATGTATCCGATCGGGGTGCTGTTCGGTCTCGGGTTCGACACCGCTACCGAGGTCGCGCTACTGGTTCTGGCCGGCGGCACCGCCGGCGCGGGGCTGCCGTGGTACGCGATCCTGTGCCTACCGATCCTGTTCGCCGCGGGAATGTCGCTGATGGACTCGATCGACGGATCGTTCATGAACTTCGCCTACGGCTGGGCGTTCTCAAAACCGGTCCGAAAGGTCTTCTACAACATCACCATCACCAGCCTGTCGGTCGCGGTGGCGGTAGTGATCGGCACGATCGAGATCGGGGGCCTGATCGCATCCGAGCTCAACCTGTCCGGCTCGTTCTGGAACTGGTTCGAGAACATTGACATCAACTTCCTCGGCTTCGTGATCGTCGGCATGTTCGTAGTCACCTGGGCGATTGCCCTATCCGTGTGGCGCTGCGCGCGAATCGAGGAGAAATGGGACGTCCCGGTGACAGGAAGCCGAGCCGCAACAAAGATCTGAGCATGCGACCGCCCGACCGCCCACCCATCAGCGCAATTACCACCACACCACGGCTAGAACCCAACAACCGAGGAGGAAATCGCGGTTCCAGGAGGGCCACGTCATGACAGTCTCCAACGATGCCGCCCCGAAGATCCTTGATCTCCCGATCGGCCTTCACGCCACCGGGATGCGGAGGGAGTTCGACAGCCTGGGTGAGGTCGAGGTCCCGGCCGACAGGTATTGGGGTGCGCAGACGCAGCGCAGCCTTGAGCATTTCAACATTGGCAACGACCGGATGCCGAAGGAGGTCTACCACGCGTATGGCTACGTGAAGAAGGCAGCGGCGATCGTCAACACGAGTGCCGGTCGGATGCCCGAGTGGAAGGGCCATCTGATCGAGCGAGTGTGCGACGAGGTGATCAGCGGCGCGCTGGATGAGGACTTTCCGCTGTACGTGTGGCAGACGGGGTCGGGGACGCAATCGAACATGAATGTCAACGAGGTGATCTCAAACCGGTGCATCCAGCTGGTCGGGGGGACGCTCGGCTCCCAAGAGCCGGTCCATCCCAACGACCACGTGAACATGGGACAGTCCTCGAACGACACGTTCCCGACGGCGATGCACATCGCCGCCTATACGATGGCGACCGAGAAGACGATCCCCGCGTTGAGGCGGCTGCGGGACGCGATCGAGCGCAAGTCGCGGAAGTGGGCCGACGCGGTGAAGATCGGCCGCACGCACCTGGAGGACGCGGTTCCGCTGACGGTGGGTCAGGAGTGGTCGGGTTATGTGGGTGCGCTCGACGACGCGATCGCGGAGGTTGAGCACGTCACGCACGGGCTGCTGAAGCTGGCGATGGGCGGAACCGCAGTAGGGACGGGGCTGAACGCTCCGCCCGGGTTCGGTGAGCAGGTCGCGGCGGAGATCGCGTCGATGACCGCCGCGCCGTTTGAGACCGCGACGAACAAGTTCACCGCGCAGGGCACGCTGGACCGGATGGTTCGCGCGCACGCCGGGCTGAAGGTGACGGCCGTGACGCTGTTCAAGATCGCCAACGACCTGCGGTGGCTGGGCTCGGGGCCGCGCACCGGGATCCACGAGCTGATCCTGCCGGCCAACGAGCCGGGCTCGTCGATCATGCCCGGCAAGGTCAACCCGACCCAGGCCGAGGCGATGCTGATGGTCTGCATCCAGATCATCTCCTCCGATCTGGCGCTGACGATGGGCGGCTCGGAGGGGAACTTCGAGCTGAACGCATTCCGACCGATCCTGATCAACAACTACCTGCACTCGGCGCTGATCATGGCCGACATGTGCGACCACCTCCGCGAATTCATGATCGAAGGCGCCGAACTGAACAGGCCCAAGCTGAAGGAGAACATTGAACGCTCGGTGATGATGGTGACCGCGCTGTCGCCGATCATCGGGTACGACAAGGCGTCGGTGATCTCTCACTACGCGATCGACCACGACCTCGCGCTCAAGCAGGCCGCGCTCGACAACGGCGTCAGCGAAGAGCTCTACGACCGGGTCGTGAACCCGCTCGCGCTCACGCAAGGAGGCTCGGCCGACCTCCCGTCGAACGGGAAGCGGGGTTGAGGCGAGCTCCATGACACAGGAACCGCGGGCGACCGAGGGCGGCATGCGCGTCGGCAAGGCCGCGCTGATCGCCTCCGTGGGCGGCCAGCGCGGCTACGCAGACTGGACGAACCCAGACCATCGATTACGCCGCCTGCTCTCCGAGTTCATCGGCATGGCCGGGCTGACGTTCGTGCTCTCGGGTTGTGCGGCGATCCTCGTTCACTACGGGGGCCACCCTCTCACGAGATGGCAGGCCGTGTTCGTGCTCTCGACCGTCTCGGCCCTCTGGCTGGTCGTGGCCGTCTACTTCCTCGGCGACATCTCCGCCCACTTCAACCCGGCGACCACGCTTGCGTTCGCGCTCAGGCGAGACATGGGCTGGGTGATGGCCTGCATCTACTTCGTCGTGCAGCTCGGAGCAGCAGCCTGCGGCTCGCTGCTGGCCCGCGCGTTCTTCGGCACTAGCAGCAAGCTCGCCGCGACGATGCCGCCCCGCGGGATGTCATGGCAGGCCGCGGGTTTCGAGGCGATCCTCACCTTCGGGCTCGTGCTCATGATCCTCAACCTCGCCAACGGACCGAAGCTCAATGGCCCGTTCGTCCCGCTCGCGGTCGGCGCGTACATCATGGCCTGGGGAACAATGGGCGGCCCGTTCGAAGGCGCCGCGATGAACCCAGCCAGAGCGTTCGGACCCGACGTCGCGATCGGACAGCTCTCGACATGGTGGGTCTACGTGATCGGTCCGCTTTCGGGCGCCGCACTCGCCGTCCCCGTGGCCTACGTCCTTCGCGGCTCGGCCCGAGCACAGGAGGCGTTCGCGGCGCAGGGGACGCCGCTCGACCGAGGCGCCTGACGAGCAGTCGAGCAGCTGCTTACTGAAGGACGCGCACGTCAGCTTCGTGCAGAAGCCTGCTCGGTACTGAAACGACCGACCGTCAGGAGCGGCTACATCCCATGGTGACAGAGCTTTCGTGAGCCACCCCTCCGCAGGGCGTCGATCCGTGGAGGTAGCCTCGATCGACGATGGATCACGTCTCGACCAGCCTCGATGACTTGCGGCGACAACTCAGCAGGTCGCGGCGATCTGCCTGGGTCCACGCGGTCGTCGTGCCCGTTGATGACGCGCCAGCGCGACTTCTCGCACTGCAAGTCAGGGTCGGCCCAAAACCGAACGGTTGGCGCGATCAGACGTGGGGCTACGAGCAGTGCACGTTCGTCTCGGGTCGGGTGACGTCCCGACGCGTCGCGCAGTGGCTCAAGGGCGGGGGCCAGACATTCTCGCTGGGGCCGGTGCGCACGACGATCACGTTTGCCGAGAACGCCCAGTACACATCTGTCCACGTCCCAAGCCTGGCGCGGTATAGCAACGTTCAGCTTCCTTGGCCATCGTTTGTGCACGCGCCGGGGTTCGTGAATGCCGGCCATGTCAATCCGCCCCACGAATATCTCGTGGGCACGGGCTCGACGCCGTCCTTTCCGGCATTCGGCGGAGCCTTCAACGTGTTCTTCTATGACGATTACGCCATCTCCGGCGTGGGCAATCCGCAGTTCAGCACAGCGAACATCCACGTCGTCGACGACCGTGCTCGCATCCGCCGCGTTCGCGTCCGGCCAGCATCTATCGATCTCTGGCTCGGCGGCTCCGCGCTGCGCGACACGGTTGTCGAACTGAACGGTGCCGAATGCCGGACGGTGGTTAAGGTTGAGAAGTCGCGCGTCCTGATTCCGCTGCCCGACGGCTTGCCATCGGACGCCTGGATTTGGTTGAAGTCCGGGGCGGAGTGGCTCGACTTCCGCCCCCTCAACCAGTGGGGCGGCGTCGTCAGCCCTGACATCGAGATGGAGCTGCCGCGCGATCCCGCTGCAGAGCTCAGCCACCTGGCGACACGCGGCGAAGGTCCGTTTCTCGAATACAAGGAGAAACCCGACACGAAGGACAGAAGCGAAGGGTGTTCAAGACCGTCGTCGCCTTTGCCAACGGCTCTGGCGGGAGCCTCGTGTTTGGCATCGAAGACGAGACCAAGCTCATCAAAGGTCTTCCCGGCAAACCTTCGGAGCAGCGCCGCCGCCTCACCGATCTCGCGCGCGATCTCGTGAGCCCGTCGCCGCGCGTCAGCATCGAAGCCGGCGACATCGACGGACGCCACCTGCTCGTGCTCCACGTGCAGCCCGGCGGCGGAACGATCCACGCACTCATCGTCGATAGCAACAAGCCTGAGTACTACGTGCGCCGCGACGGGACGACGTTTTACGCGCGGCCCGATGAACTCCAAGCCGTTGCTGCACGCGCCGGCGATGCTGGGGCCGGTACTACGACGCCCCGGATCCGCCCGCGTCGCTAGAACCGCGAAGAATCGCACGGTCGCCGAAGAGCGACAGCGCGGTCGACCTCACTCAGCGGATCAAAGCGATCGTCCCAGCGCATCGTCGGCGGCCACCTCGAGGGGTGGCGATGCCGGGACGCGTCGAGCTCGCGGTTCCTGTTGTGACCGCGCTGTGCCCGACGTCGAACGCACGCGGTCACGGTCGCGTGCGAGAGACAGTAGACGCGTGAATCGCGTAGGGCCGGGAAGCTCGATGACCAAGGTCGTACTCGACGTCACGTCTCCCTGGACGGGCTAATCGCCGCCTTCGGCAGCGGGGCGGTCAGCCGCTTGGGGTCGTGGGCGAGTGCTTGTGCGCCTGGGCCGGCGGCCTGGATGCAGAGCGAGCTCCCACGTCGGCCGCGAGCGCCCGGCGCTCTGAGCGGCGGCCGCCGCGCGCACGAGATGTGCTGTTCATCGACCCGTTAGGACCGGTCGTGGGATTGTGGCTAGGCGTTGACGTGCGGGTGGAAGAAGACGCTGCCGCTGCGGTTGACGCGGATCGCCTCGTGCAATGCGCTGCCGTGCAGCCACCGCTTCCAGGGTAGGAACCACATCGTCCAGCCGTTGTCGAAGGTGCCGGCCCTGGGGCTGCCGGTGATTGTCACTGGGTCGCCGGGGACGGCCATCTTGTAGTAGATCTCGGCGTCGGCGGGCGGCATATTCACACACCCGTGGCTGACGTTCGTGAAGCCCTGCTCTCCGACGGACCAGTACGCGTCGTGGAGGTAGTCGCCGCTCCAGGTGAACCGCACCGACCATGGCACCTCGATGTTGTAGCCCGGGCCCTTCATGTCGACCGGGTTGGCCTTCTCGATCGTGAGGTAGGTCCCGTTCGGCGTGTCGTCCCCGGGTCGGCCCGTGCTGATCGGCCACCGCGCGAATACCTTGCCGTCGCGGTAGACGGTCATGTGGTGGCTGGTCGTACTCGCGGTGACGGTCAGCGCGCGGCCGATGTTGAACGACTGCGTCAGCGTGTGGAATCCATACACGCTTGGCGCGCCCTGCACCCCGTCGAGGTGGGCGACGAAGCTGATCCGGGTGTGTGCCGGCCAGTAGTGGTGCGGGCGGAAGTACAGGCACGTGGGCGCCGTGCCGCACTCGTCGTCCCAGTACCACGAGCCAGTGACGGCCCTGGAGCTCTTGACTTGCAGCGCCGTCTCGATCGCCCTGCGGTTCGTGATCGTGTGGTTGAAGTAGAGGATGATCGGCATCCCGACTCCGTAGGTCTGGTGGTAGCCCTCGATGGTCTGGGTCACGAACGTCTGTTTCGGCGTGAACGTGTGGAACGAGGCGGTCTTCACGATCGGCGTCCTGGAGGGTCCTGTGCCGGACGCGGTGACGGTATAGGCCTCGCTGACGCCCAGCGCCCACGTGCTGTGCCAGACGGTGCCGCCCTGGTTCATCGTTCCCTGGACCGTCTTGCCGCCAGCGCTGGCCCGCACCTTGGTGAGCTTGCCGCCGGTCGCGGTGACCGTGAGCCCGCGCTCGGGTCGGCGGTCGATGCCGCCGGACGGCGTGATCGCGATCCGCACGCCACTCAGGGCCGTCGATGTCCGGGATCCGGACCCTGCCCCGCCGCTGGCCGCTTGCCCGCCACCCGCTGGAGAACCGCCTCCGCAGCCGGCAAGGATCGGCGCACCCAGCGCGCACGCCACGGCAACGGCAACCACACGCGTGCGAGACGCGCGCGACACGTCTGACCGGACGCTGCGGACGGGCGCTGATCGCAACTCTGATCTCCCTTCTGAGTCCGACCAAGCTTACGCGCCGCGACCCTTCGGTCGCCTCAGCACTATCTGAGAAAGCCGCCACCAGAGCGAGCCATTTGGCCAGATCCGTCTCGACTCACGACGTCGTCCGAGGCTGTGCCGACCGCGTGACCCTGCGCACCGCGCGGCGATGAGATCGCGCACCCGAGGGCGTTCGCAGAGAAACGATCACGTCCCGCCAGCTTGAGGCGTGCCTTGGAGGACACTCCCACGATCGGATTCACGTTTCGATCGAGACCGCTGCTCACGATCGCGTTGGCGAGGCGGCGATCGCGTCGGCCGGGCGCGCCTGGCGCCGTGCCGGACGATCGAGATGACCCGCGCCGCGGGCGTGGGCGCCGGCGCTCGCGCGGCTGCCTTTGTCCCTTTCCAGCAGCCAGCTGAGGCGGTTTCGCCCTCGGTTCCTGGCTCTTTGCGCCGCCGGCGGCGGCATCGCCACGCGCGCAACACCTGATAGGCATGTGCCCGTCCTCGGTGACGAGCTCCTCCGCTAGATCATTTAGCCAGAAGTGCGCCTTCTCGACGCTTCGAATCGATGACGTCTACACGGGTTGTCGTCATTGGGATCCACCTCCCTTCTGGGCGGCCGTCGGCTACGCCGCCTGTCCCGTCATCGCGCCCGGCCGGGACTAGAACGCATCGGTAATTCCCCCCCATCAGGAATCCGCGGGTCGCGCCGATGTGCCCGCGCGCCGCGACAGGGAGGATCGACAATATGAGCACGCCAACGCAGATTGAGCTGCAAGTCGTGGCGGTGAAGAAGCCCGAGGACCTGAACCTGATCCTCGGCCAGTCCACTTCATCAAGACCGTCGAGGACCTGCACGAAGCGCTCGCTGCGGCGGTTCCGGGCCTGCGGTTTGGGATCGCGTTCTGCGAGTCCTCAGGCCCGAGGCTCGTACGCCGGTCGGGCAACGATCCCGAGCTCGTCGAGCTGGCGACCCGCAACGCGCTGGCGATCGGCGTAGGGCACTCGTTCATCGTGTTCCTGCGCGACGGGTTTCCCGTCAACGTGCTGAACCAGGTCAAGCTTGTGCCGGAGGTGTGCCGGATCTACTGCGCCACCGCTAACCCCGTCGAAGTGATCATCGCCGAGACCACGAGCGGACGCGGAATCGTCGGGGTTGTGGACGGAGGCTCGCCGCTGAGCGTGGAGAGCGAGTCAGACGTCGCTGCGCGCAAGCAGCTGCTGCGGGAGATCGGCTACAAGCTGTGAGATTGGCCGAGGATCGACCGAGCACGATCGAACGCGTCGAGCCGTCCGGCCAGGCATGGACGATCATCGCCGCTGGCGCGGGCGATCAATCGAGCGCTCGATGAGCCCGATCAACATCGAGGTAACTGGCCGGGGCGACATCAGCGAGGCAGGCGCGAGCGTAGGCCCGCGAGAAGCTCGGTGATTTGGAGCGGTTCGTGAAGAGGCCGATTCTCGGCGCCCGCGTCGTCCTTATCCAGGAGCCCGAGGCCCGCATCCCGATCCCGCGCGGGCCGAAGCGGAGGTCGACCTCCAGGGCGGTTCGACCGCGCTCGCGCTCTTGCACCGTCCATGGACGCCAGCGCGCCGGGTTAGGCTCGCGTCGCCGAGACGGTGTCCCCCGTAACGGCGGACAGGAAAGGGACGACTTAGGGTTGCAAGTGTCCAGAACTACAGAGACAAGTCAGACGCGCATCGCCGGCGTCGCGCCGTAACTCTCCGAATCGGCCCATGGGCATGCGTAGCCGACGCCGGCTTCAGACGATCCCTCTTGTCGTCTCGCCGCCGCCTGGCGCGTGATTGGCTTGGTGTGTCCGGCTCCCCGACACCTCCCCACCCACCAGGCGCGTCATTGGCTGACCCGGCCGGCGCTCTGGCTTCTGCTCCGGGCCGACGACCAAGAGAAGCAGCAGCACCGACCCCGTGGCTGCTGGGGCGACAAGGGAGAAGTCTGCTCGGCACCTCGCCAACTTTCTGCAGCTCGATCAACCCAGGAGTCAGCGATCGTCGCGGCAGAGTGTCGAGTTCACACGATTGCGGCGGCGTGCGGGAGTCCCCGGTTGCCGCTTGGTCGCTGGTGGAAGACGTAGGTTCGGTGCGGCGCGTTCAGCTCGCGCGGAGTTCGCGTACTGCCTCGGTTAGCTCGATGTCGCGTCCGGCTAGGTAGCCGCCTCGGAAGGCTTGATCATTCTGGAGTGGCGTGAGGATCCGTTCGTATCGCTGTCGCTCTGCAGCTAGAAGACGAACGCCAAGCTGATCCTCGATTGACTCCGTCAGAGCCCACAGCCGTCCGGCCGTATGGAAAGCTTGCCGAAGGGCGGCGACGCATGCCAGGCCTGCCGCGCAGTAGGCCTGGGTGCGCTCGTCATCGAGCTCGACCGCTTCTTCCAGCGCTTGCCGGTACTGCCCTGCAGCGTGTTGGGTATCACCCCGGTCGAGCGCGAGGTCGCCAAGGGTGTGGATGGACGAAGCCACGGCCCGGCGGTCGCCGAGCTCGGTATGGATCGCCAGCGCCTCCTCGAGCATCGCCATGCCGCGCGCGACCTCGCCGATCTCGACCAGATCCGCGCCGACATGGTCGAGGGAACCAGCGATACCGCGTCGGTCGTCTATCTCGCGGAGGATCGCGAGCGCCGCTTCACCAAGCTCAATCGCTTGTCGCGTGGAGCCTTGGGCCCAAACCACGTGGTCGAGCCTTTGGATCGCCGATGCCTCTCCCTTCCGATCACCGATGTCGCGAAAGAGCAGCAGACTCTGTTGAAGAGCTTCGCGCGCCCGTTCATATTCCTCCGTGTAAAGCAGCGCTTCGCCGTATGTCTCGAGTGCAACGGCGCGAGTGCGCATGTCCGTCGCCGCCGGCGCTGCGAGCGCCCGCTCCGACCAGAAGACCAACTCGCGAAGCTGTCCATGCATGCTCCACGGGCGGCGGAGCGTGGTAGCGAGATCGACACCTCGGGCGACATCGTGCTCAAGCGACCAGGCAAGGACGGCGCGGAAGTTGTCGGTGTCGGCATTCAGACGCGATAACCAGACGAGCTGGTCGGACGAGGCAAGCCGCTCTTCGGCCTGCTTCGCGAGCCCAAGGAACCATGCGGCGTGGCGGCGGCGTAACGCGGCTTCCTCTCCGGCCCTGCGGAGCTGTTCGAGGGCGTATTCGCGGGTGAGTTCCAGGAGGAAGAACCGGCCGTGTCCATCGCGCCGCAGCAGGCTCTTCTCGATCAGCGACTGAAGACCGTCAACGTTCGCGTCACAGACGGCCTCAGCGGCATCGAGTTCGAAGCTCCCGGCGAACACTCCCAGGTGACGGAATAGCGCCTGCTCGTCTTCGGGGAGCAGGTCATAGCTCCAGCCGATCGTGGCGCGCATCGTCGCTTGACGGTCGGGGGCGTCGCGCCTGCCTTTGCTGAGCAGGTCGAGCCGTCGCTCGAGCCGGTCCAGCATCTGGGCCGTGCTCATCAGCTTCACGCGCGTGGACGCAAGCTCGAGCGCGAGCGGCAAGCGATCAAGCCGCCGGCAGATCTCCCCGACCGTCTCATCGGGCTCAAAGTCCGGCTCCAGCTGCCGGGCACGAGACACAAAGAGCTCTTCCGCCGCCGCTTCGTCCAATGGTGGCACCGGGTATTCCTGCTCGAACGAGACCGCGAGCCGCTCGCGGCTGGTCGCGATCACGCTCAGCTCGGGCAGGCCGCCGAGCAGATCGGCGATCAACGGTGCGCAGTCCAGCACCTGCTCGAGATTGTCCAAGAGCAGCAACACGCGCTTGCCCGCGAGATGGTCTCGCAGCCCATCGCGCGCACCCAGGCTCTGCGCAATCGTCGGCAGCACCAACCCGGGATCGGTGACCGCCGCCAGCGGCACCCACCACGCCCCATCCCGATAATCATCTGACAGCTCCCCCGCGAGCGCCAATGCCAGCCGTGTCTTGCCCGAGCCCCCGGGGCCGGTCAGCGTGACCAGCCGGCCCGCCCGGGCGAGTGCCAGCAGGCCAGCCAGTTCCTGGCGTCGGCCCAACAGCGGACCCGGCTGCACCGGAAGATTCGTCGGCCGCAGCGTCCGCAGCGGCGGGAACTCGACAGTGCCGAGCTGAAACAGCCGCTCCGGCGGGGTCAGATCCTTGAGCCGATACTCGCCCAGCTCACGCAACCCGTCCCCAGCGAGCTCACGGGTGGCCTGGGAGACGAGCACCTGACCGCCATGGCCCGCGTCGCAGATCCGAGCCGCCTTGTGCACGTCCAACCCCACGTAGTTGCCCTCGACGATCAACGGCTCCCCGGTATGGATTCCGATCCGTACGCGAATCGGCCCATTCGCCAGCGCCGCCTGCACCTCGCTCGCCGCACCGAGCGCGTCAGACGCCCGAGCGAACGCGATAAAGAACGCGTCCCCCTCGGTCCCGAGCTCAACCCCACCACGAGCGGCAATCGCGCGACGGACCTGCTCGCGATGGCGCTCGAGCTCGGCGCCGTAACGCTTCCCGCCCAGCTTCTGCAGCAGCCGCGTCGAGCCCTCGATGTCCGTGAACACGAACGTGACCGTCCCAGTAGGCAGTGATGGCGTCAGCGCGTGAGCAGCACCCGGTAGCCGATCAATCCCTCCAGTCTCTTGCCGCCGAGAACTCACCAAACCACCACCCGGGACAGCAACGCTAACACGCGGCGCCGAACCACCCACGAGATCACCGTAAACGAACACCCGATCACGCCTCGCTTGCGCTTTGCGTGAACACGAGAAGCCAGATGCGGCCTACGGCAGCGTGGTGGGTGGGCTACACGCAGAAACGATTCTCAACCGTCCGAGCCACCTGCTTCCACCCACAGCAGCCACGTCGAGCTTCATGGCGCCGGCGATCAGGACTTCCGCTTCAGACCGGCGGACAGCGAGAGCGGCAGCGCCGCGACCAGACCCGTGTCGGCGACAAACCAGAAACGGGCGGGGATCGCTCGCCGACCGGTCCTGACGCTCAGATTCACGCGAAGGCGATCGTCTGGGTGGCGGAGACGGGACGAGTGCCTTCGTGGCGTTGCGATCGCCCGGGTGTTCCGGTCGCCGGGCCACTGTTTCGTCGCCATTGCGATCGCGCGACGCGACGTGGCGGGACCTGCAAAGGCGATCGTGCGGACGGCAACGTCGGCGCTGGTCGAGATTCGTGCGCGCGAGAGCTGGGCCGCGCAGCCTCCCAGCGATTTTCAGCACCCCGCTCAGGGCCAAAAGCGATCCCTCCACGCTCCCAAGGCTGTCGGATCCCGCGTTGGCACGCTAGGCGCGGCTCTTGCGCGAAACCGGCACGGGCGAATGTGCGAGCACTACGGCCGCAGCGGAAACGTAGAACCCTTACTACCTGAAACTACGGATCTTTGGTCGCCACGGCGGGCGTACAGTTAACGCGTCACAGAGCGTGAGTGTTCCGGACGAGGAACGACCGCAAACGGGCCAGCGGCAGCTTTAGCCGCTTACGTTGCGGCGCTCACGCTCTTGGCGTGTTGGCAGAGCACTTCGCTGTCGACCGACGCGAGCGACCGTGGGCGTTGCCCTCGCGTGCGTGTGGGCGCCTAATCTGGAGCGTCCGCCCGCCGCCGTCCGCACGAGCAGTCACTGTCCCGTCCCTTTGCGTGGTGCGATCGCATTGGCGGCGACATTCCAATCGTCCCCCCCGAGACCCTCCTCTCAGAGCAAGTCCGATCCTGTCAATCCAGCCGCCAGCCCCGAGCACTGCCGTGCCAGTCGCGGAGATGGCGGCGATTGCGAGACTCGCGACGCCCGTGAGCCGAGACCTGCCTCGTGCTCGCGCGGGTACTCCTGGGGCGCGACAGCGGCGTGGCTCGTATTGTCCGGAAGCAGCGGTCTGGCGACGGCCGCCTGATGGCTGCTCCTTCATGGATCGAGCAGTCAGTGGACGTTGACAGAGAGGGCAACGGCGTTAGACTCGGCGTGTGCGTTGAGGGCGCGCCCGGGCCCGCGGGAAGGACTGAGTCCACCTATCGACCAGTTGGGTCGCAGCAGTCATCTTCTTCAGCCTCCCGATGCGGGCCAGGAGGGACAGACAGGAGGAGATGACATGCCCGAGCAGTCCCTGCCGCAGCGCCCTGATCTGGCCCAGCTTCGTCGACAAGCGAAGGAGTTGCGCGACGCGCTTCGTCGCGGCGAAAAGGGAGCGATCGAACGCCTTCGGCGATACTCGAAGGTCGACGCTGAGACCGTGACCTTGTCTGCCGCGCAGCTGGTGATCGCCCGCGAACACGGGTTCCCAAGTTGGCCACAGCTGAAGGAACGCGTGGAGACATCCGTGCGGCTGGCTGAGTCGCCGGACTCGCTCGCCGACTCAGCCCGCAACCACATGCGTGAGCACCGCCTATTCCCGTCCGGGTTCAAGCGTGCGGTTCCCGCGGTCGAGCTCGAGGAGCGGGAGTTCGTCGTAATCGAAGGCCGCGTCTTGGCGAGCGCCTGTGATACGGACGACGGCTCGCGCGTCCGGCTGACGATTGTTCAGGCGCTCGGTCCGCCGCCCGGGGACCAGCCGATCCGCACGAGACTGTTCTCATCTGTCCCGCGGACATGATCCTGCTTACCGCACGGCACTATCTCAGTAACGCTGACATGCCTCACGGGGACGGCATGCACCTTCCCAAGGCGTCACTGATATACGAGGACGCGCTGCCCGCCAGAGACGTCGTCTCCGGGCAGGTCGTCATGTTGGATGGCCAGTTGGTCTCGACCGACGGGGAGCCGGCTGACCCCGGCCTGCTTCGCCTTACCTTCGTGTCGGGTGTTCGCCCGCCGCGTGGCTCGTCGCCAGACCGCCGGGAGATTTTCCTCGTGTGTCCGCGCGAGACGATCATGGCGACGGTCACTCGGATGGCGGGTTGGCCGGTAGATAAAAGCGTTGCAGCCGATGAGCTCGAGGACGACCAAGCTGTCATCCTGAAAGGCCGCGTCGTGGGGTGCACCAGCGATCCAACGGACCGCGAGCGCGTGCGCTTTGCATTCGTCTCAACGCTGGGAGATCAGCCAGACGAGCGCGAGCTGGTGCTCTCTGTCCCACGGAACATGGAGTTCGCGACGATCCGCGAGCGCGAATGACGTCCGAGGGCTGCGACACCGGGCCGAGCCGATCCTGCCGGCAGTCGCTTTCGCCCAGTCCGGGTCGTCCGACCGGCAGGGCCGGAGCGATCGCATTGGTCTCTGCGCCGGTCGACGGCGCGCCACTGCTCAGGCGACATGTCGATCCTGACGATCCGGCCGCGAGCACGCCCGGGCTCGGTTGCGCAAACGGCCCCAAACGGATCGCGTCCGAACCGATAGCCGCTCTAGGTCGCCAGGCGCCGGCCGACTGACGCAAACGGCGCTTTCGATGCGGCCCGAAGCCGGATGCCGCCGCGGGCGCCTACTTCGCCTGGGGCAGACCCTGGGAGACCTCGCCAAACAGCGCCATCTGCTGTGCGAGGGCATCACCCCCAGAGGCGCTCACCACACCGAGGTTCTCGACAACCGACCCCGCCCGCACAACCACGCGCTGAAAATCGGGGCTGGACCTGATCGCGTCGAGGGCGGATCGCTCGCCGTGCGCCATGAAGAACCCAGCGAGATCGCCGCCGTGCGGCTCCAACAGGTAGGCGTCGAACCGCTCGATCTTGCCGTCCTCCTGAAGCTTGCCGTAGTAGGCGACGGTCTCCTGGAAGACCTCCAGCGCGAGCTGCTCGCGCCCACGAACAACCTGACCCCAACCAACGAACAATGCCTCTCCAGCCATCCTTTACCCCCAAAGACGTATGACGATGAACGAGCGACGCTATCGACTTGGCGACGCTCGCAGTAGAAGTTTTCAGACCGAACTCGCGACGGATCAGCCGCCTTAGGTCCCAAGGCTCCCGCCTACGCGGCCGACTCGGACCGAGGCAAGTCGTGGTGAACCCTGCGATCCGGGTCCGCTAGCCTGATCGACGGAGCGCAGCGCTGGTGGGCGATCGGCCGCGGTCCGCGCGATCCGCCGGACACTTCGGCAAAGGACCGGAGCCACTGATGAAGCACCGCTAGCCCCATTTTCCGCACTACGAAGTGGCTAGGTGTCCTGGCTTTTGCTCGGGCCAAGGTGGTGTGATGTCGAGTAGTTCGAGGACCCTGCGTTGGGTGTGGGTGAGGCGGTCGAGTTCGATGCCGGCCTGTGTGTAGGTGAGGCCGAGTCCTTGGAAGGCTTGGAGCACGTTGCGTCCGGTGGGTTTGCCGGCGCGGTTTTCGGGCAGCAGCCCGGGCAGCAGCTCGTTGTGGTGTAGTTGCTTGCGTAGTTCGGTTTCGATCAGCCCGAAGATCAGCAGCGCGATCCCGATGATGCTGGTCAGCGCGTAGA
>Ga0116216_10001043_pt1 | contig 19650 bp, 18 predicted proteins | sample Sb_taG_11_FD_89696 | JGI IMG/M metagenome (GOLD analysis project Ga0116216, IMG submission 89696) | Peat soil microbial communities from Weissenstadt, Germany - Sb_50d_3_AS metaG | ecosystem: Environmental > Terrestrial > Soil > Wetlands > Peat | place: Germany: Weissenstadt | collected 2010-09-21
AATGCGCGGCGAGACCGTGAATCGGTAGCGCCCCGGAAATTCGGGGCGCTACCGCAAAGGCTTCAGCGAACCGAGACGTAGGAATTGATTTCCATTCCCAAGCGCAATTCGACCGCCGCAGGCGTTTCCCATTTCATGTTTGGCATTCCTCGAAGAGTGAATCAGGTCCGAAGCGCAGTATGTCCCGCCCGCACGGCGTAATCAATGCCGCGGCGGCTCCGTAACCTGCGGATTGCCCGATTTGGACATAAAAACGAGCCAGGCCTAAGCTCCGACCAAACGCTCGAGCTCCGGGACGATTTGAAACAGATCGCCCACCAATCCCACATCGGCCACTTCGAAGATCGGCGCCTCGCCGTCCTTATTGATCGCCACGATGGTGCGTGCATCCTTGATGCCGGTCAAATGTTGAATGGCGCCGGAGATGCCGATGGCGATGTAGATTTCGGGAGAGATGATCTTTCCCGTCTGACCGACCTGCATTTCATTGGGAGCGTAACCGGCGTCGACCGCGGCACGCGATGCGCCGACGGCGGCGCCGATTTTGTCGGCGAAGCTGAACAAGAGCTTGAAATTCTCGGCGCTGCCGAGTGCGCGGCCGCCCGACACCACCCGCGATGCGGTCTGCAAGTCCGGCCGGTCCGTCGATCCGGATTTGGCGCCCACATAGCGCGTATGCGAGGGCAGGGCGACGCTCAAAGCCTTGGACTCGATCGAGGCATTGCCGCCGCCGGCGGCGGTTTCGTAAGAGGCCACGCGCACCGTGGCAATCAATTTGCGACCCGGATCCGCTTCCACGGTCACGATGGCATTGCCGGCGTAAATGGGGCGGCGAAAGCGATAGGCGCCCTCGACGGCCATCAGGTCGCTCACCTGGGGCGCACCGAGCAATGCCGCGACACGCGGCATGAGATCTTTGCCGAAGCTGGTCGAGGGCCCGAGGACGTGGGTGTAGTCGGCCGCAAGAGCGGCGATTTGCGGCGCAAAAGTGGCCGCAAGCGGATGCGCATTCTCGGCGCGATCGATCCGCAACACCGTTTTGGCGCCCGACACCGCCGCGGCTTGTACCGCAACGCCCGAGGTGTCCGCCCCGAACAGCGCGATGGTGATCTCCGCCTCGGGAATGGCCTTGGCGCAAGTGACGCATTTGGACGTCGCGGGATTGAGCGTCTTGCCGTCGTGTTCACCGATGATGAGTACCTTGTGCATTAGATCAAACCCTTTTTCTTGAGTACATCGACAAGTTCAGCCACATCCTTGACCAGGATGCCTTTCTGGCGTTGCGGGGGCGGTTCGGTCTTCAAGGTCTTGAGCAATTGACCCGCACTTACGCCGAGCGCATCAAGCGACGTGACGTCCAACGGCTTCTTCTTCGCCTTCATGATGTCCGGCAGCTTCACGTAGCGCGGTTCGTTCAGTCGCAGATCCACGGTGATGACGGCCGGCAAATCCACTTCGATGGTTTCGAGGCCGCTATCCACCTCGCGGGTGACCGCCGCTTTGGTTGCGTCGATCTCGACTTTGGAAGCGTAAGTCGCCTGCGGCCGCCCCCAAATCGCCGCGAGCATCTGCCCGGTTTGGTTCGCATCGTCGTCGATCGCCTGTTTGCCCAGAAAAATCAAATCGGGATTTTCCTTTTTAGCCAGCGCGAGAAAGGTCTGCGCGGCCGTCAGCGGCTCCACGGGCCGGTCCGTTTGTACCAAGATCGCGCGGTCGGCGCCCATTGCCAAGGCGGTGCGCAATTGTTGCTGCGTATCGGCCACCCCGATGCTCACCGCCACCACCTCGATATTCGAACCGCGCTCCTTGATGCGCAGCGCCTCCTCGAGCGCGATCTCATCGAACGGATTGACGCTCATTTTGACGCCGTCGAGCATCATGCCGCTGCCGTCGGGCTTAACGCGCACGCGCACGTTGTAGTCGACCACACGTTTGATGCAAACCATGATCTTCTGCACTAATGACTCCTTAATCAGCCGCTTGAGGCGCGCCCTTGCGTGGCGCGCCGGCGGATTGATCCGCGACTTGTTGTTCCGAGAATGAAAGACTGATCCTAGCCGCGCACTGGCGCAGCTTCGGTAAGAGACCTTCGAGCGCTGTCTGGAGCGGCACGGCGGCAGCGGCGAATCGCACGCAGAGGCACGCCAAGACGCGTCCGTTCAACAATATCGGCACGCTCAGACTCAACTCTTCGACCGACCGCCGCGCGCTCGATGTGACCGCGTAACCCTGTGACCTGACCTCGGATAGCTTGGCTTGCAGCTGTGTCTGCGGCGGCCGCGCAAGTGCATCCTCGTCCTTGGGCGAGCGCGCCAAGATGTCGATGATCGCGCCGCGTTCCGGCGCCGGACAGAACGCGAGGTATGCGAGACCCGCGGCGCTCCCCAGCATCGGCGTGCGAAAGCCCGCGGCAAGGCGCAGGGTGGCGAGAGGGCTCGAGTGGTCGGTGGTTTCGCGTGCGATCATCGCGCCGCCCGAGAGCGTGCAGAGCGCGACCGGCCATACGATGTCCCGGCACAACTCGTGGATCAGCGGTTTGGCGATCTGCTTGACCCATGCTTCATCGTCGAAACCGCCGCTCAAAGCGCGTACCTTGAGCGTAAGGCGATAGCGGTCGTCGCCCTCGTCGCGAAACACGAAGCCCGCATTGCACAGAGTTTCCAAGATTCTGTAGACGGTCGTGCGCGGTAAGCGGATTTCGTGCGCGACCTCGGACACCGTCGCACCGTCGCGCATATTCAGTACCGTCAGCGCATCAAGACCGCGCATGAGCGCGCGGATTGGGCGTGTTGATTCCATGAAGCCTCGATCAGGTGATCGCGATAGTTTAGGGATCACGCCTGCGCTTGTCCACCTCGCGGTCAACCGATAGACTCGTCTCGATGACCCGCTATTTTCTCATGCGTTTGGGTGGGGCGATTCCCACGCTATTTGTCATTGTCACACTGACTTTTTTTCTCATACGGGCGGCGCCCGGCGGGCCCTTCGACCGGGAGCAGTCGCTGCCGCCGCAAATCATGGCCAACCTGCAAAATGCCTATGGCTTGGACCAACCGATTTGGGTGCAATACGCCCGCTACGTGCGCGCCTTGGGGCACGGCGATTTCGGCCCCTCATTCAAATACAAGGACTTTACGGTCACCGAATTGATCGGTCAGGGTCTTCCTGTGACCCTGGAACTCGGGACGGTTGCGTTGAGCCTCGCCTTGGCGCTCGGAATCTCGATTGGAATTTTCGCTGCCCTGCGGCACAACTCCCCTGCCGACTACGCCACGATGTCCTTGGCCGTCGTCGGTATTGCAATACCCTCGTTCGTGGCACTGCCGTTTCTAGGGCTGGTTTTCGGCATTTATTTGCACTGGCTGCCGGTCGCCGGTTGGGAACCGGATTCGATCCGGCATCTCGTGTTGCCGGTCGTCGCGTTGGCGCTGCCGCCGCTGGCGTACATCGCGCGCCTGACGCGCGCGGGCATGCTCGAAGTGCTGCACAGCCGCTTCATCCGCACCGCCATCGCCAAGGGCCTGCCATTGCATACGGTGATTGCGCGGCACGCGCTGCGCCCGGCATTGGTGCCCGTCGTGGGGTACTTGGCGCCTGCCGTCGCGTCCATCATGACGGGTTCCTTGGTGGTGGAATCCATCGCCGGGCTGCCGGGCGTTGGCCGCTATCTGGTGCAGGGCGCGCTCAATCGCGATTACACGCTGGTGATGGGAATGGTGATCATCTACTCGGCGGTGCTGATCGGCATGGGGCTGGTTGCCGACCTGTTGTACGCGTGGCTCGATCCGCGCGTCAGGTTCGCCCGGTGAGCGGCCTGTGGCGCGAACCCGGCCGGCGGCTTCGCGCCAATACCGGCGCGGTCATTGCGCTTGGCATCGTGGTGATCCTCGTATCGATGGCGCTCGTCGGGCCGTGGTTGAGCCCGTATGACATCGAAGCGCTCGATTGGTCGCATGTCGCCGCGTGGCCCGGCATGGCGCATGCGCACTGGTTCGGGACCGACCGTCTGGGCCGAGATCTGTTCGTGCGCACCCTCGATGGAGCGCGGGTGTCGCTCGCCGTCGGCCTCGTCGCGAGCGCGGTGAGTTTGAGCGTCGGTGTGAGCTATGGGGCGGTCGCCGGATATCTCGGCGGGCGCACCGATCGGCTCATGATGCGCATTATCGAGATCCTAAGCGGGCTGCCGTTGATTTTTTTTGTCATATTCTTGACGGTCATCCTCGGCCGCAGCGAGACGCTGCTGTTCGTCTCGATCGGCGCCGTGGGTTGGCTGACGATGGCGCGAATCGTGCGCGGCCGGACCTTGAGCATACGTCAACAAGAGTTCATCGAGGCGGCGGTCGCCTCCGGCGCAAGCACCGCTCGCATCATCGTCAAACACGTGGTGCCCAACGTCTTGGGTCCGGTGATCGTGTACGCCACGCTCACCGTGCCGCAGATCATACTGTTCGAAAGCTTTCTGAGTTTTCTCGGACTTGGGATCCAGGAACCGCGCGCCAGTCTCGGCACGCTAATCGCGCAAGGCGCCGGAGAGATGGAGGCCGCGCCTTGGATATTGCTGGTGCCGGGCGGCTTTCTCGCTCTGCTGCTGCTCAGCCTGAACATCCTCGGCGATGGTCTGCGCGATGCCCTCGATGCGAAGGAGAGCGGATGATGCAGCATGGCATCTCCGTGCCGACTCTCGGCGTAGAGAATTTGCAGGTGACCTATGCGGTTGCGGGCGGCCCCGTTTCGGCCGTGCGCGACGTGTCGTTGACGGTGGCGCCACGCGAATGTCTCGGCATCGTGGGTGAGTCGGGTTCCGGCAAGACCCAGGTATTCATGGCGGCCATGGGTCTGTTGGCGGTGAATGGCCGGGCGAGCGGCAGCGTGCGCTTCGATGGACGGGAAATTCTCGGTCTGGCGCCAGAGGCGCTCAACCGGATACGCGGCTCCGAGCTCACCATGATCTTCCAGGACCCGATGAGCTCGCTGACGCCGCACTTGAAGATCGGCGTGCAGCTGGCGGAGGTCTTGGTGACGCACCGCGGCTTCTCATGGCGCGATGCGATGCACGCTGCCGGGCTCATATTGGAGCGCGTGCGCGTACCGGAGCCGCAACGCCGCCTTCAACAATACCCATATGAATTGTCCGGCGGGATGCGCCAGCGCGTCATGATCGGCATGAGCCTGCTGTGCGAGCCCAAGCTGCTGATCGCGGACGAACCGACCAGCGCCCTCGATGTGACGGTTCAGTCCCAGATCATGGACGTGCTGCGCGAACTGAGGTTCGAGGCGGCGATGGCCATGATTTTGATCAGTCATGATCTTGGCGTGGTGGCGGGATTGGCCGATCGAATTATCGTGATGTATGCCGGTCGAGTGGTCGAGGATGCGCCTGCGAGCGAGGTATTGCAGCGCGCACATCATCCCTATACGGCATTGCTGCTCGAGTGCGTGCCGAACTTGCGTGACGCGCGGCTCGAGCGTATGCCGTGTTTGCCGGGACAGGCGTTGGGCGCGGGCATGCAGGAGCTCGGTTGCGCGTTCGCGCCGCGCTGCCCGCGGGCGACCGAACTATGCCGCTTGGAACGGCCGCCCTTGCGCGCCGTGCATCAGTCGGTTCAAGTGGCATGCCATCACCCGCTGTCGCCGTGAACGATTCTCTGCTCGAGGTGCGAGATTTGAGCGTGAACTTCGGCGCTTTCTCGGCGCTTACGGGCGTGAGCTTCAGTTTGGGAGCAGGCGAGACCCTGGGGTTGGTCGGGGAGTCGGGTTCCGGCAAATCGACGCTCGCGCGCGCGCTTTTGCGCCTGATACCGGCGGCGCGCGGTACCGTGATGTGGCGCGGCGTGGACCTGTTGTCGTGCGATTCGGCGACCCTGCGGCGACAGCGCCGCGACTTGCAAATGATATTTCAGGATCCGCTGGGGAGCCTCAATCCGCGGATGACGGTGGGCGAGGCGTTGGCCGAACCGCTCGAGATCTTCGAACCCGGCCTCGCGGCGCGGGATCGCCAGGCGCGGATCGAGGAGATGCTGGAACGAGTCGGTCTGGTGCGCGACGCCGCGCGCCGGTACCCGCACGAATTCAGCGGCGGACAATGCCAGCGCATCGGCATCGCGCGCGCGATGATGTTGCGCCCGAAACTGTTGGTATGCGACGAACCGGTCAGCTCGCTGGACGTGTCGATTCAGGGCCAGATCGTCAATTTGTTGATGGATCTGCAACAGGAGTTTGGCACCGCGATACTGTTCATCAGCCACAATCTGGCTGTTGTCCGGCATATCAGCCATCGCGTTCTGGTCATGTATTTGGGCCGAATCGTCGAGGAGGCGGCACGCGACGCGTTGTTTGCCGCACCCGCTCACCCTTACACCCGGGCGTTGCTGGAGGCGGTGCCCGACCCGACGCGCGCGCCGGCCGGAATCCCGAGGGTCGCGGATGATAATTTGGCCGCCGCCGGCGAGCCGCCGGTGGGTAGCGCAGATCCTTCCGGGTGCGTATTTCGCAACCGTTGCCGGTACGCGGAGGGAATTTGCGAGCGCGAGATCCCGCGGCTCGAGCCGGTGAGTGCACAGCATGCGGTTGCCTGTCATCGCTGGCGTGCGCTCGCGACCTCGCCCGATCCAACTCAGAGCGCCGTGCGTGAACCGCGCCCTGCTTGAGTCCGCCGACGCCGGGCACACCATTCTCGCGCCGAACACCGAGCTCGCCGCGGCGCTGTTCGACGCGATCGAACGCGCACACCGCGATTCAGGCCGTGAGATATGGCCCACGCCGCGGGTGCGCGACTTCGGTGGCTGGTTGAGGGAACGGCATACCGAACGGCAATTCGCCGACTCATCGACGCCGCGATGCTTGACCGACGTCGAAGAGCGCGAATTGTGGCGCACGGTGGTGCTCGAGCGCGAGTCGAGCGAAGCCTATTTGGACCCGTCGGGGGCTGCGCGCGCGGCGCGGCGCGCGCGGCGAACCATGCATGAATATGCGATACCGGCGCGCGCGATCGCCGCCGACGGTAGCGAAGAATCGCAGATGTTTTTGGATTGGAATGCGCGATTCGAGGAACGCTGCCGGGCTGTTCGCTGTATCGATGCCGACCGGTTGCCAATGTCCATGGCTCGCACATCGCGTTCGCCGGATGAGGGAGCGGAGTCGATTGTGTGGATCGAAAGTCCCCACTGGCGCCCGGTCGCGCGGCGCTGGCTGCAAGCCCAGGCCGGATCCGTGCTCGAGCCGTCGGCGGTTTCGCCGCCGCCATCTGCCGGCCGGCTGGAGGCATCGCGGCTGTTCCGGGCCGGCTCGCGCGCCGAGGAATTCGCGGCCATGGCCGACTGGGCGGGGCGGGGCCTGCTGGCGAGCCCGGGCTTTCGCGCCTGGATCTGCGTACCCGACTTGACTCTGTGCCGCACCGAATTGGTGGATGCCTTTGACGCCGTGATGGCACCGCAGCGCTACTCCCTCAATCAGCGCTCAGAGGCCACGGAGAGCGCGCCTTTTGCGGTGGCAGGCGGCACGCCGCTCGCCGCCTATGCGCCGGTGCGCGCGGCGCTCGATCTTTTGGCGGTGAGCGCCGGCCCGGTTTCGTTCACGCAATTCAGCGCCCTGCTGCGCTCGCCGGAACTGCAGGAGTCGGCTGCCGAGGCGGGCGAGGCGTCGACTGTGGATGTGGCATTGCGCAGCCGTGCGCCGAGCGAGTTTCCACTCACGGGTTGGCTCGAGCTCGCGCAAGGCACGGCGCGCGCGGCGTCCCTGGGAGCGGTTGGCGCATTGCAGCGCCTGCAGGCGAGTGCACGGATCCTCGGCGAGCTGCGCGGTAATCATCCGATGAGCCGGTGGGTTTCTCTATGGATTGCCGCATTCGAGAGCGCTCCGTGGAGCTTGCGCCGTCGGTGGTCGAGCGGCGAATATCAATCAGCCGAGCGGTTTCGCGAACTGCTCGCGGCGCTTGCCGCCGGCGACCCGGTGTTCGGCGGCCAATCACGCGGGGCGGCCGAGAGCATTCTGCGGCGGGCCGCGCGCGATACGGCGTTTCAAACGCAAACCGGGGTTCCCGCGATCTGGGTCAGTGGTCAATTGATCGATCCGTGGCTCACGTACGACGGCTTATGGGTCGCCGGGTGCCACGAGGCGCGCTGGCCGCCGCCGGTCGATCCGGTTCCCCTGCTGCCTGTACGGTTGCAACGGGAGTATGGCGTCCTCGCCGCCGGCGCGGAGTCGCAGCTGCAATTTGCCGAAAACCTGCAGCGGCGTTGGCGCGCTCGCGCGCGATCCTGTGTGTTCAGTTGCGCCGATCCCGGGGACGGCCGGCATGCGGCGCCGAGTCCGCTGCTCCTGTCGATTGCGGCGGGGCCGAAGGAGCCGCGCGGGTTACCGGCGGAACCATTCATGCCCGCGCCGCAACCGCATTGGCTGGCGCAGTCGAACAATGCACCCGAACTCGAGGTGCTCATTGACGAGGGGGCGCCGCAATTCGCCGCGGACGAGCGCACGCGGGGAGTGTCGACGCTCAGGGCCCAGTCGCGCTGCGCATTTCGCGGCTTTGCCGAAACCCGCTTGATGACCGAGACTCTCGAGCGGCCCATTCCAGGTTTCAATGAGCGCGAGCGCGGCGAATTATTGCACGATGCCTTGGAGCGCATTTGGTCCGAACTGCTCGACTCGAAGCGATTGACCACATTCAGCGGGCAACAGCGCACGGATCTGCTGAACCGCAGCGTGCGTGCGGCGATCGCGGCGCTGTGCCGGCGCCGCGATCCGGGTGCGCGCTGGCGCGAGCGCGAGCGAATCCGCTTGAATGGCGTCTTGGGCCGGTGGCTGCAAATCGAGGCTGAGCGCGCGCCCTTCGAAGTCGAACGCCTGGAAGGGGGAGCGCAGCACGCAAGTTTCGGCGGCGTGGAGTTTACCGTGCGCATCGATCGAGTCGATCGGCTCGAGGATGGCGCCCGCGTATTGATCGATTACAAGAGCGGCGCGGCGGTCGCCGATTGGCGCGGCGATCGGCCCGATAACCCGCAATTGCCCCTCTATGCCCTGATGCTTCCTCAGGCATTGGTGGCCGTGGCCTATGGGCGCATAAATGCATCGGAGTGTTCGTTCGTGGCCGAGGCCGAGCGCGGCGGAATTTTCAAGCGGACCGGACAAAGAACCAAGATGGAGGGCATGGACAGTCTTGCGGCCCTCATGCGCGTGTGGTCGCGGCGCATCGAGAAACTCGCGGCAGAGTTTGCCGCGGGGCGGGCCGTGGTGGACCCGATCCCGACGGCATGCGAGTCCTGTCATTTGCACGGCCTGTGTCGTGTCCACTGATCCGCTCGAGGTTGCCACAGACGGCGCTGCGCGCCGGCAGGCGGTCGCGGCGAGCGGATCGGTGCTGGTGCAGGCGCCGGCGGGCAGCGGCAAAACGACCCTGCTGGTGCAGCGCTATTTGACCCTGCTCGCATCGAACGATGCGCCGGAGCGCATTTTGGCGCTGACGTTCACCAATCGCGCCGCCCAGGAGATGCGCGAACGCGTGATTGACGCCTTGCGGGCCGCATCGCTCCCCGCCTGTCCGCCCTCCATGAACCGGCAAACCTGGTCGATGGCCGTCTCGGCAAGGCAACATCTGCAGGCGCGGCAAATCGATATCGAACGGCAGCCGTCCAGGCTGCGCATCGAGACCATCGATGCGTTCAACGCCTGGTTGGCCGCCCAGCTGCCGATCACCGCGGGAGCGGGAGGGCGCCTCAATACGGTGGAGAACGCCGCGCCGATGTACGCGGAGGCGGCGCGGCGCGCATTGGCGCACGAGGGGGCGGACTCGTTCGGAACGTCGGTGGAGCGGGTGCTCGCGCTCGACGATCAGCGCTGGCGTCGACTGGTCGAGTTGATCGCGCAGATGCTGCCGAGCCGGGATCACTGGCTGCCGCTGCTCGCGGGACGGTTACAGGCCGCGAGCTCGCTCGATGAAGCGCAGCTGCATCGCGTGCGCCAGCGCTTCGATGAAGATCTCGAACTGCTGGTCACGCGCACGCTGCGCAGCGCCTACGAGGCGGTGGGCGGCGAGCGAATCGCGGCCCTCTCCCCTTTGCTGCGCGCCGCCGCGCAGCGACTCGATGATGAACGCTCGGACATCGCCGAATGGCGGATCGAGCAAGCGCCGCTTCGGCCCGATGCGCAGCACGTCGGCCGTTGGCGCGGCATGGCGGCCTTGTGTTTGACGAATGGGTCGGCGCCGCGCAAACGGCTCACCAAGGCCGAGGGGTTCCCGCCGCAATGCCCGGAAAAGCCGTTGATGCTGGACCTGCTGGCCGAGCTCGCGAACATGCCGGAGGCGGTCGGCGCATTTCTGGACGTGCGCACGCTGCCGGCGCCGAAGTACGGCGACGAGGATTGGGAGCGCGTGCGTGATGTGGCGCAGGTTTTGGTGCTTGCCGCGGCCGAGTTGGAGCGGGTGTTTCGCGAGCAGGGCGCGGTCGATTTTCCCGCCGTGTCGATGGCGGCATTGCGTGCGCTCGGAACCCCGACCGCGCCCACCGATCTTAACCTGCGGCTCGACTATCGGCTGCAGCACATTTTGCTCGACGAATTTCAGGACACCTCGAGCGCTCAACTCGAGATGGTGCGGCTCGTTACGGCCGGCTGGCAACGCGGCGACGGACGCAGCGTGTTTTGCGTCGGTGATCCCATGCAGTCCATTTACGGATTCCGGCAAGCCGAAGTCAGGGCATTTTTGGAACTCGCCGAGGACGGTATCGGCGACCTGCGTTTCGATGTGCAGCGCCTGAGCAGCAATTTTCGTTCCGATCAAGTAGTGGTGGATTGGATCAACGCCTGTTTCGCCCGCATCATGCCGCGAACTGACGACCGCGAGCGGGGCGCCATCGCCTTTCGGCCGAGCGACTCGGCAGTTCGATCATCGGCTGCCGCCGAACCGGCGGTCACCATCCAAAGCTATCGCACTCGCGGCGCGGAGGCGCTGGCGATCGCCGAGTTGATCGCGGCGCGACGCCGGCAGCATCCCGAGTGGCGGATTGCCGTGTTGGTACGTGCCCGTTCATACGCGCGTGCCATGGCGAGCTGCCTGCGTACGCGCGGGGTCGCATTTCGGGCCGTGGACCTCGAGCCGCTGCAGGATCGCGACGCGGTTCGGGATTTGGTCGTGCTGGTCCGTGCGCTGTTGCATCTCGGCGATCGCACGGCGTGGTTGGCGGTGCTGCGTGCCCCGTGGGTCGGGCTCACACTCGCGGATCTGCTGATCGTGGCGCGCGCCGGGCCGATCGTCTGGGACGCCGTGCGCGACGATGCGGTGCTAGGGCAATTGAGCGAAGAGGGCAGAGCGCGCTGCAGCCGGCTGCGCCCCATCCTCGAGGCAGCCTTCCGCGTGCAAAGCCACGGAACCATGGCACGTTGGGTGGAACGCGCGTGGCTTGGCATCGGCGGCCCGGCATGCGTGGCGGACCCGTCGGAGCTGGATCACGTGCGCGTGGTGTTCGCGCGGTTGCGGGAACTCGAGCAGCGTGGGCTTCCGGACGCGGCGGATCTCGCCGACAGCTTCGCCGATCTCTTTGCCGATACCGGCGGCTCAAGCCCGGTTGAAATCATGACCATCCACAAGGCGAAGGGGCTTGAATTCGACATGGTGGTGCTGCCGGCGCTCGACCGGCACCCGGGATCGAATCGCGACCAGCTGCTGCTCATGCATCAGTTTGCGCGTACCAGCCGCGACGGCATGGTGATGGCCGCGCGCCCCGCGGTCGGCGCCGACAAGGATCGGCTGTTCGAGTTTCTGCGCCGCCGCGCTCAAGATGCCACGGCGCTCGAGTCCGAGCGGTTGTTGTACGTGGCGTGCACCCGCGCCAAATGGCAGTTGCATTTGACCGCGACCATCGATTCGCACGACGAGGATCCCGATGAAGGATCCGGCAAGGCGGATGGCGAGGCGGCCGATGAGCCGGACAGCGCGGGGCAATGGAAGCCGCACGTGGGTAGCCTGCTTGCGGTACTTTGGCCCACCGTGGGCCCGAATTTCGCCGCCACCGCGCCGCCATCGGTCATGGACTCCCCTTCGGCGCGGGACGCCCCGGCGGCCGGCGCGGCGCTCGAAACCGGATTACGCAGCGGGCCGCTGCGCCGCGTGCCCCGCGACTGGTCTCCGGCCGACGTTTTCGCGCAGATCGGCGCGAATCCTCCGGTGCCCGTCAGCCTGCGCGAGGAGACCGCGGTATTCGACTGGGCCGGGGAGACGGCCCGCCGCGTCGGCAGCTTGGTGCACGCCGAACTTCAGGTGATGGATCTCGAACGCACGCATGAGGCGGCGATTCGCGCCATGGATGGGCATTTCAAACGCTGGCTGGCGCTGCATGGCGTCCCCGAGGAGCTGCTGCAGAACGCCAGCGCCCGAGTCATGGAGGCATTGATTGCCGTTCAAAGCGATCCTCGCGGTCGCTGGATATTGCAGAGACGCACAGCGCGCGACGATGTTCGCGAGTACGCCGTTTCGGGACAATGGCGCGGCGAGGTGCTGCGAGCGGTGTTCGACCGCAGCTTCATCGATGAATGCGGCACTCGCTGGGTCATCGACTACAAGACGAGCCAGCACGGCGGCGGAGCTGTCGCGGAGTTTTTGGATCGCGAGGTCGAGCGCTATCGGCCGCAATTGCAGCGCTACGCGCTGTTGGCCCGGAAAATGGGTCCCGAGCCGGTACGGGTCGGCCTGTATTTCCCGCTCATGCGAGCCTGGCGCGAATGGGCGCCGGAGAATTGAGACCGCCGTGTTAGCGCGAATCGCGCCTGAGTGCGCCGAACCGGCGCTGGCGGCCGCCGTAGTCCTCGAGCGCGCGGTGGAATCGCTGCTCGTCGAAATCCGGCCACAGACATTCGGCGAAGTACAGCTCCGCATAAGCGCATTCCCACAACAGAAAATCGCTGAGCCGCTGTTCGCTGCCGGTGCGAATCAGTAGATCGACCTCGCTAGCGGGGTACAGGGAATGATCGACTTCGTGCAGCAAGCGGCGAAACGCCTCGCGATCGAGATCGGAGACGTCCTTGGCGCGCCGCGCGGCCGCAATGATGCTGTGTTGGGACGAATAGTCAACCGCGATGCGCAAGTGCATACCGGATCCGCCGGCGCTCAACCTCTCGCTCTGCTCGATCGAGCGCAGCAGACTCTCGCTGAGCCGATCGCGCCGGCCGATGACGTTGATGCGGATCGACTGCTCGACGCAGCGGCGCGTCTCGGTAAACAGATATTGGCCAAACAAGCGCATCAACGCCGCGATTTCCGTGGCCGGACGAGCCCAATTGGCGGCCGAGAACGCATACAGCGTCAGGGTGTCTATTCCCGCCCGGGCCGCCACTTCGACCGCGTTGCGCACCGCTTTGGCGCCCTCGACGTGCCCCGCGGTGCGCGGCAGACCCCGTTGCGTGGCCCAGCGCCCATTGCCGTCCATGATGATCGCGACATGCATATTGGTTTACTGGTGGCTTTGCACTACAAAGTTAATAAACAAAAAAACGGCGCTAAATCCGGCCCCGCACTAAACCCGCCGCGTCGCCTTGATCACCGCCTCGATGTGCTCGAGGTAGCGTAGCAAGGCCTTGCGCCCGAGAACCGTGATGCGATACAAAGATTTCGGCCGCCGTTCCTCGAAGGATTTGGTGCATGCGACGTAGCCCGCCTCTTCGAGCTTGCGCGCATGCGCGCCCAAATTGCCGTCGCTTGCATTGAACAGCGACTTGAGCTCGTTAAAGGTGAGCTGATCGTTCATGGCAAGAGCGCTCATGATGCCGAGGCGCACCCTCTCGTAGATCAATCGATCGAAGCCCGTGACCTTGTTCATGCCGGCGATATTCGCCACGGCCACGGGTCGCGGCGCCGCTTTCAGCGCCCCGTCCGAGCCCGCCGACTCATTGCGTTTTGCGGCTGTCGGTTTATTGGCCATGGCTCAAGCGTCCGATGAGTAGGCCGAAAACGATATGCAGGGCGCCGAATCCCGTGCCGAGAATCAGCGAATGGCTATCCGCAGGCATGGCGAACGCGAAGCAACCCAAGAAAACGAACAGCGCGCCCATGATGCAGATGAGCCGCATGGTACTGGCAACGGTCACCGTGCTCGCCGACAGAACCGCGCAGCCGTAGAGCAAAAGCCATGTCCCCGGCACGAGGCGGTCCATGCCCGCCCGCCACAGGACGAACGTCAGCACCGCGCCGGCGAGCAGGGCGGGGCATAGGCACAGCAAGAACTTGCGCACCGGCCCGAGATAGCGCGCATGCCCGGTTTGGGCGGCTTGCCTTGCCATGAGGGTGCCGCCCAAAAGGAACGCGGCACCGCCGGCGAACACCCAAATCGTGAGCCAGTGAGACGCCCAGCGAGGCGTCATGGCCGCTATCGCGGCGATGATCCCGACGCAGCCCATGAGCACGCCCGCCATACCCGGCACGACCAATGAGCTCGACAATTCGATGGACGTGCGGATATAGGCAAGCGTTCCGAGCGCGTGGCTCTGTATCGAGACCGGAAGATCGGTTCGCATGTGTGCATCCGGATTCTAGCTATACACCGCGCAAATTTAAGTGGTTTGCACTGTATCGTCAAGCACTCTGCGATTCAGAGTAATAAGAGCGCCAAGGCCTCGTTCGGGTGCAACCGCTAGTAGGTGAATTCGAAATCGATGGGTATGCGTCCTTGCGCATCGCGTACGTGTAGACGCGCGAGATCATCCAGCTCACTGCGCAGCGGCGCCGGTGCGTCGGCGCGTTCCATCACGGTACCCGAGAGCATGATGCTGCGTTGCTTGGCGGAGAAGTGAATCACGGCCTCGACCATCAGCGGACCGCCGGTGTCGCTGATCTGCGCGGTTGCATCGGAATCGGGACCCAGGGCCGAGTCGGCGAAACGCAGCGAGTAACCTCCCAGATTCGCGCCCTGCGCAATTTGAGGAGTGGACAGATCGGACACCGCGATATCGCCCACCGCGGCTTGAAGGGTGGTTGCAGGGTGCGAAAAAGCCGCCCGCAGCTCATTGATGCGGATCCGAGCACTGCCGCGCCATCCCGCGGGCAGCCCCAAGCCGTGCAAATCCTCGATGGGGCCGCCGCCCTGAACGCCGGAGACAGTCAGGCTGTTGCGGTCGAGGTCGGCGGCGCCGTCGAGCACGAATCCGCCCCGCACCCAGCGCAAGTCGGCGGCCACGCGAAGACGCAGCAGCGCTGCGGGATGCAGACGCCATTCGACCGAACCGGCATCGCGAGCATTCACAGTGACCCTGGCGGCGGAGCCGTGCCAGATGCTGCCCGAAAAATCCCCCGCATGCACCGCCGCGGGTAGGAAGCGCGCGATTAGGGCTGCGGGCAGGGCGCTCACGGCGACGGTGAGCGCCGCCAACACGAACATCGGCAGAACATAGGACCAGAAAGGGCGTGCCGGCGAGACCGGTGTTTCTCCGCTAGCGCCGCGGCGGGGCGAAGGTGATGTTCGCATTGACCACTCCCGGTTTATCGGCGCGGTCGATGGTGATTGATTCGATCGCAAGACCGTAGCGCTGATCCAGCGAGGCAATCCACGTAATCAAGGTGTCGAAGGGAGCCGCTTCCAACTGCACTCGTACGCCGTTGCCGCTCGGCTGCGTGCCTCGCAACGCGTTGCCGAGGCCCGTCTCGCGGCCCACTCGGTCGACCACGACCACGGGCGGCTCGGTGCTGTCGATCATGACCGTCCCGCGGGCCGCTTGGATTTCGGGCGCGTTCACGCGCATCCACGCCAAATCCGCGCGCTTGGTTTCAGCGCGCTTCAGAGCCGTGGATACGGCTGTTTGCAGCGGCAGCAACACTCCGCCGACCAGGAGCAGCAAACCGACCGCCACCGCGCCGATGCCGACCATGCGTTGTTCGCGCGGCGGCAGCGCGGCGTACCGGCGTCTCAAGCTGGCGATGAGCTCATTCATCGGTGCGCCTTCGCAGCGGCGGATCTGACCTGTAAATGTGCCTCGATGACGGCGCCCGCCGGCGTCGAGGATTCAATGTCGGCCGTCAGACCCCGTTTGCCCACCAGTTGAGACAGCTGAGAGAGTGCCGCGAGACTCGGTGCGGTCACTTTCAGATCGAGCATTTGTTCGCGATAGCTCAGCGTATCGATGATGGTATTCGGCATGACCGAAATGGCGCTGCTCAAGGCGTCCAAGGTGCGCAAAAAGTATTCCGGCCCCGGCCCGGAGTGGCGAATGCGCTCGAGACGCGATTGCATTTGGCGGCGCGGATCGTGCATCATCTCGGTGGGCATCGCTTGAGAAAACACCTGGGAGATCTCGGTGTCGAGGGCGGCGGTCTCGCGGTTGGCTCGGTGAATCTCGAGCGCCGCCGCCGCAACGTGCACCACGAGCAACGCCACCGCCAACAGCGCGGCGGTTCGCCATCGGCGCCAGCGTTCGCCGTAGTCCGTCGATCGAGCGAACTCGCCTTGCAATAGGTTCACGGCATCGGTGGCGGCCAGATCACGCGCCAACCACGGCAGCGGACCTTCGTTCAGCAGCTGTACCTTTAACGATGAGAACTGATCCGCGAGCCGACCGAACTCATCCTGCACCCGCGTCCAGTCCTCGCGGGTCGCGTACAGGATGGCGCTCTCCAACGGCTTCGGCACCGACGATTCCTCGAGAGGGTCCGGTATGACTCCGGCGACCGCCAGCGCATCCGCGACCGGCGTGAGTTCTACGGCGAAGGGCAGCATTCCCGGGCGTCGCACCGCGAGTCGCGCTCCTTCCAGCCACAACACGGTTTGCCCGGGATTCTCGGGGACCAAGGCGATGTCCGCGTACAGGGCGTACGGTTCGATACCGGCGCCGCTCAGTGCCGAAACCCAGCTCTGCAGCACGTTGCGCGCCACCACGGCAACCGGAGTGCGCCCGCCGGCATGGCGACGCCCGAGCGCGAAGCACAGCTGGTCGACGTCTTCGGTGAGTTGCTCCTCGAGCGCAAACGGAACCGCGCGCGCCAGCTTGACGCCGCTGCCGGGAGGCAGTTCCGGCTCGGCCAATAGAATCTGTGTCGCCGGCGCAAGCACCACGACTTTCGCGGACCGAGCCACGGCAGCCGCCAGACTCAACGGTCCGCGCTGCTTTGCAGCCGTGGGTGCGCCGGTCTCATCGATGCTCACCCACTCGGTGTCTTCTTGACCGGCGGCGGGGAGGCGTAACAGCAGTGTGTGCGGCATGTGCTCTAGAGTGTTCCGAATGTACGCAGCAGCGGCGTCACCTTGCCACCATTACTTCGCCACAAAAGACTGTACAAGGTGAACTGCGTAGTGCCAAGCGTCACCCGGGTGGTGAGCCGGAAATAGGCGCTCTGGTCCGAGAACAGTTTGGTCACCTTGGGGGCGTTGGGGCCCAAGATGTTGTTCAACGTTTGAATGTCGGGAAAACAGCCGCTCGCGCGCGAGCTGGTGAGCAACTCCGGATTGTTATACTCGCCGCTCAGATTGTCGGCGAGACTCTCGAGCACCGGCCCGGGCGCGGTGCAGATATTGATCGCCAAGTCAGCGCGGGGTAGGGCGGTGACGAACGGGGCGATCTTGCGGTAACGGTCCGCTCCGAAGCCGGGAAGATTCATCAGTTCGCTCGGACTGGTCATCGGCCAATTGCCGGTTCGGTAAGGCGGCGATTGCGCCGTGTACACCGCATCTTCCGCGCCATCGGGACTTCCCGGCTGATCGTCGGCATCGATCCAATCGCGCGCGATGGCGGCCCACTTGGGCTCCAATCCCACCGCGACCAACAGGCGCTGAAACTGTTCGAGCGGCAGCGGGTCCTGTTCGACTTTGCCGTTCACGAGGATGACGTGGCCCAGATTGTTCAAGTTGAAGCGGCCCTGCATATCCTCCAACGATCCTTGCACCGTGCCGATCGGCTCTCCCTCGGGGTCATTCTCCGGCGTGATGGGCAATGGTTGCGTGGGCTGTGCCCACGCTTGGGCCAGAGTGACTTGCGAGGCGTTTTGCGGGCTCTGCGGGTTTTGCCCGCTCGTCCCGCTTTGTCCGGTCTGTCCGGCCGCAGTAGCCTGCGTTTTTTGCCCATTTTGACCGAGCACGTCGGCCGCCAATGCTTCGGCGCCCATACCGAATTCGAATGCCTGCTCCGCGGCCATGACGCCGCCCGCGCGCCGTCGTTCCAGCCAGCCGTCGTAGGTCAGCTTGGTCGCGAGAATCGCCGCAAGCGCCACCAGGACGAGCGCGATGATCAGCGCCACGCCGCGCTCATGTTGCCGGCTCACCCAGCCACCTCGATCAGCCGGCGCACACGGCCCCAGTCCTTGAACTCGAGCGTGATTTCCACCGCGACCGGCCGGCTCCACAGGGCTTCGGGCTGCGGCATGGTCGCGGGCGGCCACTGGTTCTGCCAGGTTTGGTTGGTATCGAGGTAGCGAAACTGGACGGTCTTCACCTGGCCGAACAGGTCCTGAATCACGGGTTTCGTGCCCTGCACGGTGTCGAGCGCCGTGGTGTAGCTGCGCTTGAGCACATCGCCGACAAGAGCGTAAGACACGCGTTGCAATGTGCTGCGTTGCTGGCCGGCGGTATTCGACCAGCCGGCGCGCGTAAGTTCGGCCAAAGGGAGCGCGGATTCGGAGGATGAGTCGCTGAAGCTGGATTTGAACCCCGGATCCGAGTTGAAGTGCATAGTCGAAGAACTCGACGAAGCGCTCCCGAAACTCTCGCCGCCGACACCGGCGCTGGTGCCGTTGCCGGAAAGGCCGTGCAGCGCCGGCAGTCGCGTCTGGCCGAGCGGATCGCGTACCGGCCGCGGCACCATTTGCCCGAAATCCATGACCACCACTCGCATGCCGAACTCAATTTCGCGCGAGCGTTGCAATGCCTCCTCGGTACGTTCCGCCGAAAGCCGCGCTTCCCGATAGGTGCCATAGCCCAGTGCCGACATGATGCCCAGGATCAGCAGTGCGACCAGCACTTCAACCAGAGTGAAGCCGCGGATTTTTGCGCGCGCACGCGCTCGGCCGGGCCTGCTCATTGCGTCGTCTGCCCGGTGCCGGGAGGGCCGGCGGTTCCGGGGGCGTTCGGAACCACCGCGGGCGTAGGCGAGGGTGTGCAGGGAGCGGCTCCCGCGCCGGCGGTCTGCTGCGCTCCGCCTGTCGGCGGGCAGGGCGCCGCGGGGGCGGCGGTGGTGCCCGCGGTCCAATCGACGTTGGAACTGCCCGGGGTGCCAACGGAGGCGCCCATGAAACTGTAGGATTCCGCCACGGGGCTGCTCTTGGTATCGCTTTTCCCCAGCCAAACGCGCACGACCACGCGCTTCATGCCGCCGATGCTGGTCTCGAAGTAGCGGGTATCGTAGTGCCAGGTGCGATTCGCGAATTCGAGTTGACCGGTGTCGGCGCTTGCGCCCAGTTTGTTCACCGTCAGGCGCACTTCGGTGAGACGATTGAGGGCGATCCATTGCGCCAGCGTTTTGTCGCGCAGATAGCCGCTGGTGCGCGCCGTGCTGCTCACCGCGGTCATCAGAGCGGCCAATCCGATCGCGACCACCATCAGCGCGACCAGCACCTCCACCAACGTAAAGCCGCGGCTTCGCAAGCGGCTCACGTGGGCTTTTCCGGCTGGTTTGAATTCTCGATCGTCGTCTTGCCGAACGCGTTACCGTCGACCGATGTCCGGGTGCGCGTCGCCTCGCGCCGCA